>Ga0207689_10003468_pt1 | contig 14413 bp, 11 predicted proteins | sample KBSMisM52_FD_184312 | JGI IMG/M metagenome (GOLD analysis project Ga0207689, IMG submission 184312) | Miscanthus rhizosphere microbial communities from Kellogg Biological Station, Michigan, USA - KBS Miscanthus M5-2 (SPAdes) (version 2) | ecosystem: Host-associated > Plants > Roots >... | reverse complement strand
TGAAGACAGCCGGGGCTTTATGTGGTTCGGCACAGAGCACGGGCTGAATAAATATGATGGTTACAGTATTACGGTCTACAAAAAAGATTCTAAAAAAGCCGGTAGCCTGAGCAATAATTATATAAATGATATCATAGAAGACAAAAATGGAGATCTGTGGATAGCAACCGGCGGTGGATTGAACCGGTATAACCGGCAACATGATGACTTTACTAAATTTGAACATGAGAATTTAAACGCAAATAGTATATCAAATAATTATTTGGAGAATCTTCTGAAAGACAGCGAGGACAAAATATGGATCAGTTCAGGATCAGGAATTGATGTATTTGATCCCAAGAAAAATCTGTTTACTCATTATAAACACAATAAGAATGATGAAAGCAGTTTAAATGATAGTGCTGTATCAGATATGTTTGAAGATAATATGCATAATATCTGGATATGCACTTTAAGTGGCGGGCTGAATTTATTTGACAGGAAGAAAAATGGTTTCGCCCGCTTTCAGCATAATAAGGATATGGGTTCTATTAGTAGTAATAATATCTCTGCCGTTTTCGAAGATAGTAAACATAATGTCTGGGTCGGAACAAATGGAGAGGGATTGAATTTATTGAACAGAAGTACAGGAAAGTTCCGTGTATTTAAAAAGAATGAAACCTCCAATAGCATCTGCAACAACGTAATTATGTCTATTTCGGAAGATAATGACGGGATTCTATGGATCGGATCAGAAAATGGAGGCATTAGTAAACTGGATCCGAAGACAGAAATATTTCAAAATTATCTGCACAATGATTTTGATAAAACCAGCTTAAGCAGTAGTTCTGTCAACCGGATTTATAAGGACAAAAAAGGAAATATCTGGATTGGTACTTTTAATGCAGGAGTAAATTTTATAGATCATGATATAAGTAAATTTACCCATTACAAACACAACGTTTCCGGAAATAGTATTAGTAATAATAATGTCCTGAGTATTTATGAAGATACTAAAGACAATCTCTGGATCGGAACAGACGGAGGAGGGGTGAATTTGTTTGACAGGAAAACCGGGAAGTTCACTCATTTCGAACACCGGGAAGGTAATAAAAATACCATATGTGGAAATAATGTATTAAGTATTGCGCAGGATAGTGAAAAAAATATCTGGATCGGAACCTGGGGAAATGGAGTAACAGTATTTAACCGGAAGAATAATAGCTATAAGCATTATAAAAATGACCCCAATGATCCATTTAGCCTGGTCGGAAACAACGCCTGGGTTATATTTAAAGACCGGGAAAATAATATGTGGATTGTGGCCCAGGGCAAAGGCTTGTGTCGATATGACCGCAATAAAGATCGCTTTATACAGTACACACGGGAAAAAGATAACTTAAGCAGTCTTAATATACTTTCACTTTTTGAAGATCGGAGTGGAATGCTCTGGATGGGAACAGACGGAAACGGGCTGAGCCAGTTTGACTGGAAAGCAAAAAAAATTACAACCTTCGAACACAATGATCTAACAAATAGCCTGAGTGATAACACCATTAATTGTGTTTTTGAGGATGAAACCGGAAATCTTTGGATCGGATCTAATAATGGGTTGAATTACCTGGATAGAAAAACAAATGTTTTTACAGTTTATACTACAAAAGATGGTTTGCCAAATGAGGTAATCTTCGGAATACTCGAAGATTCAAAAAAGAATTTATGGATAAGTACAGCCTCTGCAATAATAAAACTGGATTCTGCCAGAGCAGAAAATCTCATTTATGGTAAAAAATTTGGCATCCGGCCAAATAGCTTACTGCAGGGAGGAATTTATAAAACGACTGACGGAGAAATATTAGTCGGAAACCACAATGGGTTTTATTCATTCTTTCCGGATGAACTCATCATAGATATTAAACCCTTACCAATTATAATTACAGATTTTTTTATTAATAATCTCAAAGTACTTACGGGCAATAAAAGTCCTCTTGCACAACCAATAGAGGAGGTCAGCGAAATACTATTAAAGCATAATCAAAATAATCTCACTTTCAACTTTGCTGCGATAGATTACCGGTCGCCGGAAAACAACAAGTATTTTACAATGCTTGAAAACTATGACAATACGTGGCGGGAAGCAAGTGGCGACAAGAGCGCTTTTTATTTCAATGTTCCTCCGGGTAAATATGTTTTCAGGTTAAAGGCTTTTAATAGTGATGGAATAAAATCCGAGAAGGCAATTACAATTATTTTAAATCCGCCCTGGTGGAGCCGCTGGTGGTTCAGGATAGTTGCAGTTGTTAGTTTGGCTGCTTTATTCTATGGAATTATACGTTGGCGCCTGCAGCAAAAATTCAAACAACGATTGGAACGTTTAGAAAAAGAAACACAATTAGCCGACATGCGCCAGAAAACCGCTGAGCTGAAACAGCAAAGCACCGAACTGGAAATGCAGTCCCTGCGTGCACAAATGAATCCGCATTTTATTTTTAATTCGCTTAATTCAATCAATCGTTTTATTCTGCAGAATAACAGAACACAAGCATCAGAATATCTCACTAAGTTTTCAAAACTTGTACGAATGATCTTGCAAAACTCGCAGGCTTCCTTAATTAGCCTGGAAAGTGAGCTTGAGTCACTCGGCTTATATCTTGAGATGGAAGCATTGCGTTTCAATTATCATTTTGATTATAAAATCTCTGTTCCCAATGATCTGGACGTTGAAGTGTTAAAAGTACCGCCGCTTATTTTACAACCTTATGTAGAGAATGCAATTTGGCACGGATTGATGCATAAAGAAGAAAAAGGACAACTGGATATAGAAGTATCGCAAGAAGATGAACACCTGTATTTCAAAATTGCCGACAATGGTATCGGCCGGAAAAAAGCGTCCGAGTTAGCAAGCAAGTCGGCAACAAAGCATAAGTCAATGGGACTGCGAATCACTGCACACAGAATTGCTATTTTGCAAAATTCAAATGGCATTGAATCGCCTGTAAAAATTAATGATTTGACGGAACCCGATGGTACCGCCGCCGGTACCGAAGTAATAATTAAAATGCCCGTTATATATGATTAAAGCAATAATAATAGATGATGAGATTCATTGTATAGACACACTGAGCATACTCCTGGCAGACTATTGCCCCGAAGTTGAGGTATTGGAAAAATGCATGTCGCCAAAAAAGGGCCTGGAAGCCATTGAAAATCTTAAACCAGAGTTGGTATTCCTTGATATTGAAATGCCGATGATGAATGGATTTGAATTGCTTGAACAGTTTAAGCAAATACCGTTCTGTGTCATCTTCACTACCAGCTATGATCAATATGCCATAAAAGCTATCCGCTTCAGTGCACTGGATTATTTGCTAAAGCCAATTGATCCGAAAGAGCTGATCGCTGCAGTGCATAAAGTACATGCGCAAAGAAAACCTCCTTCTGAAGAGCAGTTCCATTTGCTGATGAACCAAATAAACAACAAAGAAATCAGTGTCGCAGGAATTGCGGCTATTTTACATCAGAATTTTCCATTACATAATTCACCTTTTGCGTTATCTCAGCAACGCAGGTTAGCTGCTATCCTTTTTACAGATATTGTTGGCTACACGGCGATGATGCAGCAAAATGAAACGAAGGCACGGGCGGTAATTAAAAAATATATCGCTGTTTTAAAAGAAGGGGTAGCTTCCCATTCCGGCGAAATATTAAATGACTATGGCGATGGAAACTTATGTGCATTTTCCAGTGCTTCAGAAGCTGTGCAATGTGCCCTGGAAATACAGCAGCAATTAACTACCGAACCGGAAGTGCCTCTCAGAATTGGCCTTCACATCGGAGAAATATTTTTTGAAGATGGAAAAATATTGGGTGATGGCGTGAATGTAGCTTCAAGAATTCAATCCCTTGGACAGGCAAATACAATTCTTTTTTCTGAAGAAATACAGGATAAAATTAAAAATGTTCCGAAATTCAGGTCAGCCTTCATTGGCGCTTTTGCATTTAAAAACATAGATAAGCCTGTTAATGTATTCGCTTTAGCCAATGAAGGCCTGGAAATACCCGTAACGGAAAAAATGGAAGGCAAACTTAAAAAAAAGAAAAAAGGCTCATGGATTAATATATTCCTTCCGGACAAAAATAATTGAAGTCAATGTGCATAATAATATAAAAATTACTACCTGTGATAAAAGCAATTCTGATAGATGATGAAGCGCATTGCCTGGACACTTTAAGTATTTTATTAAAAGATTATTGTCCTGAAGTAGATATACAGGAAGTATGCCCTTCCGCGAAAAATGCCCTGGTGGCCATTGAAAAACTACAGCCTGAACTGGTTTTTCTGGATATTGAAATGCCCGTCATGAATGGATTTGAATTACTGGAGCAGTTTAAAGAAATCAAATTCTCTGTAATATTTACAACCAGCTATGATCAGTATGCTATTAAAGCGATACGCTTCAGTGCATTGGATTATTTACTCAAGCCTATTGATCCCAAAGAATTGATGATAGCAGTGCACAAAGCCGCGACGCTGAAGAATCCGCCGACTTCCGAACAATTGAAAATGCTGATGGACCAGTTGCATCATAAAGAAAATCGCTTTACAAAAATTGCTGTGCCTACCTATGAAGGATACGAACTGATACCGGCCGAAAATGTGATCCGTTGTGAAGCTGATGATAATTACACCCACATTTTTCTAAAAAACAGGAATAAAATTACCGCTTGCCGTACATTAAAGGAAATGGAGGAACAGTTAGATGACTTTAAATATTTTATAAGAGTGCATCATTCCTATCTCGTCAATCTGAATGAAGTAACAAAGTATATCCGCGGCGAAGGTGGTTACCTCGTAATGAGCGATGGTTCAACCGTCAATGTTTCAAGAAGCCGCAAAGAAGCGCTGTTGAAATTCTTCTGACCATGGCTTGGTTATTCCCGAAAAAAGATTTTACTGTCGTGAAAATGGATCTTCGTTATTTCACTCTGCCCCGGTAATAATCCAGGAGATCCTGAAACCAGCAAATTACCTCCCTATTTAGCTCAGTTATCGTTACTCTCCGCAACTTACTCAGTGTAGCTTCTTAACGGCTGCATGGTATACGAGCTTTATACCGTAAACCTTATTCATTTCAATAAAAATGAGATTTATGAAAAAGATTCTTTTTATCGGCTTCAGTATAGGTATTGTTGTATTCGCATTTGTCAGCAATATACATGCGCAACAATCAACCAACGCTTTTGCATTTAACCCCGGCAAATCTGTTACTGTAAAACTATTTACAACAAATTTTAACTCACTTAAAGATTTCCCGCTTTCTGAAATCAGAACGAAGGCCATAAGACACTTTACGAAATCATTCAAACAGGCAGAGAGTGTACGTTGGTACAATGTTAAGGACGGTGTAATGGTATATTTTACCGAAAAGGGAATAAACACAAGAACTGGCTACGACAAAAAAGGCAACTGGCTTTACAATCTCCGTTCTTACGGTGAAGCCTATTTACCAAAAGATGTGAGGGCCCGGGTAAAAAGCGCCTTTTACGATTTCTCCATCACCGGGATCAATGAAATCACAAATGCGAAGCAAATCATTTACATGGTGCATATAGAAGATAATGCCTGTTTTAAAATTATACGGGTATGCGAAGGAGGAATGGAAGCAGTGAAAGAATACGTAAAATAATAGTGCAAAATCCAATGAAGTACAAGTACAGTTTCTTTTTACATGTTTTAATCGCCATCAATTCCTGTACTATTTTTTTATACTCAAATTATCATTTAACCAAAACCATTTAAACATGAAAAAAATCGTCTTCTTGTCAACCATTATCAGTGTAATGATTGCGGTAAACAGTTGTCAGAAATTTGATTTCTGGGATCATCATCACAACCCGAATGAGAAAATACCTGATGCCAGTGTGGCAACCGACTGGTATAAACTACAGCTTCGCTTTTTACTGGAGCGAAATTCAACATTGAACGGCGCCTATTTCGGGTATCTCGGTATCGGTTTATACGAATCGGTACAACCGGGAATTAAGAACGCAATAAGTCTCTCAAAGAAATTATACCAGATGCCTGAAATGCCCGCGATAGAAAATCACAGGAATTATATTTGGGTAGAAAGTGCCAACGCGGCTATGGCCAGCTTGCTTCGCTATTATAATACAGGACTTACTCCCGCAAACCTTGCAAGTATAGACTCATTGGAAAATATCTATAATCAAAAACTCAATCAAGGCCCTGGTACAGAAAGTTTCAGTCGCTCACAGGCTTTTGGAAGAAGCATTGCAACGGCAGTTTATAACTGGTCATTGACGGATAATTTTAATCCTTCCAATGCAGGATATACACCACCAGCTTTTTTTGGCGCATGGGTGCCAACGCCGCCGGCTCTTGCAAATGGAGTAAATCCCTATGTAAAAAATGCACGACCCTTTTTGTCCGAAAACAAAACCAGCATTGCTCCGCCACCACCATTTCCTTATTCAGAAGATGCTGCATCTGATTTCTATAAAATGGTAAAACAAGTATATGATGTCAATAAAGCATTGACACAGGAACAAAAAGATATTGCCTTATTTTGGGTTGATCAGGGCAATGGCGTTGGTTACACACCACCAGGCCATGATTTCTCGATCATCACTCAGGCAATAGAACAAGCCCACGTGAATCTTGCATTTGCTGCTGAAACTTACGCCAAAGCTGGTATTACAGAACGCGATGGAACCATTGTTTGTTTCAGATCAAAATATGAGTACAATGTAATGAGGCCTGTAACTTATATTCAAAAGTTAATTGAACCAAACTGGCTTCCGTTTATCGTCACGCCTCCCCACCCTGAATACCCGGCTGCACACGCACTTATTACCGGCGCGGTAATGGAAGCTGCATCCGAAGTATTGGGTCATAATATAAAAGTAACAGACCATACTTACGATTTCAGGGGATGGGCGCCCAGAACATTTAATGGATTATTCAAAGCCGGGGAAGAAGCAGGGATATCCCGGTTATACGGCGGCATTCATTACCTGCCTTCCATCAATGCAGGATTAAAACTGGGACATGAACTCGGTGAAAAAATCGGAAACATAAAGTTGATTGGCTGGTAAAAAATCAAACAGCATTAAATCTTGCCTATAAACATAAGCAATCAATAAATTTATAGGAACTGCGGCCTCCCTTTCCAGGGAGGCTTTTTCGTATGTATTAAATTCTTGAATGAATGAGTTGCGAAACATATCCCGATTTTCATATCCATCCATAGCGGATTGCTTTGCCGATCAGTTCTCCGGTATTGTTAAGGTTTTTTTTGTGGAGCATATTTTTGCGGTGGGTGTCAACTGTTTGCTTACTGATTTTTAAAATGCTGCTGATTTCCTTACTTAATTTGCCCTCAATTAAAAGTTTGAGCACTTGTTTTTCCCTTCTTGTCAATTCCTCCTTGCTTTCAATAAAAATATTATTTGAAGCAACATCCAGGTATGATGGCTCACCTTCCATGCCTATAAATGATAGCACGGGTATACCTTCCTGTTTCAGATATGTAATATCAGTATGTACGTTCAGAGTTCTTAGTATCTTCCCGGCTTCATCATGTTCAATCATTACTCCCTGATAAAGCAGCCGGGTATAATCACCATTTTTTTTCCTGAACCGAAGGTCGTACCTCACTTTATACTTCATCAGTTTTTCTATCGGTAGTTGCGTAAAAAATTCTATTATTCTGTTTCCAAAAGTCAAAAACCATGGTTGATCTTCGGGGTGTATTATCCCAGTCATAAATTGAATATTATACTCTGAGGGAAGATAACCCATCACATCTTCTATCTCTTTACTTACAAGATCAAAAGTTAACCTATGATGATTGATAATAAAATAATAGGAATCTCCTGCCAGTAAAAAGTTCCAAAGTTTTTTATAAAAATCGAACTCAAAGTTTAACAAACCTGGCGCCGATTCGTTGGCATACCATTTAAATGCCCTATTAAATTCCCGGTTAAAAAGTTCTGATTTCATAAACTTCGTTTTAAAGAAAGGAACATTGAAGAAATTTCCTGAGGCAGGTTCCTGTTAAATAGTTTTATATCCATCCATACCGGATTGCTTTACCAATCAGTTCCCCGGTATTGCTGAGGTTTTTTTTATGGAGCATATTTTTGCGGTGGGTGTCAACTGTTTGCTTGCTGATTTTTAAAATGCTACTGATTTCCTTACTTAATTTACCTTCAATTAAAAGTTTGAGCACCTGTTTTTCCCTTCTTGTCAAATCTTCCTTGCTTTCAATAAAAATATTATTAGAGGCAACATCCAGGTATGATGGCTCACCTTCCATTCCTATAAAGGAAAGTATGGGTCTGCCTTCCTGTTTCAGGTATGTTATATCCGAATGAACGCCCAGGGATCTTAAGATTCTGCCCCTCTCATCATGTTCGAGCAATGTTCCCTGGTAAAGTATCCGTGCATAATCACCGTTTTTTTTCCTAAAGCGGATATCATACCTCACTTTATACTTCATCAGTTTGTCTACCGGCAATTGTGTAAAAAACTCCACCATACTACTTCCGAAAGCCAAAAACCAGGAACGGTCATCAGCGTGAATTTTTCCGTTCATAAATGGAATATCAAATTCGGATGGAAGATAGCCCATTACATCTTCTACTTCTTTACTCACAAACTCAAATGTTAAACTATGATGATTGATTACAAAATAATAGGAATCTTCAACCAGGAAAAAATTCCAGAGTTTTTTATAAAATTCAAACTCTGATCTCATTAAACCGGGAGCCGATTCGTTGGCAAACCATTTAAACATTTTATTGAATTCCTGGTTGAAAAGTTCCGGTTTCATAACTGGTATTTTAACTGGCCATGGAGATAGATCAAGACAACACAACTATGTGCAAAAAGAATAATTGAATAAACGCTCAGGCTTCTATTAACTCCTCCGTTTTATACCACAGAGTATGATTTATATTCTGTGTATGTTCCAATGCAGTAAAACCACGACTACCTATAAATCGGTATTTTTTAACAGCAAAGACAAAGGTACATTTATTAAGAGTTTTCCATTATCAATTCGTTTGTGGTAAAAAACCCGTTGACTGCATAGAATACTAAGATGTCGTAGAATTTCATTTAAAGGGAAACACCAACTGAAAATAGTTTTGGCATTGTTGCAACGGCCAGGGTTATAATAGAATTTTATTCCGGTTCTCCTGAGGTTTTTTGCATATCGTTTACTCTCCTGATTAGCTACTATTCCTGCCCGCATTTAAGTTTCCTGACATTGTTATCATCTTGTCATTAATCAAAAAATCTTTAACATGAAAAAATTATTCTTTTCGGCGGTAGCTATTATTGTAATACTAACAATCGGGGGTTGTCAGAAATTCAACTTCTGGGATCATGATAATCCGCACAATTCAAAAATCCCTGATGGGAAAATAGCAACGGATTGGTATCGTTTGCAAACGCGTATTTTACTGGAACGTAATTCGGCTTTTAACGGTGCACTTTGGGGCTATATTGGAATTGGTTTATATGAGGCTGTACGACCGGGAATAAAAGGCGCTGCCAGCTTTTCCGGCAAGCTGTACAAAACAATGCCAGCCCTGCCCGAACCGGAAAACAACCAGGGTTATAACTGGGAGATTAGCGCTAATGCTGCCCTGGCAGGCATGGTTCGTTCATTCTTTACAGGCCTCACTCCTGCAAACAGCACAAGCATAGATTCCCTGGAAGCCGCATGGAATGAAAAATTAAAACCTGCCCAAAGCTCTGCAGTTTTTAATCGCTCCCAGGCTTATGGCCAAAGTATTGCCACTGCTATGCATGATTGGTTTTTAACCGACGATTTCAACGCATCTAATGCAGGTTATGTATTGCCTCCTGCTTTTCCGGGTTCATGGCAACCTACACCTCCTGCCTTAGTCCCGCTTCCAATTAATCCATTTGTACAAAATGCAACGCCTTACATTGCTGAAGATGTAACTGCAATCTCACCAAAATTTCCACTGGAATACAGCGAAACCCCCGGCTCTCCATTCTACAATATGGAGAAACAGTTATATGATGTAAACAAGGCCTTAACCGCTGAGCAAAAAGCTATCGCTTTGTTTTGGGTTGACCAGGGTAATGGAGTTGGTTATACACCGCCAGGTCATGATTTCTTGTTCGTAACGCAGGCTATTGAACAAACTCATTCCAACCTCGCTGTTGCTGCAGAAGTATATGCCAAGGCAGGCATTGCAATAAGAGATGGTTTTATTGTTACGTTCAGATCCAAGTATGACAACTTTTTACTAAGACCTGTAACTTATATCCAAAAAGTAATTGAACCCGGCTGGCTGCCATTTATCCCTACACCTCCTCATCCTGAGTACCCGGCCGCCCATGCCATGGTTACCGGCGCGGTAATGCAAGCGGTAGAAAGGGTGTTAGGGCCGCATATTAAAGTAACAGACCATTCATACGACTTCCTCAATTATGCGCCAATAACATTTACCTCTGTGTTTAATTATGCAGAAATGGCTGGTATCTCCAGGAATTACGGCGGCATCCACTATCTCATTTCCATTGATACAGGTTTGAAAATGGCGAAAGAAATTGGCAATAGAGTGGGAGATATAAATCTGCACAAATAAAATAAACCAGGCATTTCACAAAACAAAATATCTCAACTATAAGCAATCAAACAAATGTAGAAACCGGCCTCTCTTTCCACGGGGCCTTCATTTTATTAATCTCCATTCAGGTGCTATACCGATAACTGCCTGGTTCGTACAGGTAAATCCGGTACATATTTATTTAAGTTGGCCGACCTTCCTTTATCGGCAGCAAACCTGTAAATTTGCAGCTTGCAATTTTCAAGAATATGAGCCGTAAAGGAAAAGTTTTGGTGGCAATGAGCGGTGGTATTGATAGTACTATCACGGCCCTTATGCTTCACGATGAAGGATATGAAGTGGTAGGCATCACCATGAAAACATGGGATTATGCAGCGAGCGGTGGCAGCAAAAAAGAAACAGGCTGTTGCAACATAGATAGTTTCAATGATGCCCGCATGGCTGCTGTGCAGCATGGCTTTCCTCATTTTATTCTTGATATACGCGATGAATTCGGAGGCTTTGTAATTGACAACTTTGTGGACGAATATATAGCCGGACGTACCCCAAATCCATGTGTTCTTTGCAATACGCATATCAAATGGAGAGCTTTATTAAAAAGGGCGGATGCATTGGATTGTGAATTTATCGCTACAGGCCATTATGCAAAAATTCATCAGCATAACAATGGCCGCTATTATATCAGTAAAGCTGTTGATGATTTAAAAGATCAGAGCTACGTTTTGTGGGGATTGCAACAGGATTTATTGAGCCGTACATTATTACCGCTTGGTCCATATCGAAAACCGCAAATACGACAGATGGCATTGGACTATGGCTATCCTGAATTGGCAAAAAAGAGTGAGAGCTATGAAATATGTTTTGTTCCCGACAATGATTATCGCGGTTTTTTAAAGAGAAGGGTACCCGGCCTTGAAGAAAAAGTAAACGGCGGAAATTTTGTCGACGCCACCGGAAACATTCTCGGTAAACATAAAGGATATCCGTTTTATACAATCGGGCAACGAAAGGGATTGGATATAGCTTTGGGCAAACCTGTTTTTGTTACAAAGATTGACCCTGAAACAAACACAGTTGTACTCGGCGACGAACAGGACCTTGAAAAAAATGAAATGATCGTAAGCAAATTGAACATTCAGAAATATGATTCTATAACAACAGGCATGGAAGCCGTTACGAAGATCCGGTATAAGGATAAAGGCACTTTATCAAACCTGTATCCTGACAATGGAACAATCAAAGTTCAGTTTTATGAAAATGCCAAAGGAATAGCCCCGGGACAAAGCGCTGTATTTTATGAAAACGACGATGTGATCGGGGGAGGAATTATCCAACGGAGCTGACATCGCAGATGCTGATTTTCAGGCAATAAAGACTATAAATATTCGTTATAAAGCGGGATGGTTTAAACTTTCCCGCTTTTCTTTTTAACCATATGCATCTAAGCCTTTGAAAAACTAATCTTTACAACTAACCCGGTCTATATCCGTGAATACTTTATACCATCTTATGAGACGTTTTACAAGCTTCATCACTACCCTTTTTATTCTCGCCATCTTCTGTTTTTCTGCCTGTAAGAAGCAGTCTGACCCATTCAATTCTGAGGCATTGAGTGATTACCTGCCATTGGAAACGGGTAAATACATTACCTACCGCCTGGATTCAATTGTGTTTCTGAATTTTGGCAAGAAACAGGAATTACATTCTTACCAGGTAAAGTATGAAGTAGATGCACAGGTAACCGATAATCTCGGCCGTCCTGCTTATCGCATATTCAGATATATACGGGACACAGCAGGCATACAATCCTGGGCACCCGATAATACTTTTTATATAACACCGCTTGAGTCGCAAATTGAATACACAGAAAATAACCTCCGGTTTATAAAATTACATCTACCCATAAAAGACGGTTTTAGCTGGAAAGGAAATACATATATGCCGGATGAACCATACGCCTCACTTTTCGATTTTCAGAATGATAATAATATACAGGATTGGGATTATTTCTATGATGGAGATCCTGAACCATCCGTAACAATTAATGATCAAACATACACGGATGTACTTTCCGTAAAATATGATGAAATACCAGATGCCAATCTTACGGATACAATTCCAATGACTGAACCCTTTGTAGTTGAACGCAGCTATTCAATGGAAAAATATTCTAAGAGCATTGGCCTTGTATACAGGGAGTACACTATGTGGGATCATCAGCCCAATCCCACCCAAGGCGGCGGTAATGATCCATACACAAATGGTTTTAGCATAAAAATGTGGATGATCGACCATAATTAACTTCTTTAGCCGGTTTGAATCATTTCCTTTTTGAAAAAAGGATGTATATAATGAAGAAAGCAGCTCTATCCGCATTGATCATTTTTTTAGTGACTTCTGTTTCAAAAGCTCAATTCACACGGTATATAGTAAAATTTAAAAACAAAGGGAATAACATATATGCCCTGGCAAATCCATCCGTCTATCTGTCACAAAGAGCCGTTGAAAGAAGGATAAAATATGGTATCGCGACTGATAGCACCGACCTGCCGGTATCACCATCTTATATTTCACAACTTGCCGCCATTCCCAATGTTACGATATTAAATATCTCGAAATGGCTGAACCAGGTTTCTATTTTAACAACAGATGCTAACGCTATCAACTCGATAAACAATTTGTCGTTTGTGCAAAAAGTTTCGGGCATCGCTGCAAGAAGAAACAATGCAAACCGGTATAAAAATTTCGACGATGACATTGATCAGAACTTAAATACGCACTCATCAAAGGTTCAGAATGTAACCAGCGATTATTATGATTACGGAGTAAATTCTGCCAATGAAATCCGTATGCATAAAGGTGAGTTTCTTCACAACATCGGTTTGCGTGGCGAATCGATGCAGATAGCTTTGATTGATGCGGGGTTTTACAGCTACAACACGTTAAAGGTATTTGATAGCATCAATACAAATGGGCAGGTATTGGAAACGTGGGACTTTGTTGCCGGCAATGCAAGCGTAACAGAAGACTATGCGCATGGCATGTCTTGTCTTTCTACAATTGCGGCGAATATACCCGGGCAGTTTGTTGGTATGGCCCCTAAAACAAGTTTTTATTTGTATCGCACCGAAGATGTAAGTTCCGAATATCCTATTGAAGAACATAACTGGGTTTGCGCGGCAGAAAGGGCGGATAGTGCAGGCGCTGATATTATTTCTTCTTCATTAGGATATACAACTTTTGACAACGCAAGTCTTAGTCATACTTATGCTGATCTCGATGGTAATACGACGATGGCCGCTATCGGGGCCGATCTGGCCGCAAAAAAGGGAATCCTTGTTTTTATAGCGGCAGGTAATGAGGGTGCCGGCAGTTGGCATTATATTATGACACCCGCCGATGCGGATAGCGTAGTGACAGTTGGGGCTGTTGATATAGATGGCAACAAAGCTTCCTTTTCAAGTTATGGCCCTACTTCGGATGGAAGAATAAAACCGGATGTGGTTACAATCGGTGTTAAAACCGTCATTGCTACGATTTACAATACAATCGGAACAAGCCAGGGTACGTCATACGCCTGTCCGAAAATGGCTGGACTGGGAACCTGCTTATGGCAGGGCTTTCCTGAATACAGCAATATGCAAATACGGGATGTTATCCGTCAAAGCGGCAATGCAGCAGATCATCCGACAGACAGCCTCGGCTATGGAATACCAGATATGAAACTGGCCTTTACAAAATTGCTTACACAATTTGCCACATCACAATCTTCACTGAATAATTGCACAGCTACCATCCACTG
>Ga0207689_10003463_pt1 | contig 14418 bp, 16 predicted proteins | sample KBSMisM52_FD_184312 | JGI IMG/M metagenome (GOLD analysis project Ga0207689, IMG submission 184312) | Miscanthus rhizosphere microbial communities from Kellogg Biological Station, Michigan, USA - KBS Miscanthus M5-2 (SPAdes) (version 2) | ecosystem: Host-associated > Plants > Roots >... | reverse complement strand
GCCGCAAGATTGAGAGCCAATCGTGCGGGAGACCCGGAACCGCCGGCCACACGCTGCGACGGCGCGCAATCGTTCACGCTCGCCGGGGCATGCACCTTGCTCGCTGCAGCACGAGGCCCTTGCGGAAGGAGGCGCCATGAACCGGTCCTACCAATCCGAGCGTGACAGCATGGTCGAGCGCCAGCTCGTTGGCCGCGGCATCTGCGACGAGCGCGTGCTGCGCGCCATGCGCACCGTGCCGCGCGAGCGCTTCGTCGACGCGCGCATGGCAGCGTTCGCCTACGACGACTCGCCGTTGCCGATCGAGGCTGAACAGACGATCTCCCAGCCGTTCATGGTGGCGTGGATGATCGAGGCCGCCGAGGTCGGTGCCGACGACCACGTGCTGGAGGTGGGCGCCGGCTCGGGCTACGCGTCGGCCGTGCTCGGCCAAGTGGCCGGCACGGTGCACGCGATCGAGCGCCACGAGTTGCTGACGCGCATCGCCCGCGAGCGTCTCGACGCGCTGGGCTACGCCAACATCCACCTGCGCACCGGCGACGGCACGCTCGGCTGGCCCGAGGCCGGGCCATTCGACGCGATCCTGGTCGCCGCGGCCGGGCCCGAGGTGCCGGCGCCGCTGAAGGAACAGCTGCGCATCGGCGGGCGGCTGCTGATGCCGCTGGACATCGGCGGCCACGGCACGCAGCGGCTGCTCAAGCTCGTGCGTCACGCCGAGTCGGACTACGCGCAGCAGACGCTCGGCAGCGTGGCCTTCGTCCCGTTGATCGGCAAGTACGGCTGGGCCGAGGACGAGGCGCACGCACTGCGCCCCTGAGCGCGACAGCGCTTAGGTGTGAAGAGTCAAGAGGTTCTTTCGTGATCTCTTGATTCGGGACATCGGCGGCTGGCAGCCGATGCCGTGATGCGGGCGGTGCCAGTTGTAGAAGTGGTTCCAGGCCGGCAGGGCCTTGCGGCGAGCTTCGGACGTCGCGTAGGCCCTGCCGTAGGCCCATTCGCGCAGCGCTGACTGGATGAAGCGCTCGGCCTTTCCATTGGTCTGCGGTCGATATGCCCGCGTGAACTTCTGCTTGATGCCGAGCTCGACACAGGCGTCTCGGAAGGCAAACGAGTGGAAGGCCGGCCCGTTGTCGGTGATCACGCGCTGCACCGAGACACCGAGCTTGGCGAAGTACGCGACAGCCTCGCGCAGAAAGCTCTGGGCGCTGTCCTTGCGCTCGTCAGGACGCATGGCAGTGAATGCCACTCGCGCGTGATCGTCGATGGCAACGAACAGGTATTCCCAGCCCAGGCCTTTGGTGCGCCTGGTGTAGTCGCCCGTGATTCGATGGCCTACGTCCGAGAACTTGCCGAGCTTCTTGATGTCGATGTGCAGCAGGTCACCTGGCGCGTCACGCTCGTAACGCTGCACAGGGTCGGCTGGGGCCAGGTCACTGAATTTGGACAGGCCAGCTCGAGCCAGAACTCGACTGACCGTCGCCTTCGAGACTCCAAGGTAGGTCGCGATTCGCGATTGCGTGAACAGCTTTCGTCGCAACTCGACGATGGCCAACGCCACACTCGGATCGATGGCGCGCGGCGATCGCGCAGGCCGCGAAGACTTGTCGGCAAGCCCAGCGGCCCCATCGGCCAGAAATCGACCAAGCCACTTGCGTGTTGTGACTGCGCTGACGCCGTGCGCAGCGGCTGCCTCTGACGCTGACAAGCCACGCTTGGTGATGTCCTCGACCATCTCAAGTCGCCTCAGAAACGTCAATCGGGCATTCTTATGGGTGTTCATCCGGACTCCGGCTTTGGTTAAGACAGGGGGTTTGGCGATTCCCAGTCTCTCAAAACCACTCCGGGTGAACACCCGCAACAACCTATTGAAGCTTCACACCTAGACCGTTCCGCAACCGGGACCGTCGAAATTCCAGGTGGTGACCTTGCCGTCCTCGACCAGGAAGCGGGTCGTGCAGGTCACCGGCGTCGGCTGGCCCACCGGCGTGGTCACGCCCACCCCGCCGCCCACGGACGTGTGCCCGCCGCCGCCGAACCCGAAGCCTCCGATGCTGAAACTCATCGTCGGCGCCGGCGTCGCGCCGTTGTTGACGACGTACGTGAGCCACTTGCCGTGGCCAGCGGCCTCCTCGGATGCCGGCGTGCCCCAGCGCGCGCGCAGCGTCTGCTCGGAAGCGCCCTGCCACTGGCTCAGCGCCTTCTCGTAGGCGTCGGTGCGCGACTGCGGCGTCGCGCAGCCCGCGACGGCCAGCAGCAGCGCGCCGCAGGGCAGCAGGAATCGGGGGGTGGCGCGCATGTCGGGCTCCTGTGTCGAAACGTCCTGGCGTGATGATGCGCCATCCGCGGCAAGTCGCTCGCCTGCTCGGCGCACACCCGCGATGGCCGTCCTGCGAGCGGGTTTATTCATGACGTTTGACATGCATTAATCATGATACCTATACTTTAAAATCGCATCCACGGACTGAGCTCCCATGCCACGCGTCTCCCGCGCCGAGGCCCAGAGCCATCGCCAGCAGATCACCGAAGCCTCCGCCCGACTGTTCAAGGAGCGCGGCATCAACGGCGTCAGCGTCGCCGACCTGATGGGCGCCGCCGGCCTCACGCACGGCGGCTTCTACGGCCATTTCGAGTCCAAGGACGCGCTGGCCGGCGAGGCCGTCGCCCACGCGTTCGCGCAGTCGGCCGAGCGCTGGCGCAAGCGCGTCGCGAGCCAGCCGGACGACGCCGCCGGCCGCGCGCTCATCGTCGACAAGTTCCTCTCGGCGCCCAGCGTCAGGGAAGTCGGGCTCGGCTGCCCGTCGGTGTCGCTGGCGTCCGACGTTGCGCGCGAAACCGCGACCGCACCGATCCGCATGGCCTACCTCGACGGCCTGGAGGACCTCGTGGGCATCCTGGCCGGCGTCGAGGACGGCGTCGACGCCCTCGCCTGCCGCCGCGCGGCCATCGCCGACTTCGCCACGCTGGCCGGCGCGCTGATGCTGGCCCGCGCCACCGAGGGCGCGCCGCTGTCGGCCGAGTTCCTCGCGGCCGCGCGCGAGCGCCTGCTGCGCGTGCCCGCGCCTGCGAGCCCCCGCGCGAACGCGCAGTCGCCCACCCCCGCGCGCGAGCGCACTCCCACCCGCAAGCCCCGGAAGGCCTGATCGATGTTCGCCACTCCCGTCGCCCACTGGTTCGGCCGCCGCGGCATCCACTTCTCGTGGGTCGTCATGGGCATCGCGTTCCTGACGATGCTCACCTCGTCGGCCGCACTCGGCCTGCCCGGCGCCTTCCTGCTGCCGCTGAGCAAGGAATTCGGCTGGACCACCGACCAGATCTCCGGTGCGATCGCGCTGCGCTTCGTGCTGTACGGCCTGATCGGCCCGTTCGCCGCGGTGCTGATGGAGCGCTACGGCCTGCGCCGCATCATCTGCAGCGCGCTGCTGCTGATCGCCACCGGCATGGCGCTGGCCACGCGCATGACCGCGCTGTGGCAGCTCGTCGCGCTGTGGGGGCTGGTGCTGGGCGTCGGCTCCGGGCTGACCGCGCTGGTGCTGGGCGCCACGGTGGCCAACCGCTGGTTCGAGCAGCGCCGCGGCCTGGTGATGGGGCTGCTGACGGCCAGTTCGGCCACCGGCCAGCTGATCTTCCTGCCGATCGCCGCGTCGCTGATCCAGAGCCACGGCTGGCGCCTGGCCATCACGCCGGTGTTCACGAGCTGCCTGGTCGTCGCGGGCCTGGCGTTCTGCCTGCTGCGCGACCGCCCGACCGAGCTGGGCCTGGCCCCCTTCGGCGCCGACCCCGCGCGCGCCGATACGGCGCCCCCCGCCTGGCGGCCTGACTTCCTCGAGCCCGTGCGCACGCTGGGGATCGCCTCGCGCAGCGGCGCGTTCTGGGTGCTGTTCGGCACGTTCTTCGTGTGCGGCCTGAGCACCAGCGGCCTGATCCAGACGCACTTCATCACCCTGTGCGGCGACAACGGCCTCGGCCCGGTGCCGGCCGCGTCGGTGCTCGCAACGATCGGCGCCTGCGACTTCATCGGCACGATCGCCTCGGGCTGGCTGTCCGACCGGATCGACGTGCGCAAGCTGCTGTTCTGGTACTACGGCCTGCGCGGGCTGTCGCTGCTGTGGCTGCCGCATTCCACGTTCACCGTGGTGGGCCTGTCGCTGTTCGCCGTGTTCTACGGGCTCGACTGGGTCGCCACGGTGCCGCCCACCGTGCGCCTGACGAGTGCCGCGTTCGACAAGCAGCGCGCCCCGATGATCTTCGGCTGGATCTTCGCGGGCCACCAGCTCGGTGGCGCCGTGGCGGCCTACGGCGCGGGCCTGACGCGCACGGTGATGCAGTCGTACAGCCCGGCGCTGTACGCGGCTGGCGCGACCTGCATCGTGGCGGCGGTGGCCATCTTCCTGCTCAAGCGTCCGGCGCCCGCGCCGGTGCCCGCGCGCGCCACCTGAGCTGCCGCTTTCCGGGCATGGGTATGCGGGTTGCTGCGAACTTGCGACAACAGACCTTATGCCGGGAGAGCACCATGTCAACCAGCCAACCCGCCACGCATGCCCACGCCGCGCAGCAGGACTCGTCGCAGGACGCGTTGCAGCTGCTGACGGCCGATCATCGCGAAGTCAAGGCGATGTTCCAGCAGTACGACAAGCTCGCCGAGGCCGGCGGCAGGGGAGACGAGCGCATGCTGCTCGCGAGCCAGATCTGCGTAGCGCTGACGCTGCACGCGCAAGTCGAGGAGGAGATCCTCTACCCGGCCGCGCGCCAGGCGCTGACCAGCGACGAGGACCTGGTCGACGAGGCCTACGTCGAGCATGCCAGCGCCAAGAGCCTGGTCGCGCAGATCAAGACGATGACCAGCGACCAGCCGCTGTTCGACGCCAAGGTGAAGGTGCTGGGCGAGTACGTCGACCACCACGTCAAGGAAGAAGAGAACGAGCTGTTCCCGAAGCTGCGCAAGTCCAGGCTCGACCTCGGCGCGATGGGCGAACGCATCGCGCAGCGCAAGAAGCAGCTGATGGCGCTGCCGGAACCGTCGTGAAGCTGGCCGCGGACGCTCCGCGGTCATACCCAAAACACGGTATGGGGTATCACGTGGCGCCGCTTCCGCAGCCCGTTCTCCCATAGGCAAGTTGCGCGAAAAACAACGCGACGGTCCGAGCGCGAAGGTCCGCCCTTTCCCCCTGTCTGCTGTCATGAGCCGGTGCTCGAATCCGGGTCGGTCGCGCGCCACGAACGCGTGAACCGCATCACGAACCCTGGAGAACCACGAGCATGCAATCGTCCCCCGTCCTGCGTCCGCTTCTGGCCGGCGCCCTGGCCGCCCTCACCGCCTCGCTGGCGCCCGCCGCCGCCCGCGCCGCCTCGCCCGTCGAGAACTACGCCCTGGCCATCAGCTGGGAACCGGCGTTCTGCCTGCAGCATTCGACCAAGCCCGAGTGCGCCAGCGAAACCCCGACACGACACGACGCCCAATACTTCTCGCTGCACGGCCTGTGGCCGCAAAGCGGTTCGTACTGCGGCGTGAGCGCCAGCCTGAAGTCGGCGGACCAGGCCGGCAACTGGGCGTCGCTGCCTGCCGTCACGCTGCAGGCCTCCACCGAGGCGCTGCTGCAGGTGGACGAGCCCGGCACGCAGTCCTACCTCGAGCGCCACGAGTGGATCGAGCACGGCACCTGCTCCGGCCTGTCGCAGCAGAACTTCTTCGCGCCCACGCTGGCGATGCTCGACGGCATCAATGCCAGCAACCTCGGCGCCACGGTGTCCGCCAACGTCGGCGGCCACGTGACGCTGGCACAGCTGCAGTCCGCCGCGGCGCTCGACTACGGCACCTACGCGAAGATCGACATCGAGTACCTGTGCATCAGCTCGGGCGGCAAGTCGTGGCTCGAGGAAGTGCGCTTCCACATGCGCCTGCCCAACCCGCTGCCGACGACGGTGCAATCCTCGTACATGGCCAAGCCGATCAATCCGGCGTCGTCGAGCCAGCTTTGCAAGAGCACGACGCCGATCTACATCCGCGCCGTGAACTGAGGACGCCAGCTGCAGGACGCGGGGCGCGCGGCGGCGTCGCTTGACCGTGTGTCCGCGCGGACAGGATCGGCCCGGTACGCGCGCAACACGCGGCCGCGAACATGGACGGCATCGCAACGACACCACGAGCCTTCGCATGATCGCCTGCCGACGCCTTCTCGCCCTCGCCGCACTGACGCTGGTGCCGCCCCTGGCCGCCCTTGCGCAGTCCGACGACCACGGCGGCCCGCCGCCTGACGCCTCCAGCCACGGCCATCGAGGCCCGCCGCCCGAGGCGATCGCGGCCTGCCGCGGCAAGGCGGTCGGCACGCAGGCGAGCTTCACCGATCGCGGCGGCCGCACCGTCGCCGGCGCCTGCACGCAGATGGGCGATGTCGTCGCCGTGCCGCCGCCGCAGGGCGGACACGGACCGCGCGACGCTGCGTCGCAGCCCGCGCATTGAGCCGGGTCCCTGGTCGCCGCCCGCGGTCGCCTGCGGGACGCTGCTGGCGCTGCGACTGAAGGCGCTCGCGGTGTGGCGTCCGTCCAAGGTCCAGGGCGCGTGGGACGCGATCGCGGCGCTGCACCAGCCGGTGCTCGAGCGGGCGAAGGCGCCTCCGGGCGACTCAGGCCTCGGTCGTCCCGCTGCCGCCCTCCACGGGCTTGTCGCTGCCGCCCAGCAGCTCGCCGATCGCGCGCAAGTCCTCGACGCGGTCGCAGATCGCCTTCAGCGCCATCAGGATGGGCGTGCCCAGCAACAGTCCCCACACGCCCCACAGCCAGCCCCAGGCGAGCACGCCGACGAACACGACGACGGCGTTGAGCCGGCTGGTGCGGCTGGTCAGCCAGGGCGTGATGACGTAGCCCGAGATCACGTGCAGCACGATGGACACGCTGCCGACCGCGAGCGCCATGTGCAGCGTGCCGAACTGCAGCAGCGCCACCACCGCCGACGCGCCGCAGATCACGACCGTGCCGACGTAGGGGATCAGGTTCAGCACGCCGGCCAGCACGCCCCAGGCGCCGGCATTGTTGAAGCCCAGCGCCCGGAAAGCGAGCGCGGTCGCCGCACCCACCAGGACGCTCGTGAGCAGTTGCACCAGCAGGTAGCGCTGGATCTGCTCGGTGATCTCGTCGAGCGCCTGCACCGTGATCTTGCGCTTGGCGAAGTTGGGCCCGGCGATGCGCGCGAGCTTGCGGCGGAACGTGTCGCCCGCGCACAGCAGGAAATACGTGATGAACGCGACGACCAGCGCCTGCGCCGCCGCCTCGGCCACGCGCATCGTGCCGGTGAGCACGTAATCCTGGATGTTGAACTGCGGCTTGACGATCTGCACCTTGGCCACGCCTGGCGCGGGCCTGGAGTCGTCGGCCGCCTGCGCGATGGCGGCGGCAGCCTTCTGCACCTGATCCATGGTGGACGGGCTCGGGTCCCGTCCGCGCGGATGAAGCGTGTCGCGCACCTTCTGCGCGGCGTTCGGCAGCGACTCGATCAGGTTGTTGGCCTGGTCGGTCAGCGACCACGCGCCCCACGCGACAGCACCCACCAACGCGACCATCACGACGGCCGCCCCCAGCGCGCGCGGCACGCCCAGGCGCACGATGCGGTCGACCAGCGGCGTCAGCGCATAGCTGAACAGCAGGCCCATCAGCACCGGGATCACGACCGGTGCGGCCCAGCGCAGCGCAAACAGCCCCAGCAGCGACGCGATGACGATCATCGAGGTGCTGCGCACATCGATGGGCATGTGCAGCAGCACGCGCTCCTTCTCGCGCGCCTCGGCGCCCTCGCCCGCCTCTTCGACCTCCACTTCCAGCGGATCGTCGGACGGGAAGACGTGGATGGCGCTCATCGCGCCGCCCCCGCGGGCTCGCGTGACCGGTCTGCGCGGTGCTGCGCCATCGTCGTCTCCAATGTCATTGTCGAGTCGACCCCAGTGTCGGGCCGTCGCGCTGCGGGCCCGGTAGGCCAAGCCCAGCACCGCGTGTAGGACAGCAGGCAAGCGGACCGCCCGCGACGACCGGATACCCCCGGACCCACTGCCATAATCGGCCCAGATCCATCGCCCCGGGCCCGCCGCCGCATGTCCCCCGCTCCCCGTCCCGCCGACTCCCCGTCCGCATCGTCCCGACGAGTGTTGCTGGTCGACGACAACGTCGACGCCGTCGAGTCGATGCAGATCCTGCTGCAGGCCTTCGGCTACGAAGTCGCCACGGCTGTCCGCCCCGAGCTCGCGCTGGGCCAGCTCGAGTCGTTCGCGCCGGCGGCCGCCGTCATCGACATCGGCCTGCCCGGCATGGACGGCTACCAGCTGGCCGCCGAGATCCGGCGCCGCCTGGGCGGCCGCCCGATGCGCCTGGTCGCCTTCACCGGCTACGGCGGTCCCGACGACATCGCGCGCGCCCGCGCCGCCGGTTTCGACGCGCACCTGGTCAAGCCCGTCGAGATAGAACGTCTGCTCGCTGCGCTCGGTGACGCCTGAGGCAGCGCGACACGAAGCCCAGGCATGGCCAGCTTCACGCGCGCTCGCCGACACGACATTGCAGCGCACAGTACCTTGCCAATCCAATGTGCAACGATTGACCGCCGCAGGCGGCCAGCGTAGCGTTGCGTCCAACACGGCCCGCAGAAGTCGTGATCGCGGCCGCGGGACAGGCGGCGAACCGGGAAGGCGCGTCGCTCGGCAATCCGCCGGGGCGCTGGTTCAGGGAGCACAAGGCTTATGGCAAGAATCTATCTGATCGACGATCACCCGATCGTGCGAGCGGGCTTGAGCGCGCTGCTGCAAGGCGCCGGGCACACGATCGCGGGCGAAGGCGAGGACGTCACCCAGGCGCTGTCGGAGGTCAACCGGCTGGTGCCCGACGTGCTGATGCTGGACCTGCAACTGGACGGCCGCTCCGGCTTCGAGGTGCTGGCCGAGATGCAGCGAAGACAGCTGTCCACCCGCGTCATCGTGCTGTCGATGTCCGACCAGCCGCGCAACGTGGCCGAGGCGCTGCGCATGGGCGCCTCCGGCTACGTGCTCAAGGGCTCGGCGAGCGTCGAGCTCGTCAGCGCGGTCGACGCGGTGATGCTGGGCCGGCGCTACCTCGGCGAGGGACTCACCGACATCGCCGTGCAAGGCCTGACCACCGACGCCGAGCGCGGCAACACGCTGTCGCCGCGCGAGCGCCAGATCCTCGTGATGGTGGCCAGCGGCAAGTCCAGCGCCGCCATCGGCGAGGAACTGCACCTGTCGCCCAAGACGGTGGACACCTACCGCAGCCGGCTGATGGCCAAGCTGGAACTGGCCGACGTGCCCGCGCTGGTGCGCTGGGCCATCCGCGAGAAGCTGATCGAGCTCTGAATGGGCTCGCGGGCGCCTCGGGAGAGGCTGCCCCGCGCGGCGCGCCGCGCTCCGCATTCCCGACGAGCAGCGCGGAGACTTCCCCACAGCGGGACGCTCATCCGCATCCGGACGCCTCCGAAATCCCCGGGAACGAGGGTGCATTCGCCCCCCACCGCAGCGACGAGGAACGCCATGCTGATCGACGACGCCACGCCGCACGCCGGCCCGGACTCCGAATACCTGTGGTGCCAGGACGGCACCCTGGCGCACGCGCGCGAGGATAGACTGGCCGAGGCGGTTGCGCTCGTCGCGCTGCTGTTCTCCCTGGTCGCCGGCCTGGTGATCGCGATGCTGCCGCTGTCGGCCATGTCCGCCGTCGCGGCGGACGCAGCGCTCGAACCGTCGACCGCGCACATCGTGCCGGTGCCGGATGCGCCGCGCGTCCAGCGCGCCGGCGTCGATCGCGGCTGAACGCTCGTCGGGCAGCGGCGGCCGCCCGCACTCGGGGTCGCGCGTCCGCCTGCGCGTGACGTGCGCGGTCGACGACCGCGCCGGCCGTCGCTCCGCCTTGCTGCAGGCGGCCTGACGGGTCAGTAGTGCGGCGGAACGTCCTCGCGCGGGTCGCGCCTGGCTCCGCCGCCGGTGTCGGGCGCGCGATCCTTCAGCTTGCCCACCTCGCGGATCAACAGGGCGATCTGCTCCTGCTGGCGCGCCACCAGGTCGTTCAGGTGTTCGACCAGGTCCTCGGTGAAGCTCGCCTTGACCTCGAGATCGGTCAGGCGCTTGTCGACGGCGGCGGCGATGGGGTCGTGATCGGGCATGGGCGCATTGTCGAACACTGCGCGCGCGGCCGTGCGACAACTGCTTGCCGTGTTGCTGCCGGGTCAAGCGCTTGAATCTCCAGGTGATGTTCCCGCGTCAGGGTCAACTCACCTCGCCGAGGGCTCGTTGATCCGGGTACGAACCGCACACCAGTTCGCACCCGAACCACACACACCCCAGGAGATCGACATGAACCGAAAGCTTCTCGTGACCACGCTCATCGCCACCGCCGCCTTCGGTGCCAGCTTGGCCGCGTCCGCGCAGACGAACGCCGCCAACACCACGCAGCGCGACGTCAACCAGGAACAACGCATCGAGAACGGGCTGCAGAACGGCTCGATCACGACGCGCGAGAACAGCGAGCTGCAGCGCGAGGAGGCGCACGTCGACCGCATGCAGGCCCGCGACATGAAGGATGGCTCGTTGTCGTCCGCAGAGAAGGCCAAGCTCACCGCGGCGCAGAACAAGGTCAGCCGCGACATCACGCAGGCGAAGTCCAACGGCATCAACGGCAATCCGCTGTCGGCGTCGTCGCAACGCGCGCAGGCCGACGTGCAGCGCGACGTCAATCAGCAGCAGCGCATCAACAACGGCGTGCGCGACGGCAGCCTGACCAACCGCGAAGCCGCCAAGCTCGAGCGCGGCCAGGCGCATGTCGATGCGCGCGAGGCGCGCGCCGGCGCCAACGGCCACATCAGCGCGCGCGAGCAGCGCGGCATCCAGCGCGCCGACAACCGCCAGAGCGTGCGCATCCACCGCCAGCGTCACGACGCGCAGGTCAAGGGCTGATCACGGGCCGCTAATCGTGGCGGCGAAACCCCGGTCGCTCCGCACCTGGGGCGAACGGACGAAAAAAGGGCCGCAAGATGCGGCCCCTAAAATTTCACCCCGGAACATCACCTCAGGAAGTACTTCGTGAGCCTGGCGTCGTGAGACGTCCGGTACACGATCGCATCCGACCCTGCCCTCCAGCGCGTCGGAAAGCGAATGTTCCGGAAACGATTGTTGACGAGGACGGGCGCCGTGCGATCCGGTGTTTTCCCTCTGTGCGCGCGCGGCGCCCGCCGAAACGCAGCGCGCGCAGCTGCCGCCGGTGCATGGCGCCGCATCCGAACCGCGTCGACCGCGGCGTCCCCTATCATCGGCGCTTCGCCATCCGTACCCGACCTGAATGCCGACACTTCTCCGCCGCGAACTGGCCCTGGTGCTCGCGGCGCTCGCGCTCGCCGTCTCCTGGCCGCTGGAGCACGCCATCCTCGGCGCCGGCCAGGCCGCGTCGCTGGCCGCCTCCATCGCGCTGATCGCCGCCATCCTGTTCGCCTCGGTGCGCGTCGCCCATCACGCCGAGACGCTGGCCGAGCGCCTGGGCGAGCCCTACGGCACGATGGTGCTGACCCTCAGCGCCGTGCTGGTCGAGGTGGTGATCCTCGCGATCCTGATGCACGAGTCGCCCTCGCCCACGCTGGCGCGCGACACGATCTATTCGGCGGTGATGCTGGACATCAACGCGCTGCTGGGCCTGTCCGCGCTGCTGGGCGGCCTGCGCCACGGCGAGCAGCCGTACAACGTCGACTCGGGCAACACCTACATCGTGATGATCCTGACCGGCCTGGGCGTGGCCATGGTGCTGCCGGCGTTCATCCCCGCCGGCCACTGGCCGGCCTACTCCCTGTTCACGATCGTCGTGATGGTGGCGCTGTACGGCCTGTTCCTGAAGCTGCAGACCGGCCGCCACAGCTACTTCTTCAGCTATTCCTACGCGCAGAAGACTGCGGCCGCCGACACGCCCGAGGACGCGCACGCCGCCGGCAGCCTCGCGCCGCCGATGCTGGGCATCGCGACCGGCATCGTGCTGATCGGGCTGCTGTCGGAGGTGATGGCCAAGACGCTGGGGACGGGCCTCGAAGGCACCGGCGCGCCGCCCATCCTGGCGCCGCTGATCGTGGCGACGATCTCGGCCAGCCCCGAGATCCTGACCGCCCTGCGCGCGGCGCTGTCCAACCGCATGCAGCCAGTGGTCAACATCGCGCTCGGCGCGTCGCTGTCCACGGTGGTGCTGACCGTGCCGGTGATCGAGGCACTCGCGCTCTTCTCGCACCACCCGATCACCATGGCGCTGACTGCGCCGCAGATGGTGATGACGCTGCTCACGCTGCTCGTGGCCACGATCAACATCCATGACGGCGAGACCAACGCCATCGAGGGCCTGACGCATTTCGTGCTGTTCGCGGCCTTCCTGATGCTGTCGGCGATCGGGCTGTAGGGCGGGTCCGCCGCAGGCATAACCCGCCGTTCGTCGGCGCTTCGATCCGCCGAATTCGTTGGCGCTTGGCCCCCGAGTTCATTCGCGCCCCACCCCGCCGAGCAAACGCCGTACCCCCTTGCCCGGCCGCAGGCGCGACGACCCGCCACGGGCACCGGCTTGCGCTTTCGGCTAGGCTGGCCCGCAGCCATGAAGGTCGCCGCATTCACCCCGCCCAGCCCGCCGCTCAAGCGTGCGGGCGAAGACGCCGAATTCGACGTCGCCAGCCTGATCGAGCGCGCGCAGCGCCACGCCTTCGGCTACTTCGAGGCGAACACCGATCCGGCCAGCGGCCTCGTGTTCGACTCGACGCAGCCGGACGGCCCCTGCAGCATCACCGGGCTGGGCATGGCACTGACCTCGTACCCGATCGCGGTCGAGCGCCGCTGGATGACGCGGCAGCAGGCGGTGGCCATCACGCTGCGCACGCTGCGCTTCCTCGCGAACGCCGACATGTCCGGCGCGCCGGACTCCACCGGCTTCCGCGGCTTCTACTTCCACTTCCTGGACATGAACACCGGCACGCGTGCGTGGCACAGCGAGCTGTCCAGCATCGACACGTCGTTCCTGATCGCGGGCGTGCTGGCCGCCGCCGCCTTCTTCGACCACGACAACGGCCACGAGGCCGAGATCCGCGCCCTCGCGCGCCTGCTCGCCGACCGCGTCGACTGGGCCTGGATGTGCAACTGCGACGGCGCGATCTGCCACGGCTGGAAGCCCGAGCGCGGCTTCCTGCGCTACCACTGGGTGGGCTACAACGAGGCGCTGCTGATGTACGTGCTGGCGCTGGGCTCGGAGCATCACCGCATCCCGCCCTCGGCCTGGGACGAATGGCTCACCGGCTACCGCTGGCGCCGCATCTACGGCCACGAGCACCTGGCAGCCGGTCCGCTGTTCATCCACCAGTACTCGCACATGTGGATCGACTTCCGCGGCATCCAGGACGCCTTCATGCGCGCCAGGGGCATCGACTACTTCGAGAACAGCCGCCGCGCGACGCTGGTGCAGCGCGAATACGCGATTCGCAACCCCAAGCACTTCCGCCACTACTGCGAGAACTGCTGGGGCTGGACAGCCTGCGACGGGCCCGGCCCGCTGCAGGTGGTGGTCGACGGCCGCAAGCGCCGGCTGATGGGCTATGCGGCGCGCGGCGCGCCGTACGGGCCGGACGACGGCACCGTCGCGCCGTGGGCCTCGGTGGCTTCGCTGCCGTTCGCCCCCGACGTCGTCATCCCGACGATGCAGCACATCGCCCGCATGGTGCGCAAGCACGCGCGCTACATGCCGGGCTGCTCGTTCAACCCGACCTGGGACGGCGGCAACGGCCCGCCCGGCTGGGTCTCGCCGTGGCGCTTCGCCCTGAACAGCGGCCCGGTGGTGCTGATGATCGAGAACTGGCGCAGCGGCCTGCCGTGGGAGCTGATGAAGCGCGAGCCGACGATCCGGCGCGGGCTGGAGCGGGCGGACTTCCGCGGCGGCTGGCTGTCAGCACCGCCCTGACCCCGCGCGTCAGCCGACGTGCTCGGGCCGCACGCCCACGCCGATGAACCAGGCCGGGATGCGGCGCAGCAGCGCGAAGCGGCCGAACAGGCGCATGAACAGCGGCATGCGCACCGGTCCCGTGGCGGCGAGCGTGGGGGCGATGAGCCGGTCCTGGATCGTCAGTTGCATGGCTTGCACCACCTTCGTCGGCCATTCGCGGCGCTGCTGCACGCGCAGCAGGTCCGACAGCGCCAGCCGGTGATCGCGCAGCGGGCGGGCCAGCAGCCGCGCCGCGGCCACCGCGTCCTGTACCGCCAGGTTGATGCCGACGCCGCCGATCGGCGACATCGCATGCGCTGCGTCGCCGATGCACAGCACACCCGGCTTGGCCCAGTCGCGCAGTCGATCGACCGTGACCGACAGCAGCTTGACCTGGTCCCAGCCGGCCAGTTCCCTGACCCGCTCGCCCAGCCAGGGCGACAGCCC
>Ga0207689_10003462_pt1 | contig 14420 bp, 11 predicted proteins | sample KBSMisM52_FD_184312 | JGI IMG/M metagenome (GOLD analysis project Ga0207689, IMG submission 184312) | Miscanthus rhizosphere microbial communities from Kellogg Biological Station, Michigan, USA - KBS Miscanthus M5-2 (SPAdes) (version 2) | ecosystem: Host-associated > Plants > Roots >... | reverse complement strand
GGCCGGCGGATTCTGACCGGCGCCGTAGTCGGTCGTCGGCCCTCCGAGAAGGATGTTCAGGTTGGAGCCGAAAGTCTTGGGGTCGAGAACCGTACCGTCGTTTTCGGTCAGCCGGAAGGAGACGACCGGCTTCTTGTCGGGCCCTGCGTTGTCCACGGCTACGATCGTCGCGTTCAAACCCTTCAGCTGTTTGGACTTATAAGGAGGCGTGTGAGCGCCCCGAATCGAGGCGTCGTACTCGGTGCCGCTTTCCGGCACGTGACAGCTCGCGCAAGCGTTGTCGTCGGCCTGCGGGCCACCCGGGTGGTTCTCGCCGGTCACCCAGTTGATGTCGTCGTGGCACGCGCCGCACGGCTGGCGGGCGGGATGCGTGTACCAGACGTCCGACTGCGAGGGCCTCTGCGCGGCGTTTCTTCCCTCGTGGCAGTTCTGGCAGTTGCGGATGTCCTGGGGATAGGTCGTGTGGGAGAAGTCGTTCACCGCTCCCTGATTCCCGATGATGACGTAGGGCGTGCCCGCCTTCACGCTCGGCAGGTTCGGGCCGCGGTGGATCTTGTGGATCAGGACCCGCATGTCGACGGTGCGGCCGGTGTCCGGGTCGGATGTCTGAGGGGAATGGCAGAGGACGCAGAGCTTGGCGTCCTGCCGCACTTCGCCGTGAGCCTGCAGCGGATCGTGACACTGGTTGCAGGCGAACCTCTCCTGGATCACGTCCCATTTCTCGGTGACGGGCTGCGCATTCGAACGAAAGTCGAATTCGTCATTGTCGATGTAGACCTTGCCGTCCATGATGTCGGCGGGCATCGTGCGCCGCCCGTAGGCGCCGACCGAGTGCGTCTTGGTCTGATCGAAGTTGGCCGGGAGGACCTTCCCGAAGGTGTAGGTGAAGTGCCCGGTCTCCAGATCCTTGATGACGCCTCCCGTGTCGGCGGCGGCTTGCACCGCCGTCACGTTCGTGATCGGGCTCGTCACCGTACGCGTCGTGTAGGCCGTGTAGTCGCGCGTGGCCGCGTTGTACCAGGCGATGATGAAGCTCAGCGTGCAGACGCCCGGCGTCTCGATCCCCTTCCGGTCGAGCGGAGCGCCGAGGTCGTCCGTGAGAGTGACGTCGACGACCGGCTTGCGGTCGGCGCCGATCGTCACGCTGTTGATCTTGACGTGGTAGCCGGGCCGCGCGAAGTCGGCCTGGTCGGCAGCGAGGTAGTGCTCTTTCGCCGACAGAGGGTAGACCTGGTCGGGCGGGGCACCGCGTGGAGCGACGACCTTCGTCGGCGGCTTACCAGCTCCGGTCAGGGAAACGAGACCAGCCGTCATCGCCATCGCCAGTGCACGTCGGAACAGCATCATCTTTGACTCCTCCGGCTACCGAGAGGGCTCTACCTTGAGATGCGCTATTTGAGCGATTTGCATTCTATGATTGTTTTCGCCGATCAATCTCTTTATTCGAGACCCATCAGAACGTGTGTCGCCGGGTCTGGCCTGATGCATTCTCACCAACGGTATTTCTTTCGAAACGGAGCTCCGGGACGGGCTCTTCACTCCACGACGTCCACGTTCACGCCGAGGACATCGTTGCAGAAGCGTGCCAGGTCCGCGTTCGAGAACTCGTTCCAGCCCCGGCAAGGCCCGCACGACGCGGTCTGGGCGTCGCAGGCGAGTGAGACCCGCCGCCTCACCTGCTCGGCGAGCTCCCACAGATTTGCGTACTGTTCCATCTGCACGCGCGACAGGTGAGTGCTGCGCCCGATGAAGCGCTTCCAACCGCGATCGAACTCCGCATCGTTCCAGCGGCGGAAGCCGTTGCAGAAAATCCGGCGGTCGGCGGCGACCTGGCAGAGCGAATGGTCCTCGTCCGTCATCGCGAGCAGCTGCGCCCGAAGGTGGGAGATCGCTTCGGCGCGGGGCCACACCTGATGGTTGGGGAGCCCGCTCATGCCGTCGGCCCGGACGCATGGATCTTCTTCCGGTTCACCCGGCGCGGTGCATCATCGATCGCGCTGTCCGGGACGTTTTCCCGGAACGATTTGGCGACATAGCAGTCCGAGCAGACGGGGCGAGAGACCGCCAACGCCGCCGGCAGATCCGCCGCCGGGATCTCGACCCACGAAACGAGATGCCGCTCCGGCGTGAGGAGTCCCGGTCGGATCTCGAACCAGTGGAGTGAGCCGATCCACAGGCCACAGAGGGCGCAGCGCGCGCCGCGGTAGAAGGATTCGAGCCGCTCGCGAACGAGACACCCGTCCGGAGCAGTCTCCACCTCGCGGAGACACTCCCGTCCGCAATCGGCTCTCTCCGGCCAGCGGGAACACGACTCGAGACGCAGCTCCTTCTCTCCTCGGAGGTCGGTCCAGGCGGCGTGCCCGGCATCGAGCCGCACGACCGCGGTTTTCCTGGTTTCCGGGCACGTCGTGACCCGGTCCCCCGACTCACGGCGCCGCGCGACGAGGTAGAGCACGAGCGCCGGAACCCAGGAGAGAACGAACGCGATTGCGAATATGAGAAGGATCGTGATCATTCCCCACCTCCCCGGGCGAATTCGAGACGGATCAGAGGTCCCAGACGTCCGGAGTCGTCGGAGCCGGGCGCCCGGTCGGGACGAACAGTCCGATCGCGTAACCACGAGCAACCGCGGCGAGGCGGCTGTGAACCTGGAGCTTCGCGAGAATCCTCTGCGAGTGATTCCGGACGGTGGCCGTCGAGATCCCGAGCTGCCGCGCGATCGCCGACGTTCCCATCCCGAGCGCGAGAAACTGCAGGACCTCTTTCTCCCGTCTCGTCAGCTCCCTTTTCGCGGGGGGGAGGCGACGCGGTTCCTTCGCGCCCCGGGGTGGGAGCGGCATGACGCCGTCAGCGCGCCGTAAGGAGATTTCTTTCATCCATTCCTCCGCAACCGTTGTGAGCGAAGCGCCGGGCGCACCCTCCGGCGGAGTCGCACGCATCGCCCGAAAAACCATTCGGATTCACGAAAGCGAGCCAGCTGCCGACTGCGTCTTTCACCTCACCGGCGCCGGCGCCTTTCCGAACGATCAGAAAATTCGTGAGCCCCCATACGCTCTTGGCGAGGTTGCACTCGCAGCAGCAGGTCGCGAGGGGATATTTCTTGCAGCACGGAGCAGCCATTGCGCGGAGAGCCTTCTCGCGAACTCCCTGCTGTGCCGGCGTGAGCGAAATGGATCTCGAGTATCCAATGAACTCGGCTGTCTGAGAGGGCACGTCGAAGTACTTCATGGAACGGGACGCATGCGACGAGGCCGCCCGCTCCAGAGCCAGGGAGGCGGCGAGGGGCGCTCCGAAAATCAGCAGAAGCGAAGCGATCTGGACGAGCCCGGGACGCCGAGAGAGCATCGTTACCTCCGACGGGACCTTCTTCCTTTCCCGCCGAAGAAACTCTAGGCATGCGGGCGTTTGCGACCATGATGCAAACGAATCAGCATCGCAATTGGCCGGAAATGGGGGGAGAATCGGGGCGTGGCGGACACCTTGAACCTGACGGCGGAGCTCCTGTCCACGCGCTTCCGACGCTCGGTGGATCTCCTGTGGAGGGAAACGGTCAGTCGTCGCCAGGCCCGCTCGGATGAACGCGAGCGCCGCCGCTCGGCCCGGCGGGTGAAGAACCTTCAGAAGATCGTACGCCGGGCCCTGGCCGACTACCACCGGATCGAGCTCGAGCGACGAGATGCGGCGCCGCTCGAGGAAGTCCGCTAGCGCGTTTTCAGAAGAGGATCAGCGGCTTCAGAATCCCGTCCTTCTTCGTCCGCATCATGTCGAACGCCCGCTCGACGTCGCGAAACGGAAAACGATGCGTGGTGAGCGGCGTCGGGTCGATCCGCTTCTTCTGAATCAGACGGAGCAACCTCTCCATTCGCTCCCGTCCGCCGGGACAGAGTCCCGTGCGAATCGTCTTGTCGGCCATGCCAACGCCCCACTCGACGCGAGGAATCGGAACGACGTCACCGTGCCCGTGGTAACCGACGTTCGAGATCGTGCCGCCCGGACGCGTCGCCGCAACGCAACCCGCGAAGCTCGCCGCATTTCCGACGGCCTCGATCGCCGAGTCGGCGCCTTTTCCGTGAGTGATCTTGAGGATCTCGAGCGCCGGATCGAGCCTCGAGAAGTTGACGACGTGATCCGCGCCGAAGAAACGGGCGAAGTCCTGACGCTTCCCATCGCTCTCGACGGCGATCACGAGTCCCGCTCCCAGGAGCTTCGCGCCGGCGATCGCCATCAGTCCGACCGGACCCGCGCCGAAGACGGCGACGACTCCACCAATGGGAATGGCGGCGTGCTCGGCGCCCATGAAACCGGTGCTCATCATGTCGCACGTGTACACCGCCACGTCGTCCGGGACGTCGTCGGGAATCGGGGTCAGGTTCGCTTCGGCGTCGTTGACGTGAAAGAACTCGGCGAGGTTGCCGTCCTTGACGTTCGCGAACTTCCAGCCGCCGAGCGCCTCGCCGCACTGGGAAGGGAAACCGCGGAGACAGTTCTCGCACTTCCAGCACGGGGTGATGGCGCCGACGGTCACCCGCTCCCCCGGCGTCAGTCCGCTGACGGCCGACCCGAGTTTCTCGATGACCCCCACGGCCTCGTGCCCGAGCGTCCGATCCGTGCGCGGACCGATGGCGCCGCCCACCGTGTGAACGTCGGAGGTGCAGATGAGCGCAGCCGTCGTGCGGACGAGCGCGTCGTTGGGGCCGATCGTCGGGATCGGCTTGTCCATGAACGCGACTTTCCCGATTTCCCGCATCACGAACGCTTTCATCGTGGTCCGCTCCTTCGGCTCGGCCGGGATCTCCTGGTCAATGACAGACGTGTTGGACATGGGTTCTCCCTTTCTTCTCTTCAATAGCTGATTCGGCGAGAGCGCGACGGCGCCGGCGGCCTCCCGACGCGAATCCGGAAGTCGACGACGCGGGCGCCGGATTCCAGAACCTTCACCGGGTTCAGATCCATTTCCTGTATCTCGGGGCATGCCTCGAGCAACGCCGAGACACGAAGGATGAGATCGGCGAGAGCTCGCTCGTCGAGCGGCGGCGCGCCGCGGAAACCGCGGAGACGCGCTGTTCCCTTCACTTCGTTCAGCATGTCTTCCGCGTCGGCCCCGTCGAGCGGCGCGATGCGAAAGGAAGTGTCGCCGAGGAGCTCGACCAGCGTCCCGCCGCTTCCGTAAAGAACGAGCGGACCGAACGTGCGATGGAAGACCGCGCCCACGATGACCTCGACGCCGTCGGAGACCATCTCCTGCACCAGGTAATCCACCACCCGGTCGCCCAGATCCGCCTGAAGCTCGTCGAAGGCACGGTGGAGATCCCGTGCGTTGCGGAGGTTCAGCTTCACGCCGCCGACGTCGCTCTTGTGAAGAAGGGTCGGACCGATCGCCTTCAGCGCGACCGGATACCCGATTTCCTCGGCGGCGCGGCGCGCCTCGATCCATCCCGGAACGACCCGGGACTTGGCGACCGGGATACCGACCGCCGTGAGAACCGAGCGCGCTTCATCGGGCGCCAGCCAGCGCTCGCCGCGCTCGAGGGCGTGGGAGACGACGTCGCGGGCGTCGTCGACGTGCACGCCGGCGAGCTCGCGCGGGGCGCCCGCCGGCCTCCGGCGCCACTCCGCGTAATCGCTGACGCGCGAGAGAGCGGCCACGGCGGACTCCGGGAAGGGGAAGCACGGAATTCCGGCGAGACCGGGAGGCGCCCCTTTTGCGCCCATGAAGGTGGCGAGGACCGTCTTCGTCGAATCCTTCGCCTCCCCCACGACCGCGGCCGCGACCGCATCGGCTTCGGTCACCAGAGGCGGAATGAAGATCACGAGGAGGCTGTCGACTCCCGGGTCGTCGAGCACGAGCCGCACCGCGCGCCGATAGGTCTCCGCGGGAGCCGACGCGAGCAGATCGATCGGGTTACCGACGCTCGCTTCCGCGGGCAGGAACGCGCGAAGAGCGGCAGCGGTCTGTGGATCGAGCGTCGCGAGCGGCAGGCCCGACGCTTCGCACGCGTCGGCGGCCAGAATGCCGGGCCCTCCCGCGTTGGTCAGGATCGCGACCCGTTTGCCCGCGGGCAGGGGTTGGTGCGCGAGGAGCGATGCCACGTCGAAGAGTTCTTCGAGCGTGCGGGTCCGGATGACGCCGGATTGTCGGAGGAGCGCTCCGACCACCGCGTCGCTCTCCGCCAGGGCTCCGGTGTGGGAGGAGGCGGCCCGGGCGCCGGCGCGCGACCGGCCGGCCTTGACGAGCACGATTGGCTTCGAGCGCGAAACCCGGCGAGCGATGGGCCCGAAGTTTCGCGGATTTCCGAAGCTCTCGAGGTAGAGCAGGATGACGTCGGTCCGGGGATCTTCCTCCCAGTATTGGAGGAGGTCGTTGCCGGAAACGTCCGGTTTGTTGCCGACCGAGACGAACGTCGAAATTCCGAGGTTCAGACGCCGCGCGTGGTCCAGGATGGCGAGCCCGAGTGCGCCGCTCTGAGAGAGCATCGCGACCCGACCCTCGGGTGGATACACCGGGGAGAACGTGGCGTTCAGCCGGACCCTGGGATCGCTGTTCAGGATCCCCATGCAGTTGGGGCCGATCATCCGGACTCCGGCCGCGCGGATCTTCTCGACGAGCGCCGCTTCGAGGTCGCGCCCGGCTTTCCCGGTTTCGCTGAACCCCGCGCTGATCACGACGAGCGCCTTCACCCCTTTCGCGAGGCAGTCATCGACGACCGCCTCGACATGCGCCGCCGGAACGACGATCACGGCGAGATCGACTTCACCGGGGACATCCGTCACCCGGGCGTAGGCCGGGAGCCCCTGGATCTCGGTCGCGTGAGGATTGATCGGGTAGATCCGACCGGCAAAGCCGGCGCAGAGGTTGTGGAGGATTTCGGCGCCGATCCGGCCGCGCGTTCGATCCGCTCCCACCACGGCGATCGAACGCGGCTCGAAAAAGGCCTTCATCGAAGCGGTAGCCGCGTGACGAGCGCGGCCGGCCGCCTTTTCCGTGGCCTCCGCGGTCGGAGCGAGCGACAGCTCGAAAGAGACGGTCCCCGCCTGGACCGTTTGCTTGACCTCGAAGCCGAAGTCGACGAATACGGCGGCCATCTTGCGATTGCGGGCCAGGACGGAGGCCTCGAAGGTCTGAATGCCCCGGCTCACCGCGACGCGCGCGAGCCGGTCGAGCAGGCTGGTGCCAATTCCCAACCCGTGGAGCGCGTCGGCGACGGTGAAGGCCGCCTCGGCGCGATCCGGTCTCTTCGGATCGCGGAAAAAATGCCCGAGCGCGATGATTCCGGCGCGCGTTTCGCCGACGAGCGCAAAGTCGTTCTCGTAGTCGACGTTCGCGAGGGACTCCGCCTGTGCGAGATCGAGGTGCGGCATGCCCATGAAGCGGAGGTAGAGACTGTCGGGCGACAGCCCCCGCATGAAAGCCATCAGGCGGGGAGCGTCGTCGGGGCGAACCGGCCGCAGGTGCAGGGTCGACCCATTCTTCAACACGACGTCGCTCTCGTACCCTTCCGGCACTCCCGAGGGCGGGGCGATTCCGGGCGAAGGGCTGGCGGGAACTACGGGAGATTCGCGAAGATCGGCTTCCATCAGAACGGCTCCTTTCCGAACCGAGGGGATCATCCGGCGGGGTGGCCTCCCGGAGCTGGTTCATCTGCATCACGGCGGCTTCGCCCGCCGGGTGTCTGCTCGGAACCAGGAGACGAACCGATGCGGACCCGGGTGATCCCGCGCGCCGAATGGTCGACGTTTTTCGAGGGCTTTACGAGGGAACACTCCGGATGGCCGACAACCGTCTGGATTCTGGGACCGCGAATCGGCGCGCAAGTCGAAGTGCGCGAACTGCCCCTCGAAGGGATCGTCGCCGACCCGGTCGCGATCTCGATCCATCTGGGAGGCATGCCGGGTAAGAACGTGGAGCACCCGGTCGCGGCGCCGGTCTCGGTCTGGCTCGAGACGTCGGAAAAGGACGTTCTCGGCGCTCTCGGGATCAACACCGCCGACGGAACCACGACGCTCGTCGAGTTCCGATCTCCGGTTCCGCCGGGACACGCGCATCCGGTCGCGACCTCGAACGCGCTGCCCGACCGGCCGACCGAGGCTCGCTCGACCCGGCAATAGAATCGGGAGGATGCACTCGCCGCTTCGGGTCCTCGTCGGCGTCGATTTCTCTCCGGAGTCGCGTGCGGCCGTCCGGGCGGCGCGAAATCTGGTCAAACGGACGGGTGGCGAACTGACTATCGCCCACGTCCGCCCCGTCTCCGACATTCGGGCCGCCGTGGTCGAGGAACGCGGGGACCTGCTCCGACGTCCTCCGGGCCAACTCGCCCGCGACGTCGCCGCGCACTACCGGGACCGTCTCGGCAAGGTCGTGGGCCGGCGGCGGGACGAGTCCTACCGCCTGATCCGGAGCGACCCCGCTCCGGGACTCTGCCGGGAGGCGGCCCGGGGTTATGACCTGCTGGTCGTGGGAACCCGGGGTCGCGGCCGCGGAGCCGAATTCCTGCTCGGAAGCACGGTGCAGGAGGTGATCCACAGCTCCCCCATTCCGGTCGTGGTCGTCCCGGCGGGACGAGTCTCCTGATCCGGAAGAGCCGACCCGCGGAAAGATCAGAGCTGACCACGGTCGATCCAACCCCCGGCCGAGGCGGTCTGTCCGAAAGCGAGGCGACCGCCCTCCTGGGACGGTTCGGCTACAACGAGCTGCCGGCCGGGGAACGGCGAACGTTCGCTCGAGCGGCCTGGGAAGTCGTGCGGGAGCCGATGATCCTGATGCTGCTCGCCGCCGGCGCGATTTACCTGATCCTCGGTGACCGGACCGAGGCGATCGTGCTCCTCTCGTCGGTTCTCGTCGTCATCACGATTTCCCTGTTCCAGAATCGCCGCACCGAGCGAGCGCTCCAGGCCCTCCGCGACCTCTCGAGCCCGCGCGCACTCGTGATTCGTGACGGCGCCCGCCGGAGGATTCCGGGCCGCGAGGTCGTTCCCGGGGACCTGTTGGTTCTCTCCGAGGGGGACCGCGTCCCTGCCGACGCGGGAATACTCCAGGAGTCGAACCTCGCGGCGGACGAGTCGCTGCTGACGGGCGAGTCCCTTCCGGTCCGCAAGACCGCGCGCGGCGGCAATGCGTCCGGGCAGCCGGCCAACGATGATCCCGGATCCGTCTACTCGGGCACCCTCGTCGTCTCCGGCGACGCCGTGGCCCGCGTCGAGTCGACCGGCGCGCGCACCGCGATCGGAAGGATCGGCCGCTCCCTCGAATCGATCTCCACCGGCAGGACCCGTCTCCAGCGGGAGATCGGCCGTCTCGTGAACCGCCTCGCCGTCGTCGGTCTCTCCCTCTGCGGCGCCGTGGTCGTTCTCTATGGCCTCACGAGGGGGAGCTGGCTCCAGGGCATTCTCGCGGGCCTGGCGCTCGCCATGGCGGTCCTCCCGGAAGAGTTTCCCGTCATCCTGACGGTTTTCTTCGCGATCGGCGCGTGGCGCATCTCGCGCCGGCGGGTCCTCACCCGGCGACTTCCAGCGATCGAGAGCCTCGGCGCCACGACCGTCCTCTGTGTCGACAAGACCGGAACGTTGACGCAGAACCGGATGGCGGTGCAGAGGATCTACGCCATGGGCAGCTTTCACGACGTGCCCGACGGGGCAGAGCCGCTCGACGAGCCTCTTCGCGAGGTCGTTCGTCTCGGAGTGCTCGCGAGTAAGCCGGATCCGTTCGACCCGATGGAGCTGGCAATCCGCTCTCTCGGCCCGCGGGCCGGACCCGAGTTCCCCGGGCCGCCGGCGGCAGCATGGGAGCTCGCCCGGGCCTATCCGCTCTCCCCGGAACTCCTCGTCATGTCCCACGTCTGGAATTCGCCCGCGGACGGACGTCGAGTCATCGCCGCGAAAGGCGCCCCCGAGGCGATCGCGGAGCTCTGCAGGCTGGCGCCGGCGGCGAGGGATTCGCTCCGGGACGCGGTGGGAGCTCTCGCCGCTGAAGGACTTCGCGTGCTCGGTGTCGCGCGCGGAACATTCGATCGAGCCGACCTCCCCGAGACGCAGGACCGCTTCGACTTCGAGTTCGCCGGGCTTCTCGGGCTCGCCGATCCCATCCGTCCGGAAGTCCCGGCGGCGATCCGCGAGTGCCGGCAGGCCGGCATCCGGGTGGTGATGATCACGGGAGACCATCCGGTCACGGCGGTCCAGATCGCGCGGGAGATCGGTCTCGCGCGTGACCATGCGGTCGTCGTCCTCACGGGAGCGGGGCTCGATGGACTGGACGACGACTCGCTTCGCGGGCGGATCGAGTCGGTCGAGGTCTTCGCCCGCGTGAGACCCGAGCAGAAACTGCGGATCGTCCGCGCTCTCCAGGAGAACGGCGAAGTCGTCGCCATGACCGGCGACGGCGTCAACGACGCGCCGGCGCTGAAGGCATCGGACATGGGCATCGCCATGGGCCAGCGGGGCACCGACGTCGCCCGGGAAGCCGCGGACCTCGTCCTGCTCGACGACGACTTCGCCTCGATCGTGGCCGCAGTGCGGTCGGGCCGTCGGATCTTCGACAACCTCCGGAACGCCGCCACCTACATCTTTGCGATCCATGTCCCGATCGCGGGGATGTCGCTTCTGCCCGTTCTCTTCGGTTGGCCTCTCGTGCTGATGCCCGTCCACATCGTCTTCCTGGAGCTGATCATCGACCCCGCCTGTTCCCTGGTCTTCGAAGCCGAGCCGGAAGAGGACGACGTGATGAAGCGGCCGCCGCGCCATCCGGAGGAACCCCTCTTCTCGAAGGACATCGTGATCCTCGGGCTCCTTCAGGGCTTCGCGGTGCTGGCCATCGTTCTGGCCGTCTTCGCGATGGCGTTCTACCGGGGCCAGGGGGCCGAGGACTCCCGGGCGCTGGCATTCACGACACTCATCGTTTCCAACCTGGCCCTGATCCTCGCCAACCGCAGCCGGACGCGCACGATCGTGCAGTCGCTTCGATCCCGGAACGGCGCCCTCCCGTGGGTCCTGGGAGGCGCCGTCGTATTCCTCATCCTGCTGCTTTCGGTTCCGGCGGTCCGACACCTTTTCGCCTTCTCGAAGCTCCACCTGAACGACCTCGTCCTCTGCCTCGTCGCCGGCCTCTTCAGCATCGCCTGGTTCGAGGGCTTCAAGCTGCTCCGGGCGCGCAAGTCCGGTGGGCCGCTCGTCGCCGGGAGCTAGTCCGGGCCGGTCGCCGGGGGCGATTCGTCCGCGTGTATGACCGACGTCATGGCGCGGCTTCCCCGGCGGGGAGGATCGTCGCGTCATGAGCTCGGAGACGATCGATCCGCAGGTTCCCATCCGGGACCTGCTGGAACGGATGCCGCACCTGTCGTCGGCGCTCGCCGCCCATGGCCTGGATGCGTGTTGCGGCGGGGTCCATCCGCTCGCGCAGGCGTGCGCCGCGCGGGGGCTGGCTCTCGACGACGTCGTCGCGGACCTCGAGTCGGCGCACCGCGCCGCCGAGTCACACGCGATCGTGCCGCCCACGATGTCGATCCGCGAGATCCGCCGCCGCTTTCCGGGCACGGCGCCGGTGTTCGAGCGGTACGGTCTCGGAGACTGCGGCGGAGCGGATGGTCCCGACGAACCGGTCGCCTGGTTCGCGACGGTTCACCGCCTCCCGCTCCAGGAATTCCTGGGCGACCTGCGGGTCGCCGCCGTCAAGGACGTCGCGGCCGCACCGCAGCCGGCCGCACCGCCGGCTCGCCCTTTTTCGCCGCACTTCATCCTCGGGAGTCTCTTCCTGACCCTCACGCTCGGCGCGACGACGGGCATGATCAACCTCCTGCGCATCGCGGCCGGCGGCGACGTTCCAATCTCGCACCGGCAGATCCACGGGCACACGCAGGTGCTCGGTTTCGCGGCGCTCTTCCTCATGGGGATCGCGTACCACGCCTTGCCCCGCATCCTCGGAATCGGGAGTCGGACGCCGGCGTCGTCGCGGGCCGCGTTCTGGCTCATGTTTGGAGGCGTCATCCTGCGAAACGTCGGGCAACCGCTCGGTTTCTACCCGACCGGTCGCGCCCTCTCGCTTCTGTCGGCGGGGATGGAGCTCGCCGCCGGCGTCCTGTTCGTCTCGTTCGTCTTCGCGCTCGTCTCGGAGATGCGCTCGGGCAAGTACGATCGGAGGGATCCCATCGTCCGCTTCGTGGCGATCGGCACGGTGTTCTTCGCCGCGTCCCTTCTCCTCGTCGGGGCGCAGGGGCTGTGGCTGGCAGGTCATCCGGAGACCGCCCTGCCGACCGCGTTGAACGAGTCCTTCTACTTCCTGGCGCTGTACGGGTTCCTGCTCGCCTGGATCTACGGCTTCGGAAATCGGGTGGTGTCTCTCTTCCTCGGCGTCGGACCGGCGAGGCGGCGCACGCCCGAAACCGCCATGATTCTCCAGGTCGCTGCGGGGCCGGTGTACTGCTTGGGCTGGCTGCCGTTTCTCCCGTCCGCGGCGGGCCTCGCCCTGCGCGACGCGGGCCTCGCGCTCGCCGCACTCTCCGCGGTCGTCTACCTCGGCGGCAACGGATTCCTCTGGAGGAAGTCGGAGTTCCCGGCGATGAAGGCGTCCGGTTCACCCACGTTCGCAATCCGCGCCGCGTTCGGCTGCCTGGGGCTGTGGTCCCTGCTCGAGCTCGCGGCCGTGTTTCTCTCCCGCGCGACCCGGATTCCCGCGCAGAACCTCTGGTGGGCGGACGCCGGCCGACACGTGTTCACCATCGGTTTCCTGACCCTCGTCATCGTCGGAATGAGCTTCCGAATTCTCCCGGTGTTCTCGGGAAAGAGCCTCTGGTCACCGGCCCTCGCGCGTGTGACGTACGGTCTCCTGCTCGGCGGCGTCGCGATGCGGCTCCTGCAATATCCGGCGGCGTTCCGGCCGGTGTTCTACAGAATCGGTTCCTACATGGGCATCCCGGTCGTGCTCGCGCTCGTGCTCTTCACGCTGAATCTCTTCCGCACGATGCGCGGCAAGCCGCCCGCCCGGCCCCGCAAGAGCGTGGGCTCCTTCACTTCGACGTTGCCGGTTCACGGCGGCTGATGAATTTTCATCAGGACGCCGCGACGGCATTGCACGAGGATTCCTTCCGAGGGGAGACGATGATCCGGACACGACCTTCGAAAAAAAGCTCGAGAACCGATCGAGCCGGGCGCTCTTGCGCCCCCGAATCGAATCGTGAATTCCGGCATTGCCCCCGACCTGCTCCCCCCGTTTCTCCGGGTCCCTCCCTGGCCCGGACCTCCGCCGACGGTTTCACGGTGACTCCCGCTTCACCGTGCCGGACGGCCCGAGAGCAGATCGGCTTCTCCCCATTCCACGGACCGGTCTAGACGTCACACGCCCCCCGGCGTGCAGGACGTCGGGCCGGTCCGTTCTCTCCCTATAATCCCGGCCGTGCCGGCGCGCGCCCCGATCCCTTTCAGCGCGATTCCCGTTCTGCTTTCCCTGGACGAAGACGATCGCCGGGCGCTCGAGCCGCTGTGCGAGCTCCGGGCGTACGAGAAGGGAGCCCGGATCTTCGAGGAGGGCGATCCCGCCAACCACATCCACTTCCTCTTTCTGGGGCGGGTCAAGATCGTGAAGACCGCGAGCGATCGGGACCTGATCCTCGAGATCCTGGGGCCGGGAGAGCCGGTGGGAGCCGTGGCAGTCTACGAGCGGCGCCCGTTCCCGGCGACCGCCGTCGCGCTCGAGCCGTGCGGAGTGATCTCGATTCCGAGCCGGGAGTTCTTCTCCCTTCTCGAGAAGCGGCCGGAGATCACGCGGCGCCTGCTCGCGGGGCTGACGATGCGACTCATGGCGCTCAACCGGCGGATGGCCGACATGACCGGCGGAATCGAGCGTCGAATCGGGCGCCTCTTTTCCACGCTCGCCGAGCGGATGGGACAGAAGTCGGCGAACGGCGTCTTCATCCCCATCGCGCTTTCCCGCCAGGAGATCGCCGACCTCGTCGGCACGACGGTCGAAACCGCGATCCGCATCCTCAGCCGGTGGCAGAAAGAGGGGATCGTCGAGACGGAAAAGAAGGGCTTCCGAATACCCGATCCGTCGGCGCTCGCCGCGACCGGAGACGAGAGCTGAGCCTGCGCTACGCGGCCGCGAAACGGCGCGGACGCATCTTCCAGGCGACGTAAGGCCGCGCCAGGAAGCGCAGGGCGGCGAGCTCCCACTCGTAGAGCCGCGAGTCGAGGGTCGGCTCGACCAGTCCCGCGCACTCCTCCGGCTGGACCACGAGCGAAACGTCGATCGGAAGGACGCCGACCGGAAGGTTCGCGGCGCGACACGCCTGGTAGAGGTGGGCGAAGACCTCCTTCATCTCGTCGGGGTCGGGAGATGGGACGCTCTCCATGTCGCTGCCGACCGTGGGGCGGAAGATGCAGACGGTGGGAAACGCACCGGCCGCGACGATCCGGTCGATACCCTTTTTCGTCGACTC
>Ga0207689_10003458_pt1 | contig 14430 bp, 13 predicted proteins | sample KBSMisM52_FD_184312 | JGI IMG/M metagenome (GOLD analysis project Ga0207689, IMG submission 184312) | Miscanthus rhizosphere microbial communities from Kellogg Biological Station, Michigan, USA - KBS Miscanthus M5-2 (SPAdes) (version 2) | ecosystem: Host-associated > Plants > Roots >... | reverse complement strand
CGGCGCAATCGGGTCAGAATATTTTTACTTGCGATGTCTCAGTGCTGCCGCTGGAGGAAGGACACGCCCTGATTGTCTGGAAAGGCAAAGGAGTCCAGGTGACTGTCGCAAACAGCCCTGACCACCAGTCACACATCGACTGCGTAGGGACCATCGAGAACATGGCCGACAAATCATTCAAGGCTAGCGGTTACTGTCTTCACACGGATCGCGATGGGGATAAATGGGTCGACCGCTGGTGGAATGACTCCTCCATGAAGAAAGGCCGATGGGAGTACTCAGGGGTAAGCGGCAAATGGAAAGATATGCGCGGTGTCACCGGTAATTTTGTTTTCACTGATTTGTCCACCCAGACCGAGTGCAGGGGCGTCTCGAACTGGGAGGTGGCGCGCTGAGAGCTTTCTCAATCGGGATTGGAGTGTCGAGTGATGAAGGGCAGGCTACTGAACCAATCGGTCGTTGTTCGCTTGATTGCCGGGAGGCGATAATGAAAATCGTTTTTTCGATCGTTCTATTGGCAGCGTCCGCTGGACTGCTCGGCAGCGGAAGTTTGGTGCGCGCCGCAGATCCTCTGCAAAGCGATCCTGGTCATCACAAATCTGAGTTCGAGAATCCGTACTTTCGCGTGGACCGCGGATTCTTCGGACCAGGAGAAATTGCGGCGGACTTCTTCGACGCCGAAGCAGTCGTCATTGTCGCCCTGACGCCCATGCGCATGAGGCTTCATCTTCCGGATGGCAAATTCGTCGATCCACCCCCGGTGGCGGCCGGTGCGGCGATCTGGGCGCCGGCGGGCAGGATCCGCCCGCAAAACCTGCTCGACCAACGAATCGAATTTGTCATCGTAATGCCAAGAGGCACCAACGGGGCGTCGGCGCGGGTGGGCGCCGATCCTCTCACGGTCGACGCGGATCACTGGAAGGTTGAAGTCGATAACGAAGCAGTTCGCGCTTTGCGATATCGCGGAGATCCGCACGGCAAAGGCGTGATGCACGGACATCCAGCCCAGGCAGTTGTTTTTCTGAGCTATGCCAAAACGTTGTCTCCGAAATCTGATGGCGCGTCCTCAATATCAGTGCGCAAAGCGGGAGAAGTTATCAGCGTGGGCGCCGGTGAACATGCGCCGGAAAACTTGCTCGACGATCCGGTTGAGGTGATTGTGGTCGAGCGCAAGTAGGGTTTCGGAAATCCCATAGCTGTCAGGACTTGCAGTCGCTGTGACGCGGGAACGTTGGTTACGGAGCGGAGAAGATAACGGATTTTTGTCACTCTCACGGAGGATCTATGACCACTCTTAAAGCAGTGCAATGGAACACCGCATTTCTGGGTTGTCTGCTTGCCGGATCGTGCTGGGCGGCGGACAACTGCTCAGGACGAGTCAATGGCGTGGCTTTGTATGGTGACACCATCGAGGTCGGCAAAGGCCACACGATGACCGTGTTCGAGAGCAACAACATTACGACGAGCGATAACTCTCCCAACAATGCAGCCGGGAAATGCGGCGGCTACGCTATTACAACACCGGATGGAAAGACACGAGTCGTAGGCGTCTGTGCACGCAAGACAAAAGACGGCGATAGCTGGAGCGACGAATGGGTATTGGAACCCGGCGCCGAGCGCGGCACCTGGAAACAGGTAGGGGGGACGGGGGTGTTCGCAGGCAAGAAATGGTCTGGATGGTGGCAGCCGGTGTTCGATGACGGAAAGATCTTCATGGGTAACTGGGGCGGCAACTGCAACTAGAAGTTAACGATTTCGCCCAATCGGAAAACTAACGCGCCGGGAGGAACCCTGCCCTCATCCGGCCGTGAGTTTCGGTCTCGACATGGGAATGGTGGGGCGGGGCGACCGAATGAAAAACAGAACGAGGAGGAATCCGATGAATCCGAAGACAATTCTGAAAGCGTTCAAGATTGCTGCCGTGGCGTGTGTGGTCGCAGTAGGTGCTGCAGACCATGCGTTCGCACAGCAGAAACACAAAGTTACGGTAGGGGCCTCTGCAGCTCAGAGTAAGTATGTACAACAGCACATGATCGATGTCGGGGACGTGCCAGGACACCAGGTGCGCATCTACGAAATTCAACGCACGGGAGTCGAAACGGAGTTCTCCGGCGTCAAGTCAAAAGAAAGCTGGTCGCGCGGGAATTCAGACTATACGAACAGTACCGGAATTACCTCGGGGTATGGCGTTTGGGTCATGGAGGACGGAAGCAAGATCTTCAACCGCTACCACGGCATAAGCCAGACCGTGATTGCTGCGGACGGAGCCAAAAAAGGCACCTACCACGGTGTGACCCAAATTACGGGTGGCACCGGAAAATTCACCAAGATCCGCGGAACGATCCGAGACATGACAAGGTTCGACATCCAGGCTGGTTTCAACGAATCTTCAGGTGAGGGCGAGTACTGGTTCGAGGAATGACGCGCGCTAGAACGCCTTCCACAGCAACGAGACCCCGCTCAAAACCAGCAGCACGCTGATGAATCTGCCGACCTGCTCGCGAGTCAGTCTCGCGTGCAGGCGGTAGCCGATCGCAAGCCCCACCGGCATGGCGGGGAGCAACAACAGGAAGGCCCACCAGACTTCGGACTGCAACAACAGGCCCGAGATCAGGTAGACCATCAACCGCAGTCCGGTGCTGAAGGAGAAGACGGCCGAAAGCGTGGCGCGCATCTTTGCCGGATCATGAATTCGCGCCGACATGTAGGTCGCGTAGATCGGCCCACCCACGCCGAACAATCCACCGATGAGCCCGCCGATGAGGCCGGCGGGAATTCCCCACCATCGCGAAACCGGCCTCGCCGCTGACCTGGTGACCAGGCGGTATACGCCGTAGGCGGTGACGAAAACACCGAGCATTACGAGGGCCGCGTGCTTCGGCAACGTCGCCAGCAACGTCACGCCTGTAAGGATGCCGACGATGACCGCGGGTATCAGCAGTTTCAGCTCCGCTACTTCGACGTGTTCGCGAAACCTTACGCCATTGGACACGGTAGCCAGAAAATCCACCATCACCACAAGCGGAACGACCGACTGCAGCGGCAGAAAGTGAACCAGTAACGGAATGGTGACGAGCGCCGAACCGAAACCGGAAATGCCAAGGATGGTATAGGCTAGCAGCCCGACGAGCGGTATCGCAATCAGAGTCTCGGTCGGAAAAGGCATGGGATCTAACCCGGATATTTCACCAGGCCCCCCCGATTGTTTGCAGATACGTCTGTGCAGTCAATCCAACCCCGTTTTTCGTTTTTCGCCCAGTGGATTTGGGGGCCACTCGGATTCTGGCCGGATTCCGGCGGGTTCTGGCCGGCCATATCGGGCATGCCCGTCTTGCCAATAGAGTGATCTATTGGCTGCGCCGGTCGAGCCCGATCTGACTCGCCCAGCCCTCCACCATAATTCCGCGTCCTGATGAAATGTCCGGGCTAAGCGAAGGAAGGCGCGAAGTCTAGCATTCCCACACCTTCTATAATCCGTCATGACCAGCCGTCTCTTCACCCTCGCAACCATGAATCGCGATCTGCCCGCGGCCCATGTTGCGCGAGGCAAGCATTATGCGGACAAAGGTCTGGTCCGCAATCTGCGTTATTTCTCCGACAAGAAGCGTTTCACCGCCGCGGTGCAGGGCTCACGCCCGGAGTCTTATCGCGTCGAGGCGCAGGTGGTGAAGGGTTCGCACGGGCCCGTCATTTACGGCTTGTGCACCTGCCCCGTGCGAGTCAATTGCAAACATGTCGCCGCCATGCTCTGGAAGGCTCTGGACGCTAAATTGGATGAAAAGACCAACGAGCAATCCGCGCACGGTGCGTCCGCACCGAAGCCGCGGCCGCAACCGGCTGCCACCCTGCCATTCGATTTGAGTCTGTGGCTGGAAGATGCCCAGCGCATTACGCAGCCGGACATCGAGCGCCCGAAGACGCCAGTCGACAGTGGGCAGTGCCTGCTCTACGTAATCGAAGCGGGTGCGCCGTCCGCGCCATCGAAGCCAACCCTGAAACTGAAGCGCGTGCGCAGACTTCAGAGCGGGGGGTACGGCTCTCCGGCCCGCTGGAGCAGCGTGCGCAAGGCCCTCACCGCGCCGCCGCGCTTCGTGTCGGCCGAGGATCAACGCATCCTGCGCATGCTGCTGATCGCCGGCGACAGTGTTCTCGACGGAGAATTCCGGTTACAGGGTGAGTCGGGCGCGGAGCTTTTACGCGCCATGCTGGCTACCGGCCGGTGCCATTGGGTGCATACGGAAACCCTGCCACTGCGGGAAGGTCCGGCTCGCAGAGGAAAGGCGACCTGGGCAATTTCCGATTCGGGCACGCAGCGGGCCATCTTCGAAACCGAGCCGGCTGCGGAAGTGATATTACCGGTTTCGCCGCCATGGTACGTGGATGTGCAGAGCGGTGAATGCGGCGAGGTTGATTCCGGGCTGTCCGTTGCTGTTGTGGACATGCTGATGCAGGCACCGGCGATTGCGCCGGAGCACGCCGCTATCGCGCGCGAGGCATTGTCGAGCGCGCCCGGGGTGGCAAACATGCCTTTGCCCATTGTTCCGGAGCAGGTGGATCGACGCGATATCGTACCCGTGCCCTGTCTGCGACTGTCGACAATGCAGGTGTCCGAAGGCATGCGCGGGCGCTATCGTTCGCGCGATGAATGTCTGGACATCGCTGTGCTTACCTTCGACTATGCCGGCGCTCGCGCTGTACGCGATAGCCCGGGATTGCTGACGCGTTTCAGCGACGGCAAAATTCTGCGCATCAAGCGCGACCTTGCACTTGAGAAACAGGCTCACGCGGTGCTGGCGGGCGCCGGATTCCTCAGGGTCATGAACGCGGCGCGCTTCTATCCAGAAGCTCACAAACACGACTACACGCTCACTACCGAGGCGAAGTGGCTCGATTTCATGATCAGCGGATTGCCGCCGTTGCGCACGCAAGGCTGGCGAATCGATTTCGACGAGAGTTTCCGCCATGCCATGGCGCAAGCGGGCGATTGGCTGGCCGAAGTCAGGGAATCCAAAGGTGATTGGTTCGACCTGGGTCTCGAAGTGGAGGTGGAAGGCAACCGCGTCGATTTGATTCCGCTGCTGCTTACGGTGATTCGGGATCGCCCGGAACTGCTGAGCCGGGGCAAGGGCCGGAACGCGGTAGCGGAAGGCCATCTGTTCGTGCGGTTGGACAACGGACGCAAGTTGCCGGTGCCGGTCGCGCGTTTGCAGCCGCTCGTCGCGGTGCTGCACGACTTGCTCGACGCCGCTCCGGCCGGCATGTTGCGCTTGCCCAGACTGGATGCGCTGCGCCTTGCCGATCTGGACGATTCGATCGCGCTGAAATGGCAGGGCGGCGAAGCTTTGCGCAGGCTGGGTCGCAAACTCGCCGGTTTTACCGCGATCGCACCGGTGAAAGCGCCCGCCTACTTCGGCGCGCAGTTGCGGCCGTATCAGGAACAGGGGCTCGCGTGGCTGCAGTTTTTGCGCGAATACGGTCTGGGGGGCATCCTTGCCGACGATATGGGCCTGGGCAAGACGGTGCAGACCCTGGCGCACATCCTCATCGAAAAACAGGCGGGGCGGCTCACACACCCGGTACTCGTGGTGGCGCCCACCAGCGTAGTGCCAAACTGGAAGGCCGAGGCGGCGCGCTTCGCGCCGCAGTTGCGGGTGCATGTATCGCACGGACTCAAGCGCAAGGAGTTTTTCGGCGAGATAGCGACATCCGATCTCGTGCTTACGACCTATGCGCTGCTGGCGCGCGACGAACAAGCGCTGCTCGGACAGGAATTCCACCTGTTGATTCTCGACGAGGCGCAGCAGATCAAGAACGCGCAAACCCAGGCGGCGCGCATAGTGGGGCAACTGCGCGCGGCTCACCGCCTTTGCCTGACCGGCACGCCGTTGGAAAACCATCTGGGGGAGCTCTGGTCGCTGTTTCACTTTCTCATGCCGGGACTTCTCGGCGATGCCCAGGCTTTTCGCCGCTCTTACCGCGTGCCGATCGAGAAGCACGGAGATATCGCACGCCAGCAAAATCTGGTGCGGCGCATCCGGCCGTTTATCATGCGCCGTACCAAGGATCAGGTTGCCCCCGAACTGCCGCCCAAATCCGAGATTCTGCAACCGGTGGAACTGGGCGGGCCCCAGCGCGAGCTCTACGAGACCGTGCGTGTGTCCGTACACGAGCGGGTGCGCGCGGAAATCTCGGCGCGGGGTATTGCGCAAAGCCACATCGTCGTGCTGGATGCGCTGCTCAAGTTGCGGCAGATCTGCTGCGATCCCAGGTTGCTGAAAGTCGATGGCGCCAGGCACGTCAAGGAATCGGCCAAGCTGCAAATGCTGCTCGAGATGCTGCAGGAATTGCTGCCCGAAGGCAGGCGCGTGCTGGTCTTTTCCCAGTTCACCAGCATGCTCGATCTGATCGAGCCGGAACTGGCAAAGCTGGGGATCGCTTACGTCAAACTCACGGGACAGACGCGCGATCGCGAGCGCCCCGTGAAGGCATTTCAGTCCGGGAAGGTGCCGCTGTTTCTGATCAGCCTCAAGGCGGGCGGCACCGGACTCAACTTGACGGCGGCCGATACCGTGATTCACTACGATCCCTGGTGGAATCCCGCGGTGGAAAACCAGGCGAGCGGCCGGGCGCATCGAATCGGCCAGGACAAGCCGGTTTTTGTCTACAAGCTCATAGTCTCGGGCAGCGTCGAGGAAAAAATCGCCGCGCTCCAGACCTCCAAGGCCGCGCTTGCCCGGGGCGTACTGGAGAACGACGCGGGAGCCTCTCTGCCGTTGACCCCGGAAGACATCCAGGCTCTGTTCGAACCGATGCGCTGAGTGCGCCGCGCAAGTGCGAATCGCAGTATTCCTGCTGCTTCTATAATGCGGCGTCCCGAATGTGAGGAGAGTGAGTGATGCTGCATAAGCGGGCCGTGATCATTGGCGGCGGAACGATGGGGGCCGACGTGGCGGTCATTTTCGCGCACGGCGGCATGGGCGTGGATATCGTGCAGCGGCCGGGGAAAACCCGTGATTCACTAAGTCAGCGCCTGGCCCGTTCCGGTGCGGAGCTTGGCGCCAGGCAAAGCGATGTATTGCTTCACGACACACTAGGGGGAGTGTCATGGCCAGACGCGGGCATCGTCGTCGAGTCCGTCAGCGAGGATCTGCCGCTAAAACAGAAGATCTTTGCCGAACTCGAAGCCCTGGTGCCCCAGGATATCGCGTTGACCAGCAATTCTTCCAGTTTCCCGATCAGCCAGATCGCGCTTGGACTCAAAACCGCACGGCGCATGCTCGGCCTGCATTTTTTCATGCCGGCACACATGGTGCCGCTGGTGGAAGTGGTGCGATCGGAAGCAACCGATCCTGCTGTGGCGCATCGCGTTTTCGAATTGATGCAGCACCTGGGCCGCAAACCGGTCATGGTGTCGAAAGACATACCCGGATTCCTCGCCAACCGCATGCAGCACGCCCTGATGCGCGAAGCGTGGTCGCTCATCGAACGCGGCATCGCTACTCCGGAAGACGTGGATATCGCGGTGCGGTACGGGTTTGGTTTCCGTTATGTCGCCGCCGGGCCGATCCTGCAGAAGGAGATGTCGGGACTCGACGTGAACTATCTCGCCTCGAGCACGGTCTTTCCTGACCTGTGCAACGACGCAAAGCCGGCTGCAAAACTCGAGGCCAAGGTCAAAGCCGGCGAGACCGGCATGAAAGCAGGCAAAGGCTTCTACGATTGGCCGGCGGAAAAAATTGCCAAGACAAAAGCCCGCTACCAGGCGGCGCTCAAGCGTGGACTGGAGATCCTGAAAGCCGAAGATGACCCAGCCTGAAAACGGGCGCGTCGTGCTCGTGCACGGCCTATGGATGAACGGACTTGCCATGCTACCGCTGGCGCGGCGGATCGAACGCTGCGGGTTCCGGGTTACGCGTCATGGCTATCGCTCGGTATCACGCGGACTGCGCGATAACGCGCGTGCGTTGGCGGTGTCTTGTGCAAACAACAGCGGCCGAGTAAATCTGGTCGGTCACAGCCTCGGCGGACTGGTCGTCATGGCCATGTTGCAGGAACATCCGGAAATAGCCGTGCATCGGGTAGTCTTGATCGGCAGCCCATACGCAGACAGCGCCTCCGCACATGGCCTTGGGCGTTTCGCATGGAGTCGCGGCGTCCTCGGGCATACGATCCAGGATTGGCTGCGCCAGCCGCGCCCGCCGGTGCCCAAGGAAGTGGAACTGGGCGTCATTGCGGGCGATGTGTCTTTTGGGCTGGGCCGCCTGTTTGTCAGTTTGCAGGCGCCCAACGACGGCGTCGTCATGCTGGACGAAACCCGCGTGCCCGGTGCAGCTGATTCCATCGTGTTGCACATCAGCCATAGCGCAATGCTGGTCGCGCCAGCGGTCGCGCAGGCGGCCTGCGCGTTTCTGAAGAACGGGCGCTTCGAACGATGATCCGGGTTCTCTTTGCGCTCGCATTGTTGGTCGCGCTCGGCGGCTGCACCAGTGTGGGCTACTACTATCAGGCCGTCGAAGGGCAGATGCAAATCTGGCATCGCAGCCGTCCGATCAAACAGGTAATCGACGATGCAAAGACGCCGCCGCAGATACGGGAACGGCTGGCTCTCGTGCTGCGCATCCGTGAATTCGCCTCAGTCGAACTTGCGCTGCCAGATAACGGGAGCTATCGGAATTACGTCGATCTGGAGCGTGCATTCGTGGCCTGGAACGTGTTCGCCACCGGCGAGTTATCGGTCGCACCGAAGGAGTGGTGCTTTCCGTTCGCAGGCTGCGTTGGCTATCGTGGCTATTTCAGCCAAACGGAAGCCAACCGCTTTGCCGAAGACTTGACGCGCCAGGGCCTGGATGTATTCGTGACCGGAATTCCCGCCTACTCGACGCTGGGCTGGTTCGATGATCCCGTGCTGAGCACGGTCCTGCGCTATCCGGACGCGGAGCTCGCGCGGCTGATCTTCCACGAACTCGCGCACCAGGTCGTTTATGTTGCGGGAGACACCATGTTCAACGAGTCGTTTGCCTCGTCGGTGGAACTCGAGGGCGTCGATCGTTGGCTGCAGCACAACGGCGATGCGGCGCAACGGGAAGCCTTCGATTTGCGCGAAGAGCGCAAGACTGCTTTCGTCGCCCTCGTGATGAAATACCGTGACAGTCTCAGGAAACTATATGCGAGCGCAATTCCAGACGTGGAGAAGCGCCAGAAAAAAACCGGGACCTTTGCCGCCATGAAAGCGGAGTATCTGACTTTGAAGGCATCCTGGGGAGGCTTCGCCGGCTATGATCGGTTTTTTGCAGAAGAACTGAATAACGCCCATCTGGTACCCATCGCGACCTATTCCGAAATGGTGCCCGGCTTTCGACGCCTCCTCGCGCAAAACGAGGGCGACTTCAAGCGTTTTTACGCAGCGGTAAAGGAACTCGGCAAGCTTTCAAAGGCCGAACGGGCAACGCGGCTGGGCGCGTCTTTGCCCGGTACGGTGCAAAATTGAAAACTCATCGTAATCACGGCGCGCTAAACTGGCTGCAACCCTGAATCGAGGCCGTAACATGTTCAACAGAATCATGCGGACGCTGGCAACCGCTGCAATATTCCTCTCACTGACTGTCGTGCCCGGTCTGGTCGAGGGCGCCAGCGACATCGGCGACCCGGCCAAGCTGGAAGCCGTCTTGTTGAACGGCGAAAAGATCAACCTCGACAAGTGGAAGGGCAAGGTCGTCATGGTCAGCTTCTGGGCCACGTGGTGCGGCGTGTGCCGCTCGGAAATGCCGGGTTGGCAGAAGTTCTACGAAGCCAACAGAGCCAAAGGCTTCGAGATGGTCGCCATGAGTGTTGACGACGGCGAGGAAGAAGTGCGCGCCTTCATGGCGCAGTCGAAATACCGGTTCCCGACGGCCTGGCGATTCGACAAGGCAGAGGACGACGACTTCCCGACAATTCGCGGCACGCCAACCACCTTTCTGGTGGACAAGCAAGGCAGGGTTGCCCTGAAGCAAGTCGGGCGCATGTCCGACGAATTTCTTCGCCGAAAGGTGGATGACTTGCTCGCGCGATAGCGGATCACCGCACGCGCTGCCGCGGGTGCTAGAATTCCCGAAATGCGACAGCGGGGCCGTTCCGGCCCCGTCCTTATTTGCGCCAGAGCACAATCGATGAGCGACTCCACGGACATCAACACCCTGCGGCGCATCCTGCGGGATTGCAAAACCATCGCGGTGGTCGGGCTGTCCGCGAACTGGTATCGGCCCAGCTTCTTTGCCGCCAAGTACATGCAGGAGCATGGCTACCGCATCATCCCGGTCAATCCTTCCTATCCTGAAATTCTGGGCGAAAAATGCTATGCATCGCTGAAGGACATCCCCGGCAAGGTCGACATGGTGGACTGCTTCCGCAAGAGCCAGGATATCGAACCCATCGCAACCGAAGCCGTCGCCATCGGAGCAAAGGTCCTGTGGATGCAACTCGGCGTCATGAACGAGAACGCAGCAGCGAAGGCGCGCAAGTCAGGACTCCAGGTCGTGCAGGATCGCTGCGTGAAGATCGAGCACGGCCGTTTGTTCGGCGGGCTGAACTGGGTGGGCGTAAATACGAAAGTTATTTCCGCGAAGCGGCCCCGCTGGTTACCTTACTAGCTAATTCAACTATGTAGCCACAGAGGACACAGAGGTCACAGAGAACCCCGAAACACAAGGAGGCTGAATTGGTGATCGCGTCCCTTTCCATGGCATTCCTCACCGCTTTGTTTCTGCATCTTGCTTTCCTCTGTGATCTCTGTGTCCTCTGTGGCCAATTGGTTCTTCGCAATTATTTAGAGAGCTGACCAATGCCTGATAGAGAATTCGGATTCGGCACGTTGTGCCTGCACGCGGGGCAGATACCCGACGCGGCGACCGGCGCGCGCGCGGTTCCGATTTACCAGACCACCTCCTTCGTATTCGACTCCGCCGAGCATGCCGCGAGCCTGTTCAATCTGCAGACGTTCGGCAACGTCTATTCGCGCATTTCGAATCCCACCGTTGCCGTGTTTGAAGAGCGCATGGCCGCGCTCGAAGGCGGACGAGCGTCCCTGGCTGCTGCTTCAGGGCAGGCGGCGCAAATGTGTGCGTTGTTGACCATCCTGCGGGCAGGCGACCAGATCGTTTCATCCAGCACGCTCTACGGCGGCACCTACTCGCAGTTCGACGTGACTTTCCGCCAGTTCGGCATCGAAACAGTGTTCGTCAATGCCGATGATCCGGAAAACTTTCGCAGGGCGATTACGCCGAAGACGCGGGCACTCTACGCCGAGACCATGGGCAATCCCCAGATCAACGTGCTCGATATCGAGGCCGTGGCGAAAATCGCCCGGGAAGCGGGCGTTGTGCTGGTTGTCGACAACACCTTTGCTTCGCCGTATCTGTGCCAGCCGATCAGGTTCGGCGCCGACATCGTCATTCATTCCGCGACCAAATTCATTGGCGGCCATGGCACCACCATGGGGGGCGTGGTCGTCGAGTCGGGAAAATTCCCGTGGGGCAACGGCAAGTATCCGATGATGACCGAGCCTTCGCGCGGCTACCATGGAGTGATCTTCCACGAGACCTTCGGCGACTTCGGCTACACCATGAAATGCCGCATGGAAACCATGCGCACGCTCGGGCCGGTACTTTCGCCGTTCAGCGCGTGGATCCTGCTGCAGGGGCTCGAGACGCTGCACGTGCGCGTGGAACGCCATGTCGAGAATGCCGTCGCGGTAGCGAAATTCCTGCAGGATCACCCCCGCGTTTCCTGGGTGAATTACCCGGGATTGCCTGCCAACAAATATCATGCGCTTGCGCAAAAATACCTGCCCAAAGGCAGCGGCTCCATCATGACCTTCGGCATCAAAGGCGGCATGCAGGCTGGTGTGAAGTTCATCGAAGGGCTGCAGTTCTTTTCGCACCTCGCCAACGTCGGCGATGCCAAGACGCTGGTGATCCATCCTGCCTCGACCACTCACCGCCAGCTCTCGGAGGAAGACCAGATCAAGGCCGGCGTCGGCCCCGACATGATCCGCCTGTCCATCGGCATCGAAGACATCGACGATATTCTCTGGGATCTCGACCAGGCGCTCGCGCAGTCTCAAGCATAAACCCGATGGCGGTCTTCACCGCAGAGGCGCGGAGGCGCGGAGGTTACGCGGGGAGAGCAAGAAGCACATCAAGGTAGGAAAAGCGCGCAATCTATTGGAAGCAGTGGAATCTGCCACTCGTTGCCGCCAAGACTCGAATGCATATTGCAATTCCCTTTGTTTTTCTCTGCGTAACCTCGGCGTCTCTGCGCCTCTGCGGTGAGAACTTGATCTCGATATGAAAGGCGTAGTGTGGCCGCTGATCGTCACGATGGCGATCCAGGCGCTGGTTTCGTTGGTGGTCTATACGCCACCCGTGCTCGCGCCCGTCGCGCAGACTGACGTCGGAATACCCGCTAGCGCGGTTGGCATCGTTACGGCGCTGATCTATCTCGCGGCAACCTTTACGGCATTTTCCGCGGGCAACCTTATCAACCGCTTCGGCGCCATGCGTGCAAGCCAGATCTCACTGGTGTTCTGCGCTGCGGGCGTGTCGTTGATGGCGAGTGCGAATAGCTGGCTTATTGCGCTCGGCGCGCTGGTCATTGGCACCGGCTACGGAGTCGTCACACCCTCCAGTTCCGTGATTCTCGCCGAACGCACGCCGGACAGCATGCGGGCATTCATTTTCTCGCTCAAGCAAACCGGTGTGCCCATCGGCGGCGCGTTGGCGGGCGCATTGATTCCGCTACTGATGGCCGGCTTCGGCTGGAAGCAGGCTGCGTTGGCTGCCGGCCTTTCCTGCCTGGTGCTGGCCATTGCCGTGCAGCCTTATCGATCCGGCGTGGATCTCGCGCCGCATGCACCGAGACCAGCGGCACCCGTGCACTTCCTGGAGCCGTTTAAGCTCGTCATGTCGCACCCGCGGCTGCGCGAACTGGCGTTTGCGTCTTTTTCCTATTCCGGAATGCAGATGTGCATGGGCTCCTTCCTGATTGTATTTCTCACCGAGCGCGCGGGCCTGTCGGTGGGTGCCGCGGGCGCGGCACTTTCGACTGCAATGATTGCCGGCAGCATCGGCCGAATTTTCTGGGGGATCGTGGCGGACAACTGGATGTCGCCTCACATGATTCTGGGCGGCCTCGGTGCCATAATGGGGTTGGCGGCTTTCGTGACGGCCTCGATGCTGCCTTCCTGGCCTTACGTTTTAATGCTGGTCGTCAGTTTCGTCTATGGTGCAAGCGCGATCGGCTGGAACGGTGTTTATCTTTCAGAAGTAGTGCGCATGGCACCGGAAGGCAAGGCTGGGTCGGCAACCGGCGCTTCCTTGGGGATAACTTATGCCGGCGTGGTCTTTCTGCCGACACTGTTCTGGCTGATCGTGCATGTCAGCGGCAGCTACTCGACGGCCTTCGTGGTTGCCGGATTGTTCACGCTGTGGCGCGGCTCGTATTTCTTCCGGAAAGATAAAAGCAGCCCTCATCCGCGTCCTTAAGGTGAAACACTTACGGCTGAAGCTGCCGCGGTGAGAGCTGCATTTGGCACATCAATAGACAAAGGATTCGATCGCGCGAGCGAACTCAGCCGGCTGGTCGTGATGCATCATGTGACCCGCGTCCGCGATAGTTTCCTCGTGCAGCGAGCGGTAGCAGGCCCGGTAGCTGTCGAGCAGCGCCTTGTCGCCTTTCATCCATTTCATCATCCACTGACCGTCGCCCCACAGCCAGAGCACCGGAGCGATGATGCGGCGCCAGCAGGCCATTGCTTCTTCGGTGCGATAGAGCACCGGATTCACCATTTTGTGCAGGGGATCGGCGCGCAAATGAATGCTTCCGTCCGTCTTCCTTTCAGCCCAATGCGGAGCGAGGAAACGCGCTCGCTCATCGCTGATGCGGGGATTGTTCTTCCTTAGTCGTTCGGCGACCTCTTCAAATGTGGCATAGGGGCGCAGGGCCGGCGGTTCGCGATTTTCTTCCAGCCATTTCGCATAGCGCTGCGGCGCGTTCTCGGCTTTGGTCGGCGGCAGTCCGAAACCCTCCGCCAGAACCAGCTTGCCGATACGCTCGGGGCGGATGCCCGCATACAGATTGGCGACATTGCCTCCCATGCTGTGGCCAACGACATGGGTGGGCGACTCCGGTTGGAAATGTTCCAGCAGCATATCGAGGTCGGCGATGTAGTCAGGGAACCAATAGCCCTGGTTCGTCCACTCCGACAATCCGAAGCCGCGCCAGTCCGGCGCAATGACGTGCCAGTCGTGCCGGAACTCGTCGACGACGAACTGGAACGACGCCGATACGTCCATCCAGCCATGCAACAAAAAGACCTTGGGCGCAGACGGATTGCCCCAGGTGCGCACGTGGTAGCGCAATCCGCGGATATCTAGATAAGTGGAGGAACTGGGT
>Ga0207689_10003456_pt1 | contig 14431 bp, 10 predicted proteins | sample KBSMisM52_FD_184312 | JGI IMG/M metagenome (GOLD analysis project Ga0207689, IMG submission 184312) | Miscanthus rhizosphere microbial communities from Kellogg Biological Station, Michigan, USA - KBS Miscanthus M5-2 (SPAdes) (version 2) | ecosystem: Host-associated > Plants > Roots >... | reverse complement strand
GCTGTCGTCGATCGGCACTTCCGAGCCGTCCTTGCGGATCAGCAGCGTGTGATTGGCCAGGCCGACGACGACGCCGTCGCGAAGCGCCCGCGCCGCGGGATCTTCGACCGGTTGCCGCGTCTCTTCGTTGACGATGCGAAAGACCGCTTCCAGCGGCTGCCCCTGCGCCTCGTCGCCGCGCCAGCCGGTGAGCGACTCGGCGACCGCGTTGAGACCGGCGACGCGGCCGGCGACGTCGGTGGTGATCACCGCGTCGCCGATGCTCGCCAGCGTCGTTCGCAGCAACTCGCCCTGAGCGGCGATGACCGCTTCGGACCGGTCGCGCGACGCGAGGTGGCGGCGCAGGACATGCGCGTAGCCGAACAATGCGAGGATCGCGACCAGCCCCGCCACGAACTCGGACACGATGACGCCGATGATCGCCAGCGTGATCGATATCTTCATGCCGGCAAAGATGTAGGGCAGCGCATTCGGCATGCGAATCTTCCAGAAGATTTGCCAGCGCGTGCCCATGAATGTGCGGGCCATGCGATGGATATCTTCATCGACCGCCTGAAAGCCCATGGCCGCATTGATGGTCATGGGAAAGAACGCGACCAGGAATGCGAGCAGCAGACCCGACATCGTGCCGGTCCCGAACCACACGATGAACAGGGGGGCGATCGCGATCTTCGGGATCACCTGTGAGACGATGATGACGGGATAGAAGCCCTTTCGCATGATCGTCGAGTAGGTGATCAGGATGGCCACCAGCACGCCCCCGACGACCGAAAGGGCAAATCCGAGCACAGTCAGGTAGAGCGAAGGCCACAGATGTGTGAGCAGGAGATCGTGCCGTGCGATGATGGCCTGCGCGATCTCCGACGGCGGCGGCAGTATGATGCTGCGGATCCCGAGTTCGCGGACTGCGAATTCCCAAAGCGCCAACATGGCGAGGCTGATGCCGATCGGCCAACCCAGTTCGCTCGCGTATCGGCGCACCTTAGCTGTCATGGCTTGCCTCGATCGCTTTTCGCAGCCTGCGCACGTGGCGATTGAAGCCTTCGTCCTCCATCATCGCGATGTGGCGTGGACGGGGCAGATCGATGATCGCCTCCTCCACGATCGTCGCCGGCCGCCGGCCCATCACCAGCACTCGGTCGGAGAGGAACGCTGCCTCGCGAATGCTGTGGGTGACGAAGATCACGGTTTTTCGGTTTGCTTGCCAGATGCGCAAGAGCTCGACGCCCATCTCGTCGCGGGTGAGGGCATCCAACGCGCTGAACGGCTCGTCCATCAGCAAAATGCCGGGATCGTGAATGAGTGCGCGGCAGATCGATACGCGCTGACGCATCCCACCTGACAATTGCCGCGGCAGGTGATGAGCGAAGTCGTCGATCTTGGCCATGGCCAGCAGATCCATCGCGCGTTTCTCGTATTGCGCGCGCGGCAACTTGAGCAGCTCGATCGGGAACAGCACGTTGTCGAGCACCTTGCGCCACGGCAGCAGCACCGGCTGCTGAAACACCACGCCGACCTCGCGTCGCGGGCCCGACACCGCCTTCCCGTTGATCGAGATCTCGCCCTCGGTGGCGTCGATCAATCCTGCAACCATCATGAGCAGGGTGCTCTTGCCGCAACCGCTGGGGCCGAGCAGGCTCAGGAATTCGCCGCCAGCGACATCGAACGATACGTTTCGTATCGCTTCGAGTTCGTCATAAAATTTGCGCACCGCCTTGATGTGCAGCGCCGCCGAGGGCGGACTATCGGTGGCCCGCTCGGCAAGACCGGGGGACACCTCGGACAAGGCTGCTGTTCGCATTCAGGTCGCCGTTCGGACCACGCCAGACGCGTCATGCTATGATGCTAAAGACCATACCACAATGGCTGCGCGCGGTGAGACTGACAAGGCTGAAGGCCGGTGGCGATGCGGAAATTGTGCGCACGCGTGCTCAATCTTGGTGCGAGGCACGCGCGCAGGCCGATGTCGTACACGCCCGCGGTGCGCAGGACACTGCGGCGTTTCACCGAGAGTGTCGCTGCGTTCGAGCATGCACCCGCCATCGATAACTCGAGGTCAACCATTGGCGCGGGGAGGTCGCGATCTCTGCTCTGTTCAGAGTTGCTATCGTACTGAAAATAGCCTCACAATATTTTCCTCTGTTTGAGCCCTGGCCTGCGGAGCCGTACTGATGGCGAAATACGGAATCGGAGCGTCTGTTCTTCGGAAGGAAGACGGTCGATTCCTGCATGGCCGCGGACAGTATGTCGCGGATCTTCGCCTCGCGGGAACGCGCGAGGTCGCTTTCGTGCGAAGCCCGGTCGCTCACGCGCGGCTGCGCGCAATCCATATTCCTGAAGGTCTCCGCGATGTCGTCTTCACCGCGAAGGATCTGGTTGGGGTGAAGCCGATCATCTCGTCGCCGCCGCTCAAAGGGTTCAAGCGCTCGTCGCAACCGATCCTGGCGACGGACAAGGTCCGCTACGTCGGTGAGCTCGTGGCGATGTGTCTCGCCGCGACGCGCGCCGAGGCGGAGGACATCGCTGCTTCAGTCGATCTGGATTTCGAGGAACTACCTGCGGTCACCGATATGCTGGCTGCCCTGGAACCCGACGCGCCACTGGTGCACGAGGAGTGGGGCGACAATGTCTTTATCGCGTTCTCGGAAGACGGCCCGGTGGATGAGATTGCCAAGATCGCTGCGATCAAGGTGACGCGCGAGATCCGCACCTCCCGGCACTGCATGTTTCCGATGGAAGGGCGCGGCGTCGTCGCCTATCGCGACCAACGCTTGCGCTATCTTACGCTTGTCACCTCGACGCAATTCCCACATTCCGTTCAAACCGGGCTTTGCGAGTGCCTTGGGCTCGACGATGGCGCGGTGCGGATCATCTCACCGGATGTAGGCGGAGGGTTCGGATACAAGGGGTTGCTCTGCAGAGAGGAAGTGGCGCTGGGATGGCTGGCCTTGCAGGTGAACCATCCCGTCCGCTGGCTGGAGGATTGCCGCGAGCATCTGAGCGCGAATGCGAACTGCCGCGAGCATCACTACGACATCACCGGATACGCTTCACGCGACGGCAAGCTGCTCGCAATCGACTGCGTCGGTTACGTCGATGCCGGTGCATATTCGGACTATCCGATTTCGTCCGCTCCCGAGGCAGCGCAAATTGCCAACCTGCTGCCGGGTCCTTACGTTTTCTCGACCTACCGCTGCCGTTCCGCCGCCGTGGCCACGAACAAATGCCCCATCATCCCGTACCGCGGGGTGGCGCGCTCAGGCATTTGCCTCGCGATCGAAGTGATCATGGATGCGATTGCCCGTGAAGCGGGGCTCGAACCGTACGAATGTCGGCTGCGCAACATGGTCCGGCCGGACCAGATGCCGTTCGACAATGTGCTGGGCAAGCATTTCGACAGTGGCGATCATCCGGAATGTCTGCGCCGCGCCGTCGAGGCGATTCGCCTGTCGGAGGTGCGCGCTCGCCAGAAGCAATCCGAGCCCGACGGGCGGCTGATCGGCGTAGGCCTCTCCTTCTTCGTCGAGCAAGGCGCGCACGGAACGTCGGTGCTTGCGTCCTGGGGTCGTCCCATCGTTCCCGGCTACGAGCAGGCCAACGTCCGGCTCACGGCGGATGGCGACATCGAGATTCGTGTCGGGACCCATTCCCACGGCCAGGGGCACGAAACCACTTTTGCCCAGGTCGCGCACGAGGTTCTCGGGGTGGACTTCGATCGCATCAAGGTCCTGCAGGGAGACACGCTGTACACGCCTTACTCGACGGCTACCTGGGGCTCCCGATCGATGGTGATGGGGGGCGGCGCGGTGGCGCGGGCCTCGCGCATGGTGGCGGCGCGTGCGGCGCGAATCGGAGCATGGCTGTTGCAGGCTGACGCAGCGGACGCCAAGGTGGTCGAGGGTCGGGTGGTTGCGGGAAAGGGCAGCGTTACGCTGCGTGAGGTTGCCCGCGCCTGGTACCTGCAGCCGCAGAATCTGCCACCCGATGTCGATACCGGCGGTCTCGAGGTCACCGCCGGGTACCGCGCCGACCGCGATAGCGGCACATTCAGCTATGCCACCCATGCCGCCGTCGTCGCGGTCGATCCGCAGACTGGACTGATCGAGCTCCTGGACTACGTGGTGGTCGAGGACGGCGGCATTCTGGTCAATCCGATGATCGCGGACGGGCAGGTGTGCGGCGGCACCGCGCAGGGCATCGGCACCTGTCTGTACGAGGCCATGCCGTTCGACGCGCAGGGGCAACCGCTCGCCTCCACGATGCTCGACTACATGCTGCCGGGTCCGACCGAAGTGCCCAACATCCGCGTCCTGCACATGGAGACGCCTTCGCCTTACACGGAGTTCGGCATGAAGGGCCTGGGCGAAGGTGGCGCCGTCGGTCCGCCGGCGGCGATCGTGTCGGCGGTCAACGACGCGTTGCGCCCGCTCGGAGCCGAGGTCCATGATCTGCCGCTGACGCCGGAAGGCATCCTCGCTGCCATCGATGCCGCGAGCGCGCGAACCCCCAACGGTTGATGCGCGAATGAAACCGGCCGTCTTCGAGTTCGTACGCGCGCGCACGCTGTCCGAGGCGACCACGATTCTGCTTGAATCGGAGGGCGCTGCGAGAGTGGTGGCAGGCGCGCAATCGCTTGGGCCGATGCTCAATCTGCGTCTGGTCCAGCCGCGGATCCTGGTGGACGTTACCGGCATTGCGGAGCTCACGGAAATCGACGATCGCGCCGATGCGGTGACGCTCGGTGCCTGCATTACGACGGCGAACATCGAGGATGGCCGCCTGCCGGGCCGGGGCCTGCAGCCCCTGTCGGTGGTGGCCGGGCGCATTGCCTACCGGGCGGTGCGCAACCGCGGTACCATTGGCGGCAGCGTGTGCCATGCCGATCCGGCCGCGGACTGGATCTCGGCACTCTGCGCGCTTGGCGCGCAATGCGTGATCGCGGGCCCCGGCGGTCCTCGGCGGCTTGCGGTCGAAGACTTCGTGACCGGCGCGTTCGAGAATGCGCTTGCGCCCGGGGAACTGCTGCAGGGGATCCGCATTCCGCGGCTTTCGGCCCATGGCCACTGGGGTTACAACAAGCTCTGCCGCAAGGCCGGAGAGTTCGCTCTGGCGATCGGCGCCGTAGTGGACGATCGCGAACGCAACAGTTTTCGTGCGGTCATCGGCGCGACGCGCGGCCGCCCAATCATCGTGACGGAGGCGCGCGAGATCAGGCGCACCGACGGCACTGGTTTGGACGCAATCGCCGTCACTCGCTTGTTCGATCGGCACGGCATCACCGATCGGGCCACCCGCCGCCAGCACGCCGCGGTTCTTGCGCGAGCGCTCGACCAGGCAGCTGGCGCATGAAACCGATCCGCCTCACTGTGAACGGGCGACAGGTGGTGGAGACCGTCGAGGCGCGAATGCATCTCGCGGACTTTCTGCGCGAGAAGATGAACCTTACCGGCACGCATTTGCGTTGCGAGCAGGGGGTATGCGGCGCCTGCACCGTTCTGATCGACGGTCAGCCTGCGCGTTCGTGCATCACGTATGCGGTGATGTGCGATGGAGCCGTGATCACCACCATAGAGGGCCTGGATGACGACCCTGTCATGGCGGCGTTGCGCCGGGCTTTTTCCGAGGAGCACGGGCTGCAATGCGGCTTCTGCACGCCGGCGATGCTGGTAACGGCGCGCGATATCATCGCGCGCGTACCTGAAGCCGATGAAGCGCGCATTCGACTCGAACTCAGCGGCAATCTCTGCCGCTGCACCGGCTATGTCGGCATCGTCCGCGCGATCCGTCGGGCGCTAAAGGAATGTCGCGAGGGAGTGTTCGTCGCGCCGCTTTTGCCGAGCGCACCGCTCGGTCCGGTCGGGGCGCGCGTAGCGCGCTCCGCCGCGCTGGAGCGATCCCCCATCACGACAGCGGTGTCCATTTCGGAACGAAGTGACAGTGGTCCCGCGCAGGATGCTCTCGGTCTCGGCGGGCGGCGGCCTAACATGGAACTGCTGCAATCGTTCGAGGTCTCATGTTCGCCACAAGACGTGTGGGAATTTTTCGGGGACATCGATCGGGTCGTGCGCTGTCTTCCTGGTGCGAGCCTGACGCGACCGCCCGACGGAGACAGGGTCGACGGAAAGTTCTCTGCCAGGCTTGGGCCGATCTCGGCCACATTCACCGGCGCTGCTCGCATCGTCCGCGACGATGAAAAGCTGCGCGGTGTGGTTCTGGGTGCCGGGAATGACCGGCTCAGCGGGTCGCGGGCAGCGGGCGAGATCGAATATGTCCTGCTCCCGGCGGGCGGGGGGACCCGCGTGGAGCTTGTGATCCGGGCGCTGCTCGCCGGTCCGCTGGCTCAATTCGGACGCAGCGGGATCGTTGAGGATTTGGTTTCCCGCGTCGCGCAAGCCTTCGCCCGCAATCTCGAGGGCCGCCTCATGGGGTCCGGTTCCGATATCGAAACGCCGACCTCGGCGCCGCTCGCCGCGGGATCGCTGCTACGCCAGGTACTGGCGACGCGATTGAAGGCAGCCTTGGCTCGCCTTTTTCACCTGGACCGCTCATCGCCCTCATGAGACGAGCGCACGCCCGTTTCGTTCGTGTCGAGGTTTGTCGTGATGCCCACGGCCGCCAGGCGAACGTGATGCGTCGTGCATTGCGAGGGACGGCCTCTGGGTCGCACGATGCCGATGCGTTCCGGCTTGCGTTATCGGGCATAATCGCGGAGCCCGGCAGCACAGTGGGCAATTCCGGGTGACAGACTTGCCAGCCCCCGCTATCGTCTGGCCGCTCAGATCGCCGGCGTTCAGGCACCTTCGGCCGGTAGCAACGTCGAATCGGCTAAGATTGGTTTCGAGTCATATGCTGGTGGAAACCACGATGTCCAAGCTGCTGAAGGCCTACGACCGAAGCCGCGTTCCGCTGTACATACAGGTCGCTTCGGTGATGCGGCAGCGGATCGAAGCGAAGCAATGGCGGCCCGGTCAAAAGATATCGACTCTGGTGGAGCTGGAGCAGGAATTCCAGGTGGCGCGCGTTACCGTGCGTCAAGCGATCGATATTTTGCGCGAAGAGGGGCTGCTTCATTGCCAGCAGGGACGCGGTACCTTCGTCGCGGCAAAGCCGTTGAGCCGGCACTGGTTGAAGCTCGCCACCAGCTGGGACGTGTTGGTCGCTTCGATCAAGGACAACGTGCCGAAGCGGATCAAGGTGGACAATCCCCCGCCGTTGCCGAGCCTGAATGAAGATGAAGGAGAGCACGCGGCGAAATATGTTTTCCTCCGCACCGTCCAATACAAGGACGGCGAGCCCTACGGCATCGTCAATCTGCACCTAGCCAGCGATATCTACGAGCGCGACCCGAACGCATTCCTTCAGCGCACCGCGCTATCCGTTCTTGCGGGCTGGAAGGATGTCGATATCCGGCACGCCCATCAGACCGTCGTGATCGGGAGCGCCAATCCCACGACAGCGGATTTCTTGCGCATCGCTCTCGGCACCCCGACGGCGGAATGCCGCTGTGTCGCCATTGACGGGAAGGGGGTCGCCATCTACGTCGCCGACATCACGTATCGCAGCGAGGTTATTCAGCTGCATATCGACTTGCTCGCCAATTCACGTGGGCCGCAGCGCCGTTCGGACCGCTCCCGGCTGCCGGCCGAGACTGCGCGACCACAGAACCGAAGCGCCGGCCCCCGAGCTTCGCGGTTGCGATTGCTATCATCCTAAGATTGGGATCATAGTATGATGGTGGCGCCTGCGGGCATCACCTGAGCGGAGCGTGCCCGGGCGCCTGCAAGCCGAAGATCTTGTGCCGTTTGCGCGATCGGCCTGGAGTAGTTTATGGCGACAGGGCAGGGCGTCGGAGCGCGCCTCATCCGCAAGGAAGACGATCGCCTGATGCGCGGCCGCGGCCAGTTCGTCGCGGATCTTCGCTTCGCCGGGATGCAGGACGTCGCCTTTGTGCGCAGCCCGCTTGCCCACGCACGCATCCGCGGCATTTCGGCGCCACAATCGTTCAAGCACGCCGTTTTCGCGGCGGCCGATCTGGTGGGCGTCAAGCCGATCCGCGCCGTTTCAGGCTTGCGCGGCTTCAAGGTCTCCGAGCAGCCCGTGCTCGCGACCGACAAGGTGCGCTTCGTCGGTGAGCTTCTCGCGATGTGCGTCGCGCCGACCCGTGCGCAAGCCGAGGATATCGCCGGCTCGATCACGCTCGATCTGGAAGAATTGCCGGCCGTGCACGACATGCTCGCGGCGCGCACGCCGGAATCGGCCCTTGTGCATGACCATTGGGCCGACAATGTCTTCCTTGAGACGTTCGTGGATGTCGACATCGGCAAGGCATTGGATGCACCGATCAAGGTAACCCGCGAGATCCGGACGGCGCGGCAATGCATGGCGCCGATCGAAGGCCGCGGCGTGGTTGCGTTGTGGGACACGCGGCTCGAACAGCTCACGCTCTATTCGGCCTGCCAGATGCCGCACATCGTCCGTACCGGGCTTGCCGGTTGCCTGGGCCTCGAGGAGGGGCAGGTGCGTATCATCGCGCCCGATGTCGGCGGCGGCTTCGGATACAAAGGGATCCTCCTGGCCGAAGAGGTGTGCCTTGGCTGGTTGGCAATGCACTGCGGACACCCGGTCCGCTGGATCGAGGATCGGCGCGAGCATCTCACCGCCGGCGCCAACTGCCGCGAGCACTATTACCGCATCACGGGATACGCCGATCGCGACGGCCGGTTGATCGGGATCGACTGCGAGGCGACGGTCGATTCCGGAGCCTATTCGTCCTATCCGTTCTCCGCGTGCCTCGAGGCGGCGCAGGTGGCCAGCATTCTCCCCGGGCCATACGACTTTCCCGCATTTCGCTGCCGCACCTATTCGGTTGCCACCAACAAATGTCCGATCCTGCCGTATCGCGGGGTCGCGCGGACTGGCGTGTGCTTCGCGCTCGAACTCCTGCTCGACGCCATCGCGCGCGAAGCCGGCATCGAGCCGCACGAGGTGCGGGCGAAGATTCTTGTGCAACCCGAGCAGATGCCTTTCGACAACATCACCAATAAGCATTTCGACAGCGGCGACTATCCGGAGTCCCTGCGCCGCGCCCTGGCCAAGATCGACATCGACGCGGTGCGGACGCGCCAGCAGCATGGCGAACCGGACGGGCGTCTGATCGGCGTCGGAGTATCGATCTATTGCGAGCAGGCGGCGCATGGAACCTCGGTTTATTACGGCTGGGGCATTCCCATGGTGCCGGGATACGAGCAGGCCACGGCGCGGGTCACGCCGGACGGCGGACTTGAATTGCGCGTCGGCGTGCATTCGCACGGCCAAGGCCTGGAGACTACGCTTGCGCAGGTTGCCCACGAAATCCTCGGCATCGACGTGGCCAGGATCAGGGTCGTGCACGGCGATACCGCGATGACGCCCTATTCGACTGGCACCTGGGGCTCGCGCTGCATGGTGATGGCCGGCGGCGCGGTGTCGACCGCATGCAAGGAGATCGCCCGGCGCGCGATCAAGGTCGGTGCGCAATTGCTGCAGGCGAATGCAGAAAGTGTGTCGGTGCGCGGAGGTGAGGTGGTTGGTCCCCAGGGCTCCATCAGTCTCGGCGAGATCGCCCGGACTTGGTACCTGAAACCGCAGAATCTTCCCAACGACGTCGATCCAGGCGGGCTCGAGGCCACCATCGGATACAAGCCGGTACGAGACACCGGTACATTCAGCTACGCCGCTCACGCCGCATTGGTCGCGGTCGATCCCGAAATCGGCGATGTCGAAATTCTCGACTATGTGATCGTCGAAGACGGGGGCAAGCTGGTCAATCCGATGATCGTGGACGGTCAAATCTACGGTGGTTTTGCACAAGGAATCGGGACCGCGCTCTACGAAGAGATGCCGTTCGATCACTCGGGACAACCGCTGGCCTCGACATTCGCCGACTACCTTCTGCCGGGCCCCACGGAGGTGCCGTCGCCGCGGCTCGACCATATGGAGACGCTCGCTCCGTACACGGAGTTCGGCGTCAAGGGCATCGGCGAGGGCGGCGCAATCGCCCCGCCGGCGGCCATCGTCAACGCCGTGAACGATGCCTTGCGGCGGATGAATGTGGAGCTGCTCCATTCCCCGATCACCCCACGACGTATCTTGACGGCTATTGCACAGGCGGGCCGGAGCACGACGTGAAACCGGTACGCTTCGATTACGAGCGCCCAAGCGACATCGCCACCGCCCTCGCGCTCGGCGCCCGCGAGGACATCGTGGTGAAGTTTCTGGCGGGCGGGCAGTCGCTCGGTCCCATGTTGAATCTGCGATTGGTACAGCCCGACCTGCTGGTCGACATCACCGCAATTGCCGAGCTCAAGCGCATCGAGGAAGGGCCGGACGGCATCACGATCGGAAGCTGCATTACCCATGCCGATATCGAGGACGGCCGGGTTCCCGACGTCACGCGCGGTGCTCTGCGCGCGGTCGCCGCAGGCATTGCCTACCGCGCGGTGCGCAACCGAGGAACCATCGGCGGGAGCATCGTCCATGCCGATCCTTCGGCGGACTGGCTTTCGGCTCTCGCGGCGCTTGGCGCGTCGGTTATCGCCCGCGGCGTCCAGGGCGACCGGCGAATTCCCGTCGAGACGTTCATGCTTGGCGTGTTCGAGAGCAGCCTGAGGCCTGGCGAGGTCGTCACCGCCATCCACGTTCCTCGCTTGTCTCACGTTGCGCGGTGGGGCTACTACAAGGCGTGCCGAAAGACCGGCGAATTTGCCCATGCGATCGGCGCGTTCGTACGCGATCCGGCCCGTTCGGTCTGCCGCGCGGTGATCGGCGCCACCGGCGCGAGGCCGATCGTTCTGACGGATTCGGAGGGACTGTTCACCCATACCACCGGCGCGGCTGCCGCTATCAATCTGGAATTGGTGCGCAAGACCATGGGTGCGCGCGGCTTGACCGACCCCATCGACCAACAGGTGCATCTCGCTGTCCTGCGTCGGGCGATTGGGCAAGCCGACGGATCGTGAAAATGCTGGCCCTCAAGATCAACGGCCGGAATGTGAACGCGGAGGTCGAACCGCGCACGCACCTCGCCGATTTCGTCCGCGAAGCGCAGAATCTCACCGGCACACATCTCGGCTGCGAGCACGGCGTCTGTGGTGCGTGCACCATCCTGGTCGACGGCGTTCCGGTGCGTTCATGTATCACCTACGCAGTTTCGTGCGCCGGCGCGAGCGTGACCACCATCGAGGGGCTGGACGACGATGAGATCGCCAAGGAGTTGCGCGCGGCATTTTCGCGCGAACATGCCTTGCAGTGCGGGTACTGCACGCCCGGCATGCTGATCTCAGCGCGCGATCTTGTCCTGCGGGCGCAATCTCCCAGCGAGCACGATGTCCGGGTCGCCATGAGCGGAAATTTATGTCGCTGCACCGGCTATGTCGGCATCATCGATGCGATCCGAAGCGTCATTGGGGATCGAAGGGCCCGCGGCATCACGGCAATCCCGGGGGCCGGCCGGTCGGCGCTCGGGCCCGCGGGTTCCGACCATGGTCACAGTGCCGTCGCGCGGGATGCCGCCGTGCGCGCGGTCCCAGGCGTGGCGGCTCGCGGGGAGGCGCAGGACGCGCTTGCTGCTGGCGAGAAGGTTCCGGCCAATTTCACGCCGCAGGCGTCGTTCGATCAGAGCTTTGTGGTCCATCACCCGCTCGACGACGTGTGGCGCTTCTTCGCGGACGTGCCCGCGGTCGCCGCCTGCCTTCCCGGAGCGTCTGTAACCGCTGACGTCAACGCGCGCACCGTTGCCGGCAAGATGCGCATCAAGGTTGGCCCGATCGCCGCTGAATTTCACGGTCTGGCCGAGATCGACCGCGATCCGGAGGCTCGCTCCGGGACGATCCGAGGCAGCGGCCAGGACCGGCGAAGCAGTTCGGCGACGCAAGGCGTCATTCGTTATCGATTGCTGCCGGTCGATCCGCAGTCCACGCGGGTCGAGCTCAACGTCGGCTATCGATTGACCGGAATGCTGGCGCAATTCAGCCGGTCTGACCTGGTCCAGGATATCGCCGGCCGGCTGATCGCCTTGTTCGCGCAGAATCTGGAAGCGCGGTTGGCGCGGCCGGAAGAACCGCTGCGGCCGGCAGCGGAGCTCAAGGCGATTCCGTTGCTGTTCTCGGCTGTGATGAAATGGGCCGGCGCACGCTTGACGCGCCTGTTCACAAGGGGCGAAAGACATTGAATAGAGTGGAAGGACGACAGACATGAAGAGCAACTCTCGTCAGAAGCTTCTCGAAAAAATCGACCAGAGCCGCGACAAGGCCGTCGCTTTCTTGCGCGACATGGTTGTTATTCCCAGCGTCACCGGGGATGAAGCGCAGATCCAGACGTTTCTGTCGAAGTACATGACCAAAATCGGGTTGGACGTCGACATGTGGGAGACTGATTGGGAGCAGCTCAAGAAGCATCCGGGATACCGGCCCGTCGACAGGGGTTACGAGGGCCGGCCGAACATCGTTGCCACCTGGAAGGGCGCGGGCGGCGGGCGTTCATTGCTGCTGAACGGACACACCGACGTCATCCCGGTCGGCGGTGGCGAAGGATGGAGCGATAACCCCTGGTCGGCCACGATCAAGAACGGTCGCATGTATGGCCGCGGGACCGCCGACATGAAGAGCGGCGTTGCCAGCCACATCATGGCGGTGGAATGCTTGATGGCCGCCGGCATGAAGCCCAAGGGCGACGTCTACATCAACGTGGTCATCGATGAGGAAGTCAGTGGTCACGGCACGCTGGATACGGTGATCCGCGGGTACAAGGCTGACGCCGGCATTTCCGGCGAGACGAGCGACTTGGCGGTGCAGCCCGCATGCATCGGCCGCATCTGGTTCGAAATCGAGATTCACGGCAAGCCCGCCGGCATCCAAAAGCGCTACGAGGGGATCAGCGGCATCGAACTCGGCAACAAGATCGTGAAAGCGGTCGCGGACCTTGAGGCGAAGCGGGTCGCGACGATAACGCACCCCTTGTATCCGAACGCGCTCGACACGCTTCCATGCATCATCGGAAGTTTCTCCGCCGGCAACTATCCGAGTGCCTTCCCGGCAAACTGTCTTCTGAAAGGGAGCATCGGCACCGTTCCCGGCGAGGACCACGAAGGGGTCAAGCAAAGCCTTGTGGATCAGATTGCGCGCGCGGCAGCCGAGGATCCCTGGATGAAGCTGCACCCGCCGAAAGTTCGGTTCGTGGGCTATGACGCGCAGGCCTCGGAGATTCCGCGAGGCCACGCCATCGTCGAAACCGTCTGCAAGAATTACAAGGAGATCACCGGGCGCGATCCGCAGATCAGTGGCCGCCAGGGCGCCGCCGACACGCGCTTCCTCAACCTGTACGCCGACACTCCCACCGTCATCTTCGGCCCGGGTTCGACTGCGGTCATGCATGCGAACGACGAATATGTGTCGATCGACGACTACATCACGTCAATCAAGGTGATGGCGCTCAGCATTGCCGATTGGTGCGGCGTGGAAGGGCAGGAAGCGTGAGCTGATCCACTTGAACGCGAGAGGTATTGTGTTCCTAAACATAGTACCATAATGGTCCTGAGCGGCCGGGCTTTGATTTGGAAGGCACATGCAGAACAAGCCGACGATTGCCGTCATCGGCGGCACGGGTGATCTAGGGTCGGGCCTGGCGCGGCTATGGGCCGCGGCCGGTTTCTCGATCATCCTTGGATCGCGGGCGAAGGAAAGGGCGCAAGCCAAGGCTCAGGAACTCACGGCGCAGACTGCGGGCATCGTGCGCGGAGAAGACAACCGTGGAGCGGCGCAGGCTGGCGACGTTGTCGTCCTTTGCGTGCCCTATTCCAATCACGACGCCACTCTTGAAGAAATCAAGCCGGCGATGGATGGAAAGATCCTGGTCGATGCCGTGGTGCCGCTCGTTCCGCCGAAAGTGTCCGTTGTTCAACTTCCGGGGGCAGGCTCGCCTGCCGCCGTCGCGCAACGGGTCGGAGTGGTGTGAGCCAGATCTGAGGGCTCGTGCCCGATGCGAGCCCCCAGCCCTTAGTCGGATGGTGGCGACGTGCAGATCGCCCTCCTCGCCTACGAGCACATGGCGGCCCTCGACGCGGTCGGCCCGTACGAGATCGTCAGCCGACTGCCCGGCGCGGAAGCGATCGTGGTCGGCGAGCGGCGCGGAGCGGTCCGCTGCGACACGCGGAGCCTCGCCCTCGTCGCCGACGCCGTCCTCGACGAAGTCACCGCGCCCGACGTCCTCATCATCCCGGGCTGGTCCGGCTCCGAGCAGGAGAACCTGCTGCGCCCCGGGCCGGTCCAGGAGTGGGTGCGTTCCGTCGACCGTCACACGGCCTGGACCACCTCCGCCGGCACCGGCGCCATCGTCTTGGCCGCCGCTGGCCTCCTCACCGGCCGCCGGGCGACCACGCACTGGCTGGCCGTCGACT
>Ga0207689_10003452_pt1 | contig 14434 bp, 16 predicted proteins | sample KBSMisM52_FD_184312 | JGI IMG/M metagenome (GOLD analysis project Ga0207689, IMG submission 184312) | Miscanthus rhizosphere microbial communities from Kellogg Biological Station, Michigan, USA - KBS Miscanthus M5-2 (SPAdes) (version 2) | ecosystem: Host-associated > Plants > Roots >... | reverse complement strand
CCCGGTCAGCGGGAACGCGTTGAAGTAGTACCGGTCGTAGAAGTTGCGGTCCGACGTCCCGACGTGCCGCATCACCTCGGGAATCTGGTGCACGGGATAATCGTCAAGCGGCGACAGCGTCACGATGGCAGCCCTTCCAGAATCACATCGAGCAGGCGCGAGGCGTTGTTGTTGTAGGGAAAGTCGCTGTCGGCGTCCAGCAAGCCCCACTCGATCATGGCCTGGGCGATCCGCGACATGATCACGGTGAACTTGAAACCGGACAGCACCTCGTAGTAACCCATGTCCAGCATGGGCCGGCCGAGCAGCTCCTCGTACCGCGCGATCGTCTCGTCCTGCGGAGGGAACCCCTCAAGCGACGGCACCTCCATGCCCTCGCTGTGGTGCCGGTCCAGGTACACATACCAGGCCAGGTCCTCCTCGGCCTGCCCGAACGTCGCCATCTCCCAGTCCAGGACCGCCAGCGGCGTCCCGCCAGGCGCGTAGATGATATTGCCGATCCGCGAGTCCCCCCACAGCAGCACCGGCGCGGTGCGCTCGCTGGGCTGGTGCTCCTTCAGCCAGGCCAGAGCCCTGGTCGCGGTCGGCTTCGGGCCCGGGTAGGCCCAGTTCATGTAGTGCTCGTAATAGCGGAGGCGCTGGTCCAGGCCCGGCTTGCCCCACCGCGGCTGGTCCAGGAAGCTGAGCTGCAGCGCGTTCACGTCGAGCCGGTGCAGCCGGGCCAGGATGTCCAGGCCGGACCACCACATGGCCTCCCGCTCGGCCGGGCCGATCTCGGTGACCCAGCCGCCGGTGTGGTAGGGCGGCATGTCGGTCGGGACCCGCCCCTCGATCCGCCGCATGACCAGGAACGGCGCGCCGAGGTAGCCGGGATCGGGCTCGTACCACAGCACCGGCGGGACCGGGATGTCGGTGTCGGCGTCCAGGATGCGCATCAGCCGGTACTCCTCGGCGAACCTGGTTTCCGGGAACACCTTGTAGTGCAGCGGCGCGACGCGCACGGCTAGGGCCTCGGCGGCCTCACCGTACTCGACGTCCACCATGAGCGTCTCGCTGGAGAACCCGCTGAACTCGGGCGTCTGCAGGTCAGTGATCCGCGCCCCCGGCAGCCGCGCCGGATCGCCAAGCCACTTGGCCAGGATGTCGCGGGTGAGGTCGGGATCGCGTTGCGCGGGGACGGGCATGAGGCACTCCTTCGTGCCGCGGTAGAACGTGTTCTACCGCGCCCGGGATCCCCGGTCAATACCGGCCCGATCTACCGAACGGACGGGGTGGCTGCCCCGGCGAGCGCGCTGAGAGCGGACCCGAGGGCGGTCCGGATGGCCGGGTCCGTGATGATTCCGTCCGGCCCGACCGCCTCCCGGGGGACGGGCACGCGGACGCATGCCCCGTCGACGGCGACCGCGCCGACGTACCTGAGCACCATGGCGAGGTGCTCCTCGGCGCCCGTGCCGCGGCCGCCCACCGCCACGTTGACCCAGCCAGCCGGCTTGCCGTAGATCTCGCCGCCGCCGACGGTCCAGTCCAGCAGGTTCTTCAGGCTGCCGGGCAGCGTGCCGGCGTATTCGGGGGTGCAGAACAGCAGCGCACCGGCCGCCGCGATCCGCGCTCTGAGGTCCGCCGCCGGGCCCGGCGGCCGCTCGTCCTCGTCGGGGCTGAACGCGGGCAGCGCCGCGAGCCCGTCGTACAGCTCCGCCGTGATCCCGGCCGGCGCCAGCGCCTGGACGGTCCGCAGCGCTGCCGTGTTGCCCGACCCGCGCCTGGTGCTGCCGGAAATGAGCAGGATCCGCACGTCTGCCATCCGCTCAACCTATCCTGAGGGTTACCGTGTCAGAATCGAGTACGCCGGCCGGCCGTGTCACGCTGGCCGACCTGGAGGGCGATCCGCACCGGGTGCTGGCGCAGCTGCGCGCCGCGGCGCCCGCCGCCTGGGTACCGGTCCTGGGCACCTGGCTGGTTACCGGCTACGACCTGGCCGTGGCGGTCCTGCGCGACCCGCGCACGTTCACCGTCGACGATCCCCGCTTCTCCACCGCCCAGGTGGTCGGGCCGAGCATGCTCTCGCTGGACGGCGCGCCGCACGCGCATCACCGGGGCCCGTTCAACCGCCCGTTCCGGCACGACGAGGTGCACGCGCGTCTCGCCGCGTTCACCCGGGCCGAGACCGGCCGCCTGGTGTCGGCGATCGAGCCGCTCGGCGCGGCCGAACTGCGCCGGGCCGTGGCCGGGCCGCTCGCGGCCGCGGTCATGGCCGAGGTCCTCGGCCTCGGCCAGGTCGATCCGGCGACGATCCTGACCTGGTACGACGGGATCGTGGCCGCGGTCCAGGCCGAGGGCGCCGCCGCGGGCCGCGGCGCTCTACCCGACACCGGGGCCGATACGGGTGCCGACGGGGTGACCAGCGTGGCGGCGGGCGGGACGGCCGCGTTCGGTGAGCTGGCCGCGAGCCTGCGCGAGGTGATCGCCCGGGGCGACTCCCTGCTCGCGGAGGTCACCGGGCCGCTGGCCGAGCAGGAGGCCATCTCGAACGCGGCGGTGCTGATGTTCGGCGGCATCGAGACCACCGAGGGCATGATCACCAACGCGCTGCTGCACGTGCTCTCCTCCCCCGCCCAGCTCGCCCTGGTGCTCGCGGACCCCGGGCTGGTGCCCGCCGCGGTCGAGGAGTCGCTGCGGCTCGAGCCGGCCGCCGCGGTCGTCGACCGGTACGCGACCGTCGGCACGCGGCTCGGCGGCACCGCCATCCAGGCCGGTGATCAGGTGACCGTGTCCATCACCGGGGCAAACCGGGATCCGGCGGTGTTCGCCGACCCGGACGTGTTCGACGTGCGCCGTGCCAACGCCGCGCGCCACCTGGCCTTTGCGCACGGCCCGCATTTCTGCCTGGGCGCGCACCTGGCCCGGCTCGAGGCCCAGGTCGCCGTCGGGACCCTGCTGGCCCGGCTCCCCCGGCTGCGGCTGGATCCCGGCTACCCGAGCGCACCGCGCGGCCTGGTCTTTCGCAAGCCCCCCGCCCTGCGGGTGCGGTGGGATACCGGCTGATCCGCGGCCGGGTCCAATTCGGGCCAGCTTGCCCGCTTTAGTCAATGCCGCCATGTTTGCGCGCGGGGCGCGGACGGGGAGAATGCCTTTACCGGGCAGAACACGACGAGGCCCCCTCCATGTATGAGATGGAGGGGGCCTCGCCTGGCTGCGTCGCACCTGGCTCGCCAGTCGCCTGGCAAGCCCGGCACTACGCGCCGCCCGCCGGTACCGGAAACCCACGTGACGTGCCGGTTTCCCGGTACTTCCCGCGTCCCGGAGTCGCCCCCAGGCGGTTCCCGTTTCCAACGGTGAAAGTATTTCTACTGCTTTCCCCGCGGTCGCGCAAGAGTCCGCGGGAATTCATTTCAAGTTTTTCGGCGTCCACATGATATCCACAGAATATCGACGGTTATCCGCATGGTACAGCGGTTATCCACTGGCTTATGCACAGCTCATCCACAGGCTACCCAACGTAATTCATCGAACACTAATATAGCGGTCGCTAAATGTAATCAGGCGATCTTTTGCGGCAACTTCAGGTAAACCCAATTGATGTTTCGGTGAAACAACACCATGTGCTGTATATCCACACGCCGACGGTCATTCCCGGTCGACAGCGCGCGACCGTCGTTGCCGGCGCACGCGCGGTCGCAGGCACACCGCGGCCCCGCGGGCGGCCGCGGGGCCTATCGTCCCCTGCCGTCGTCCCGGACGCCAGCACCGCCACGGGGGGCGTCAGGTCACCTCGTACGAGGTGACCTCGAAGCCCGTCACCCGCGAGGGGGCCGGCATCGGAACCGCGGCCAGCCGCGGGGCGGCCTGCTCGGCGAACGCCTGCGCGTCCCCGCCGGACCGCCAGACCTCGATCACGCGGGCACCGGAGGCGTCGATGCCGGTGATCCGGCTCAGCAGGCCCGCCGGCGACGGCGACTCCTCGCTCAGCCGGCCGAGCGTGCGCCTGAAGCCCTCGTGATCGAAGTCCTCATCCCACTCGAACTCCACCACGGTGCAGTACGTCATGGCCCTCCTAGGCTCGTTTTGGCTGGTCCTGCGGTCGGCAGCCACCGTACCAAGGGGAGATGAACCGCGGACTGCGCAGCCACCTCGAGTCGATGCGCGCCGGGCGGGTAACTTAGGAGCCGATCGCCGATACTCCAGGAGGCGCGATGTCAGAGCAGGACGATTTCCCCGAGCGATTCCACCGGGACCGCCGCGAGCACGGGGGCGCGTCGCAGTACCTCGACAACGACCAAGACGACCAGCTAGCCCGGCTCACCGAGGAAGAGCGGGTCGCCGCCGGGCTCGACGCCTACGACCCGGACGAGGTGCCGCCGGCCACCGACACGCCGCCGCAGCCGGAGGACATCACGCAGAACGAGGACTGGCAGGAGGAGCGGGCCGAGTTCCGCCGCCAGGAGGACAAGGGCGAACTGGGGCACATCAACGAGCACCATCCCTTCCCGCCTACCCGGTACGAGTAGCCTTCCCCGAAGCGCATCTAAACCGTGTCGGGCAGCAGGCCGGCCTGCCGGAGCATGTTCTTGGCCTGGTCGACGGTACCGCCCCGGGCGACCAGGTCATAGTGGCTGGCGGACAGCGTACGGACGGAACTGAAGTCGCGCTGGCCGCGCGTGGCCGCGTGGGCGACCGCACCGAAGATGGCGCCCCAGGCCGCGCCGAGGGCGGCACCGACCAGGATCACGGCGAACCAGGCGTTCCCGTTGGTGAACAGGCCGAGCAGGAGCCCGAACAGCACGCCTACCCACAGGCCGCTGATCGCGCCGGCGCCCGCGGCCCGCACGGTGGTCAGCCGCCCGGTCACGCGCTCGATAGTCCGCAGGTCGGTGCCGATGATGTCGAGTTTCTCAACCGGGAAGCCGTCGTCTGACAGCCGGTCCACGGCCCGCTGGGCCGCGTCGTAGTCGTCGAACCGTGCCACCGTGTTCCAGGCGGCGCTGATCGGGTTGACCGGAGGCGACGGGTCGGTGGGATACATGATGTCTCCTTTGCGCGTAACCGCGTCAATGGCCCGCGCTACCAACGCTAACGCCAGCCAAGCTGGCCCGGAACCCTCGATGACCGGCTAGGCCGAGCCGGCCGCCGTCAGTGGCACGCTGGCCTCGGAGGTGTAGACCAGGAACGTCAGCGCTTCCTGGAAATACAACTGCACGGTGGCGGCGTCGTGTGTGAGGTAACCGATCGACAGGTCCTGGCCGAGCCGCAGCTCGAAGTCGCCGCCGCGGGCGGAGAGCAGGAACGCGCCGTCGATGGCGGGGGCCCAGATGATCTCCCCGTCGATGACGCGGGCCAGGTGCTCGCGGATCGGGTAGCCGTGATCGGAGGTCTCGCTCACCATCGTGTAGGCGTCGGCCGACAGCAGCAGCGAGAACGGGCCGCCCACCCCGGCGAGCCGCAGCGAGCTCACCGCCTGGCTGACCACGTTCGGGTAGTCCCGGACCTCGCCGGGCAGGGACAAAGCCGGGTTGGAGGTGCTCTGCCTGATCCCGGTGATGCCCGCCGCCGGGTAGCCCTCGAACACCGCCCGGTCCTCGGCGAAGGCGATCTTCTTGGCCGCGTCCTTGACCGGCTGCCAGTCGGCGTCCTGCGCGCCGCGCTCGACGGCGTCCACGTCGTCCCGGCTGACCGTGAACGGGACGCGCAGCCGGACGAGCGGCTGGGCCGCCCGCAGGTGGGCGATCACGCCGTCCGCCGGAGCGTCCACCTCGGTCAGGTGACCGGTGTTCACGCTGGCCAGCGTCGGGCCGTCGGGACCGGCCAGGTCAACCACCCGGCGGGCCGCCACATGCTGCTCGAACGTCCGGCGCGCCTCCTGCTCGATGTCCGCCCAGGCGGCGTCCGAGATAGGAGCGAGCTCCCGATACAGGTTGTTCATTGCTACATGCTCCTCTTCAGGCTGCCGATGCCGAGGGAACCGGGCGCTTCCGGCGCTGCCGCGCCGGGCGGGTCCGGGAGTGCGCCGGGCGGGTCCGGAAGCGCGCCGGGCGGATCCGGGAGGTCGTCGAAGAAGTCAGCCGACGGCGCGAAGAACAGGCTGCCGGTGACCGCCGTGGAGAAATCGAGAATGCGGTCGGTGTTACCGGGCGGGTTACCGATAAACATGTTGACCAGCATCTGCTCGGTCACGCTCGGGGTGGCCGCGTAGGCGATGTAGTAGGTGCCGAACTCCCCCCGGCCCACCTGGCCGAACGGCATGTTGGCTCGCAGGATCTGCCGCTCGGTGCCGTCAGGTTCCTCGATGGTGTTCAGCGCGACGTGCGAGTTGGCCGGCTTGACGTCGTCCGGCATCTCGATGTCGGACAGCTTGGTGCGCCCGATCACCTTCTCCTGCTCCTCGACGGGCAGCGCGTTCCACGCGTCCATGTCGTGCACGTACTTCTGCACGACGACGTAGCTGCCGCCGGCGAAGCCGGGATCGGCGTCGCCGACCAGGGCGGCCACCCCGGCGGCGCGGCCGACCGGATTCTCGGTGCCGTCGACGAAGCCGAGCAGGTCGCGCTCGTCGAAGTAGCGGAACCCGTGCACCTCGTCGACCACCGTGGCGGCGCGGGCTAGCCGGGTCATGACCTGGCTGGCGAACTCGAAGCACACGTCCATCCGCTCGTGCCGGACGTGAAAGAGCAGGTCGCCCGGTGTGGAGGGAGCCCGGTGGGGGGTTCCGGCGAGCTCGCGGAACGGATGTAGCTCGGCCGGTCGCGGTCCGGAGAACAGCCGATCCCACGCATCGGAACCAATCCCGGCCACGCCGGCCAGCGGCGCCTCAGGAACGCGGAACCCGACCGACCGCTGCAAGCCGGCCCAGTCGGCGAGCAGGTCCCTGACGGTCTCTTCCCCGCCAGGGTCGATGGTCAGCACCATGAAGATCGCGGCGCTGGTCAGCGGAGAGAGGACCGCCTGCGGCTCCGGCTCGGGCAGCGGACGGGCGACCGCGGGAACATGTGACCACTCCGTCACCGAACGCCCCTTTCCCGCTGACACCAAGCTTCCCAGTGGCTAGGTTAGCCCGGTGCCTTCGCGCGGGCCCTCCCGGGGGCAGCACGTCCTGCAAAACCGGGCTCAGGTCACACCGGCACCATCAGCATCATGGTCCGTATGCGCCGGACCAGTCGGAACAGCATGAAACCCCTGATCCACTGCGTTCTGGCGCAGTGAAACCCCTGATCCATTGCGTCCGGCATGGCGCCCGGGGGCCACGCATCCGGAAAGGCCCCCGGGCACGCGTCCCTGGGGCACGCGCCAGGGCCGTTCGGCACCAGGGACGGAACCGGTGCGGCGGGTCATCTCTTCTTGCCCATCCAGCCGCGCCGCCGGAACATGACGAACAGGGCGATGACGGCCAGCACCTCGATGCCGACGCCGAAGATGAGGAACGCCGTCAGCGACCCTTCCCGGTTCACCAGCCAGCCCAGGTTCTGGCCGAAGAACCCGGTCAGGAACGACAGCGGGAGGAACACGGTGGCGATGATGGTGAGCTGCTTCATCACGTCGTTGAGCCGGTTGGACACCATCGACATGTACGCATCGAGCGAGCCGGACACCAGGTCGCGGTAGCTGTCGACCATGTCGCTGATCCGGATCAGGTGGTCGTACAGGTCCCGGACGTACCGCTCGCTCTCGGCGGTCATCCCGGGGATCGTGACCACCTGGGCCATCATGGTGGACACCATGTCCCGCTGCGGGGTGACCATCTTGCGCATGGTCACGAGCTCGCGCTTGAGCTCGAACAGGCCGGCCAGCTGCGACTCCTTCGGGTCCACGAAGATCTGGTCCTGCAGCTCGTCGATGCGCTCGTCCATCGCGGTCAGGTAGGGGAACATCGTGTCCACCAGCGCGTCGAGCAGCCGGTACAGCGCGACCAGGCGCCGGTCGGTGTGCAGCCGGCCCAGGGTGTGGCAGGCGTCGGCGACGGCGGGCACCTCGTCGCGATGCACGCTGACCAGGAACCGTTCGGCGTAGAAACAGTGCACCTCGGTCAGCGGCTCGCCCAGGGCGCGGGCGCCGTAGACGACGATCGAGACGAAGTCGTCGTAGTCCTCGATCTTCGGCCGCTGGTGGAATTCCCTGACGTCCTCCACCGCGAGCGGGTGGATCTTGAAGACCTCGTGCAGCAGGGTGAGCACCTCGTCGTCGGTGCCCTCCAGGTCCAGCCAGAGCAGCCGGTCGGCTTTCATGGCCAGCTCGATGTTGGGGCGAGTGAGCTCGTCCTCCAGGCAGTTCGTGAGCAGCAGGTGTCCTCGCACGGCTTCCATGGTGCCAAAGTCGCGCGCCGCCGCCTCATCAGGGCGCGTCGTTAGACTGGGCTCTCATGACGATCGAGCCGCCCGAGGCCAAGAAGATCCCCAGCCCGCGTACCTTCCACGGCGACACCGTGGTCGACGAGTACGCCTGGCTCGCCGACAAGGACGACCCGGACACCATCGACTACCTGAGGGCGGAGAACGAGTACACCGACGAGCTCACCGCTCACCTGGCCTCGCTGCGCGATCAGATCTTCGAGGAGATCAAGGCGCGCACCCAGGAGAGCGACCTGTCCGTCCCGGTGCGCAAGGGCGGCTGGTGGCACTACTCGCGGACGGTCGAGGGCAAGCAGTACGCGGTGCACTGCCGCCGCGCGGTACGGCCCGGCGAGGTGATCCCGCCGATCCCCGCGGACGGCAAGCCGCTGGACGGGGAGGAGGAGCTGCTCGACGGCAACGAGCTGGCCGTCGGCCACGAGTTCTTCAGCCTCGGCGCGTTCCGCACCAGCCCGGACCAGCGCTGGCTGGCCTACTCCACCGACTTCGCCGGCAACGAGCGGTTCACGCTGCGGATCAAGGACCTGGCCACCGGAGCCACGCTGCCGGACGAGATCCCGGACACCTACGCCGGCTGCGCCTGGTCCCTGGACGGCTCCACCGTGTTCTACACGACCGTGGACGAGGCCTGGCGGCCGTACCGGGTCTGGCGGCACCGGATCGGCACGCAAGCCGCCGAGGACACCATCGTGTTCGAGGAGCCGGACGAGCGCTTCCACGTCTGGGTGAGCCTGACCCGCAGCGAGAGCTACCTCATGATCCGGAGCTCGAGCGTGCTGACCAGCGAGGTCTGGATGCTCGACGCCGCCGATCCGACGGCCGAGTTCACCGTGGTGGCGCCGCGCCGCCAGGGCGTGGACTACGACGTGGAGCACGCCGGGGACCATCTGCTGATCCTGCACAACGACGGCGGCGCGGAGAACTTCGAGATCGCCACCGCGGCGCTGACCGATCCGGGCACGTGGACTCCGCTGGTGCCGCACCGCGCCGACACCCGGCTGCTCGGGGTGGACGCGTTCGCCGACTACACCGTGGTGTACTTCCGCCGCGACGGCCTGACCGGGCTGCGGATCCTGCGCAAGGACGGGGAGCACGAGGTCGCCTTCGGTGAGCCGGTCTACCGGGTCGGGCCGGGCGCGAACCCGGAGTTCCAGGCCAGCCGGTACCGGCTGTCCTTCACCTCGCTGGTCACGCCGGGATCGGTCTACGACTGCGACATGGCCACCGGCGAGCTCACCCTGCTCAAGCGGCAGCCGGTCCTCCCCTCCCCGTCCGGCGTCGAATACCGGTCCGAGGACTACGAGCAGCACCGGGAGTGGGCGGTGGCGGGCGACGGCACCCGGGTGCCGATTTCGCTGGTCTGCCGCACGGGCACGCCGCGCGATGGCAGCGCGCCGTGCCTGCTGTACGGCTACGGCAGCTACGAGCTCTCCCGCGACCCGGCGTTCTCCATCCCGGTGCTGTCCCTGCTCGACCGCGGTTTCGTCTACGCGATCGCGCACATCAGGGGGGGCGGCGAGATGGGCCGGTCCTGGTACACCGACGGCAAGCTGCTGCGCAAGAAGAACACGTTCACGGACTTCATCGCGTGTGCCCGGCACCTGGCCGAGGCGGGCTGGACGTCGCCGGGCCGGCTGGTGGCGCGGGGCGGTTCGGCGGGCGGGCTGCTGATGGGCGCGGTGGCCAACATGGCGCCGGACGCGTTCGCCGGGATCGTGGCGCACGTGCCGTTCGTGGACGCGCTGACCACGATCCTGGACCCGTCGCTGCCGCTGACCGTGACCGAGTGGGAGGAGTGGGGCGACCCGCTGCACGACCCGGAGGTGTACGCGTACATGAAGTCGTACACCCCGTACGAGAACGTCACCGGGCAGGCCTACCCGCCGATCTTCGCGCTGACCGGGCTGAACGACACGCGGGTGACGTACCACGAGCCGGCCAAGTGGGTGGCCCGGCTGCGGGCGACCGCCCGCGGCGGCCCGTTCCTGCTCAAGACCGAGATGGAGGCGGGGCACGGCGGGCGCAGCGGTCGCTACGACGCGTGGATGGAGGAGGCCCTCGTGCTGGCCTGGACGGTGGAGACCGCTACCGGCCGGGATCGGCCGGACTCAGTGATCGAATAGGGAGCTGACCGACTCGCCGTCGTGGATCCGCCTGATGGCCTCGGCCAGCGCCGGGGCCACGGACAGGACGGTCAGCTTGGGGTGTTCGGCCTCCAGCGGCGCCGTGTTGGTGCACACGATCTCGGTCACGTCGGAGGCGGCCAGCTTGTCCAGCGCGTTGTCGGCGAACAGCCCGTGCGTGCAGGCCACCGCGACCGAGCGCGCGCCCTGCTCGCGCAGCCGGTCGAGCAGCTCGAACACGGTGGTGCCGCGGGAGATCTCGTCGTCCAGGACGATCACGTCGTGCCCGGCCACGTCGCCGATGATCGCGGTGATGTGCACCTCCGAGTCGCTGACCCGCTCCTTGGCGCCCGCCGCGACCGGCAGGCCGAGCCTGCGGGCGAACGCCGCCGCGCTCTTGGCGTAGCCCAGGTCGGGTGAGACCACCACGGCGTTGGACAGATCCCGCTGGCGGAAGTGCCCGGCCAGCTCGCGCAGCGCGTGCAGGTGATCCACCGGTACCGAGAAGAAGCCGTGCACCTGCGGCGAGTGCAGGTTCAGCGTGAGCACACGGTCGACCCCGGCGGTGACCAGCAGGTCGGCCACCAGGCGGCCGCCGATGGAGATCCGCGGCGCGTCCTTCTTGTCGGACCGGGCGTAGGCGTAGTGCGGAATCACCGCGTTGACCCGCGCCGCCGACGCGCCCCGGGCCGCGTCCGCCATCAGCAGCAGCTCGATCAGGTGCTCCTGCACCGGCCGGACCAGGGACTGGATGATGAACACGTCCCGTTCCCGGCAGTTGGACTGCAACTGCACCTCGAGGCAGTCGTTCGCGAACCGCTTGAGCAGCACCGGGCGCTGCGGCACGGCGAGGTGCGCGCAGATCTCGGCGGTCAGCGCCGGGTGTGAGCTGCCGCCGAATACCGCGATCTCACGCACCGGCGGCTCCGCGGCTCACTGGCTTGTTCTCCGGCTTGTAGGGGGGCAGCCCGACGCACTTCCTGATCTGCTCCTGGACCACCTCGGGGGCTGACCGCGCGTCCACGGTGAAAACGTACTCTTTGCGACGGAAAAGCTCGATCACCGGATTCGTCTTCTCGTGATAGTCCCGCAGCCTCACCGCCAGCGCCTCCTCGGTGTCGTCTTCCCTGGTGACCAGGTTCCCGCCGCACGAATCGCACCGGCCTTCCACCTTCGGGCTGCTGTCGATGAGGTGGTAGTCCATGCCGCAGTCGGCGCAGAGCCTGCGGTTGAGCACCCGGCGGCGGACCTCGGAGTCCGGCAAGTCGAGCACGATGACACCGTCGATGTCGTAGCTCTCCAGGAAGAACTCGGCCTGCCGCCGGTTGCGCGGGAACCCGTCGATGATAAAGCCGAAGTTCCAGTCGTGCTGGGTGAGCCGGTCCCTGACCACCGACTCCACCAGGTCGTCCCCGACCAGCTCCCCGGTCGCCATGGTGCGCCGGACCTGGGCGCCCAGCTTGGTGTGGTTCTGCACGTTCCAGCGGAAGATATCCCCCACGCCGATGTGGACGAGGTCCAGGTCCGCGGCCAGCATCTGGCTCTGTGTGCCCTTGCCGCTGCCCTGCACACCCATGATCACGTATTTGCGCATGTCATCAGCCTGGCATACCGAGCGTGGCGTCGCTGCCCGCGGGGGACAAGCCGAGCTTGCGCTCGCAGGCCCGCCGCATCCGGCTGCTGACCAGCAGCCGGAGCTCCGGCCAGTCCTCGCGCAGCCGTTCGGCGTTGAGGAACCGGGCCACGTCGTTGCGGCGGCCCTGGCTGATCACGATGCTGTACAGCAGCAGCCGGGGCTTCTGCCTGGCCACGTCGAACTCGCGGAACTGATGCCAGCTCAGGTGCACCGGCAGCACGACGGTGCCCTGCCACGGCCCGTGCAGGTCGTCGAGCCGGTCAGGCAGCCGCCTGGCCGGGGCGGACAAGCCGGTACGCAGACCCATGCGGGAATTATCCACGGTCAGCGCTACCCTGGCGGCATGGAAAACGCGGGTCCCGCCCACGCCGCCGCCGAAGCGCCGGCGCCCGCGTCGGCGCCGGATGGTCCCGTGTGGCGGTTCCTGATCCAGCCCCGCTGGCTGGGCTGGCACCTGCTCATGGTGGTCTCGTTCTGGGGGATGCTCTGGCTGGGCGACTGGCAGTTCCACCGCGCGCTGGCCGGCAACGCCCTGAGCTGGGCGTACACCTTCGAGTGGCCGCTGTTCGCCGGGTTCGCCGTGGTCTTCTGGGCCAGGACGATCCGGGACGAGTTCCGGATCCGGCGGGGCCAGATGCCCGATCCCCGGGAGGTCGCCGCCGAGGCGGAGCGCCTGCCGGCCGGCGTGACCGGGTCCATGCAGGTCAGTTCCGTGCAGGCCGGCGCCGGCTCGCCCGAGGAAGACGAGGACGAGGAGCTCAGCGCGTACAACGCCTACCTGGCGCGGCTCAACGCCGAGGTCAAGGGCCACGGCCGACGGCACGGACTTCGATAGGAGATGTAACCAGTGAGAGCAGCGGTGCTGCGGTACCGGGTAATGGCCTACGTGACCGGCGTGGTGCTGGTGGTCTTGGTTTTTGTCGGCATCCCGCTCCAGGTGGCGGGGTACCCGGCCGTGGCCCACTATGTCGGCGTGGTGCACGGCATCCTTTACATCATCTACCTGCTGTGTGCCTGGCAGCTGGCCCGCATGCTGCGGCTGGCAGCCAAGCCGACCGTGATCATGCTGCTGGCCGGAACTATCCCCATCGTGACGTTCATCGTCGAGCGCTGGGTCACCCGCCGCTTCATCAACCCCGCCCTGGGCGAAGGGCCCGGCCGGTCCCAGCCGACCGCGCCGGCCAGCCGGGCCACCCGGTAGGGCCGGTGACGGACCACTACTTCTCCGCCCGGCCCGGCGCCCCGCACCGGCCCGGCCAGGTCCGGGTGATCTTGCCCGACGTATACCTGGAGCTGGCCACCGACGCCGGGGTGTTCTCCCCCGGCCGGCTCGACCCGGGCACCCGCCTGCTGCTCGAGGAGGCTCCCGCGCCGCCGGCCCGCGGTGACGTGCTGGACCTGGGCTGCGGCTACGGCCCGGTCGCCTGCGTGCTGGCCGCCAGGTCGCCGGGTGCCGCGGTGTGGGCGGTCGACGTCAACGAGCGCGCCCTCGAGCTGTGCGCGCGGAACGCCCGGACGGCGGGCCTGGCCAACGTGCGCTGCCTGCCCCCCGGCGATGCCGCGCTGCCGGCCAGGTTCGCCGCGATCTGGTCCAACCCGCCGGTCCGCATCGGCAAGGAGGCGCTGCACGCGCTGCTGTCCGGCTGGCTGGGCCGGCTGGAGCCGGCCGGCCACGCCTACCTGGTGGTCGGGCGCAATCTGGGCGCCGACTCGCTGCACCGCTGGCTGGCCGGGCAGGGCTGGCCGGTGACCCGGCTGGCCGCACGGAGCGGTTACCGCCTGCTCCAGGTGGACTATCAGGCCGAACGGGCCGGGGTGAGCAGCTCGTGAGCCATCCGGGGCCCACCGGGGCGGGCGCGCCCCGGCAGCTGCGCCCTACCGAGGTCAAACGGCTCAACCGGGAGTGGCGCCGGGCCAGCGACACGCGCCTGGCCGTGCTGCTCGACTCGGTGGCGCAGCCGTTCAACGTGGGCTCGATCGTCCGCTCGGCCGCCGCGTTCGGCGCGGACCACCTGTGGCTGTGCGGGAACACGGCCCCGCTCGGCCATCCGGGCGTGAGCAAGACCGCGCTCGGCACCCAGCGCCTGGTCGAGGCGACGGTGGAGCCGAACCCGGTGGCCGCGGCCAAGGCCGCGGCGAGCGCCGGCCTGCGGGTGGTCGCGGTCGAGCTGGCCGACGGCGCGGTCCCGCTGCACGAGGCGCCGCTGGACGGCGACGTGTGCCTGGCCGTCGGCAACGAGGACCACGGCTGCACGGCGGCGCTGCTCGCGGTGGCCGACGCGGTCGCCTACATCCCCCAGACGGGCCGGGTCGGGTCGCTGAACGTCGCGGTGGCGGCG
>Ga0207689_10003448_pt1 | contig 14439 bp, 14 predicted proteins | sample KBSMisM52_FD_184312 | JGI IMG/M metagenome (GOLD analysis project Ga0207689, IMG submission 184312) | Miscanthus rhizosphere microbial communities from Kellogg Biological Station, Michigan, USA - KBS Miscanthus M5-2 (SPAdes) (version 2) | ecosystem: Host-associated > Plants > Roots >... | reverse complement strand
GTGTCGGCGATGCGCGAGTCGGCGCTCACGATTGCCTGGCTAATCTCGGTGACCTTACCCTTCGCTTCGTTAAGCGCGAGTTCGCTTGCGTCCAGCTCCCGCTTCGAAACCAGACCTTCCGCAAACAACTGCTTCATTTTAGTTACCAGATCTTGCGCGCGTTCCACATTCCGCTCGAGACCTGGCAACTGCTTTTTCAGCAGGCTCTGATACTCGTTAGTCGCCTTAATGTATTCTTCGCGTAGCCTGGCGAGCTCGTTTACCGGTTTGGCTTGAGTCCCCCTGGTTCGGGATGATTTGCCCTTCTGCGGCGTCGTCTTCACAGCCGCACCTGGCGGCGCCGCTTTTTGATTTGCATGCAAAGGCAGCGGCAGCAGTAGCAACAGAGTTAAAAGCCTTAGCGCGACAACCAGTTTCTTCATGATCTTCGCGTCCGCAGCTCGAGTTCTGAGTTGACTTCTCCGCCGATGAGAATCGCCAAACCGGTAAAGTAGAACCAAAGCATGAGCACGATCAGGGCGCCCAGCGAGCCATAAGTTATGCTATAGGAGTTAAAGAAATGCAGGTAGAGGCGGAATCCAAACGAGACCAGCAACCATAGAACCACCGCGACTATCGCGCCGCCAGTCAGGAGCCTTCGCTTTGGACGACGGTCATTCGGCGCAAGATAATAAATCAAGTCGAAGGTGAGCAGGAGAAACACGATAGCAATAGGCCACTGCAAAATATTCCAAACAATCTTGAAGGCGGCACTAAAACCGAAATGCGCTGCTACTCGATCCCCGAGATTTCCGCCGAAAAATACAACGGCCAGTGCGATCACAATAAATAGCGAAACCAAAACTGTCAGAAAGATGGCCACCAGTCTCACTTTCCACCAGGGCCGATTCTCCTTCACAGCATACGCGACATTCAGTGTTGAGCTGATTGCGCCCATCCCATTGGAGGCAGCCCACAACGCCGCCAAAATTCCCAGAGAAAGTTTGCCGCCGCCGCGCGCTTGGGTGATCTCATCAAGCGTCGTGTGAACCAGCGTTACTGCGGAAGAAGGCATCACCGCCGCCAGGTATGAAAGCAATTTGTTACGCAGATCCGACCCGGCCCCGGCAACGTAACCCAACAGTGTCACCAGGACCAGCAGCAGCGGAAAGAGTGCCAGCAGGAAATAATAGGATAGTTGGGCGGCGCGCCCGAGGAGGTCGTGATCGGTGAAGCGCGTCCAGATGCAGCCGGTGAAATTTTTCCACTCCAAAGCAGAAAGACCCCTTGAAGAACGGGAAACAAGTCCAATGGGCAAAGTCTAACGCCCCGGGAGATCGAGCGCCAAACAATAGAACCAGGGGATTTTACTTGTGAACTTTGGAGCCGACGGAGTGGTCTTGTTACTTGACCATCGTACCAGTGCGTCCCCAGCGAGTATTAAGGAAAAAGTTGCTGAGAGGGTTGCCACCTTCTGACCATGCGCTCTCGTCGGAAGACCAGTACACAAACATAGCGCGCCCGATCACGAATTCGCGCGGGACGAAACCCCAGTAGCGGCTGTCCTCGCTGTTTTCGCGGTTGTCACCCATGACGAAGTATTTGTTTTCCGGTACGACTAACTCTTTGCCATTTCCTTCATGAGTGAAGGCGTCATAGTCTTCACTGCTTTGATCATCGCCGGAGCCGGGATGGTAATAGACATTGTAGGTTTCGCCCGGCTTACGCGCGGGATCGTTTTCGATCACCAGCGGAGATTTCTCGTCCCGTTTATCGGTTGCCTCAATGCGGTGTTCCGGTAAGGGTGTTCCATTAACTATGACGTCCCGACCTTGAATGCTAATGCGATCGCCCGGTAAACCAATAACTCGTTTGACGTAGTTAGTGACTATCGGCCTGTTGTTTGGACTTTCATCACGCCGGGGATCGTATTTATTGCCTGGATATTTAAAAACGATGATATCGCCACGCCGGATCTCGCGTTGCGGCAGGAACGGTAGCGTATTGCCCGGGGCAAAAATGAACTTGTTAACCAGGAGATGATCGCCAATGGTGATGGTGTTCTGCATCGACCCGGTCGGAACCTTGACGGCCTGCACGACAAACGTCATCCCAAACAACGCCATGATGACGGTTACCACGGCCGATTCAAAATACTCGCGCCAGACAGATTTGGGCGGACCGGTCGGTTTGGTTTCCGGCTCCGGCGTCGAGCCGTGACCGTTACGATTGAAGACGCGGGAAAAAGCTGACGTTTTCGGGGTCGCTTGCGTTTCGGGTGCGCTGGTTGAAAGTGGCCGAATTGAAGGAGTGCTCATTATCAAGTCATCCTAGATACGTTGGACGCGGCGGTCAAGTTTACTCGCTCATTCTTTGTCGTTACTTTTCATCAAGGCGAGCGCCTCTTTTGCCGCCGCGGCCTCGGCAGTTTTCTTCGAGCGACCTTCCGCGCGCACGCTGCCATTGTCCCAGCTTACTTCGACGTGGAACGTGCGGCGATGTGGCGGACCAATCGACTCCACCACCGAATACTTAGGCGCCGGACGTCGCTCCGCCTGCAGTTTCTCCTGCAGCATTGTTTTGTAGTCCGCTTCGGCCGCGGCACTTGGCGTGACTTTCTGTAGCTCCTCACCAAGCGCTTGCTGGACAAAACGAGTTGCGGCCGGCAATCCACCGTCAACAAAAATTGCCCCCGTAATGGCCTCCAGAACATCGGCCAGGAGCGCATCCTTGCGACGACCACCACTCATTTCCTCGCCCCGGCCAAACCGCAAGAAACTTCCAAGGTTCAATCGCAGCGAGGCGTGGGCCAGGGTGGAGGCACTGACCAGCCGGTGCTTCATTCTCGAGAGTTCGCCTTCCGTCCCGGCCGGATAGGCCTTGCACAGGTAGTCAGCCACAACCAGTCCCAACACGGAATCGCCAAGAAACTCGAGGGCTTCGTTATGGAGTTGACGCGCCTGGTCTTCCGCTCCGGGAGCAACCTGTTCGTGTGCCCAGGAGCGATGCGTGATAGCACGTTCCAGCAGAGCGCGATTTTCGAACTTGTACTCGAGAACGGTCTCCAGGAGGTCAAGATCCGGAAGTGTAATCCCCTGTTTCTTCAAGGTAGGTCCAACTGTAGTAAAGCCGGAAGCGTCGTCAAACTCGAGCGACAGGCTTCCGGCTGTATATGAAAAAGGTTCCCAACGGCGTTGCGAGCCTACTGACGCCGATGATTGTTTCGAATCTTTGGTTTCGCCGGTACTTTCGTGTTTGCTGCCTCTGCAGACGTCTTCGGACTCGTAGTCGCCGGCGAAGCCGCACCAGTTCCAGTTCCCGAACCGCTAGTCGGAGTAGAGGTTGTTGGCGTAGCCGGGGCAGCCGGGAGCGTCGTCAACGGCGTGGGCTGCGGAGGCAACGGCTTCGTCATCACCGTCGCAATCAAATCGCTCAGTCCGACGTCGGATTGGTTGTGACGATACTTGTACAAGTTAGTCAGTGCATCCATAACCTTCTGTTTGGATTGGTTGGCAGGCTCAGTGGCCGCCAACGCAACCGCTCTGGCATAGGCGTCAATAATCCGGTCAACTACCTGATTGATGTTTTCCAGGGCCAACTTACTTTCCGGAGTCTCATCTTTACCCTGGTAAAGTCTGGTGTATTCGGCCGACATTTTCTCATACGGCCCGCCCTGATATGCTTCGGCGATATAGACGTAAGTAACCGACTGCTTCTTTAACTTGCCCTCCAATTGGCCCGTCTTGAGAAAATAGGGCAAAGCCTCTGATGCGTTCTTGGGAAATGTAAGTACTCCGATTGTATTGTTGAGATAAGAGAGGGCCTCGTCCTTATTGGTATACGGTGTCCAAATATCCGGCACCGTACCCGCTTGCAGCAGTTGGATCGCTTTCTTGGCATAGACCAGCGAATCAGCGCTAAAAGTATCAACCTTAGAGGTGGCGGCGAGATAGCCTGCATACGACAAATCCATGAGGACCTTGACATTGTCAGGCTCGTCGGCCAGAACCTGCTTTCCAAGCTCAAAAGCCTTGGCGTAATCCTTCTTGTCATAAACCAGTTCGCTTACTCGCGGTGTTCGTCTGGCCTTATCGATGACAGCCACGAAAGTATTCTTCAGATAGTTTCTGATTGACTCTTCGCCCGCCTCGCTGGGACAAGCCAAATATTTCTGCGCCAGGTCGTAGGCTCTGTTCTGATCTGTCTTAAACGTGGCGCGGAACTCCGTGTACCAGGCAAGCTTATTCTCCGGAGTGCACTGCCCCTGAGCCGGCGACGCGGCTGGCGTTTGCGCTTTCAGATCCACAACATTTCCTAACACCGGCAGGAGGGCCAGGGTCGTATAAATTGCTAGTACGCGAATGGTCTTTGTCATTAGTTGTTCACAACCTCCAAGTTCTCTCTTTGAGTTGTCCCTCGCCGGGCAATCTCTCGTTATCAACCTAGCAAATAACGCGCCACTAGGATGCGGACTCACAAATGCCGGTTGCCGATCCGAGCTGCTGTTCTAAGTCGCGGTCAGGAGAGAACGCAAATTGTAATGGAACCCCAAAAGAACGCCCGCAATATTCCTGCAACTGTCATAAGCTGTCAAGACAAGAATCTTGGCAGATTCAATAAAAGGGGCTCTGAAAAAAAGAGTTGCGCCGGGCGTCGTTTACGGTTTACGACGCTCCGGCGCAAATGGGTTAGCAGAGATTGCAAGTCTCTTGCAACTAGTTCTGCGGATCCTGTGTCCTTCGCGGTCTATCGTCCGGCTGTGTCAGCGGCGGAACCGAAGATTTAGCTGGTGTAACAGCCTTTTGCGTGTCCGCTTTCTGGGGTGGTGTGTTGATTGGATTCATCACACGCCTAACGTTGGAAGGGGCCGACTCGGGCACTAGTTTATGCGTAGGCGCAGGTGCCGCTTCGGCGTTTGCTTCACCGGTGGTCGCTGCAGCAGTACCGTCCTGATCGGCAATCATATCGTCACCCTCTTCAGTGCCCACTTCCTTTTCTTCGTCGTCGGGAGTGGAGGCAATCTGGAGGTTTGTCGGAGTGCCGAAGCGATCGTGCAGGTCGCGATAGATTCTCCCGGCCACGGCGGCCGGTAGATGGTGATGGGCGTCAGTTCCACGGGTGATCACTACCACCGCGAGTTTTGGATTTGCGAGCGGCGCATAAGAGGTGAAGAGTCCTACCCAGCTGCCGCCACCGCCATTACAAGTGCCTGTCTTACCCGCTACGGTTTGCATCGGATCATATGCTTTTCGACCGGAGCCGTAGTTCACAGAACCGATCATTCCCGGAATCATTCTCTGTAAAACGTTACCGTCTATATCCAGCTTCCGACGCACCTTAGTTTTGAATTTGGAACTGTCTTGAGGACCCGGGACTTGCGGCACCAGCAACCTTCCGCCGTTGGCCATTGCCGAAACAAGATTACCCAACTGCAAAGCTGTGACTTCAAATCCGTCCGCATAGGAAAACATTCTACGCAGAGTGAAGTTGGGGCTCATCTCCGGGAGGCGGCCGGCAAATTCAAACGGAACATTCGCTCCGGTTTTTTCACCCAGACCCATTTCGCGTGCGTAGTGAATCATCTTGTCGAAACCAATGCCGGTACCGACGCGTTCGAAGTAACCATTGTCTGAGCGGGCAAGCGCTCCGGTTAAATCCAGGCGTGAACGATCTGAGACTAAACCCACCTCTGCAGGTGAAATAACATTTTCTGACAGACCGGCGACTCCGGTTACTAGCTTGATCGTAGAGCAGGGTTTGAAGCCGCGTCGCACGCCCCACTCCTGGTTCACTATCGAATAGACTCTCCCCGTCATCGGGTCCATCACCAAAACTGTACCGGCGTGATTGCCAAGCGCATTGATGGCAACCTGGCGCACCTGCGGATCCTCGCCACTGGTGTTGTCTCGCAAAATCATTCCTTGAACTTCGTCGCGCAAAGCTTTATCGAGCGCGCGCTGACGGGCAATGGCAGCACGTCGCGCAGCTTCGGCCCGGCGTCGTGCTTCAAGGATTTCACGGCGACGTTTTGAGCCCATTCGTCGCAACTCAGCAGCACGCTCGCGCTTACTCAAAGGACGGCCGCGCCTGCGCTCAAGCGATTTCAATAAGGCGGCCTGTTCCCGGGCGCTCTGAATCCGCTCGCGTCTGATGTCTCTTCGCGATAAGCGGGCCGACCCGCGGGATTTACCACCCCGCCGCGACTCTCTCGCAGAAAGGCGCTCGCGCCGATTAGAGCGCCGATCTCTTGCGGAAACTTTTCTACTTTTTTCAGAACGGGAGCTCCCGCGGCGGCTGTCTTTTGCGGGGCGCTTCTTGGCAGCGTCTGCCATCTGCAGCGGGAGAACCAGAAGGACAAGTAAGATAAATGCGGAAGTAAGAATGTGGGGGTACCGATTGCTCCAAGTCATCAGGGGTCTATTACCTTTCTACGGGTTTGTCTTGCTCGGCTGCATTAGCCTCGCGGAAAAATCTACGCCGTGTAACACATGGGGAAAGGCCTGCGAAACGCCGATTCTCAAATGCAAAAACCTTTTTGGCAATCCTGAGAGTCAACGCTCTCATAAAAAAACCCTTGTTTTCTTATGGACCTGAGGGTCCTCTACATTGAGGTGGGAGAATTCCCTGAATTTGGCGGTCCCTGGGGACATTGATTCGAGACCGACGCGACTATACCATCTGAAACTACGAGGAACAATACAAAAGTAATCTTTTGTACACAACTGGTCACATTGAACCTTTCTGTTCTTTCTTAGTACAGAAAATAGCGAATGTCGACAACGATCCAGCTGTTATTCTCCCTCAAACAGTTATGAAGACTCCACAAATCTTCAGTAGCTTTCGTGCGCGCCTGGTGCTTCTACTGGTCGTGCTTCTCGGACTGACGCTCGGTGTTCAATACTACGTAAACCTACAATCGGTAAAGCGCAACGCCCACATGCTGGTCGAGCAGGAGCAGGCGATCATGGCCGGCGTAGCGCTCGGCGTTAACAGCATCTCAAGCAACAAGTATCTTGACCAAATTAGAAGCAACGTCCGCGAGCCGGTGCTTGATGAACCGAATGGACGCGTGCGTAATGTGCTCGTGGTAGACAGCAATGGCAATGTTTTGGACAGCTTGAGCAAGGACTACGCGCCCGGGAAGAACGCCGACGACAGCCCCAGTTATTACCATAAAATTTCCGAGATAGCCTTGCCGCCGCTGCGAAGCGCCGTTGAACTACCTGACGAGGGCCAACAGCTTCCCGAATGGTTGACTGCGTTGCGCACACAATCGGGCGAGCCGGGCGCGTTTTACTTTCCCGTGGTTACCGAACAAGGACGTCTATACATAATCGTTGTGCTTGGTTCAGCACGAACATTGCAGAGTATTCTCGAACGCCAGGCCTCTCGCTCGGCTCAATACACGCTCCTGTTGTTGCTCGCGACCACACTGGTCACGGGACTGTTTGTCTGGCGCTTCACTCGACCGATTAAGGACTTGTCAGTGGCGGCGCGGCGCGTTGCGACCGGCGACTTCGACGTCCGCGTTCCAACCGATCGCCAGGATGAGATGGGAGCGCTCTCGGCTGCCTTCAACGATATGATTGCCCAGCTCGGGCGCTTGCGCGCGTTGGAAACGCAGCTGCACCAGGTGGAAAAAGCCGCGGTGGTTGGACGTCTCGCAGCGGCAATCGCACACGAAATCCGCAACCCACTCAATTACATCAATCTCACTTTGGATCACCTTCGCTCGTCATTCGCACCAGCGGATGATGCGAAGCGCGAGACGTTCGAGCGCCTGGCAGATCAGCTGAAGGCAGAAGTGCAGCGCATCAATCGCCACATCACCGATTTTCTGAAATACTCACGGCCCTCCGCCCTCGAACTCGAAGCGCTCGACCTGCGAGTGCAGGCGGAAGACGCCCTGCGCGTTATTGCAGGACAGGCCGCCGAGCGAGGAGTCGACACCGTTCTGGAAACTGATCCCAAGCTACCGCTGGTGGTGGCCGATAAGGATTCTCTGCGGTCAGTTTTCACGAACCTGCTGATCAATAGTCTCGAATCCATAGATGGCAGTGGCGGAACGGTTGGGATTAAACTGCTGTCTGACAGCAGTGACAGCGCGCGTGTTGAAATTAGCGATACCGGAAGAGGAATCGCCACCGACGACATTGCCAAGATCTTTGAGCCTTATTTTTCTACGAAAGAAACGGGTACGGGCCTTGGACTTGCCATTGTCAAGAAAGCCATTGATGATCATGGTGGTTCAATCACCGTCAGTTCAAAACTGGGCAGCGGCACGACTTTCGTGATCATCCTGCCGTTAAAACCAGCGGACGAAGGAGGAGGAAAGGATGAGGGCTTAAGGATGAAGGATGAATAAGGACACGGCCGCGACAACAATCCGACTTATTCATCCTTCATCCTTCTGCCTTCATCCTTCAGTGCTATGGCTCGTAAAACCATACTAGTAGTAGACGACGAAAAATCGCAGCGTGAAATCCTTGAGATGATTTTGTCCGGGGAAGGCTACGACGTTACCACGGCTTCATCAGGCGAAGCCGCTATCAAGTTTGCGAAGGACCGGCGATTCGATCTTGCGCTGACTGACCTCATGATGACCGGTATGGACGGCATCGAGTTGCTCCAGCACCTGCTCGGCCTCGATTCTTCGATAATCGTTATTCTTTTAACGGCTCACGGCTCGATTGAATCGGCCAAGGAAGCCTTGCGTCGCGGCGCGTTTGATTACCTCGAGAAACCCTACGACAAGACCGCGCTCCTGGAAACTATTAATCGGGCGCTAGTGAAGCTTGATGCGCTCGACACCGAAATCGTTTCAGCCTCGCCGAATATGGAGTCGGTAAAACGAATGATCCTCAAGGTCGCTCGCTCGAATTCGACCGTGTTAATCCGCGGCGAATCCGGTACCGGTAAGGAGTTAATTGCCCGTGCGATCCACAATCAGTCTCCGCGGGCCCAGGAAATGTTTCAGGCGGTCAACTGTGCCGCCATAAACGAGAATCTGCTGGAGTCCGAATTGTTCGGTCACGAAAAGGGTTCCTTCACCGGCGCGCACGCTGAGAAAAAAGGACTTTTTGAAATCGCCGACCGCGGTACGCTCTTCCTTGACGAGATTGCTGAGCTCGACGTTGCTATGCAGGCCAAACTTCTGCGCGCGCTGCAGGAGCGAAAAATCAGACGCGTGGGCGGCACCCACGAGATCAGTGTTGACGTCCGCGTGATTGCCGCAACCAATCGCGATCTTCGCGCCATGGTTTCAGACGGCCGGTTTCGCGACGACCTTTATTACAGAATAAACGTGCTGTCAGTAGACGTTCCGCCCTTGCGTGAGCGCCGTGAAGACATTCCGGTCCTAATCGACTACTTCGTAAAGAAGCACACGCGCAACACTTCGCGCCTGGTGCGCGGGCTGACCCCGGAAACGCGCAAGCTGATGATGGACTACAGTTGGCCAGGCAACGTTCGCCAACTTGAGTCGGCAATCGAGCGAGCAATTCTCCTATGCGAAGGCGACCATATAACGATTGAGGATCTGCCTCTCGAAGTGCGACAGGAGTCCCGTCCGGTCGCAGAAGGCGCGTTTAAGCTGCCGCCCGAAGGCATCAGTTTTGAAGACGTCGAGCGCGATCTCATCATGCAAGCGATGGAACAAACTGACTACAACATAACGAAATCCGCCAAGCTCCTGGGCCTGACTTTTCGCACTCTGCAATACCGGCTGGAGAAGTTTGGCATCAAGAAACCGGATGGGAGTAAAGAGGCGGAATGAAACTCCGCTCACAAGTTAAATAGAAGTTTGGGATAACAACATGAAGCCACGCTCAACGCGAACTTTACTCGTTTGTCTAACCATGCTGCTAGCCAGTGCAGCCTGCTCCAGGCCTGCGCCGGACTCAGCTATTCCAGCTGGGTCGCCCGCACAAAAAATCACTTCCGAAGGCGTGGTAAAGGCTGCTGCCGAGCGCGTCGAGCTTCCGGCGGGCGGCTCAGCAGAAGCCACAGTGCGAATGACGATTCAGAGCGGCTATCACGTCAATGCAAACCCTCCCACCTTTCCTTATCTAAAAGCAACAGCGCTGGAAATTTCGCCCTCAGATGGACTTTCCGTGGCCTTTATCATTTATCCGAAAGCGTTGGATAAGAAATTTGCCTTCGCGGAACAACCACTCGCAGTTTACGAGGGCGACACAGAGCTAAAGGCGACGCTGAAAAGTGACAAGACAGCAAAAAAAGGCGAACGATCCATTCCTGCTCGTTTGCGCATCCAAGCGTGCGACGATCAGGTTTGCTATCCACCGGGAACAATTGACCTGGCAATTCCGGTGAACGTTAAGTAGTCGTCACGCGAACATTCGTGAAAATTTTTTGGATGATTGTCGCTGCGGTCGCCATCGTAATGGCTGGCGTTTTCCTGTGGCGGCGAGATTTCGATACAGCGTTTGTAATCGCGGCGCTCGGAATGGTGGCGTGGTTCCTCAATTACCGCGCTCAGATGAAAGAGATTATGGTCGCCGCCGAGCTTAAGGAAAAGAACAATGGGTATGAAGAAGAAGCTTATGAAGATCTGGACGATGAATGAGGCGCCTCGCCTCCGCGGGCTTGCGTTTGTTTTGGCACTCGGATTGGGGCTCTCTCTGACCACGGAGGTGGCGCGCGCTTCAGATGAAAGCGATGTGCGCACCGTCGTCCAACAGGTGTTTCAGCAGTTGCAGTCGAGAGACTTTGGTTCGGTCTACGATTCCTTGCCATCATCAACGCGCGCCCGTACTTCGCGCGATCGGTTCACCAGCGCCTTGAAGCGATCTCAGGACCGCTACATTCTGGATCGCATTAATATTGGTGCGGTGCGCGTTTCCGGCAACCTTGCCATCGCGGATACGGAACTTTATGGACGGCTCGCAAAACCAATTGAAGCTGAAGGCAAGATAGTGGTGCAGCAGTATCTGGTGCGGGAGGACGGCAAGTGGCGCGTGGCGACTGGCGATAACGCCACCATTCAGCGCTTCTTGAAAGCGAACCCCAGCTTTGCACGCAAGTTTCCCATTCGCCAGCCAAGCATCTACATGAAACAGAACGGCAAGTGGGTGCTGTTCGGCGGGAAACAGTGAAAAGTGAAGAGTGAAAAGTAGGAGGTGAAGACTGGAAGGTGAGAGGCCTCTTAGATTCTTTCTTTTAACTTTTCACCTTTCACTTTTCACTTTTCACTGTCCTTTCAACTCAACGCCAATAGATCGTCAAACGACAACTGTGAATCGTCAACCGGTTCCGTGAATTCACCATGACGAATTCTTGAGCGAGGCACGTCGAGCGCTTCGCGCACGGCATCGAGATGGAAGCGAATTATGTGGGGCGTGACGCGAACAGAAGGAATGCGTCGCTTGCGCGCAAGCCGGCGCACCGTTGACTCGCTAACCTGCAAAACTTTCGCAAGCTGGCGAGCAGTAAGAAACTCCTCACGCTCTTCCATAACCGGAATAGTAAATCGTGAACCTTAAATCGTAAATAGCAGATCAGGAATAAAACACAGCTCGGAGAAGCTACGCGGATTGGCTGTTTGTTGATTGCCGTTTACTGCTTACCGTTTTCAGCAGGCTTGATAGAAAGCGCTACACGGTATATGGCGGCGCCATCAATTTCTATATCTTTGCTGACCGGCTCGCCACCGTTTGGTTTAGCAGTGACGCGATACCTGGCAACCTCGGGTGAGAGCCGGAAAACGAAGGAGCCGATCTCGTTTGTGACCCGGCCATCAATTTTCCTGGCCGTGCCGTCGCCCTCGATCCTGGCCAGCTCGATGCGAACGTTGGGGACGCTGCGATCGTTTTGGTTGAAGACGCTGCCCCGAATGAAAGCGATTGAACCTTCGTCAATTGAGAGTACCAACCGATCACCGAGCGAGCGAGTCTTACCGGCTTTTACTTCGACGTCTTCAAGGCTGCCGACGCTCAGTCCGGTTTTGCGCAAAGTTACGCCATAACGCCCCGGCGTCAGACGCGACACGATAAACTCGCCGTTCTTGTCCGTGATACCACGCGCTACTTCACGGTCGCCTTGTCTGACGATCACCGAAACGCCGCCGGGCGTTCCGGTTTCAACCTTAACCTTGCCTTTGATGCCGCCGGTTGCGCGGTCTTGCGCAAAACCACTGACCACCAGGAGTCCAAGTGCCAATACCAGCTGCAAATTTCTCTTCATTGTCTCGATGATATCACCCTTAATTCAATGTGTCAGACCCTGGCTAATGGCGTTAACCGCAGAAACGCGAGCAGTAGCGAGCGGATGCTACACGCAATTAACGCCGGGACAGCCTGTCTCGCATGGTGCGAGTAGCATCCGCTCGCTACCGCTCGCGGTTCTGTAATCCCGTCTGGCACCGTCGAGAATGCGTGACCCAGGACGTCATTGGTTGATGCGTGGAAACTCCTTGCATGTTGCCTTCGTATCAAGTTTTGGCTCCAGCAAAGCCAAATTGTGTAGAGACTTTGCGCCCCTCGGGAACTCGTGAGGACGCATCTTATCGCTGTATAATTCGCGGGAAGGGTTTCTCCCCAGCCGATCTTGCTCCAAATGAAAATCTCTCAGTCAAGTAAGCTGCTCGCGTTTTTGTATGTTGCCATGTTTCTCGGCGACGCCACCTTGGTCCCCAGCTTCGCCCAGGAAATCGATCCCACCAGGGCTCAACGGCCGCGACAAGTCTTACCGAAAGATGACCAGGAACCCGACGAGGTGTTGAAGGTTGATACGGACCTTGTTTCGCTTGATGTATTCGCAACCGACGCAGACGGCCGCCCTGTTCGAAACTTGAAGCAGGGAGACTTCAAAATCTACCTGGACAACGTCGAGCAGCCACTCGCCTTCTTTCAGGTGGAACGACGCAGCGGTGAACCGCGTCCGCTGGCTGTGGTATTCGCGCTCGACATTTCCGGCAGCATGACCGCAGAGGAGATTGAACGTCTGCGCAGCGCGCTGCACGCATTTTCCACGCAGCTCTCGGGACACTCCGCGCTCTACGCGGTGATGGCTTTCGGCATGAACGTTAAAGTCCTGCAGAAGTTTTCTTCTGAACCAGCGAAACTGGACCGAGCCTTCGACCGCATGGCGCGCGAACCCAATGGAATGTCGACTCATACTTACGATGCCGTTGATGATGCGGTTCGCATGCTGGTGCGCCAGGCACCTCGAACGCGCGAGCGGCGCCTGATGAAGCGTGCAGTTTTGGTGGTTACCGACGGTTTCCCTGTAGGCGACACAGTCTCTCCGAGAACTGTCATAGAGCGTGCGAACGCAGCCGACGCCAGCATTTATGTGGTAACCCTGCCTTCCTACTCACGGGTGTTGGCTTCAGCAGCGCAAGCTCCTCTGCCGACTCCGCTGGATGTTAGTGGTCTGGCCGAGTTGACGGGTGGCCGAAGCGTTTACGCCGAAGAGAATAACTATGAACCGTTATTTCGCGCCCTGGCTGAAGAGGTTACTTCTGCTTACGTGCTGGCATTTTATCCGCCCGAGCAGAAGCGTCGGGATGGAGAATTTCACAATATTAGGGTTGAGGGACCAGGCGGTTTGATGTTGAGGCAAAGTCGTCCCGGTTTTCAGGCGGTAAAGAATAAGAAATAGGAGCAGGGGCACGAAGCAGGTCGGAACCTGTTCCTCGTAAGCGCTGGTGAATCAAAAGCGCTTGAACCTGTTCCCGCTAACAGCTCCTGCCTCCTGTCTTTTCAGAATTCGTCGTCTTCATCATCGTCATCCAGGTCATCTTCTTCGACGATATCCAACTCTACCGGATCGAGTCCGACCACCTCGAGCTCGACACCGCATTCCTCGCAGGAAACGCTCTCTCCTTTATCCGTGTCCGTATCCACATGGACATCCGCATCACATTCGGGACATGTTCCAGTCGGCACTTCTTTACCTCCAACAAGATTTTGCTAAGCAGCGATGCATCCGAAGTAATGCGATGATCCTGCCCCACGTTTTGAGTGTCTGGCAACAATCTACCCGCGCCTGTCAGTTTTTGCAATACTCTTTTTCCTCGCCGTTTTGGCCTGGTAGGACCGGCATTGGTGCCGATATATTTGACACCAAAAAAGCAGGGGAGCGGGAGCCACTGGGTATAACTTGCCCTAGGCCTCAACAAACCGAAGTGGGTTAACTAATACAGAACCAGGTGCGGTAGCGACCGGGCTCAACTAAACTGAGAATGAACGAACCAAAGCAAACTCTGGTTCAACCATCGCCTTCATTATCCAGAGTCTATATTGCAAGTTGAACCCGGTCGCTACCGCTCCCGGTTCTGTATTCCTCGACCCGCAATGCAAGAACTCTGGCGCGATCATCGTCCTGTTTACCCGGCAGTCCATATTGCTACTTGAATCCGGTCGCTACCGCTCCCGGTTCTGTATTCCTCGACCCACGTCAGTGCCCGATCCCGAGTTTTCTCCCTCTCCTTTTTTACTG
>Ga0207689_10003446_pt1 | contig 14441 bp, 13 predicted proteins | sample KBSMisM52_FD_184312 | JGI IMG/M metagenome (GOLD analysis project Ga0207689, IMG submission 184312) | Miscanthus rhizosphere microbial communities from Kellogg Biological Station, Michigan, USA - KBS Miscanthus M5-2 (SPAdes) (version 2) | ecosystem: Host-associated > Plants > Roots >... | reverse complement strand
AAGCTTCGGTGGCACCCGCTTGTTTTGCAGCGGATTCAATTTTCTTTTTACACATACCGCATTCGCCGGATACGGTAAAGGTTTCAGTCCTTACTTTCTGGGAGAAGGCTGCAAATGACATGGTTAAACAAGCGACTATTATTGAAAGAATTTGGATCGTTTTCATTTCTTTAATCTTTAATTGAGATAATTTATTACTAATAATTCCAGTTATATAACTGGCTATGATACCGGACCCGTGATGCCGGCATCCCGTTAAATTCCAATTTGGACCAGGAATATCTCAAATTCTGAAAACGCTATTCTGCAAGTATGTATCCTGCCGGCTTAGTAAGGGGGGTGAGATTACTTTATGATGATTCGTTTCATCGGCATTATAGAATGAAGTGACAATAAACAGAGAAGGAACAATAGCTTGTGATTGAATACCTGAAAAGTCAAATAAAACAGCAGATGACCTGTTCTGATCGTCCTGCAATTTGACAAGTTTTATTTCATCGTGGCAACATCCGTGGGACGTAGATTTGTCCATACCACACTTATCGCAAAGATTTTTATCGGTGGCGAGGCTGAAATCAGCCGAGGTGAACCGGTTCATACAGTAATGAAGGTTCACAATCATGCCACTGCTGATCGCAAAATATAAGACGGCTAATATGAATACCGTGGTCTTTTTCATCTACCAGTGCAAAGATAATTACCATAATTAAACTTCCATAGGTGATTTTACTCAACCTGCCTCAAAAAACCACGAATTGTAAATCAGTTAACAAAACTCCAATAGATCCCGAAACGTAGCTGCAGACCCGGGTAGGCGTAGCCTGGGGAAGGTATATTATTGGCGGTAAAACCAAAGCCATTATTGAGGCTGATAGAATTAAGATTCGCGGCACTGAAAAACAGGCGGAAACTTTTGATCCGAAAATTGAGGAAAAGCCGGATATCAGGCCGGTTCGATACCGTGATGCTGTCCTGGTACATAAATTGGCCAAGTACCGGGGAGTAGGCATCGGCTTTATAGGGACTATTATAACGAACCTCTACCCCGGTGGAGATATTCAGGTTCTTATAGAAAGTACCCTCAAGAGCAATCCGGTTGCGGGTAAACAGCAGCGGGACATTCAAATCGACGTTTCCTGCTTTTTGCTGCACATACACATCTGTATACCAATACCAGTGTTTACCGATACGAAATGTTTTCTCCAGCGACAACCGCAGAAAATTAAACAAGGCACTTTCCTGCCGAAGCTTATAATACCCGGTCACGTACATATAGTTGCTGACCAGGAAATAGTCTCCGGCCAATTTTAACTTCAATAATGGGTTATAATAGGTGGCAAAAAAATGGGTGGTATTCTCCTTGTTGAAATTCTTTATCGTATCCAGGTAAAAGCTGCTGCTGGTATTGAATAAAAAAGAAGGTGAGCGGTTCACATTTTCGAATCCCACCTGGAGATAACCCAATTTACGGCCGATCAGCCGCTGGAGGCTCACATGAGCCTCATAATCGCCGGCGTTGTAGCCATTAAGGTATAACCTCCCATTGGCTTCCATATCCCATTTCCGGTTTCGTGTGCGGTTGCGATATTCAGCATGCGCGATTAAATTATATAAGGATCTTGATCCTGAATCAAATGTTCCGGTAAGGTTTTGCACGGCCGCGCCAAGCTTTATAAATTGTTGCTGATTCTTGTCATCCGGAAACTGATAGATTGAAAAATCATTTTGAATATCCTTCCATCTATCCCGCATGGAAATGGAAGTAATTGTGTCAGGGTATACGAGGTTATAATACGGTGTAAAATAGCTTGTGTCGATCCTGGCGGCGAGAAACTGATAATTATACTTGTTATAAGTTATCGTATGCTCAAAACGTAATCGTGGAAAAAAAAGGGGCGTAACCGTAGAATCGGTGACAATCGAATCTTTTCTCCCGAAATCATACTGCTGACGCATCAGCAAGGTTAGCTCACGGTAATGATTACCTGTTGTAATTTTTGTGTTAAAAAAATTGGTAGAATAGGCTTCATTATCGCCGATCTTCGTTGGGATGGATATCCGGTCTTTAAACGCAGGATCCTGGAGGATCGATTTATCGTCGGTGTAAAAACCGCCGTTTTCGCTTGCCTGAAGATTATTCGAAAGGATCAACAGGTAATTGTTATACCGTTTTTTTCGTGACTGGTACCATGATGTGAAAAGATAGTTGTTATGATTCACCTTCTGATTTAAAAAAAAGCCAGGCGAATTGAGCGTCCGGTAATTAAAGGATGCATTCCAGTTCGGCTTTATATTCCGAGTATGAAATACCTCGATGATCTGCTCCGATCGGCTTCCTATCAGGTAATTCAATTCTGAATAAGGTCTTGTGGTATTCAGGAAACGTATTTTCGACGGAGACCATTTATAAATATCAAGTGCATGGAAACCCGGATCAAAACCCGATTTCATATTGGGCGTATACAGAAGCGATTCTGACGGTGACCCATCATTGCCGAGATAAATGTGATCAGCTGGTATAGGAAATTTCCGGGTATAATCGCTGATCGAGGAATCCAGTTTATAATTACGGCTGGAATCAATATACCTGAACGATATAGTAATGGAATCTTCAAGCTTGTCGCGATGTTTGAGGCTGTCGGTTTTACCGCTGGCACCGCCACCTCCTCTGAATGCTCCACCAAGATTACGCAACTTGCCAGGCAATTGGGCCACGGAAACAAGGGAACAGAGGAAAAAAAATGCGATAAACAGGTATGTGATTTTCTTTGACAGGGTTCTAATTTTATTGAATGCGGAAAATTAATACAGAAATGTGCAATTCTGGTTATAGCATCGTTAAATGGCAGCGACCATCTCCCTGAATATGGTTGCAAAGTGAGGTTCCGCTTCTTTAGCAGCCTGCAATACCTCTGCATGGGTTATTTTGTTTTCTTCCTCCCGTATTCCGAGGTCCGTAATTACACTCATGGCAAAAACGGGAAGACCCATATGGTTGGCCGCGATACATTCCTGCACGGTGCTCATTCCAACCGCATCCGCACCAACGACATGGATCAATTTGTATTCCGCCCTTGTTTCAAACGTGGGGCCCGTCACTCCAAAGTAAATACCCTCCCGCAGTGTAATGCCTTTTTTTGCAGCGATTGATCTTGCTAATTGGATGTATTCCTTTTTATAAGGCTCACTCATATCAGGAAAACGCAGTCCCAATTCGTCAATGTTTTTTCCTACCAGCGGATTTTGTATCGCAAAACTGATATGGTCAGTAATAATCATCAGGTCGCCTACTTTAAAAGCGGGGTTGACCCCTCCTGCGGCATTCGATAACAGGAGGGCCTTAATGCCAAGAAATTTCATTACTCTTATTGGAAATACTACCTGATCCGGATGGTATCCTTCATAATGGTGAAATCGGCCGGCCATACACACCACTTTTTTCCCGCTAACATGACCAAATATCAATTTGCCGGTATGACCTTCTACTGTTGAAACCGGGAAATGGGGGATATCAGCATAGCTAATCTGCTTTTCCACCACAATATCATTTGCGAAATCGCCTAATCCACTTCCCAGTACAATACCCACCTGTGATTTTTCCGGATACTGCATACGGATAAAATCCACCGACTCTTTTATCTGGTCCATGACCGGCTGCTGCATAGATTCATTTTTTGAACCCGCAAATATATGTTATTGGCGGTTCCCCGATATCCGGTATCTGATTCGATAAATACGGATACATGCTGGCGGTGAATAAAAGCGAATCGATTATATTCGCATCAAATTTTTAGACATGAATCTCCATGAATACCAGGCAAAGGAATTATTGAAAAAATATAACGTACCTGTTCAGGAAGGGTATGCGTGCAGCGCCGTACACGAAGTGGAAGATGCTTACCGTCAAATAAAAGGACAGACAGGCAGCAGCTTTGCGGTTATAAAAGCACAAATCCATGCCGGCGGCCGGGGTAAAGGAACGGTTAAGGAAACAGGAATCAATGGTGTGAAAGTGGCTAAGAGCCTTGACGAAATTACCGAGTTTGCAAAAAAGATTCTTGGCGGTACCCTGGTAACCGTACAAACCGGACCTCAGGGTAAGGTAGTAAATAAGGTTCTGGTGGCCCAGGACATGTATTATGACGGTCCGAGCCCAAGAAAGGAATTTTATTTGTCAATATTGCTCGACCGCACAAAAGGGCAGAATGTTATTATGTATAGTACCGAAGGAGGAATGAATATTGAAGATGTGGCACACGACACTCCTGAAAAAATATACAAAGAATGGGTTCATCCCGGAGGCGGATTACTCCCATTCCAGGCCCGTAAGATCGCATTTAACCTGGGCTTGAGCGGTGAGGCATTTAAGAACATGGTGAAATTTGTAATAAACCTCTATAATTCCTATGTAGGCCTGGATTGTTCGATGCTGGAAATAAATCCGCTGTTCAAAGCAGCTGATGATAAGATCGTGGCAGTGGATTGTAAAATGAATGTAGATGACAACGCCCTTGTGCGCCACCCGGACCTCGCTTCCTTAAGGGATGTAACAGAAGAAGATCCAACTGAAGTCGAGGCCGGAAAATATAATCTGAATTTTGTAAAACTGGATGGCAATGTGGGATGCATGGTCAATGGAGCCGGCCTGGCCATGGCTACCATGGATATGATACAGCTTAGTGGCGGCGAACCAGCCAATTTCCTCGATGTGGGTGGGACCGCAAATGCGCAAACGGTAGAAGCCGGATTCAAGATTATAATGAAAGACCCCAACGTAAAAGCGATCCTGATAAACATCTTTGGTGGTATCGTTCGTTGCGATCGTGTAGCCGCGGGTGTTATTGAAGCTTACAAAAATCTTGGTAATATCAAAATACCGATCATCGTCCGTCTGCAGGGCACCAACGCTGTAGAAGCCAAAAAATTGATTGATGAAAGCGGGCTAAAAGTTCAGTCAGCCATTCTGCTGAGTGAAGCCGCCGAATTGGTAAAAAAAGCTGTCGCCTGATTTGCACATCCCCATATTTTCTTGATAAACTATCTTGAATCTCAGCGCAAGCATTAATTATGTAGCGGGTTCATAGCTTTATAAGATGAAGTTCCAATTGCGTTCCATACAACTGTCTGACAATGTCGCATTGGCGAAAATAGTCCGGAGCACTTTAGCCGAATTTGGCGCGAACCATCCCGGCACCGTATACTTCGATCCAACTACAGACGCCTTATTTGAATTATTCCAGTCAACAGGAGCCGGATATTTTGTAGCGATTGATAATGCCAGGATAATAGGTGGTGGTGGTATTTATCCAACCGAGGGGCTTCCTGAAAAAACCTGTGAGCTGGTAAAAATGTATTTGTTGCCGGAAGCGCGTGGCATAGGTCTGGGCAGGACGATCATAGAAAAATGTCTGCAATTCGCCGGAGATTCGGGTTATACACAAGTTTATCTCGAGAGCATGCCGGAATTAAAACAGGCATTGAAAGTGTATGAAAAGTTCGGCTTTCACTATTTAAAGGGACCTCTTGGAAACAGCGGTCATACCGGTTGCAGTTTGTGGATGTTAAAAAGTCTCGAAGCCCTTAAACCGGGTACGTCATGACCGCTGTTCCCCGATCAATTCCACTTCATACACGGGACTAAACAGATAGATTTTTCCGGTGGCTACTTCCATACACTGATATCTTTTACGCAATTTTTTCCCTTTACGGAAAATTCGTGCATCCCCTGTACGAAACAATGAATGGACCGGTAATTCTTCCACCAATGGAAAGCCCTTCCCCTGCTTGTCATAACGGCGAAGTATCCGGAGCAGGTCATCTTCAGCACAACTGGTCGCTGCCGGGTTTCTTAATGACAATAGTAATTCTTTTTCAATATCGGCAGGGAACATTTTATTCTTAAGAAATTGATCAAGCAACTGCGCATACACTTTTTTCCACTCTGTTCCATGTGCCGGTACCCGGTTACCGAATTGCTCAAAGGTCAGCAGATGAGCTAGTTCATGTAATAATGTGATAAGAAAAGAGTACGAGTTCAGGTTACCGTTCACGCTGATACGGTGATTACTATGAGGTGTACGATGCCGGTAGTCACCTAGAATGCTTTTACGTTCGCGGGCAACCGTCAGGTGCACTTTAAAATGATTGAGGTATTGCAGTACGGGCTCAAAAGTGCCCGGGGGCAGGTACTGTTGAAGATGATTGATCGGAGCTTCTCGTTTAGCCATCTGCTTTTCTCTTCAGCATTTTTGTCAATACGGATACCTCCATAAATGTATATACGAGGTATAAACCCATACAAATGAACAACGCTGTCTTATTGACGTTAGTTCCAGCCATCTGCGTATAAACAAAGGCGGCGATAGCGAATATAAAAAATTTCAGAATAAAACTTCCATATACGGAACGTACAAAAGCATTGGGGTTTTTTGATTTAATCCCCCGCAAAGCGATGAAGAATGAAATGATGGTAACTGCAAATATCAATAAATTTCCGAGGATCAATACTGACTGATCCACTCCCCATTTTACAAGCAGATTTTTCCCGGAAACAAAGAAGGCGTTCAATAAAATAAAAAAAATTATGAGAGGAAAAGATGCACGTGGTTTTTTTTGCATTATCGAAAATTTGGAGCCTTTTTATATATCCGTGGCAAATCAGTACATGATCGTATCAGCGATGCAAAGGTGCATAAAATTTAAACAACAAGTTGCTATCGTTATTACAATAAAATACCGTTTTACCTGCCCGGATGCAGGTAACCAATAAAGCGCTATGGAATTAAAATCAATTCACCAGTTCAGCTTCTTCTTCCAATTCGAATACTTTGACGGAAGACGCAACATTACCCATGTGACATTGACCATTGAATGTTGCCGTAGGTTCAATCTGCAATTTACCGGCGTTTAGATTACCCGTAATATTGCATTCACCCCGTAACTGCAGCAGGTCCTTCATTTTGATATTGCCGGTCACTTTCCCGGTAATATCGGCCTGGTTGCCTTCAATATCACCTTCCACCACGCCACTGCTTCCGATAATGATCTTAGCATTGCCGCGGATATTGCCGATGATAGTGCCATCAATCCGTAGGTCGCTGTTACTGTTGATGTCGCCCTTTAGCGTAGTGCCTGTGCTGATAAGGGTCGCGCCGCTGGCGCCGTTTGATTTTTCGTAGCTCATTTCAGGTTTGGATTTAGAGTTAAACATAAGGGTATAGGTATATTTAGTATTTAATCGTTTGAAAAATCCTCCTTCGGTACCTGGATGGCCGTCGTATCGAGCTTGATCGTGACATCGCCATTTAATACCTTTTTAATCCCGTTGATATATTGCCCCTGGTAAATCACCTGTTTCTCCAGAGAATCAACCTTATACTTCATCTGTTTATATTCCCTCCCGATTTTAAGGTCATCATAACCGGGGATATAATACTTCAACGGTGTAAATACGATCAAAGCCACCGTAAGTCCTACCAATAACACAAAAATTGTGCTCAAACCGATATAAACGCTCAATCTCGATAACTTAAACGTAACAACTTCCTCGTAAGTATCATCGTTCATAATTACCAGGCGATATCGGTTTCGCAAACGCTGAAGGGTGGAATCGGCTTCCAGTTTTGCCATATTTGCAGTTTGAAGATTAAAGGTAAGAAATGAGAGCCTGTTTTTCGTTGCTCTGCCTTGTAAATCAATTTAAAAAAAGTGGTGACAATTAAAATAAAATGACTGAATTTCAGTTATTAAGACTAGATTTTCCCGGCAATGCGATTAACCTGTTATCCAGTATTTGCGCTCTTGTTTTTTTTCCTGTCCGGGTTTGCATCACCCTGTTTTGGCCAGCTCGGCTTCGCATTTGATGTAAAAAAGCCAAAACCATTTGAAGAACGGGTCCTCCGGTCAGAAAAAACGGACCAGCTAAAATTTAATAAGCCACGGCATTTTTTCCAGAATACATTTACTCACTACAACTATTTCTTTAACGCTAACAATAAGCTGAACGAAGTGCTGGAGCAGTCGAAACTTGCCCATATTGACGACTATTCCCGGTTACTCACGTTTTATGACTATACCCTCGATGAAACGGCCCAGTTTAAAATAGAATTGGATTCGCTGGTCTATAAATCAAAGACTGCCATCATACTACATGACCTCCGGAATGATTGGGTCGATAACATGTACCTGATCTGGGGGGCTGCCTACTACCTGCGGAAGGATTTCGATTCTGCTTTTCTTACGTTTCAATTTATCAATTACGCCTTCGCCCCAAAGGAAAAAGACGGCTATTACAAGTATATAGGAAGTAAGCTCGATGGCAATACCGTAACCAATATCGCAACCAAAGAAAAAAACTCATTGTCCAGGAGGATGTTCACGGAACCTCCGAGTCGAAATGATGCATTTATATGGCAGGTGCGCACATTGCTGGCCATGGACAAGTTTGCCGAAGCGTCAAGCCTTATTGCTTCCCTGAAAAATGACCCGCTTTTTCCAGGCCGGCTACAAAATGATCTCCAGGAAGTACAGGCTCTATATTTTTACAAGCAAGACATGTGGGATAGCGCCGCCATCCATTTAATAGAAGCACTAGGTAATGCAGACACCAAAAAAGAAAAAGCAAGATGGGAATATCTGATTGGCCAACTGTTTGAAAAAAGCAACCGCTTTGCCGAAGCACAGACCTTCTATACAAGAGTGGTTGCCCATACCACCGATCCTGTGATGGAAATATATGCGCGATTAAGCTCCATTAGAGTCAATAAAGCCGGAGGTGAAAATTATATTGAAAAGAATATCGCGGAACTCCTAAAGATGGCAAGAAAAGACAGGTACGTCGACTACCGCGATCTTATTTATTTTACAGCCGCACAAATGGAATTGGAACGCCATGACGACAATGAGGCAGAAAAATATCTTTTAAAAAGCGTGTCCTACCATCCGGGTGATATGGCGCAACGCAATAAGGCATTTATACAGCTGGAACAGCTTGCCTTTTCAAAAAGGAAATACCGGCAGGCTTTCAATTATTATGACAGCCTCGAAATGAGCGATCCCGGTATTCCGGATCCTGACAAGATCAGGCAAGAAAAAGAAATTCTGGCTAAGGTGGCTTTTAATATTGAGACCATTGAGTACCAGGATAGCTTGCAACGTCTCGCAGGAATGGCTGAGGAAGAAAGAGTGCAATTTGTTAAAAAACTGACCAGGAAATTACGTAAATCACAGGGGCTGAAAGACGAGAACTACACTCCCCAGCAGGGGCTATCGTCCTCATTTCAGACAACGGCCCCACCCGATCTCTTCGGTAATAATCAGGGAAAAGGCGACTGGTATTTTTATAATCAGGCCTTGCGCACAAGAGGTTCCGGTGAGTTTAAAGCAAAATGGGGCAACCGCCCTAATTCTGATAACTGGAGACGATCAAATGCAATTGGCAATCCTGCCCTTCAGCAGTCACAAGCCGGTAAAACGCAAGGTGCGGGCAATAATGCGGCAACCCCTGGCGGCAATTCCGGAGAAACTACGTATGATGCTTTGTACGGTAATATTCCGCTAACAACCGAAAAATTGACGACGTCCAACGACTCAATTGAAAATGCGTTAGCAACTCTCACGCAGCTGTATGCCGAAGAACTTGAAGATTGCGCATCCTGCATTGAAACGTCACAGGAATTACAACGCCGTTTTCCCGCTAATGAAAAAATGGACGAGGTGCTTTTTCACCTTTATTACTGTTATACTAAATCGGGCGAAACATCCAAAGCCGCTGAATTGAAAAACAGGTTGATAAAGGAGTTTCCAAAAAGCAAGTTTGCCACCATTGCAAGAACCGGCAAGGACGCTACCCTGAAAAAAGAAGATGAATCCGCAACGAAAATTTATGAAAGTATCTACGATAAATTTATAGAAGGCAATTTTGATGAAGCGCTGGAAAAAAAGAAAATAGCCGATAGCCTTTATGGTTCGGGATACTGGACCTCGCAATTGTTATACATCGAAGGGGTATATCACGCCAAGCAAAGAGAAGACAGCGCCGCTAAAAACGTACTATCACAGATTGTAGCACGAGATCCGACATCAGCTTTAGCAAAAAAAGCGGGGAATCTGATTGAGGTACTTAACCGGCGATCCAGCATTGAAGAGGAATTAACCAACCTCGTACTTGAAAAAACGGTGACCCAGGAAGAACCCCCTGTTGTTGAAGAAAAAATGCCTCTTGCAAAAAAAGACACAGCTGCTGTCGCAGGAAATCAGGTTACTCAACGGCCAAAAATTGAAAATAAAACGGTCGTAAAAAAATCAGTCACAGATTCCGTAGCGATTAAGGTAGCGCCTCCCCCACTAGCGCATTTTGATTATAACCCCGATGATAAACATTATGTCGTCGTTATCCTGGAGAAGGTAGATAATGTGTTCCGCAACGAGGCGAAAAACGCATTCGGAATTTTTAATCGTGAAAAATATTATAGCCGAACGTTCGACTATACAACGATGGATATTGATGCGATACATAAATTATTGCTTATCGGAACCTTTGACAGTGCACGGGCAGCGATCGAGTATATTCAACAGGCAAAACCGGTGGCCAGCACTCGTATAATACCCTGGTTAAAGCCCGAAAAATATTCATTCTCGATTATTAGCAACCGCAACCTGGAATTGTTAAGGACAAATCTGAAGCTTGATGAGTACCGGAAATTTGCTGACACTTATTGGCAGGGCAAATTTTAACCAAACTGTTGCAGCCAATTTCATAGTTTTGAAGCGGACTAAATAATCAGGAGCCACCCCGCATTTATAGACCATCCCGTTTTTTATAATGATCATACTATGAGAAAATCAGTTAAAATTTTCTGGGCCGTTTTCGCTATTGGATTTGCCGTAGTGATATCAGTCGTTATGATGGCCAACTTCGGTGTGTTTGGCAAAATGCCGTCACTTAAAGAACTGGAAAACCCAAGTTTGCTTCAATCATCCGAAGTAATCGCAGCAGACGGAACGTTGATGGGAAAATATTATCTGGAAAACGGCAACAGAAGTAACGTAGATTATAAGGATATCTCAAAAAATATTATAAACGCGCTTGTTGCCACAGAAGATGAACGGTTTTATGAACACTCCGGTATTGACATGAAATCGACCATACGGGCTGTGGTTTTTTTAGGTTCAGAAGGAGGTGGCAGCACCATTACGCAACAACTTGCAAAGGCATTACTCAGCCAGGGAAGAGGACATAACATTATCCGGCGCATAATCGAAAAAATTAAGGAGAACATTATAGCTATAAAGTTGGAGCGAAATTTTACCAAAGAAGAAATTCTTGCATTGTATCTTAATGCCGTGCCCTATTCGGATAATGTTTTTGGGATACGGAACGCGGCCCGCACTTTTTTTCAAAAAGAACCTGACCGTCTCGATGTACAGGAGGCCGCACTTCTGGTTGGCATGGTGAATGGCCCCGGCCTATATAGCCCCCGGCGCAATCCAAAGGCCTCCCTTGACAGGCGCAACCTGGTGATTAACCGGATGCTGGATCAGAATTTTATTACGGCTGTCCAGGCGGCAAAATATAAAGCGATGCCGATCGATATGAGTCATTACAGAAAGATGGACGAAAACACCGGCTATGCTCCTTATTTCAGGGAAGTATTAAAAGATGAAATACGCAATGCATTAAAAGATTCTAAGAAAAACGACGGCACACCGTATGATATTTACGAGGATGGCCTAAAAGTTTATACAACCATTAATTTAAAAATGCAGGAATATGCCGAAGAGGCCGTGGCTCAATGGATGCCTACCCTGCAAAAATCACTGAATGCTCAAAGTTTTATCAAGAATGGAAATGTATGGAAAGGACATGAAAATATCCTTGAAGCACAAATGCGCCAGAGTGAACGATGGGATAATTTAAAGGAGGACGGTCTTAGCGATAAGGACATCAAGGCGAGTTTTTATAAAAAGGTCCCCATGAAAGTATTTGCCTGGAATGCAAAAAGAGAAAAGGATACCATTATGACCCCGTTGGATTCGATTAAATATCACAGGCAGATGATGCAGACTTCTTTCATGGCCATGGACCCGATAACCGGGGAAGTGAGAGCCTGGGTCGGTGGTATCAGTTTTAAAACTTACAAGTATGATCATGCGAACTTAAAAACAAAACGCCAGGTAGGCTCTACGATCAAGCCATTACTCTATACACAGGCAATGGAAGAAAGAGGATTCAATCCTGAAACAGTTTGCGATAATGAGCCACAATTTTTTCAGGGGAATGGATGGGTGCCTGCAGGAAAAAAATGTTTGGGTCTGCCGCAGGTGACGATGGCCGGTGCACTCGCACATTCATTGAATTGTGCCAGTGCCTACATCATGAAACAAGTGGGCCCTCAACAGTTTGCTGATTTCGTTGCAAGACTCAATATACCTACCAAACTACAGCCCTATCCGTCGCTCGCCCTGGGTGCCTGTGAACTATCGCTGTATGAAATGATGTGGGGTTACAGCATATTTGCCGGTCGCGGATTTTCCACCAAACCGTACTTTATAAGCCGTATTGAGGATCGCAATGGTAATGTCATTAAACGTTTCGATTATAGCGTGAATCGTAAGGAGGCTGTCAGTGAAATTACTGCCTACAAAATGTGTCAGATGATGCAGGGAACTGTGGACCGGGGAACAGCAGCCGGTCTCCGTGGCCGGTTGGGAGCCGCTGAAATGGGCGGTAAAACCGGCACTACCAACGACAACACAGACGGCTGGTTTATGGGCTATACACCACAGTTACTCGGTGGTGTTTGGATCGGTTGTGATAATAGTTTTATACGCCTTGAAAATAATCTGGGTTATGGTGGCGAAGCCGCCAGACCTATCTGGGAATATTTCTATAAAAAGGTTTACGCTGATAAATCGCTTGGGATACAGAAAGATGCAAGATTTAATAAGCCGGCAGATCTGGAAAACGAAATTAATAGTGCTGATCCCGGCCTTGGTATCGATGCAGCGAACCCGGGAGCCGAAGGCGAAGATCAGGGCGCCGGTAGTGAAAAAGATTTTCAGATTCAAAACAATGAGTATATCGGTCCCGAGTCACAGCCGGTTAAAGACGATAGCAGGAATGACAAAAAAGATACTGGTGTAATAAAAACAAAGGACCCTAAAATAGGCGAATCAGAAGAAAAGAAACCTGAGAAAAAAGGATTCTTAAAACGCCTGTTTGGAAAGAAGGACAAAAACTAATAATAAGGGCATCAATCAGACTTCAATTCTTTAATGGCTTCCAATAAACCCATTTCCATGATTTCCGTTCCGGGCTTAAGATGATATATCTGGATCCCCAGTCGCTCTGCTTCCGGAAAGTTCAATGCCGTATCATCAACAAATAGCGTTTCCGAAGGCTGAAGATTATTCTCTTTTAATACCAATTCAAAAATAGATGCCGAAGGCTTCCTCAATTTGGCAGTGTGTGAATAGTAAGTTCGCTCAAACAGGTCTTCCAGGTATACGCCCTGCTCCTCAAATAATCTTTTCTGGAATTCATCATGATGAATGGAATTAGTATTGCTGAGCAGAAACGTGCGGTATTTTGATTTTAATTGCTTCAGCAAATCAATTCGCTCCGGCGGAAAGCCGACCAGCAATGCGTTCCATGCTGCAATGATCTTATCAGTGGCAACCGGTTTGCCAATTAATTTTTGAATGCCTTTCACAAATACGTCATCTTCTATCTGTCCTGTTTCATATTGCTCAAAAAGATGCGTGATGTGAAACTGGTTAATATGGTTGGAGAATTGGTCCCAGCCCAGTAACCGGAAGGCCGTTTCTGTTCTTGCAAAGTCAATATTGAGTATAACACCCCCCAGATCAAAAATAATGTTCTTTATATTTTGCATTCCTCAAAAATAACAAAGTTCGAAAATGTGGCTATCAATAACCAATCTTTAATTCAACTCTTCGATTTTTTGAGCGCCCGGCAGCCGTTTTATTATCAGCAACGGGCATGTCCTGACCATGACCACGACTCGTTATCCTGTTATCATCGACGCCTTTGGTCGCAAGATATTGCTTTACTGCACGGGCCCGGTTCTCACTCAACATTTGGTTTTTTTCAGGTGTACCCGTATTGTCAGTATAGCCGTCAATCGCCAGCTTGATATCCTGATTATCGTTTAGTATTTTTATTACTTCATTCAGCCCCTTATAAGATTTTGAAAGGAGTCGATAACTTCCCGAGGTAAAATAAATATTCTTTGCAGCGTAATCCACCTTCTTCTTAACTTCTTCAGAAATTAATGGGCATCCCTGATTTTCTGCAACACCCGCCAGATTAGGACATTTGTCTTCCTCATCATTGATTCCATCACGATCTGCATCCGGCACCGGACATCCGCCATATCGGGCGACTCCCGGTAATTCCTTACATTTATCGTCCTCGTCAT
>Ga0207689_10003444_pt1 | contig 14443 bp, 11 predicted proteins | sample KBSMisM52_FD_184312 | JGI IMG/M metagenome (GOLD analysis project Ga0207689, IMG submission 184312) | Miscanthus rhizosphere microbial communities from Kellogg Biological Station, Michigan, USA - KBS Miscanthus M5-2 (SPAdes) (version 2) | ecosystem: Host-associated > Plants > Roots >... | reverse complement strand
TGTATGGTCAATGGAATGCCACGGGAATACTGACTGGCCGGCAGTTGGGGGCTGTTAAAATAGTAACGGGTCAACTGGCAGCTCATGATTGTATAGTGTATGTGCTAAAATTTAGGACATAACATTTTGTATTCGCTGCTGTTGTCGTGGTGCAGAAAGCCGATGTAGCAAAGTGATATTTCAAACCCGCCCCGGCCCATACTGGCTGTTTTCAATTGTGATACGTTTACGTCATAACTCAGTGCCGTAGACAGGTGGCCCCAATCTATTTTAAATACCGGTAAATTACCATTCTTTAAATCGGGCAATAAGTATATTTAGCAATGAATTCGCGGTGAACGATTTTTTTTTCGATTTGTTGAAATCGGAGGCTTATAAATTCACGCCATGTATCCCCCAGCATATTTCTTTGATTGTTTCGTAAAATAAATCTAATTTCTGTGCGGATTTATTTTCCATTCATTCAATTTCAACTGCGTCGAATGAAAAACAAGCGAAGGGATTTTATTAAATACACCGGTATGACCGGTATTGGTATTGCCGGTGGTATATTCAATAGTTTTGGAGCAAGTTCATATCCTGATAAAAATTTCCATATTAATAATGACATGAAAAGTACAAATCCAATCGACAGTAGCATTAGCATCATCGGCGCATATGGTGCATGGGCCGCCAGTCTCACCGAAAATAAATTACCGTCTCTTTCTTACCGTAATTCAGGGTTTACCAATCTTTCAACCTGGAAAAAACAAGCGAGAAACCGCCTGGTTGAAAGGCTGGCAATTCCCGCTACAGGTTCAATGCCCAGGGCGATTGTAAAAAGAAAATTTCAGTATGACGGATTATATATGGAAGAACTGAGCTGGCAATTGCCATATGGGCCACCTACAGATGCCATTTTATTAAAACCTGCAAATGCAAAAGGTAAATTACCCGGCATCCTTGCCTTTCATGATCATGGAGGACAGAAATATTTTGGTACAAAAAAAATTACCAGGACGTCTGATGAAATGCACCCTGTTATGACAGAACACCAGAAGGAGTACTATGAAGGCATGGCATGGGCTAATGAGATAGCAAAACGTGGATATGTTGTATTAGTCCCTGATGCGTTCCCCTTCGCGAGCCGCAGGGTATTATTAAAAGATGTGCCTGCCGGCATGAGGCAGGGGTTAACAGACGATGACCCGGAAAATGCTGACCATATCAGTGCATACAACGAATGGGCCGGGCAGCATGAACACATTATGGCAAAATCTTTATTCAGCGCCGGCACCACATGGCCCGCGGTTTTCTTTTCAGAAGATCGTGTAGCCCTCGATATATTGTGCAGCAGAGATGATGTTGATACGAAAAATATCGGTTGTGGCGGACTATCGGGTGGGGGTATGCGCACTGTATTCATGAGCGGTTTGGATGAACGGATTAAATGCGCGGTATGTGTGGGTTTTATGACAACCTGGAGAGATTTTTTGCTGAATAAAGCAATCACTCATACATGGATGACATATGTTCCTGTTTTACCTAACGAACTTGATTTTCCTGAAATACTGGGCCTGCGTGTTCCATTACCTACCCTGGTTTTGAACGATAACGAAGATCAGCTATATACACCTGATGAAATGAAACGGGCTGATAGTATAATCGGGGAAGTATTTAAAAAAGCAGGCGCACCTGATCGTTATAAATGTTCTTATTACCCGGGGCCGCACAAATTTGACAAAGCAATGCAGGCGGAAGCATTCGCCTGGTATGATAAATGGCTGAAAGCATAACTATTTTAATTTACTAAAATGAAAACGAATCGCAGGGATTTCATAAAAATGTCGGGTCTTACCGGATTGGGGTTTGCAGGTGCAGGTGTAATAAATAGCAATCCTGAAAAAATTATTCCGGAATTCAAAGAACCCGGCTCCGCACGCTTCAACATGTGTGGTTATGGGGCTCCGAAAATTGAAACTGTCCGCATTGGTTTTATTGGGCTGGGAAACCGGGGGCCGGCCGCTGTAGACCGGATGACACATATAAGCAATACAGATATCAAAGCGCTATGTGATATACGGCCGGAAAAAGTAAATGAAGTAAAAAAATCATTGGAAAATTCCAAACATCATCCGGATGTTTATACCGGCAAAGCGGACGAATGGAAGAAGTTGTGCGACCGGCCGGATATAGACCTTGTATATGTAGCTACGCCCTGGGCCCTGCATACACCCATAGCCGTATATGCAATGAACCATGGCAAGCATGTATGCGTAGAAGTACCGGCGGCAAAAACAATCGAAGAATGCTGGCAATTAGTTGAAACATCAGAACGAACCCGTAAGCATTGCATTATCCTGGAAAATTGTTGTTATGACTTTTTTGAACAGCTTACATTAAGCATGGCCAGGCAAGGCCTGTTCGGGGAGATCGTTCATTGCGAAGGCGCCTATATTCATACTTTGCTGGAAGGAAATTTTTCGAAAGATAAGTATTACGATATGTGGAGGCTGAAAGAAAATTTCAGGAATGGCAATTTATACCCGACACACGGATTAGGCCCGATAGCACAGGTAATGGATATAAACCGCGGAGACAAAATGGACTACCTGGTATCCTTGTCCGGTAAAGATTTCCAGATGGCAGCTATGGCAAAAGAATTGGCAGCAAAAGATGATTTCTACAAGCCCTTTGCAAATAAGGCTTACCGTGGGAATATGAATACGACCACAATCAAAACAAACAAAGGCAAAACAATCATGTTGCAGCACGACGTTACCTCACCCAATGTATATTCCCGCATACATAAAGTAAGTGGCACATCAGGGTCTGCCTTAAAATATCCTTTGCCAGGCAGAATAGCCTTCGGACATGAAGAGTGGGTGAAGGAAGAAGAATATAAAAAATTAGAAGAAAGTCATTCAACTCCATTGGTAAAACGTATCGGGGAAATGGCAAGGCAGGTTGGTGGTCATGGGGGAATGGATTTCCTGATGGATTGGCGTACTATTGATTGCCTGCGCAACGGACTGCCCGTGGATATGGATGTATATGATGCAGCACTGTGGAGTTCGATAGGGCCATTGAGTGAAAAATCAGTCGCCACCAGGTCCGGTTCAATTGATATTCCGGATTTTACTTCAGGATCATGGAAAACGAATAAACCCGTCGATATCTCTTTTGAAAAAGGAGCGAATACATCGGTGATATAATCTAATGAATACAACTAAAAAATGAACATTAACATAGCGAATAACCGGGAAGAGCTTGGCAAGAGGGCAGGTATTGCTGCAGCTAAATTAATCAGGGACGCAATAGAAAGTAAAGGATCTGCCAATATAATACTCGCAACCGGCACCAGCCAGTTTCAAACACTGAATCAATTGATCAATGATGAAAATATTGACTGGAGCAAAGTCGTCATGTTTCATTTGGACGAATATATCGGATTACCGGTTTCGCACCCCGCCAGTTTCAGGAAATACCTGGTAGAACGTTTTTTGGAAAAACTTCCATCATTGAAGTCAGCCTACCTGATCAATGGTGAAGGGGATGCACAGGAAGAATGTAATCGCCTTGGCACTATCATTAATACTCACCCGATTGACGTAGCATTAGTTGGTATAGGCGAAAATGGTCATCTTGCTTTTAATGATCCGCCTGCTGATTTTGATACAGAAGAACCATATATCGTTGTGAAACTGGATGAACCCTGCAGAAAACAACAGTTGGGCGAAGGGTGGTTTCATTCTTTGGAAGAAGTACCAAAGCGTGCAATCAGTATGTCTATCAGGCAAATCTTAAAATCAAAGCACATCATTTGTTCAGTGCCAGACAGCCGGAAAGCTATAGCTGTTAAGAATTCAGTGGAGCAACCAATTAGCAATCTTCATCCCGCGGGCATTCTGCAGAAGCACACGGATTGTATACTTTACCTGGACAAAGAATCAGCCGCTTTACTTTCAGGCAATCAAACATCTTAATATTGTACTTACATTTATTGATTAAACACAAAGGATGGATAAAATAGAAATCAGCTCGTTAACGAAAAGACAAACGATCATTTCTGTATTTATCATCGGAGCTTTATTTTTCATTTTTGGTTTTGTATCCTGGGTTAATTCAATTCTTATTCCTTATTTCAAGATTGCCTGCGAACTAACCAATTTTCAATCCTACCTGGTCGCGTTCGCATTTTATATTTCTTATTTTATTATGTCGGTGCCTTCTTCTTATTTATTAAAGAAGACGGGATTTAAGAAAGGAATGATGGTCGGGTTCTGGACAATGGCAGCAGGGGCTTTTATTTTTGTACCGGCTGCCTATACCCGTACCTATGGAATTTTCCTGGTGGGTCTTTTTACAATCGGCACAGGCTTGTCCATCTTGCAAACGGCTGCCAATCCATACATTACTGTTCTTGGTCCGAAAGAAAGCGCTGCGCAGCGCATCAGTATTATGGGCATTTTCAATAAAGGTGCAGGTATTCTCGCTCCATTGTTATTTGCCGCGGTTGTATTAAAGGCAACGGACACCGATTTATTCAAAGAATTGAGTTCAATGCATGAAGCGGCGCGAAACGCAGTGCTGGATGAGTTGATCCGCAGGGTTATAATTCCATATACTGTTGTGGGTATTGGTTTATTTGGGCTTGGATTACTGGTACGGTATTCACCATTACCTGAAATTAATACTGAACAGGAAACAGCGGAGGTAGCGGCTGTAAATGCAGATAAGAAAACTATTTTTCAATTTCCCCACCTGGTACTTGGAGCAATCGGCATTTTCCTTCATGTAGGCACACAGGTTATCGCCATTGATACGATAATAGGCTACGCCGGTTCAATGCATATAGACCTGATGGAAGCAAAAGTGTTTCCTTCGTATACACTTACGGCTACTATATGCGGTTATATTCTTGGTATTTTCTGTATTCCCAAATTTATCAGCCAGGTAAATGCCTTGCGATTTTGTACGCTACTCGGAACCGTACTCACCTTACTGATTCTTTTTGCCGGTGGCCAGGTTAGGTTATTCGGGCATACTGCTGATATTTCTATCTGGTTTGTTGTTTTACTCGGACTGGCTAATTCGTTAGTATGGGCCGGTATTTGGCCACTCGCATTAGACGGGTTAGGCCGGTTTACGAAACCCGGCGCCTCTGTTATGATCATGGGTTTGTGCGGGAATGCGATACTGCCGCTTTTATATGGATATTTTGCGGATGAATATGATGTACGCATAGCATACTCGGTATTGTTTCCGTGTTATCTTTATCTGGTCTATTATGCTTTTTACGGACATAAGGTGCGAAGATGGTCGTTATAATTATTTATAGCAGGTAAAAGCATGAGGTACATAAAAATATTAATTGATTTTTAAACTGTTTTATGAATAAAAAATACCAACCTTCTTTATTCCCGGAGTTGCTTTCCGTTTCTTTATTTGTTCTTGGTTTGTTCGTGAATGCGGATGCGCAGCTAACAGATACAGGCTTGTTTAAATCATCTGTACTCACCCCGGTAAATAGTTTTACAAATGGGGTAGAAGGACCGGCCGTTGATAAAGATGGAAATTTGTACGCGGTTAATTTTAACCGCCAGGGCACAATTGGTATAATAACTCCTTCAGGAGAAAGCAGCATTTTTGTTGAATTGCCGGAAGGTAGTGTCGGCAATGGTATCCGGTTTAACAAAAAAGGGGAAATGCTTATTGCCGATTATACAAAACATAATGTTCTGAAGGTAGATATGGCAACAAAACAAATTACAGTTTTTGCCAACGAACCAAAGATGAATCAGCCAAATGACATTGCTATTAATAAGATGGATTGTTTATTCGCCAGCGATCCTGACTGGAAAGGCGGTAAAGGAAGCATCTGGCGTATCGGGAAAAATGGTAAAGTGAGTTTGCTGGAGGGAAACATGGGAACTGCAAATGGTATAGAGGTAAGTCCTGATAATAAACGGCTGTATGTAAATGAATCTGTGCAACGAAAAGTATGGGTATATGATCTGTCAAAAAAAGGGGAAATCAGAAATAAACGCTTGCTGATTGAATTTCCCGATTTTGGAATGGACGGCATGCGCTGCGACACAAAAGGAAATCTATATATAGCGCGGTATGGAAAAGGAGTTGTTGCTATAGTGTCCCCGGAAGGCAAGGTATTGCGTGAAGTACTATTGACCGGAAAAAAGCCGACTAATGTAGCGTTTGGTGGTAAAGATGGACATACAGTATATGTTACCCTGCAGGACCAGGGAAATATCGAATCATTCAGATCGGATACAGCAGGCCGTGAGTGGCAAATGCAAAAGCGAAAATAGTTCTCTGCGTTTTTATGAATGAACAAAAGCTCAAAATATTTAACGGAAGAGTAATAACACCTTCAGGAATTATTCCGGAAGGGACCGTATTGACTAGTGGCGATACAATTACATCTGTTGGTAAAAACAATATAGATTTTCCCGGCGCTATAGAAATAGATGCGAAGGGAAAATATGTTTCTCCGGGCTTTATTGATATACACGTACATGGCGGTGGCGGTTATGATTTTATGGATGGAACTGAGGAAGCTTTTTTGAAAGTAGCCGAAACGCATGCACGGTATGGAACTACATCCATGCTGCCCACAACACTTACCGGTAGCAAAGAACAAATACTCAACACACTGGCGGTGTATGAAAAGGCGAATAATTTGAACAAAAAGGGTTCGCAATTCCTGGGCATACACCTGGAAGGGCCGTATTTGGCCATGAATCAGCGTGGCGCCCAGGATCCAAGATATATCCGCGACCCCGACCCGGGAGAGTATAATGAAATAGTTAATTCGTCATCGTTTATTAAAAGATGGAGTGCCGCCCCTGAATTAAAGGGGGCTATTGAATTTGGACGGTTCATAAAATCGAGAGGAATACTTCCTGCAATTGCGCATACAGATGCTATTTATGAAGAGGCGGAAGAGGCGTTTCGGAATGGATATACACTTGCTACGCATTTTTACTCTGCTATGTCAGGGGTTACCAGGCGCAATGCGTTTCGCTATGCAGGCGTAGTAGAGGCTGGTTATCTGATTGACGAGATGGACGTAGAAATTATAGCGGATGGGGTTCATTTACCGGCACCCTTGCTAAAGCTGGTTTACAAAATAAAGGGCGCTGAACGAACAGCATTAATTACCGACGCAATACGTGCCGCGGCTATGCCACCGGGCGAATATGTTCTGGGAAATATAAATACCGGCATGAAAATAATATCGGAGGATGGGGTGGCAAAACTACCAGACCGGAGCTCTTTTGCAGGCAGTATTGCGACGGCAGACCGTCTTGTAAGAACGATGATACACACAGCAGGGATTTCATTAGTGGATGCTATCACGATGATCAGTGCCACCCCCGCACGTATCATTGGCGTATCAGAAAAAAAAGGAACCTTATCAGCAGGTAAAGATGCTGACATAGTTCTGTTCGATCAGGATATAAATATCTCAATGACTATACGAAAAGGAGAGATTATCCATACACGGCAATGAAGGGAACAATGTCAGCAAGTATCCCGAATTTAGATGCCGATATACGATACAAGATAAAAATTGAAAAAAAATAGGGTTGCAAAATCTGAAACCACTGCCTGTTCGTAGATAATAAATTTATCTTTTCTTAGACCCACCTTAACTTATAAGAACACGTAAATATCCCATTATTCAGCAAAATAAATCCTTGAATTAAGAACGACTGGCAAGATTTTTAGTAAGATTAATAGATGATTCTTTGTGCATTGACATTATATTTTGCTTTAGCTTTGTGATGAGCGTAGGAGCTGATGACCTGGTACAATAAACTCAGCTTACCGGAGTTGGCTTATACATCTTGCTTGCTTATAGAAACACCCGCCACCTGAATTTCACATAGGTATTAAAATAGTCGTCAATTCCCGGGAATGGATTTAGAAATGGAATTAATACAATGAGCCTAAATCCTGTTATATAACAATGATCATTTTGTCAATGTATAAGCTATACGCCATAGATCAGGTTATCCTCTTTACAATTGACATATTCCTTTATTAATTATAAAACCCGAGGTTATGAATGAACTCTACCGTACAATTAAATACTATTTTGATGATTTCCTTATCTCGTTCTGGCAAAACCGGAAAGTGAATTCTAAATACCTGCTTATTATTATTCCTGCGGCTATATATCTCAGCATGATCTCATTTATCGGAAAGAATTCTGACGCTGACTTTTTTTTGAAGTTTTTGCAGGTGTTTGCTTTTTTAACTGCAGGTGTCTTTCATCTTTACCTATTGGACAAAAAGATATACTTTCAGCATATCCGCTTTTTTGGAGAAGGTGTTTTATATACTATTTTGGCAGCAGTTGTCATTTGTTTAACGTTACTTGTCTTTTACCTTTTTACCGATAATAGTTTGGCCGTAATGGCTATAGCCAGCAGCCTTGCATTTATCTTCCCGCATCTGTGTTTTTATGCCTGGGTCCTTTATAAAAGTATACCGGCAAAACAGTACCCGCTGTGGACAAATCCTGCGAACAGTAAAGACGTAAATGAAATATTAATGCCGGAAATGGTCACCTGCAGGTTTTCAATATCTCTTGAAAAAGACGACAGGCAGGGGGAAATATATTTTAAAACCGCTCCTGAAGAATGGAAGCTTGGAAAAGTTTTTTTCACGCTGCTTAAGGAAAAGGAGGAGAGAAATAACCAGGGACAGATTGAATATCGTGATAAATCAGGAAACCTATATGGCTGGGAGTTCCATATTTTTTTGTTGAATGGCCTGATTAAAAAAAGATTGGAGCCTGAAGAAAGTATATCAGATAACATGATCACCAGAAAATCATTGATACAGGTTACAAGAGTAACTGTAGAAGATGCAGATGTGCCGGGTATTCATACAATACAATACAAAACAATCTTCGGTGCTGAAAAACCAACCCATACTTCCGGGAAGCAAACCATGAAGCTGTACGAAAATCATTCTTAAAGACTGGCAATAAGCAAACCTGCTTATGTGAAAGTAAATATCCCGGGTTTTTTATAGCTCGTTATACCAGCCGCAAATACAGACCATAAGAACCTAATCAAATAACAAAAAGCTATCTCAAAAGCCTTTATTTATTTCATACAGGAACACAAAGAATATAAATGAATGACGAAGTATTGAAAATCAATACTTCGTCATTCATTGTCATTTTGCATGAGATAAAGGCTTTTGAGACAGCTTCTCCCTTAATCAGAAATTACTGTTTACTCAATTTTATTTCCCCAATATCAACAGGAGAATCTGAAATGGGTATTCCTTCTTTTCCGATACTTTTATACGGCGCTTTAGCTTCAATCACCAGGTTATAAGTGCCAGCCTTTATATCTTTTATTTCAAATTTTCCCTGTGATATATCAGCGCTTAATGTATCTGATTTAGACATTAACCACACCTTAGTTGCAGCTTCGGCAGGAGTTACAGTCCCTTTAACAGACCCGGGGTCCGCATTTTTAAAAGCAAATAAAGACATAGCTCCGATACCTAACGCAGCCAATGACAATTTCACATTCTTCATAACATACAATTTAAATTATTAAATATTTTTTTCTCTGCCTGTGAATTCAACTATGATGCCATAACATGAAATGACAGTTGTTATTAATCCACAATATGCTATTAAGACGGAGCAATGGACCTTAGCTATCAAATCGCTGGGGAATAAGCTCTTGTGAAAACCCAGGTTGTGGAATTTTCTCAGCAAATAATACAGGATCACTTATAACAGAGATCTATTGTCAGCCATAAGGAAAATAGAAAAGAGATGTTAATTCATACATAAGAATTCAAACAAAAAATCGTTTATATAGCATAAATCCGTATAACTATGAATGCCCGGTATTTTTACGTGTACATTCTCCTTATTGTATGCTCAGTTATTGCCCTTATAAGTTGCGAGAGCAAAGCTTCAGATCCTGGTAAAACAAAAGATTTACCTGCAACAAATGATTCTTCCAAAGTCAAAACGGAGCCAACAGGACCGGTTGCATTAAACGATGCTGCTGCAATTCTTAAAATAAAAGAAATACCTATTCTTTGTTATCACCAGATACGTGACTGGAAACCGACAGATTCCAAAACCGCGAAGGCATATATCGTTCCAATCAACGCTTTTCAGCAGCAAATAAAAATGCTGGCAGATAGTGGTTACCATACAATTCTTCCCGACCAGTTATATGATTACCTCACAAAAAATTCTCCATTACCATCAAAACCTGTCATGCTTACGTTTGATGATACGGACCTGGATCAATTTACAATTGGTTTACCTGAGTTGAACAAGTATGACTACAAAGGAGTGTTCTTTATAATGACCGTTTCCCTGGGCCGTCCTCATTATATGAGTAAAGACCAGGTGAAAACATTATCAGACCAGGGACATGTAATCGGTTCACATACATGGGACCATCATAACGTAAAAAAATACCAGGGCCAGGATTGGGTCACCCAAATTGAAAAACCTACAAAACAATTAGAAGCTATAACCGGTAAAAAGATAGACTACTTCGCTTACCCATTTGGTTTATGGAACCACGAAGCCATTCCTGAACTGCAAAAAAGAGGATTTAAAGCTGCATTTCAATTGTATGCAAAAAGGGATCAGCAGGATCCGCTGTATAGCATTCAGAGAATAATTGTGCCGGGTTCATGGACTCCCGCCCAATTAAGCAATGCTATTAAGAGCAGTTTTTAACCGGGTATTATTTTACCTGCCTTCCATTTTCAAGCTTCAGATAGTTAGTTACGCACGAAGGAATATCCTTTAAATAATGGCTGACATAAAGAAGAGTCGTGTTAAAATACCCGCATAACTGATCAATGGTATTTTTAAAATATTCTGTCTGATCTTCATCCAGTCCCTGGCAGGGCTCATCAAGTATGAGAAGGGGAGGGTTCTTTACCAATGCCCTGGCTAACAAAACCATTCTTTGTTGCCCCAACGATAGTTGAAACAAGGGCCGCTGTTTTATCTTTTGTAACTGCAGCAATTCAATCCAGAGATTAACCTGCTCTTCCTGGTCGGATGAAACCTTCCTGAACAGCCCGATTGTGTCAAACAGGCCGGATGCTATTACTTCAAAGCAGGAATTGTGCTGTTCAAAAAAGAGGTGCAGTTCGGGTGATACATACCCGATCTTTCTTTTTATATCCCAGATACTTTCTCCTTTTCCACGCCTCTTATCAAAAAGATAAATTTCATTGGCATAGGCTTGTGGGTTGTCCCCGGTAATAAGGCTAAGCAAGGTCGATTTGCCTGCACCGTTGGGACCTGATATATTCCAGCATTCGCTTTTTTTTACCTGCCAGTTTATTTTGTCAAGAATCTTTTTCTCTCCGTACTGTATGGAAACATCTTTCATTTGAATGGCAAGTAAGAAATCGGTTTCAACCGGTTTGTTTATTTTTTGTAACTGGTCCTTCTGTAAAGCAAGAGAATCTTTTTTGTGACCATGTTTATTTACCTGTAAATAATAATCATCTTTTGTAAAAGAGGCTAAAGAACCACTATTGAGAATGCCAATATGTGTTATACTTGCCGGTAGCTCCTGGATTGTAGTAATTAATATAACATGAATACCGCTTTTTGTAATCGTATCAATAATGGAATGCAATGTTTTTCGCCCTTCAGTATCAAGCCCGATAAACGGGTTGTCCATGATCAATACTCCAGGATCACTCAGTAACGCCTCTGCCAATTGAAGGCGTTTATTTTCCCCGTTTGATAACTGAATAAGAGGTTCTTGTAAAAGTGGTCTAAGATGTAAAATCTCAATCCATTTTTCTAAAGTAGTTCGTGAATTGTTACCAGTACTAAAATTTTTAAGCGCTTCCAGTACAGTGATCGAATTATCAGCATCTGAAGAATTAAAACGCTGCTGATAATAGAAGTCGCTCGTGTTTGAGAGATTTTTAAACCGGTGCTGCTGCTCTATCAGCATTATTTTACTCAGAGAGTCTGCGTGTAAATGGTAAGTGATCGTGCCACTATAAAATATTTTCCCGGTAAGTGCATTTGCCAATGTTGTTTTCCCCGCTCCTGAATTGCCAATGATCGCCCATTGCTCCCCGGTATTTATAACAAGGTTAATATTATTAAGAACATTTACTCCGCCTGCTTTTACCGACACATTTTTTAGCTCAATAACCTGGTTCGTTTCGTTCATCATGCAATTATGGGAATAAAGGGTATAAAGATAGATGTGTTTGTTTTACTCTTGCTGTTCTTGTTTCTGCAGTTTTTGCACGTTCAGTTCAGAACAAAAAAGTGCAGCTATTTTGCTGAATATGCCCTGTAAAAGTAAAGCCCTCCGGCCAAACCGGAGAGCCCTGCTATTTCTGCTATTGGTACTTCTGAAATTATTTATTGTTTAATTATTTTTTGGGTAAACGAATCGCCTTTATTCGTATTTGCTTTTATTATATACGCTCCGGGCGCAAGAAAACTGATGTCAATCGAATTCAGCCCCTGTTGAAGCTGTTTTTCCATGCTTAATTTACCTGATAAATCATATACCTGTGCTTTCGCTATAACATTACTTTTACTTCCTTCGTTCTCCACGTTTATAACATTTCTTGCCGGGTTTGGCCATACAGCAAGATTTGAATTGTTTGCAGTAAAACTCAAACTTCTTATTACACTCAAACTTTCTTTACCATCAATATCTACCTGCTTAATACGATAGTATTGCTTACCGGAAAAATTTGCTGCATGAGAATAGGAGTAGGTTTCCTCTGTTTCAGGATTATTCCTGCTTTTAATAAAACCAATATCTTTCCAGTTTGATCCATCAGCACTGTACTGAATATAGAAACCTTTATTTTGTTGTTCCATTACTTTCCACTCAAGGTTCACCTTCTCATTATCCTTTACAGAAGCATTAAAGCTTATCCATTTTACCGGCAATACACTTACCAGTGGAAAGTTTAGCGAAGTAAGGTCATTACCTGCATCGCTGCTGGAAAATTTAGCAATATAAGTTAATGTGCTTGAGTTTTGAAGGAGGTATAATCTGTCATCCCCGCGTGTGCCCATAAAAATCTGTCCATTTGAATTAAATGCTATACCGGCAAAGCTGTTACCAGTAGGGGTGGTAGCTGTGGGGGCGATTATGCGGGTTACATTCAGGCTTGCTACACTACTGGTAGGAAGCGGGGCCTGTACTTTATAAAGACCATAGTTGGTATTGCTTGATGTAAGTATAAAAAGGTTGCCATTGCCATCGATTGCTATGTCGCCAGCACTCTGGGTCCTGATTACATTGTCGACATCTGCGCCAAAATTGTCAACTATAGTCGAGGTGATTTTCGTCCATGCATTTGTAACAATATTATAATAATTCAGGTTTCCCTGTATATCTATCGTATAATATCCCTTTCCATTGTTGCTGATGCAACCGGTATGGATATCATCTGAGCATGTGCTGGCTGCAAGAGGTGTAACTATATTTAGCAATGGATTAAATGAAACAAATTCCTGGGGAGACGACGTGACATTTCTTTTAAAATAATAAAACTGGCCATTCGATGAATTATATGCAAGTCCGTTTGAACTTGACGGCGATTTACCCGAATAGCTGTTATTCTTAATTGTTTTGGTCGTTGCAGCGGTACTTGTATTTATCTCATATATTTCGCCATTGGATGTTAATCCATAAATATGATTTGCGGGGTTACCCAGTAACAATGTGATTTGTGAAAAAGAAGGTTTTGCCGATACGAGAACAATTAATCCGGTTAATAATGCAGCAATGAACCTGTTTACGGTAAGGGTAGAATTCTGTTTCATTTTTTAGGGTTTACGATTAAAATGATTCTTCTACAGGATCAATTGAATGAGATAGTTCCCGATCTTGGATTCTTAAATTATTTAACCCGGAAAAATGATGAAGCGTAGTTCTTTGTGAGAAATTTTACGAGGAGAAATAGGCAAATCATCATAAGGTTCGGATCAAATACGAGGTAAAAATAATACATAAAACTACGTACATGCAATAGGTAAAATACTAATGTCTCATGGCCATTTCAGGGTTTCCTGAGTAAAACGCTCATAGTCAATCCGATCACCATAGAAGACTATTTTCATTTCCTGAGGTATAAAGGCAGCGACAAACTATAAAGCAACGCGTTTTTAAGAAAAACTCATTTTTCTGTTCGCACTTGCTTTTATTAAATGATAATAATACCTCGTATAATTACGGGCAAAAGATAACAATACCTGGATACTGGAATTTTTAAAAAGGAGCAAAATGGGCGATAAAATTACAATGCAGACAATGGCTTGTTTTGATTATAATATGATAGCGTCAAACACGTCAATCAGGTCAGGTTTATACAGATAAAATTTTAAGCTGAGATTTCTTATCCTGTAATTATCAGCGCATTGAACTGAAACGAGGTT
>Ga0207689_10003442_pt1 | contig 14448 bp, 12 predicted proteins | sample KBSMisM52_FD_184312 | JGI IMG/M metagenome (GOLD analysis project Ga0207689, IMG submission 184312) | Miscanthus rhizosphere microbial communities from Kellogg Biological Station, Michigan, USA - KBS Miscanthus M5-2 (SPAdes) (version 2) | ecosystem: Host-associated > Plants > Roots >... | reverse complement strand
AATTCGAGAAACTGCTTGAGAAATTAAAACGGTTTGAAAATAATCCGTTAGAAACAAGGGCTTTCTCTTATCTTGATGTGATTTCCTGGCTTGAAAGTAAAATCAACGATGTGCCGGTGCAGGATGTAATAAGACAAAAATATCTGCAAAGCAGGAAAAAATAATTTTTGAATGACTGCCCACCAGACAATCGCGAACAGGAAAGATTATTTGAAAATTTCCTTACTGATTCTCATTGCCATTGGTATTTATTATCCCCTGTTTTATTCGGAGTATGCCTATACCGACGAGTTAGTCCAGCTATGGCTATACAAAAAGGGAACTAACTTCCAAATGTTCATCACACAAGGCAGATACATTACAGAAAAACTTTTTCAATGGCTGTTTGGGAATTCAAACACGATTCGTGACCTCACCGGCATCCGTATGTTTTCATTTTTTGGATGGATGGTCTCCATTCCAGTTTGGTATTTTATCATTAAGAAAGTGATTGAAAATGAAAAACTGGTGTCAATACTCGCTCCCTTCTCGATCTTATACCTGATATGTTCACCTCCCTTCTCCATCTATGTACAGTGGACCTCATGCCTGGAGCATTTCATTGCTAACACCGCCGGTTTGCTATCAGGTTACATTTTATATTCCTCTTTCAGGGATCGAAACGAAAAAATTACGGGGCGAATTTTAGGCGCAGCCGGCTGCATAATTTTTGGCGTGATTTCCCTGTTTACCTATCAAAATGGTTTCGGTTCTTTTTTTCTCCCTTTTATAATTTACCTGGCTGCAAAACCCAAAAATTTCAGGGTAGTATTGATCGCCGTAGTTTTTTGTTTTTTAATATATGGCATTTACTATTTCCTTTTCAAATACAACTTAAAAGCCAACAATATAGCAGCAGTTGGGAGAACAACCATTTCGATAGACCTATTCCCCAAAATAAGATTCTTCTTTGGAAGAGCTCTGGCAATACCCTTTCACTTCAATTATTTGTTTAATGAAAAAGACCTGGTGGGTGCTGCTTTTTACGCAATAATTCTTTTTACCTGGATAGGCATAGATTTTCGCATCTCCAGGCTAACAGCAATCAATTACCTGAAATCATTTTCATTATCAATAATTCTGCTCGTATTAATTTATCTTCCCGGCCTTGTCGTTAAAGAGAATTATGCGTCTAACAGGACACTGTTTGCTTTAAACCTCGCTGTTTTTTTTCTTGTTGCAAATACTCTGTTGATGGCTATAAAAAAATACAGGGTTCGATTGGCTACTGTTATTGTTTTATCGTCAGTATTTATCGTAAACGCGTACTTCAATTTCACATGGCAATTTTTAAATCCCGTAAAAAATGAGTACAGGAATGTAAGAGCATTTATTGAAGGAAATTATCATCCCGGTGTCGACACAGTCTATTTTATCCAACCCCATGAGGACTTCTTTGTAAAAAAGTACGGAATTACTCGGTCCTGGGATGAGTTTGGCGTTCCCTCCACTTTCTTTAATTGGGTTCCTGAGTTTTTTGTAAAGCAAGTGATCTTTGAAAAAACGGGTAATCATGAGATCGCAGAAAGAATGATTACAAAGCAATGGCCGGATAAAAAGCAATTCCCGGATTCTGCCTTTCAAATTTTTCAACGCACAATGTTCGTAGACGTTGAAAATATCCTCAGCAAATAAATATTTCCTCCTTTGATTCGGGCGTATGTTCTTTGGTTTATCATCGAGTATATTTGCTAATTAAGGATTGATCAATGAATATTGAATTCAACAAGAACGAAGATGCCATGAAAATGTCGCTAAGCATGATGGAAAAACGATTGGAAAGGATTTATGAAGGCGGCGGGAAAAAGTCGATTCAAAAACAAAGAGAAAAAAATAAACTCACGGCGAGAGAAAGAATTGATTATCTCATTGACAATGACAAACCTTTTCTGGAGATCGGCGCGTTTGCAGGTTATGAAATGTATGAACAGCAAGGTGGTTGTCCTGCAGGGGGTACAGTTGCAGGTGTTGGTTATGTGAGTGACAGGCAGTGTGTGATCGTCGCCAATGACCAAACTGTAAAAGCTGGTGCCTGGTTTCCTATTACCGGTAAAAAAAATCTTCGCATGCAGGAGATTGCGATGGAGAACCATTTACCGATCATTTACCTGGTTGACAGTGCCGGTGTTTTTCTTCCGATGCAGGATGAAATTTTTCCGGATAAAGAACACTTCGGAAGAATTTTTCGTAACAATGCGACGATGAGTGCAATGGGTGTTACTCAAATTGCAGCAGTGATGGGTGCCTGCGTAGCAGGTGGTGCGTATTTACCAATTATGAGCGACGAGACCTTAATGGTCGAAGGTGCTTCCATTTACTTAGCAGGTCCCTACCTGGTAAAGGCCGCTATTGGCGAAGATGTCGATACGGAAACTCTCGGAGGTGCGGTGACGCATACAGAAATTTCCGGCATTGCAGATTATAAATTCAAAACTGAGCGGGAATGCATGGACCATATTAAAAAGATGATGGGCATGCTTGGCGTGAAGGCACATGCAGGATTTGATCACATAGCTCCAAAACCTCCTAAAAAAAGCGCAGAAGAACTATACGGCTTCTTTCCTTTTGATGGAAAACCTTACGATATAATCGATATCATAGAGCGCATTGTTGATGATTCGGAGTTCGAACAATTCAAAGAAGATTATGGCAAAACAATTGTTTGCGGATATGGAAGAATCGACGGCTGGGCTGTAGGAATTGTTGCCAACCAAAGAAAAATTGTAAAGAATAAAAAGGGCGAAATGCAGATGGGTGGTGTGATCTACAATGACAGCGCCGACAAAGCCGCTCGTTTTATTCTCAATTGCAATCAGAAAAAGATCCCCCTGGTTTTTTTACAGGACGTAACAGGTTTTATGGTGGGAAGTCGCAGTGAACAGGCGGGCATAATAAAAGATGGCGCAAAAATGGTGAATGCAGTAGCCAACTCTGTTGTACCAAAGATCACCATCATCATTGGCAATTCTTACGGGGCCGGGAACTATGCCATGTGTGGCAAGGCCTATGATCCTCGATTTATTTATGCGTGGCCTTCTGCAAAAATTGCGGTAATGGGTGGCGACCAGGCTGCAAAAACCTTATTGCAGATCCAGGTATCTGCGATGAAATCAAAAGGTGAGGAGATCGGAACTGAACAAGAGCAAAAACTTTTGAACGAAATAAAAAATCGCTACGACCAGCAAACTACGCCTTACTATGCTGCGGCCAGATTATGGGTAGATGCGATCATTGATCCTGCGGAAACCAGAAAATTTATTTCAGAAGGAATTTCCGCAGCCAATCAAAATCCTGATATTGCAGAGATGAAGTTGGGTGTGTTCCAGGTGTAAGCGACCCATAATAATTTCCGCTCTTAAAAGAAATTTTTATGAAATTAATTGCCTTCATAAATATTCTATTACCCTTCTTTATATTTGATCAGCTGCAAGGGCAACCGGATTTCGCTAACTCACCCGATAGTATCCGGATCGCTTATGAAGCACATGGTAATGGTATTCCTGCATTAATATTTGTTCACGGCTGGTCTTGCGACAGAAGTTACTGGAAGAACCAGGTGGTGTCATTCTCAAAAAATTTTAAAGTTGTGGCCGTTGATCTCGCAGGACATGGTGAGTCAGGTCTTGGACGCAAATCCTGGACAATTGAAGCTTTCGGTTGTGATGTAGCCGCCGTAGTAAAGAAACTTGGCCTTAGGCGTGTTATCCTGATCGGTCATTCGATGGGAGGTGATGTAATTACAGAGGCAGCACGACAACTTCCCGGCATTGTGGTTGGTTTAATAATGATTGATACGTACAAAAAGCTGGGACCGGGCAGAACACCGCAGGAAGTAAAAGCGTTTGTGGATAAACTGAGGACTGATTTTAAAGATTCAACCAGCGCATTGGTTAAATCGATGTTTGCTCCTGGTTCTGATAGCTCGTTGGTAAACTGGGTAGCATCCGATATGTCATCGGCTCCGCCAGCAATTGCTCTTGATGCTCTTGATCATTCGTTTAGTTATAGCCGTCAAATTCCTCGCACGCTTGAAGAAATAAAACTGCCGGTCATATCCATTAATTCCGACAGTTCACCAACAGATGTTGAATCAATGGAACATTATGGTGTACAAGTTATGATCATGCAGGGTGCAGGTCATTTTATGATGATGGAAGATCCTGATCGTTTTAATAGTTTGCTTAAAAAAGCGATTGCTAAACTCGGCCAATGAGTCATTCTGTCCAAATGTATACAGATGGTTCCGCGCGCGGAAACCCCGGACCCGGCGGCTATGGTGTGATACTCATGAGCGGAAAGCACTGCAAGGAGCTTTCACAAGGTTATCGCAGAACCACAAACAACAGAATGGAACTGATGGCAGTGATCGCAGGACTCGGAGCCCTGAAAAAAGAAGGAATGAATGTTACAATTTATACTGATAGCCAGTACGTCGCTAAGGCAATCCAAGAGGGTTGGTTAAAAAATTGGATCGTTACACAATTTAAAGGTGGAAAAAAAAATAAAGACTTATGGATGCAGTATCATGAACTGGCTGAAAAGCATCACATCAAGTTTGTTTGGGTAAAAGGTCATGCTGATAATCCCTTCAACAACCGCTGTGACGAATTGGCTACCAGCGCGGCCGACGGAACAGACTTATTGATCGATGAAGAATACGAAAAGGATAAGAACTCATTGTTTGAGTAATAATTTACGATTTATCCAGTGCCTGCAAAATATCAGCCAACACATCATCAGGATGTTCCAATCCGACTGATATGCGGATCAATCCGGGCGTGATATTTACGGCCAGTCTCTCTGCCTCGGTCAATTTTGCGTGGGTCGTACTGGAAGGATGAGATGCAATGCTCCTTGAGTCGCCGAGGTTTGCGGTAAGGGAAAGCATCTTTAACGCATCCAGAAATTTCCTTCCGCTTTCAACTCCTCCTTTGAGTTCAAAACAGACGATCCCTCCTCCATCTTTCATTTGTTTTTTCGCGATTTTGTATTGAGGATGATTCGATAAAAATGGATACCTGACGCACGAGATCTTCGGGCTAGCTGTTAGCGCTTCAGCTATCATTAGTGCATTTGATGCATGACGTTCCATTCTCACTTCCAGCGTCTCTAGACTTTTGCTTAATACCCATGCATTGAATGGAGATAATGCAGGTCCCGTGGTTCTGCAAAACAAATAAATGTCGTGTATCAATGCTTTTTTTCCAACGATCACACCGCCAAGAACCCTGCCTTGGCCGTCTATCCATTTTGTCGCTGAGTGCACCGCCAGGTCGGCACCAAAATCAATCGGTCTTTGACTGATTGGCGTCGCAAAACAATTATCAACATTCAAGATCAGGTTATGCTTTTTTGCGAGTGCAGATACGAATTCGAGATCAATAATGTCAAGGCCGGGGTTAGTTGGAGTTTCCAGGTAGATCATTTTCGTATTCGGCGTAATCGCAGCTTCCCATTCTTCCGGTTTATTTGCAGGCACATAGGTATACCCGATACCATATTTTGGTAAAAACTTGGTGATAAGTGTATGGGTGCTTCCGAAAATAGAGCTGCATGACAATAGATGGTCACCTTGTTTCATTAAGGCCATGAACGAACCAAACACGGCGCTCATCCCCGAAGCAGTAGCATACCCTGCTTCTGCTCCTTCCAATAAACAAACCCTATCCACAAATTCCTTTACGTTCGGGTTGCTGAAACGACTGTATATGTTATCATCGGTTTCATCAGCAAATGCTGCCCTCATCTCCTCGGCATTGTCAAAACAAAAACTACTGGTTAAAAAAAGCGGAGACGAATGTTCCATTTCATTGGTTCGGTCTGTTCGGGTGCGGATAACTTTTGTGATTGGGTGCTGTTCCATTATTTTTAAAGAAGTTTTTACAAATTTAATTGATGCAAGCCTTTACTTTGCTGCCGATTGGAAAGTTTAAGGATTTAGTTGTTTTTTGAATTGGATCCCACGATGCACTTATTTAAGCATAATGAACCGTTTAAGTTAGAAAATGGAGGTGTTCTTCCGCAGATCACTATTGCCTATCATACTTATGGCAAATTGAACAGCGATAAAAGCAATGTTATATGGATCTGTCACGCGCTGACTGCAAACTCTGACGCCGAAGCGTGGTGGCCTGGTGTAATTGGGGAAAACGGATTTGCCGATCCTTCGAAGTATTTTGTCGTTTGTGCCAACATTATTGGCAGCTGTTATGGTAGCACGGGTCCTTTAACGGTTGACCCGCTTACAAGCAAGCCCTATTTCAGTAGCTTTCCGATGGTAACGATAAGAGACATGGTAAATGCCCATATTCTTTTACGGAAACATCTTGGAATTGATAAAATTCATTTGCTGATGGGTGGCAGCATGGGTGGTTACCAGGTACTGGAATGGGCCGCCATGGAGAATGAACTCATTCAAAATCTTTTTTTAGTCGGAACGTCAGCAACAGAAAGTGCGTGGGGCATTGCGGTGCACACATCTCAGCGACTTGCGATTGAAGCTGATGCATCCTGGAATTCAAATGTACCCGGCGGAGGACAGAAGGGATTGAAAGCCGCCCGAGCCATCGGGGTAATAACGTATCGCAATTATGGGATCCTGGTCGATAAACAAACTGATCCCGATGCTGAAAAATTAGACAACTATAGGGCTTCGTCCTATATAAACTACCAGGGAGACAAATTAGTAAGTCGTTTTAATGCCTATAGCTATTGGCTGCTTACAAAATCAATGGATTCGCACCATCTTGGTCGTGGCCGGGGTGGAAAACCTGAAACTGTTTTGCAGAGATTCAAGCAGAAAACGTTGATCATTGGAATAACCACTGATATTCTTTGCCCGCTTCATGAGCAGGAATTCCTGGCGGAGTACATTCCAAACTCGACCTTGATAAAAATAGATTCTCCTTATGGACACGACGGATTTATAACTGAGGCAGTAAAAATTTCAAAAGCGCTCAGAGAATGGCTTTGACGGGTCAGTAGTAAATTGTCGGTTGTGAGTGGCAGACCTTTCCTTTTGAGAAAATTCAATTCACAATCCCAAGTTAATAACATAACGCTGGCAAGGATATTGACGTCAATTGACTCAACCAAAATTATCTGATGGATATTAAACTCTATTCAGGCAGTCCTTTTCCTTTGGGAGCTAACTGGGATGGACAGGGAGTTAATTTCGCTTTCTATGCAGAAAATGCAACCGGGGTTGAACTTTGTTTATTTGATTCAGCAGATGAACAAACAGAATCTTCAAGAATAAAAATTGAAGAGCGAACACATCACGTTTGGCATATTTATATTCTGGGATTAGTGCCGGGACAATTATACGGGTACAGAGTTTATGGTCCCTACGAACCGCAAAACGGCCATCGTTTCAATCCTAATAAATTTCTTATTGATCCTTACGCAAAAGCTATCTCGGGCACGGTGCAGTGGCACGATTCATTATTTGGCTACGAGGTGGGAAATACTGATACGGATCTTAGTTTCAGTAACACTGACAGTGCTCCTTTTATGCCCAGATCAGTTGTGATCGATCCCAATTTTGATTGGGAAGGTGACAAATTTCCAAGGATACCTTATCACAAAACAATTATTTACGAAACACACGTTAAAGGATTTACTAAACTCCATCCCGGCATTCCTGAAAATCTGAGGGGAACCTACTCGGCGATTGCGCATCCTGTTGCCATCGAATATTTGAAACAGTTGGGTATTACAGCCATTGAATTAATGCCTATTCATTTTTTTATTTCGGACCGCCATTTGCAGGAAAATGGGAAAGTTAATTACTGGGGATATAACACTGTTGGTTTTTTTGCTCCTGAAGTTCGTTATGCAAGCAACGGTACAACTGGTGAACAGGTTTACGAATTCAAGAATATGGTGAAAGAGCTTCACAAGGCAGGAATCGAAGTGATCCTCGATGTAGTTTATAATCATACAGGGGAAGGAAATCAAATGGGTCCCACTTTGTCATTTCGTGGTATTGACAATGCATCGTACTATCGGCTTGCATATGATCGCCGTTTTTATATGGACTATACAGGAACGGGCAACACGCTCAATGCGCATTTACCGAATGTACTGCAGTTGATAATGGATAGCTTACGATACTGGATATTGGAAATGCACGTAGATGGCTTCCGTTTTGATCTTGCATCCACGCTGGCAAGGGGGCTCCATGAAGTGGGCCGATTGAGTTCTTTTTTTGCTATCATCCACCAGGATCCTGTTATATCACAGGCGAAATTAATTGCAGAGCCGTGGGATATTGGCGAAGGAGGTTATCTCGTCGGGGGATTCCCGCCCGGCTGGGCCGAATGGAATGGAAAGTATCGTGATTGCATGCGTGACTACTGGCGCGGTGCGCATAGCGGTTTATCTGAATTTGCCCAGCGTCTAACCGGGAGTTCTGATTTGTATATGAACGACTACCGTCACCCCACAGCAAGTGTCAATTTCATAACTGCTCATGATGGATTTACATTGAATGACCTGGTAACATACAACGAAAAACACAATGAGGACAATGGCGAGAATAACAACGATGGAGAAAATCACAATCGATCCTGGAACTGTGGCGTGGAGGGTCAAACAGATGATAAATCGGTCATCGATCTGAGAGATCGTCAGAAAAGAAATTTTTTGACCACACTTTTTCTGTCACAAGGTGTACCGATGCTTTTATCTGGTGATGAGCTTGGGCGCACGCAAAACGGAAATAATAATGCCTACTGCCAGGATAATAACATTTCCTGGATTAACTGGGAAAATGCAGATTATGAATTGCTCGCATTTACTAGAAAATTGATCCAGGTATATAAACAACACAATGTTTTTTCAAGAAGAGACTGGTTCAAAGGGAAGCCCATCAAGGGAAGAGGTTTAACCGATATTGCCTGGTTCTCTCCCGATGGGAAAAGAATGAACGAAGAAAATTGGAGGCAGGATTTTGCAAAATGTCTTGCAATATATCTTGACGGGCATGGCATTCATTCTTCAGATTACGACGGAAGCCGGATCCTTGATGATAGCTTTTACGCGATATTCAACGCGCATAACGAACCTGTAGAATACAAATTGCCAAACAGAAGATATGGCAGTCATTGGATCAAAATTCTTGATACAAGTAGAAATTTTGTTTCTGAAGAAGGAAACGAAACCTATAAAGCCAGTACAAAGATCAGTGCAGCAGGTTTCTCCGTTATACTTTTGAAGCAACCGTTGCGCCGCTAGAACCATCGCTGTTTATCACAAGTTTTATTTAGCTTTTAATATGGCATTCCCGATTGAACAATCCAAACATCTCTTCTGATCACAGTATTCATTCTTTAATTCGATCAAAGCTTGCGAATCAAATGAATTCCTGTTTTCAATATTCAATTGGCTGAAACCTTTTGTAATGAAATTGCTTTCTGCAGGAGTTTCCTCCAGCCATCGCAAAGCTTTTTGTTTAAACTTTTCTTCATTATGGTAACTGCCATAGGCAAAAAGCATTGGAATAATGGTATTAATAATAATATTGTCCATCATTGAAACGCCAAGTTTTTTCTTTTTGTATGAAGACGGCTCATCAAAACGGTAATGATAATGCCAGTAATCATTTGCAGTTACGCTGAACCATCTCTTTATTTCATTAACCGAATCCGCCTTTGTAACTCGTGAGAACAAATGTGCCGAATTAAATACGAGCATGGCCAGCTGCGCCAGGCGGATGGTTGGAAAATTTCCGGGCCGCATCCTCAGAAAAAAAGGGAGTCTTGTGATGCGCCTGAAACCATATTTCTTCCTATAAAATTCATATTCTTTCTTCAGCATTCGTGGATAGTCTTCTTTAAAATTCCTTCCGAGTAAATTCGATTGCCCAAACAATAAACCTTCAAGCTGGTGAATCTGGCTTTTGTGTTTGGCCAGAACAGCTAGTGGGAGAGACCTGGCCATTTCTTCAAATGCATCCGCGTTTACTTTCATCCCGAAATTCCGCGCCAACAACCACCAGAATACTTCTTCCCAGTGATGATTTGACTGGTGCAGATATCTTTCAATTATTTTTGATTTTTTCATCAATCGTTCCGCGAGCAACCTTTCCTTCCAACTTTTCCATATAATATCCCTGACAAGATGAATGCTGCTTTCACAAGGTATGAAACTGGTTATTTTTACCAGGTCATCGTATCTCTGCAATAAGATTTTTGAGACTCTTTCTTTTAATTCCAGAACAGGAATCGAATTCTGACAAGGAATGTTGTGTTCCCAAACAACATGAAGGATTACGTTGTTGTAGTTGTCGTCACGGTGATGATTATGTTTCTCCCAGTCAGAGGTTTTAAAATGCAACTCAATATTTCCTGCCCAGGTAGTATGGCCTATCTTAATTTTAGCCTCCAAAAAATCGGGACCCTGGTTTGTATTGTACTGACCAGGGAAGATGATCTGCAAATTTTCTCCCTGCAGAGTGGTAAGTTCGCCCTTATTAAAATACTGAAATTGCCAAATGAACTGGAGCAATCGTTCGGTCATGTTTGGATAGGTTAATGGTCAATTGCATTTTCAATTTACAGCAGCTGACCAGAACCATCCAAAGGTTAAACAACTAACCAGTGATGTTTTTTAATTCTCTCACTACCCGGCTTACAGGCAGACCCATTACGTTATAGAAGTCTCCCCTTACTGACTGAATGCCTACTACTCCTATCCACTCTTGTATGGCATAAGCACCGGCCTTGTCATAGGGTTTATATTTATCTACATAAAACCCGATCTGTTCCGCCTTTAGTTCGTGAAAATAGACATCCGTACTATCTGAGAACGAAATCTCTTTTTTATCGCTTACTATCACAACGCCGGTTATTACCCTGTGCTGATGACCCGAAAGATCAGATAAAATGTTTATGGCATCTTCCCTGCTTTTTGGCTTGCCTATGATCCTATCGTTCAGAACGACAATGGTATCGGCAGCAAGGATAACCGAACCCTTGTTCACCATTGACCGGATAGCCGTCGCCTTTTGCCTGGCAATATGAATAGCTACCTCTTCAACTTTTAACCCCGCAGGAAAAGTTTCATCCGTTTCTCTCACCACTATTTCAAAAGGGATTTCCGCCCATTCAAGCAACTGCTTTCTTCGCGGTGATCCTGAGGCGAGAATTATTTTCTTCATAGATAGAAATAAAAAAAGCCCATTGATAAGATACCCGTAAGCATTACCGTTTTAGTAATACTGCTTAAATAATGAAATTGTTTTGTAGTTATTGCTCTGAATAATTTCAAAAAGGTATAAGCCAACGGCAGAATAATTAACATAGTGCAGTAGAGAATCGGCCACCACCAGTGAAACCGAATGATATATACCTGTATGGCAATGAGCAGTGCCAATAAAACGATCATCCATACTGCGACATAAACTTTTGTAGCGGGCACTCCCCATACGATCGGCATCGTTTTACTTCCATACCGGGCATCGCCTTCCATGTCTTCCATGTCCTTAATAGCTTCCCTGATCAGTGTAAGTATAAAGGCAAAACCAGCGTACAGAAATCCCAGCCGCATGATCTTGTTTTGAGCCACGAGCCAGTTGTTGTCAAGCGTTTCAGTCTGCGATAGGTGAAATTCCGACAAACATAAAATGAGTATGACCCAGGAAGTTAGCACCGAAATCAAAACATTCCCAGAGAGCAATTTTTGCTTCAGGGATATTGAATACCCGAACAATAAAAAGGCACAGGCAAAATTGGCGAGCACGATATACCAAAGCCCTGTTTTCCAGGATATATACAAACTAAGCAAAACGCCAATTCCGCTTAATACGAAATGCCAGAGGATGGCCCATCTCCGGGAAACAATAATGTCAACAACATTCTTTTTGGGTTTGTTCACCTGGTCGATATTGACATCGAAATAGTCATTGATGATATACCCGGCAGCAGCGATTAATACAGAAGCCAGAGATAATAAAATAAATTGTAACCGGTCAATTTTCGCAACAGCACCGACAGACCTTAACACCGGAACCAAAATACAGTAGTAAAAAAGGAATTGAGTAAGAACGATAAAAAAAAGGTTCGGCAAACGAATTAATTTCAAAAATGCTCCTAGCAATCGCATAGCCATACTCATTCTTTATTCTATTTCGAAACAACATCGTTATGAAAAACCCATTTGTCCTGAACTCTCAGCACTTTTTCGATTACATCTCTTACACATCCCAGGCCACCGTTAACCGGAGAAATATATTTCGACAATTCAAGTATTTCAGGAACCGCATCGGCCGGGCAACAGGGCAAACCAACCATTTTCATCAGGGCCAGGTCAGGAAGATCGTCTGCCATGTACAATATCTCGTCCCATTGTAAATTGTTTTTTGCTCTATGTTCTTCTACAAATTTTTTTTTATCCAGTACCGACGTATGCACATCCCCTATCCCTAACTTTTTTAGGCGCTGAGTAACCGGTTCGGAAAAACTTCCTGAAATAGCCATTACGCTAAAACCGTTCTTCACTGCCATTTGCAAACCAAGCCCATCCTTAATGTTCATTCGCCGTGCTTGTAACCCATCTGCTAATACAATCACCGTACTGTCGGTCAGTACTCCATCAATATCAAAAATAAACGTGGTTATTTTTTTAAATTCTGCAAGAACATTCATTGAATTTTAGATTTTTAATCCACCTGTCGGCAGGCAAGTTGCCTGCCTGGATTTAGCAACAAATCTAGAATCCCCGCCTGACCTAAAGAAATAAATTACCCTTCCTGGAAAATCGGGCAAGCCAAATCCGAAATCTAAAATTATTGTAGGCTTACACACCTCTACCTTGAATACTTTCCGTCATCATCTCATAGATTTTTTTCAGGTGTGGATACTTTCCCAATAAACGGAGATGCTGTTCAATGGTTAATTGATCGCGACGGATGGCAGGGCCCGTTTGAGCATCAGAAGGAGAAATCGTTTTCAATCGTTGCGCTGTTTCTTCTATCAAGGGTAGTAATTGCTTAAAATCCAACCCTTCTCCTTTGCAATACTCTTCGGCAAGTTTATATAAATGATTTGTAAAGTTGCCTACGATCACCGCAGCTACATGCAATTTCAATCGCTGTTTGTCGTCAGCCAGGATCACCATTTCTTTTGAAATGGACAGAGCAAGTTGTTCCAGCTTTTTTCTGGTCGCAGCATCACTTGCATCGATAAATATGGGAATATCCGGCAACTCGTCGACGTCCTTCCGCAAACTCTGTAAAGGATAAAAAACACCATAGTGATGCGACATGGCTTTTAATGCATCTTTACTTACAGAAGCTGCAGTATGTGCCACCAATTTTCCGGGAATATGTACATGCTTTGCTACCTCGGTTATTGCGTCATCAGCTACTGCAACCAAATAAAAATCCGCATTCTTCCTGATCACTGACCAGTAGTTAGTCGACTCTGTGTCAAGCTGGTAAGCCAATTTGCTGGCCGCCGACGCATCCCTGCCAAAAACCTGGAGAATACGATGACCAGCTTCTTTGAACTTTTTCCCGAGCACTGTGGCGGCATTTCCTGTTCCAATAATGACAATATTCATAGTTACCGAGCGATATTAAATAGATTTGCAACTTACAAAAATTAAAAGCGGGTTCAATGACATTCAAACAACGGCTTGCCCTCGCATACATGCGAACAAAATTCAGCCTGCTTTCCATCCTTTCAAATAGAAAAGCAGCGGCAAGCGCACTTGAACTTTTTCGCACCCCTCAAACACGCAATACAAAATTGCCATCGCAGATCTTTGATAAAGCCCAAAAACTGCAGTTCGATATAGAGGGAATTACCGTTCATGGTTATTCATGGAATCACAACGTTCTAAAAAAAGTCCTCATTATTCATGGTTTCGAGTCTTCCGTTGTGAATTTTGATCATTTCGTTTTTCCTCTCATGGATAAAGGATATGGGGTTTTGGCTTTTGATGCGCCTGCCCACGGAAGAAGCGGTGGAACTATTATATCGGCACCATTGTTGGCCAGCATGATCACGACGATCTGCGAAAAATATGGACCTGTTCAATCATTCATGGCGCATTCGTTTGGAGGGCTTACATTGTCGATGGCCCTCGAAACCATGGAGCATAATGAGACCTTTAAAGTTGTCTTTATCGCACCATTGACGGAACTTAAAACTGCTGCCGAAAGCTTTTTCCATTTACTAAAATTGAATGAGCAAATTCAAAAAGAATTTGATAAACAGATCGCCGATATCGGCGGCTATCCTCTTGAATGGTATTCTATCCGCCGGGCAATAAAAAATATCAGGGCACAGGTTCTCTGGCTGCATGATGAGGACGACGATCAAACACCACTGAGCGACGCCTTAAAAGTGAAAAAAGATAACCCTGCTAATGTGAAATTTTTGATCACAAAAGGATTGGGCCATA
>Ga0207689_10003440_pt1 | contig 14453 bp, 11 predicted proteins | sample KBSMisM52_FD_184312 | JGI IMG/M metagenome (GOLD analysis project Ga0207689, IMG submission 184312) | Miscanthus rhizosphere microbial communities from Kellogg Biological Station, Michigan, USA - KBS Miscanthus M5-2 (SPAdes) (version 2) | ecosystem: Host-associated > Plants > Roots >... | reverse complement strand
CAGGGCGCGCATCAGCAGCAGCCACAGGCCCTCACGCAGCGGATGGTCGGCCAGGAGCCGGCGCACCTCGGCGACGGCCTGGTCGTGCCCGCCGAGGGCGAGTTCGGCCGTGATCCGCAGCTCGTCGGCGCCGAGGCGGAGTTCGGAGAGCCGTTCGGCCTCCGCCTCGACCAGCGGCGTCGGCGGGACGTCGGCCAACGGCCGGCCGTACCACAGACCGAGGGCCTCGGTCAGCCGGCGGGCCGCCCCCTCGGGGTCCCCGGCGGCGAACGCCCGCCTGCCGTCCCGGACCATGGCCTCGAACAGCAGCGCGTCGGTGTCGTCCCCGGCCACCCGCAGCAGGTAGCCGGGAGCCCGGGTGACCAGCAGGTGCCCGTCGGGGTCGTCCATCAGCCGGCGCAGCCGCAGCACGTAGATGCTGACCAGGTTGGCGGCCCGGGCCGGCGGTTCATCCCGCCAGAGCTCCCCGATCAGCGTGTCCGCGGAGACGATCTGCCCGGGGTGGATAAGCAGCGCGGCCAGCACGGAACGCCACTTGGGGGCTCCGATCCCCCGCCAGTCTTCCCCGGCCCGGACCTCAACCGGCCCGAGCAGCCGGAACCTCATCATTACCCGGGATCACTCGCCTCCGGTTAGACGGTCGGCCGTCAGAGCTTTCACTTAACCACGGCTCAATCGGCGCGTAAACCGGCGGCCCCACGATGGCATCGCGTGGCGATGGAGCCTATGGCAGGCATTCCGTGCTGGACGGAACGGGGGTCGTCCGACCGGCGCCCCGGACGCCCGCTCGCCTAGCGGGGTGGGCGCGGCGGGAAGCGGTCCTGGTCCCCGGCAGGGGAGTGGGAGGGACCGGCCTCGCGGCCAGGACCGCCCGGGAGCCGCCACGTGGCCGTCGTCCTCGCGCCTCTGGCGGGGGCGGGGACGACGGTCTCCGGAGCCGGAGGTCGGACGGATCAGCTCTGGCCGTCGAACAGGCTGGTGACCGAGCCGTCGCTGAACACCTCGTTGATCGCCCGGGCCAGCAGCGGCGCGATGGACAGCACGGTGAGCTTGTCGAACCGCTTCTCCTGCGGCACCGGCAGCGTGTTCGTGATGATGATCTCGCTGATCCTGGAGTTCTTCAGGATGTCCACGGCCCCGCCGGACAGCACGCCGTGGGTGGCGGTGGCGATAACCCGGTCCGCCCCCTGCTCGAACAGGGCCTCCGCGGCCTTGGCGATGGTCGCGCCGGTGTCGATCATGTCGTCCACCAGGATGCAGGTGCGGCCGGCCACCTGCCCGACCACCTCGAACATCCGGACCTGGTTGGCCACGTCCGGGTCACGCCGCTTGTGGATGATGGCCAGCGGGGTTCCCAACCGGTCGGTCCACCGCTCGCAGACCCGGACCCGGCCGGCGTCCGGCGCGACCACGGTGACCTGGCTCAGGTCGAGCTTCTTCTCGAGGTAGCTGGCCAGGATCGGCAGCGCGAACAGGTGGTCGACCGGACCGTCGAAGAAACCCTGGATCTGGGCGGTGTGCAGGTCGACCGCCATCAGCCGGCTGGCGCCCGCGGTGGCGAACAGGTCGGTCATCAGCCGGGCCGAGATCGGCTCCCGGCCCCGGTTCTTCTTGTCCTGCCGCGCGTAGCCGAAGAACGGCGTCACCACCGTGATACGCCTGGCCGAGGCCCGCTTGAGGGCGTCGACCATGATCAGCTGCTCCATGATCCATTCGTTGATGGGCGAGGTGTGGCTCTGCAGCGCGAACACGTCGCAGCCGCGGACCGAATCCAGGAACCGGACGAAGATCTCGCCGTTGGCGAAGTCGAAGAGCTTGGTCGGGGTCGGCTTGATGCCCAGGCACGCGGCCACTTCCTCGGCCAGTTCCGGGTAAGCGCGCCCGGAGACCAGCAGCATCTTCTTCGTGTCCGACGGCATCATCTCGCTCACCGATCCTGCGCCCCCTCGGCCCCGCCGCGCTCCTCGTCCTGCTCGCGGGCGCGGGCGGCGGCCGCGGCCGAACCCGTGCCGGGCCGCTGCCGTTCCACCCACCCGGCCGAGTTATGCTGCCGGCCGCGGGCGATGCCCAATGCGCCAGGGGGCACGTCCTCGGTGATCACCGAGCCGGCCGCCGTGTACGCCCCGTCCCCGATGGTCAGCGGGGCCACCAGGACCGTGTCGCTGCCGGTGAACACGTTCGAGCCGATCGTCGTGTGGTGCTTGGTCATCCCGTCGTAGTTCGCGAAGATCGTGGCCGCGCCGATGTTCGAGTGCTCCCCGATGTCGGCGTCGCCCACGTAGGTCAGGTGCGGCACCTTGGCGCCCTCGCCCACGGTGGAGTTCTTCAGCTCCACGTGGGTGCCGATGTGCGCCCCCGGGCCGATCCGGGTGCCCGGGCGCAGCCGTGCGTACGGGCCGACGCTCGCGCCGGGGCCGATCTCGGCCGATTCGCAGACGCTGTACAGGACCGTCGCGTCCTGCCCCACCGAGGTATCCCGGAGCAGGCAGTCCGGGCCGATCCGGGCGCCGGTCCCGATGTCCGTCCGTCCCTCCAGGTGGGTACCGGGCAGGACCTCCGCGTCCGGCGCCAGCGTCACGTCCACGTCCATCCAGGTCGACGACGGATCCATGATCGTGACGCCGGCCCGCATCCAGTCCTCGAGCAGGCGGCCATTGAAGGCTCGCTGCGCCTGGGCGAGCTGGACCCGGTCGTTCACCCCCTGGACCTCCGCGGCGTCGGCGGCGAGGACCGTTCCGGCCAGGTGGCCGTCGCCGCGCATGATGCCCACCACGTCGGTGAGGTACTCCTGGCCCTGCGCGTTGCTGGTGGCGACGCGCTTGACCGCGTCGGCCAGCAGGGCGCCGTCAAAGGCGTAGCAGCCGGAGTTGATCTCGTCGATGGCCCGCTGCGCCGCGGTCGCGTCGGCATCCTCCACGATCTCGGCCAGCGAGCCGCCGTCGTCCCTGATGACGCGCCCGTACCCGGACGGATCGGGGACCCGCGCGGTGAGCACGGTCACCGCGTTTCCCGCGGCGGCGTGCTCACGGATCAGCGCGGCCAGCGTCTGCGTGCGCAGCAGCGGCATGTCCGCGTAGGTGACCACGACGATGCCGGGCAGGTCGCCGAGCGCCTCGGTCACCATCCGGACCGCGTGACCGGTGCCGCCCAGCCGGTCCTGCACCACCACCCGCACGTCCGGGGCGCACCGGGCCGCTTCGGCGGCGACCTGGTCCCGGCCGTGACCGGTCACCACGACGAGGCGCTCCGGGCCGAGTCCGGCCGCCGCCGCCAGGGCGTGCCCGAGCATGCTGCGACCGCACAGGGAATGCAGCACCTTCGGGATGCGCGATCTCATCCGCGTACCCTCGCCCGCGGCGAGGACGATGACAGCGACCGGGCGAGGTTGGCTCACGGCGGCAAGTCTCCTCGGGTTGCGCGCCGGCCGTTGCGGTCTGCGGAAGAATCAACCCGCCGAACCGCCAGCCGGCACTGGTCAGGATGCTTCGGGCTCCGGGATGCGACGGCGCATGTGTTTACCCGCCCCTCATCTGCAGGATACCGTCCGGCGGCCATGATCGGATGGCCAGTTCTGGGACGGCCCGGAAGGTTCTCGCCCACCGATCCGCTCCCCAGGGCACGGGGGCCGGCGCGCGGAACCGTTCGGCCCGATCAGCCGGGCTTCTTCCCGGCGGACTTCGTAACCGCAGGTGACTGCCCATTTCCTCGTGATTCGGACGCCCGTGTCTGCGGTATTTCCTGGTCCGATCCGACGATTTCGCTGGGCTCGAGCCCGGCGTCTCCGGCTACCCCGGCCAGCTCGGCGCCGAGCGACTCGGGCGCCGCGTCCGGCCGCGGGCGGGGCCCGGTGAGCAAGGACGCGATGGCGGCGATCAGGCTGGCCGCGATCGCGAACGCGAACGCGACCCCGAGGCCGTCGTGGAACGGGGCGGTGATCAGGTTCGGGAAGAACTGGCGCCCGGTGACGTAGGCGGCGTGGGCCGCGGGCAGGTGCGCGAGCAGCGGGCCGAGCAGCTGCTGCATCGGGTTGTAGCCGAGGAAGGCCGCGAACAGCACGCCGATCGGCGGCAGGTGCGAGATCTGCTGCGCGGCGGACGCCGGGATGCCCTGCGCGACCAGGCCGCCGGACAGCGCGCCCGGCAGCTTGCTGGAAAGACCGGCCACCATCAGCGAGAAGAAGACCCCGATGGACAGCACGAACGCGGTGTTCATGAACGTGGCGATCATGCCGCCGGCTGCGCCGCGCTGGTTGGCCGGGACCGCGTTCATCATCTCGGCCCGGTTCGGCGAGGCGAACAGGCCGGACCCGAAGCCGTTGAACGCGATGATCAGCGCGAATTGCCAGTAGGTGAAGTTCACCGGCAAGAACAGCAGGACGAAGAAGGTCAGCGCGGTCAGCAGCGCCCCGCCGCAGGTGAAACCCTTGGCACCGAACCGGTCCGAGAGCACGCCGGACAGCGGCGCGGAGAGCAGGAAGCCGATGGTCAGCGGGACCAGGTAGATGCCCGCCCACAGCGGCGTCTGGCTGAAGCTGTACCCGTGCAGCGGCAGCCAGATGCCCTGCAGCCAGATGATCAGCATGAACTGCATGCCGCCGCGGCCCAGCGCCAGCATCAGGTTCGCGAGATTACCCCAGAAGAAGGCGCGGATCTTGAACAGGGAGAGCCGGAACAGCGGCTCGGCGACCTTCGTCTCCACGAAGCCGAAGATCACCAGCATGGCCACCCCGCCGAAGATGGCGGTGAGCACCCACGGGTTGGTCCAGCCCATCGGGTGGCCGCCGTAGGGCAGCAGGCCGTAGGTGATGCCGACCAGGATCGCGATCAGCCCGGCCGCGAACAAGATGTTGCCCCACCAGTCCATCCGGGCGTGCTTGCGGACCCCGATGTCGCGGAGCATGAAGTACGCCCACACGGTGCCGAACAGCCCGATCGGCGCGGAGACCAGGAAGACCAGGTGCCAGTTGATCGGGCCGAGCACGCCGCCGAGCAGCAGCCCGAGGAACGAGCCGGCGATGGCCGCGATCGAGTTGATGCCCAGCGCGGTGCCGCGTTGGTTGGCCGGGAAGGCGTCGGTCAGGATCGCGGTGGAGTTGGCGAACAGGAACGCGCCGCCGATCCCCTGCACCACCCGCCAGATGATCAGCCACAGCGCCCCGGCGGTGCCGTGCTGCCAGGTGACGGTCAGGAAGATCGAGGCCACGGTGAAGACCGCGAACCCCAGGTTGTACATCCGGACGCGGCCGAACATGTCGCCGAGCCGCCCGAAGCTGACCACCAGCACCGCGGACACCACGAGGAATCCCATGAACATCCACAGCAGGTAGCTGGTGTTCTCCGGGCTCAGCGGGTTCAGCCCGATCCCGCGGAAGATGTCCGGCAGCGCGATCAGCACGATCGACTGGTTGATCGTCGCCATCAGCACGCCCAGCGTGGTGTTGGACAGCGCGATCCACTTGTAGTGCGGACCCGGCCCGGCGGCCGCCGTGGTCGCCCCGGTTGCCGCGGTTGGCGCGGTTGCCGCCCCGCGCGACCGGGCGCGCCGCCCGCCCGCTCCGTTGGGGGTCTGCCCGGGCGTTCCGCCCTCAGCCTCACCGGGCATGCCAGCGCCCCCCTGACCAGAGTGCGAATTCATATGGCCTAAGCCCTCACAGGTAACTTTGGCATCATCAGAAACTTGCTTGGCGTCAACTAACTATAACGCATCGCCCCAGCGAGCCACCGGGCCGGGCCGATCCGCCCGAGCCTCGATCGCGGGGGCCGGCACGTCCCAGAAAACCGGACTCAGGACACACCGGCACCATCAGCATCACGGTTCGTAGGTACCGGACCAGGTGGAACGCTATGAAACCCCGGATCCAGTTCAAACGCACTGGATCCCCGGTTCCATGGCGTCCGGCAGGCGTCCGCGATCCACCGATACCGCCGTCGCGGTTCGGCCGGTATCGTGTACGTACGGCTGCGGCGGCCGCGATGTTCGCGTGATGCGACTGCCAGAATTCCGGCGTTGGGTAATTGGCAGCCCACCAGCCTTTGAAGCTGGCTTGTGCTGGTTCGAGTCCAGCCGCCGGAACTATTTTCGATTACCCCAGCAACGCAGCGAATTTACTAGCGTAATATTTCGCGCCAGGGAACGCTTCATTAACTAGACGCCCGCCGTTCCCGCCAGCTGGCGATCTCAGGCGACCGCGAACTTCCGCATGGATGCCGATCCGGCGGGTAGTCGCGACCGCGAACCCGCCAGCAAGATCACCAAGACGTAACGGGCGCGGCACGGAGCGCTGAGGTGTCTCGCATTACGAGACACCTCTAGTGACGCGCATACGAAATTCATGGATCTATTTGCAGAAATTCATCCGCCCGGCCTTGCCGAACCTACGGTGACGTAGGCTACGGTTACGTAAGCGTACAAACGCGCCGTGCCCGTTTCGTCTAGTTCCAGAGGAGCACGATGACCACTTCTCCCGACACCGTCAACGCGGCCGAGGCCACCACCACGGCCGACGCCACCACCGCGAACCAGGCCACCCCTGCGTCCGCCGGGACCACCGGGGGAACCGTCACTGCGACCGCCAGAACCCAGCCACGCCCGGCTCAGAGAGCCCGGCCGGACCTCGAAGAAGAACCGATCTCGCCGGCCCAGCGTTTCCTGGTCGGCCTGTTCGTGGCCGTCCCGCTCGCGGCGCTGGTCGCCGCCATCCCGCTGATGTGGGGCTGGGGCCTGGGCTGGCACGACGTGCTGATCGCGCTGGCCTTCTACTGGCTATCTGGCCTCGGCGTGACCGTCGGCTACCACCGGTACTTCACCCACGGCTCGTTCAAGGCCAAGACCGGCCTGCGGGTCGCGCTGGCCGTCGCGGGCAGCCTGGCCATCGAGGGGCCGGTCATCACCTGGGTGTCGGACCACCGCAGGCACCACAAGTACAGCGACAAGGAGGGCGACCCGCACTCCCCGTGGCGGTACGGGGATGACGCGAAGGCGCTGTCCAAGGGCCTGCTCTACGCGCACATCGGCTGGCTCTTCGACCCGAACAAGACCTCGCAGGAGAAGTTCTCCCCCGACCTGCTCGCCGACCGGCGGATCAAGACGGTAGATGGCTGGTTCCCGGGGCTCGTCGCGGTCACGCTGCTGCTCCCGCCGCTTATCGGCGGCCTGTGGGGGATGTCCTGGCAGGGCGCGCTGACCGCCTTCTTCTGGGCCAGCCTGGTCCGGGTCGCGCTGCTGCACCACGTCACCTGGGCGATCAACTCGATCTGCCACACGTTCGGCACGACGGAATTCGAGGCACGCGACAAGTCGAAGAACGTGTCCTGGATGGCGATCGCGTCGTTCGGTGAGTCCTGGCACAACCTGCACCACGCGGACCCGACCTGCGCGCGGCACGGCGCGCTGAAGGGCCAGCTCGACCCCAGTGCGCGCGTCATCTGGGCGCTGGAGAAGCTGGGCTGGGCCTACGACGTGCGCTGGCCGGACGAGAACCGGCTCGCGGCCAAGCGGCCCGCCACGGCGAAGAAGAAATTCGGCTCTATGACGCGGCGCGCCGGCCGGGTACGTGGCGTGGTGTCCGCGGAGTCGCGATGATGCACAGGTGAGTGCGCAACCGCATCCATCCGGCCGCAAACGGATGACCGGGAAGGAACGGCGGGAGCAGCTACTCAACATCGGCCGCCGCCTGTTCGCCGAGCGCGGGTTCGAAGGCACCTCGATCGAGGAGATCGCCGCGCAGGCGGGCGTGTCCAAGCCGGTGGTGTACGAGCACTTCGGCGGTAAAGAGGGCCTGTACGCGGTGGTCGTCGACCGGGAGGTCGAGCGCCTGCTGGCGATGGCGACCACCCTGCTCGCCGGCGCCCGTACCAGGGAGTCGTTCGAGGTCGCGGCGGTCGGCCTGCTCCGCTACATCGACGACAACGCCGACGGCTTCCGCATCCTGGTCAGGGACTCCAACCCCGGTTCGGGCACCGGCACCTACGGCACGCTGCTCAGCGACATCGCCGGCCAGGTCGAGTACATCCTGGCCGACTTCCTCGCCTCCCGCGGCCACGATCCCAAGCTCGCCCCGCTGTACGCCCAGATGCTGGTGGGCATGGTCGCGTTCACCGGGCAGTGGTGGCTCGACGCCCGCAAGCCCAAGCTGGAAGAGGTCGCCGCCAACCTGATCGACCTGGCCTGGAACGGCCTCTCCCAGCTGGACGCGAACGGAAAGGGCTCAGCCAAGCACTAGCGCCGGGGCGGCCCCGGGCGCCAGCGTGACGGTGTCGGCGCCCGCGGGCGCCGACGGCAGGCCCTCGGCCACCCAGGCGCGGTATCCGCCGATCACGTCGGTGGCACGGTGCAGGCCCAGGTCCAGCAGGGCCGCCGCCGCCAGGCTGGAGGTGTAGCCGTCCACGCAGAAGACGATGACCCGGTGGTCGTGCCCGGTGACCCAGGGCAGCCGGGCGTCCGAGAACGGATCGAGCCGCCACTCCAGGTGGTTGCGCTCCACGATCGTGGACCCGGGTATCTCGCCCTGTGCCGCGCGCTGCGCGGCCGGCCGGATGTCGACGAGCACGGCGCCGCCGGACAGCTCGCCGAAGGCCTGCCGCGGCGTCACGCGGATCAGCCGGGCCCGCGCGGAGGCCAGGATCTCGTCGATGGTGCGGGCCCCCTGCGGCCGGACGGCTACCATGCTGCCGAGCCTTCGGTGCTCAGCGTGACCAGGCCGCCCGGCGTCAGCTCGTAACGCGTCATGGCCGGCAGCGGCGGCGAGTAGGCGTGCACGCTCACCGCCACCGACGACGCGGCCGCGTTGCGCACGTCGTGGATGTAGCGGGGGCCGAACGCGCGCGCCCCGCCCGCCCCGATCGGCTTGGCCAGCACCTGGCCGGTGGTCCGGGCCCCGACCACCCGGCGCTCCACCAGCGTGCCCCAGACGACGGCGAACGCGCCGGCCGACCCGCCGTGGTCGTGGAAGCCGGTCGCCTGGCCGGGCAGCCAGCTGATCACCCACACCTCGTGGCTGTCGTCGAGGTGTATCCGCTCGTACCAGCGGCCTTCCGGGTTCAGCCGTACCCGGCCGAGCCAGTCCGCGGGGGTTGTCGCCAGCCGCCGCACCACGTCGGCAAGCTGGCGCGCGCCGAGTAGCTGGCTGGGACCCACCCGGGCCGGTGCGGCCGGCCGGATCATCGTGTTCATATTCGCGTCTCTCCTCACGTTGACACCGCCGGCGGCAGGCGCCGACGAAAAGGGCGAACCGAAGAGACCAGACGTGCTGGCGGCGGGGTCCGGGCCGGGCGGGTCTGGTCAGGGCGTGCCGGCCGGACATCGCATGACGCCGGGCACCAACGGGAGAGCGCCGACGTGAACGCGCTGACGGGCAGGCGTTGACAGGTGAGGCAGTCCAGGCATGCCACGGCGCATGCGGAGAGCCTGCCAGAGTTTCCCTATTAAAGCAATAGGGAAAAGAGGTTTAGCAGGTCAGCCGGGCCGATGGGCCACGGCGAACACGCGGCGGAACGGGAAAATGGTGCCGAACGGCCGGGGTGGATACGCCTGGCGAAGCTCCGTGCCGTACTCGGCGAGAAAGTCCCCGGCCCGTTCCGCATCCAGTGCGGCCAGAACGGGACGGAGCCCGGTGCCCCTGTACCACTCGAGCACCGGGTCCTCGCCTTGCAGGATGTGCACGTACGTCGTCTCCCAGGCGTCGACCTCGCAGCCGGCCCTGGACAACAGCTCCGCGTAGTCCGCCGGGTCGGCCGATTGCCGGTTCAGCTCCACGTCCCGCAGCAGCGGGCGCCACCGGGCCGAGGCCGCCATCTCACGCATGATCGCGTGCGACGGCTGGTCGAAGTTGCCCGGGACCTGAAAGGCCAGCCAGCCGTCGGGAGCCAGCCGGTCCGCCCAGCGGACCAGCAGCTCGCGATGACCGGGCACCCACTGCAGCACCGCGTTGGAGATGATCACATCGGGCAGGCTCTGCGGCTCCCAGTGCCGCACATCGTCGACCATGAACGACAACCCAGGTGCCTGGCTCGTCGCGACCGGGCCGACGGCGGCGGGCGCCGGCGACCACGGGACGGTTTCCTGGACGAGCCTGCGGGCCGCCTCGATCATCTCGGGCGAGCTGTCCACGCCGCACACCGTGGCGGCGGGCCAGCGCTCGGCGAGCAGGGCGGTCAGGTTGCCTGGGCCGCAGCCCATGTCGACCACGTATCCGGGAAGCTCTGCTCCGACCCTGGCGAGCAGGTCAAAGAACGGTCTGGCGCGCTCGCCTCCAAACCGCAGATAAAGGGCCGCGTCCCACATGGTGGTCAATCCTTGTCTAATACCGAGAGACACAGTGCTGGCCACGGGGGACGATCCCCCTGGCACCCCCTGCTATCCGACCTGATCTCCTTGTACCGCAAGGCGAGTCTTGACGTCAAGAGATACGCTCTAGTAATGGGCCAGCGCGCCGGTCCCGGCATCGAGCCGACAGCACCGGCGGACTCCGACGCCGAGATTCTCGGCGAGCCGCTGCTGCGGGACGAGGTGGACGACCTGGTCGCGGCGTGGCGGGCGCAGCGGCCCGACCTGGACGTGGAGCCGATGCAGGTGCTCAGCCGGATCTCCCGGCTGGCCCGGCACCTGGACATCGCGCGGCGCGGCGCGTTCGCCGAGCACGAGCTCGAGTCGTGGGAATTCGACGTGCTCTCGGCGCTGCGCCGGCAGGGACCGCCGTTCCAGCTCACCCCCGGCGCGCTGCTCCGGGCCACGCTGGTCACCTCCGGCACCATGACCAATCGGATCGACCGGCTGGAGCGCAAGGGACTGGTCCGCCGGGAGCCGGACCCCAGGGACAAGCGGGGCGTGCTAGTCACGCTCACCGATCAGGGCCAGGAGCGGGTGGACGCCGCGCTGGCCGGGCTGCTGCGGCGCGAGCGGGCGCTGCTGGCAGGCCTGGACGACGCCGAGCGCAGGCACCTGGCCGACCTGATGCGGATCCTGCTCGCTCCCTTCGACGCCGCCGAGTAGGGATCAGGCGTCGAGTTCGGCCGCGACGGTCAGCCAGCGCTCTTCGAGGTCTGCCTTCTCGGCCTGGGCGGCCTTCAGCTCGGCGCCGAGCGTGGTGAGCTTCTCGTAGTCGGTCGCGTTCGCGGCCAGCTCGGCGGACAGGCCGGCCTCGCGGGCCGTCAGCCGGTCCAGCTGGCGCTCGAGGCGCTGCAGTTCCTTGCGCGCGGTGCGCTCGGCCGCGGCCGCGGACCCGGTCGCGGCCGATCCCGCCGGGGACCGGGGCGCGGGAGCGCGGCGGGCGGCCCGGACCCGGTCCAGGTACTCGTCCACCCCGCCGCCGAGGAAGGACAGCCTGCCGTCGCCGAGCAGCGCCACCACGTGCTCGGTCACCCGCTCGAGGAAGTACCGGTCGTGGCTGACCACCACCAGCGTGCCGGGCCAGCCGTCGAGCAGGTCCTCGAGCTCGGTGAGCGTCTCGATGTCCAGGTCGTTGGTTGGCTCGTCGAGCAGCAGCACGTTGGGTTCGGTCATGAGCAGCCGGAGCATCTGGACCCGGCGCCGCTCGCCGCCGGACAGGTCGCCGATGCGGGTCCACTGCCGTTCCGCGGTGAAGCCGAGCCGTTCGAGCAGCTGGCCCGCTGACAGCTCGCGGTCGCCTACCTGGATCCGCAGCCGGATCTCCTCCACCGCCTCGCGGACCCGCTGGTCCGGGTCGAGCTCGGCGAGTTCCTGGGACAGGTGGGCCAGCCGGACGGTCTTGCCCCTGACGACCGTCCCGTCTGCGTGCAGCCCGCTCGCCCGGGCCGCGCTCCCGCCGTCGAGGACGTTCAGCAGCGAGGTCTTGCCGCTGCCGTTGACCCCGACGATCCCGACCCGGTCGCCGGGACCGAGGCGCCAGGTCACGTGGTCCAGCAGCGCGCGGTCCCCGGCCGATACGGTGACGTCTTCTAGCTCGATGACGGTCTTGCCCAGCCGGGCGGTGGCCAGCCGGGTCAGCTCCACGCTGTCCCGTGGCGGCGGCTCCGCCGCGATGAGCGCGTTGGCCGCCTCGACCCGGAACTTCGCCTTGGTGGTCCGGGCCCGGGCCCCGCGCTGCAGCCAGGCGAGCTCCTTGCGGGCCAGGTTGCGGCGGCGCCGCTCGGCGACTTCCTCGCTGCGCTCGCGCTCGGCCTGGGCGAGCACGTAGGCCGAGTAGCCGCCCTCGGCCGAATGCACCTGGCCGCGGTCGACTTCCCAGGTCCGCTCGCAGACGGTGTCCAGCAGCCAGCGGTCGTGGCTGACCACGATGACCGCGCAGCCTCTGTCGCGCAGGTGGCGGCCGAGCCAGTCGATCGCCTCGATGTCCAGGTGGTTGGTCGGCTCGTCGAGCAGCAGCACGTCACGCTCGGCCACCAGCAGCGAGGCGAGCGCGACCCGCCGCCGCTCGCCGCCGGACAGCTGCCCGGCCGGCGCGTCCAGGCCGATTCCGGGCAGCAGCTCGGTCATGATGGAGCGCGCCCGGGGGTCGGCTTCCCAGGGGGTGGGCGACGCGCCAGCCCCGAACACGATCTCGCCGACCGTTCCGCTCAGCTGGTCGCCCTGCGGCAGGTAGCCGAGTCGCAGGCCGGCCGCCATGGCCACCCGGCCGGAGTCGGGCCTCACCCGGCCGGCCAGCAGCGCGAGCAGGGTGGACTTCCCGGCGCCGTTGCGGCCCACCATGCCCACCCGGTCCCCGGCGGACACGCCGAGCGAGACGCCGTCGAGCAGCGTGCGGTGCGCGTACGCCTTGGCCGCCTTCTCCAGGCTGATCAGGTTCACCGCGGCCCGGTCACCGTGCCCCGGAGATGATGGCGGCGCCGGGCGCCGGCCCGCTGGCCCGGGCCACCGACCGGCACACGCCCGCGCCGGACAGCGACGCGGCCAGGTCGAGGGCGCGGTCCGCGCTGGCGGCCAGGAACACGCAGGTCGGTCCCGAGCCGGACACCAGCGCGCCGAGCGCGCCCAGTTCCAGCCCGGCCGCCAGGGTCTTGCGCAGCGCCGGGAACAGCGACAGCGCGGCCGGCTGCAGGTCGTTGCTCAGCGCCCGGCCGACCAGCCGGGCATCGCCCGAGCGCAGCGCCGACATGAGCGCGGGATCCAGCCCGGGTTCGGCCGGGACCTGTTCGCGCGCGCGGGCCCGCTGCCGGTCCAGCGTCGCGTACACCTCGGGCGTGGACAGGTGCCCGTCGGCGAAGGCGAGCACCCAGTGGTACTGGGTCGCCGGGGCGAGTGCGGGCGTCAGCTGCTCGCCCCGGCCGCGGCCCACCGCGGTCCCGCCGAGCAGCGCGAAGGCCACGTCGCTGCCCACCCGCGCGGCGATCTCGGCCAGCTGCGGCGGGCCGAAACCGCCGGCCCAGAGCTCGTTGCAGGCGACCAGCGCCGCGGCCGCGTCGCCGCTGCCGCCGGCCAGCCCGGCCGCCACCGGGATCCGTTTGGCGATCGTGACGTGCACGCCGGGAGCCGACGGCACCTCGGCCCGCAGCGCGGATACCGCGCGCAGCGCCAGGTTGTCCCCGTCGGCGGGGACGCGGTCCGCGCCCTCGCCGCTGACCGAGACCCCGTCGCGCCGGGCGGGCTCCGCGGTGATCTCGTCGAACAGCGAGACGGCGTGGAAGACCGTCACCAGGTCGTGGTAGCCATCAGCACGCGGCGGACCCACCGCGAGCTGGAGGTTGAGTTTGGCGGGCACCCGCACGGTCACACCGGTCACGATGGTCAAATCGTACGCGGTGCGGCCGGTCCTGCCGACTGCTGTCGTGCCGATTGCTGGGCTGACTTGCGGGCCGCCGCCAGCCGCGCGAACTCCGCGATATCGAGCGATTCGCCGCGGGCACCCGGGTCGAGGCCGGCCGCCCGCAGCAGGCGTTCGGCCTCCGGCGCCGAGCCGGCCCAGCCGGACAGCGCGGCGCGCAGCGTCTTGCGCCGCTGCCGGAAGGCCGCGTCGACGACCGCGAACACCTCCTCGCGGCTCGCCGCGGTGGCCGGCGGATCCCGCCGGGTGAACGCGACGAGCCGGGAATCCACGTTCGGCACCGGCCAGAACACGCTGCGCGGCACCGGCCCGGCCGGGCGGGCCGCGGCGAACCAGGCCAGCTTCGCCGACGGCGTGCCGTATACCCGTGACCCCGGCGGCGCGCACATCCGGTCCGCCACCTCGGCCTGGACCATGACCAGCCCCCGCCGCAGCGACGGCAGGGCCACCAGCAGGTGCAGCAGCACCGGCACCGCCACGTTGTACGGCAGGTTGGCCACCAGCACCGACGGCGACCCGGAGACGGCGGGCAGATCGCCGTTGTCGATACGGAGCGCGTCCGCCGCGACCACGACCGCCCGGTCCGCTAGCCCCGGCGCGCGGGCGGCGATCGTCCGGGGCAGCTCGGCCGCCAGCACCGGGTCGATCTCTACGCCGACTACCCGGCCCGGGCCGGCCTCCAGCAGGGCGAGCGTGAGCGAGCCCAGCCCCGGGC
>Ga0207689_10003439_pt1 | contig 14454 bp, 13 predicted proteins | sample KBSMisM52_FD_184312 | JGI IMG/M metagenome (GOLD analysis project Ga0207689, IMG submission 184312) | Miscanthus rhizosphere microbial communities from Kellogg Biological Station, Michigan, USA - KBS Miscanthus M5-2 (SPAdes) (version 2) | ecosystem: Host-associated > Plants > Roots >... | reverse complement strand
GATGAAGTCGCGCAGGGTATCGATGTCCTTGTAGTCGATCTCCTTGACGCCGGTGACCGTGAAGCGGCAGAAGCGCTTGCGACGGAACAGCAGCGACTGGGTATTGCGCTTGGGCTTGCGGTCCTTCGAGAACCGACCTTTACCGCGAGGCGGGGGCATGGTGGTGACCTTTCGTCGTCAATCGAACAGTTTCAACATGGAACACGATTCCGCGACCGTTGCGCTGGGCGCCGAGGAAGCCTTCGAACGCATGGTCGACTCCGAGCTCGGCGGCAAGGAGCGCTTCGGTGACCGGGCCGATCGCGCGGGCGCGGATCTCGAACGCGACCTTGCGCGGGCTGCCGAGCTGGGCGACGTCGGACGCGTGGCGAAGGCTCATGTCGAGCGCCGGCAACCCGGCGGGCGTGAACCTCAGTGCAGCGCGCTCGACGATCTGCGCCGTCAAGGCAAGCCGGTTCGTCAGCTCGTCGCTTCCTGCGGAGCGCGGCGAGCTTCCTCGCTGCGGCGCGGCTCCTCGCTGCGGTCGCCGCGGCGGGAGTCGTCACTGCGGCGCGAGTCGTCGCCGCGACGCGCTTCCTCGCGATCGACCGCCTTCATCATCACCGAAGGCGCCGTTTCGGCCTGGCTCTTGGCGACGGTCAGGTGGCGGAGCACCGCGTCGTTGAAGCGAAACCCGGTCTCGAGCTCGTTCAACACCTTGTTGTCGCACTCGATGTTGATGCAGAGGTAGTGCGCCTTGGCGAGCTTCTGGATCATGTAGGCCAGCTGCCGCCGACCCCAATCCTCGACCCGGTGCACCTTGCCGCCGCCGGCGGTGACGATGTTCTTGTAGCGTTCCAGCATGGCCGGAACCTGTTCGCTCTGATCCGGATGGATCAGGAGCACGATCTCGTAATGACGCATCGAATCTCCTTGTGGATTCCTGGGAGGAAGCCGCTCGTCGACGTGAAGTCGCTGCCGGATCGCGTCTCGACCGGCCGCGGCAAGGAAGGAAAGCCTATGAGTATAGCCGATCGGCGGTCAACTCCTCCCTTCTCCTGATGCCTCAGGCCTACAGCCGAGCTCGGCAGGCGATGCGCGCCGGCGTCGCGAAGCGGTATTCCTCGACGTTCCGTCGTTACCGGACGTTGCCCGAGGGCACGATCGCGGCGCAGGACGGGCAGTACACTGGGGTCGGGCCGGCCTCGCGCCCACGCGCTCGGCCGGCACGGTGGGCGCGCGCCGGTTCAGCCTGGCGGCGTAAGGGAACGCTTCCGATGAGCGATTCGAGCAACAGCGGCAAGTTCGCGCGCAACCCGGCGCAGCCCGCGGCATCCGGATCGGCGAGTCCCGAGGAGTGGCCGACGACGCGTGCCGAGCCGGCGACCCAGGACGAGATCGACGAGTGGCAGGCGACCCGCGTGCAGGCGCGCCAGCCGAGCGAGGATGCCTGGCGCCCCCCGCCTGCGGCGCCCGCTGCGCCCCCGCCTGCCGAGCGACGCGTCGGCCGCTTCGGCGCCGCTGCCGAATCCCCCGACGCATGGGCAGCGACGCGCGCACAGACGGCGCTCGCGACGCAGCTCTTCGACAACGAGAACGAGTACCTCGCGGCCGAGAAGGACGAGATCGGCCGTCAGATCGGCAACAACGAGCGCGAGCTCTTCGTCTCTTGCGCGCCCGCCGAAGCGCTGCAGCAGCAGTTCGAGCACCTGCAGCCCAACTTCATCGCCGTCCACGACATCGGCACGTCGTCGTCGAAGAAGCTCCTCTCCGGGATCGCGGCAGCGAGCGGCCGCGCCATGCAGAGGCTCGTCGTGCGCCGGCAAGGCTACGGAACCGCGCTCGCGACGCTCGAGTTCATCGAGCTGCCGACCGCCGACAACCAGGTGCTGCGCCTCTACACGACCGAGACCGACGCCGACACGACGGCGCGGCACGCGCTCGCGCGCGTGCTGCTCGCGTACAGCCGGCTCGGCGTGATCATGGTCGGCGAGCTGCCGGGCCACGCGATCGCGTCGGCGCTGAAGCCGCTGCACGACGACATCATCGCCGGCCCCTGGCCGAACCGGAACCTGCTGCTGCTGCCGCTCGCGTCGGCGAGCACGCTCGTGACGCACGGTCTCGACCTCGGCCGCGGCACCGGCATCGCGGTGCGGACGACGCCGCAGGTCGCGCGGCCCGCCGACGCCTGGGCGTTCATCACCGGCACCTGGAGCAAGCTGCGCGAGCAGACCCCTGCAGATGGCCGCGCCGTTCCCGAGCTCGGCGCGTTCAAGCCTGCCGCCTACCAGCCGCGCCGGGCGCCGCTCGCGACCGGGCTGCCGTCCGGAGACACGCTGCCGATGGAAGACGGCCAGCGGCCGGTCGTCCTGACGATGCGGCCGATGCCCGCGATCACGGCGCCGGCGTCGGCCCCGACGATGCCGGCGACGCTGATCGAGCGCTACGTCAAGCAGGTCAGCGACCTGAATGGCGTCATCAGCTGCTGCGTCTTCGACATCCAGACCGGGCGAGCGATCGCGCACGCCGGCGCCAATCCGGGCGGCGGCGAGCTGGCGACGCAGGGCCATGCCCTGATCGCGGCGATGATGGCGGCCAGCCGCGGCCTCGGCCTCGGCCACGCCGTTCCGGAGACGGCGATCACCCTCGGCGGGCACCACCTGCTGCTGCGCAGCGTTCCGCGCAATCCGGGCCTTGCCGTCCACGCCGTCCTCGACAAGGCGAGCGCGAACCTGACGCTCGCGCGGTTGCAGTTGCTGCGAATGGACGCGATGTTCGAAGAGGCGCAGCCGGCCTGAGCGAGGCGCGGCTGCGCGTCAGTGGACGACGCGCTCGAAGCTGAAGCGGCCGTCCTCGTAGTCGACGGGGATCACGTCCTTCGGTCCGAACCTGCCCTCGAGGATCAGCTTCGAGACCGGGTTCTCGATGTCCTTCTGGATTGCCCGCTTGAGCGGCCGCGCTCCGAACACCGGATCGAACCCTGCCTTCGCGATCTGCCCGAGGGCGCGCGGCGAGACCTCGAGCCGCATGTCCATCTTCTCGAGGCGCGCTTCGAGCACGCGCAGCTGGATCCGCGCGATCGCCTCGATGTTCTTCTGGTCGAGCGCGTGGAAGACGACCGCCTCGTCGATCCGGTTCAGGAACTCGGGCCGGAAGTGCTTCTTGACCTCGATCCACACCGCATCGGCGATCGCCTGCGAGCTCTGCCCGGCCATCTGCATGATCTGCTGCGAGCCGAGGTTGGACGTCATCACGATCACGGTGTTCTTGAAGTCGACCGTGCGCCCCTGTCCGTCGGTCAGCCGGCCGTCGTCGAGCACCTGCAGCAGCACGTTGAAGACGTCCGGATGCGCCTTCTCGACCTCGTCGAGCAAAAGCACGCTGTACGGCTTTCTTCGCACCGCCTCGGTCAGGTAGCCGCCCTCGTCGTAGCCGACATAGCCCGGCGGCGCGCCGATCATCCGCGCGACCGAGTGCTTCTCCATGAACTCGCTCATGTCGAGTCGGATCAGGTGGTCTTCGCTGTCGAACAGGAACGCGGCGAGCGCCTTGCAGAGCTCGGTCTTGCCGACGCCGGTCGGGCCGAGGAAGAGGAATGATCCGGTCGGCCGGTTCGGATCGGAAAGGCCCGAGCGCGAGCGGCGGATCGCGTTGGCGACCGCGCTGATCGCCTCGTCCTGGCCGACGACGCGCTCGTGCAGCTTGGCTTCCATCTGCAGCAGCTTGTCGCGCTCGCCCTGCATCAGCTTCGACACGGGAATGCCGGTCGCGCGCGCGACGACCTCGGCGATCTCCTCGGCTCCGACCTCGTCGCGCACGAGCCGCGGCCTGCCTGCCCCGCTCTGCTGCTCCTTGACCTGCGCTTCCTTGAGCTTGCGCTCGAGGTTGGGCAGCGTCTCGTACTGGAGCTTTGCGACCTGTTCGTAGGCGCCCTTGCGCTTGAGGTCCTCGATCTGGGTGCGCGTGCGGTCGATCTCCTCGAGCAGCTGCGCCGAGCCCTGCGCCTGCGCCTTCTCGGCCTTCCAGATTTCCTCGAGGTCGGAGTACTCGCGCTGCAGCCGCTCGAGCTCTTCCTCGATCAGGGCGAGACGGCGTTGCGACGCTTCGTCCTTCTCCTTCTTCACCGCTTCGCGCTCGATCTTGAGCTGGATGAGGCGGCGGTCGAGCTTGTCCATCGCCTCCGGCTTGGAGTCGATCTCGATCTTGATCTTCGACGCCGCCTCGTCGATCAGGTCGATCGCCTTGTCCGGCAGGAAGCGGTCGGTGATGTAGCGGTGCGAGAGCTCGGCGGCGGCGACGATCGCCGGGTCGGTGATCTGCACGCCGTGGTGCGCCTCGTACTTCTCCTGCAGGCCGCGCAGGATCGCGATCGTCGCCTCGACGCTCGGCTCGCCGACGAGGATCTTCTGGAAGCGCCGCTCGAGGGCGGCGTCCTTCTCGATGTACTTGCGGTACTCGTCGAGCGTGGTCGCGCCGATGCAGTGCAGCTCGCCGCGCGCGAGCGCGGGCTTCAGCATGTTGCCGGCGTCGATCGCGCCTTCGGCCTTACCGGCGCCGACCATGGTGTGGATCTCGTCGATGAAGACGATCGTCTGCCCCTCGTCCTGGGCGACTTCCTTGAGGACGCTCTTCAGCCGCTCCTCGAACTCGCCGCGGTACTTCGCGCCGGCGAGCAGCAGCGCCATGTCGAGGACGAGCACGCGCTTGTCCTTGAGCGAATCGGGCACCTCGCCGGAGACGATGCGCTGGGCGAGGCCCTCGACGATCGCGGTCTTGCCGACGCCGGGCTCGCCGATCAGCACCGGGTTGTTCTTGGTGCGGCGCTGCAGGACCTGGATGGCGCGACGGATCTCGTCGTCGCGGCCGATCACCGGATCGAGCTTGCCGGCGCGAGCGCGCTCGGTGAGGTCGAGGGTGTACTTCTTCAGCGCTTCACGCTGGCCTTCGGCCTCGGCGCTGTCGACCTTCTGGCCGCCGCGGACGGCGTCGATCGCCGCCTCGAGCGCCTTGCGGTTGGCGCCGAACTCCTTCATCAGCGCACCGGCGGAAGTCTTCGAGTCGGCGACCGCGATCAGGAACATCTCGCTCGAGATGAACTGGTCGCCGCGCTTGCTCGCTTCCTTCTCGGCCGCCTGCAGCAGCGCGCCGAGCTCGCGGCCCGGCTGGACCTGCTCGCCGCCCTGGACCTGCGGCAGCCGCTTCATCGCGTCTTCGACCGCGCCCTGGAGCTTGCCGGCGTTGATGCCGGCGCGCGCGAGCAGCGCCTTCGGGCCGTCGGCCTGGCCGAGCATCGCGGCGAGAACGTGGACGGGCTCGATGTACGGGTTGTCGCGCGTCACCGCCAGGCTCTGCGCTTCGGCGAGCGCTTCCTGGAAGGTGGTCGTGAGCTTGTCGATCCGCATGTCCGAAATCCTCCGTTGCCGTCGCAGGTGGGCGCCGGGACGGGGTTTTCAAGCGGAAACGAAGGCTCGCGCTGCCCCGCGGCGCGCCTGCTCAGCGCATCAGGACGGTTTGGGCGACGCGAAAGCCGACCGCGGCGCACGTCAGCGCGCCGACGACGTGCGCGAGCGTGTGGCCGAGCGCGAGGAGCAGTTCGCCGCGCTGCAGGAGGATCAGCGACTCGACCGAGAACGCCGAGAAGGTCGTGAAGCCGCCGAGCAGCCCGGTGACGATGAGCAGCCGCAGCAGATCGTTCGGCGAATGCTCGAGCCAGAAGAAGACCGCGCCGATCGCGAAGCCGCCTACGCAATTGACGAAGAGCGTGCCGAGCGGAAACCCGGCCCAGCGCGCGTTCAGCCAGAGCCCTGCGCCCCAGCGCAGGAGCGAGCCGACGACCGCTCCCAGCGAGACGGCGCCGATCTCGAGCCAGGGCATGCTCAGCGCTCGCCTTGGCGCGTGGCGTTGTCGGCCGCGATTCCCCAGCGCGCCAGCGCGCTGTCGTCGGCGACGCGGGCGTCGACCCAGCGCACGCCCTCAGGCCCGGCTTCCTTTTTCCAGAACGGCGCCTGTGTCTTCAGGTAGTCCATCAGGAACTCGCACGCCTGGAACGCCTGCCCGCGGTGCGCCGCGGTGACGGCGACGAGGACGATCTGCGCCAGCGGCGCGAGGATGCCGACGCGGTGAACGACGCGCGCGGCGCGGATCTCGAAGCGGCGGATCGCCTCGTCGACCATCGCCTCGATCGCCGCTTCGGTCATGCCGGGATAGTGCTCGAGCTCGAGCGACGCGACCGCCGCGCCGTCGTTGCGGTCGCGCACGGTGCCGACGAACGCGACGACCGCGCCGACGCCGCCGTCGCCCTGGCGCAGCGCCGCGACCTCGGCGGCGAGATCGAAATCGCCTTCGCGGATCTCGACGCGCGCGGCCACCGTCAGCCTCCGGTGAGCGGCGGGAAAAAGCCGACCTCGTCGCCCTCGGCGAGCGCGGCGTCTTCAGCGCAGAGGACGCGGTTCTTCGCGCTGCGCAGGACGCGCTCGCGGCCGAGCGCTTCGGCGTGGCGGCCGCCGCGGCGCGCGAGCGCATCGCGCAACGTCGCGATGGTCGCGCCGGCGTCGATCTCGACGCGCTCGCCGCTGCCGAGCGCTTCGCGCACCGCGGCGAAATAGCGCACGTCGACGTTCATCCGAGCAGCTCCGAGAGCGGCAGATAGCGCACCGTGTCGCCGGGCGCGATCGTCTGGCCACCGGGGTTGTCGACGAGGCCGTCGGCCCAGATCGTCGACGTCAGCACCGCCGACCCCTGGTGGCCGAAGAGATCGAGTCCGCCGCGGTCGTTGCGGTGAACGCGGAGGAACTCGCGCCGCCTGTCGGGCTTCGGCCAGGCGAAGTCGGCACGCATCGCGATCGCCCGCGGCGCGAGCGCGCTCGCACCCTGCAGGCGCAACAGCACCGGCCGCGCGGCGACGAGGAAGGTGACGAACGCCGACACGGGATTGCCGGGCAGGCCGACGAACCACGCCGACGAGCCGTCGCTGCGAAAGACCTCGCCGAACGCGAGGGGCTTGCCGGGCTTCATCGCGATCTGCCAGAGGTCGATCCGACCTTCGTGCCCGACCGCGGCGCGCAGGTGGTCCTCCTCGCCGACCGACATGCCGCCGCAGGTGACGATGAGGTCGCTCGCCTCGGCGGCGCGCTTGAGCGCAGCGCGCGTCGCGTCGAGGCGGTCGGGGACGATGCCGAGATCGTCGTGGACCCCGCCCATCGCCTCGACGAGCGCGCGCAGCGTGAAGCGGTTCGAGTTGTAGATCGCGCCCGGCTTCAGCGTCTCGCCGGGCATCGCGAGCTCGTCGCCGGTCGAGAACAGCGCGACGCGCGGCTGCCGCGCGACCCGAAGCGTGGCGGCGCCGACCGAAGCGGCCATGCCGACGGCCTGCGGCGTCAGGCGCAGCCCGGCAGCGAGGACACGGGCACCGCGCTCGACGTCTTCGCCGCGGCGGCGGATCGAGTCGCCGGCGGCCACCGTCGCGTCGACCCGGACGCTGCCGTCGAGCGCGGTGCATTGCTCCTGCATCACGACCGCGTCGGCGCCGGCGGGTATCTGCGCGCCGGTGAAGATGCGCGCCGCGGTGCCGGCCGCGAGCGGCGCGCCGATGCTGCCGGCGACGATCCGCTGGCTCACCGGCAGCACGGTGCCGGGCCGGGCGACGTCGGCGGCGCGCAGCGCGTAGCCGTCCATCGCGCTGTTGTCGGCCGGCGGCACGTCGATCTGCGAGCGCACGTCCTCGGCGAGAAAGCGGCCGCGCGCAGCGAACGTCGAGACCGTTTCGCTGCTGCCTGCTCCCGGCGCGGCAACGCACGCGAGGATCCGCTCGATGGCTTCGTCGAGGCCGAGGAGCTGGGGCTTGTGCGGAGTGGGACCGGTGCTCATCGCCGGTCATTGTCGGCGATGAGCGCCTTCAGCCGCTCGACGTCGGCGGGCATTGCCGCGACGCGCTGCGGCAACGCTTCGAGCCCCGCAAGCCGGGCCGGGCGCGGAGCATCGCTGCCGATCGCGGCGCGGATCGTCGCGTTGAACTTCGCCGCAAGCGCGGTCTCGAGCACGATCATCGGCGTCGCTGGATCGCGCCGCTCGCGTGCCACCTTGAGCGCGTCCGCCGTGTGCGGGTCGATCACCTCGCCGGTGCGCGCGTGGACGTCGCGGATCACGGCGAGCCGGTCGGCGCCGGTGCTGCGGCCGCTCACGAAGCCGAACGCGGCGACGCGCTCGCGCTCGGCCGCGGTCAGCGTGAATGCGCGCTGCGTCTCGACCTCGGCGAACAGAGCGCGCGTGCGCGCCGCGTCGCGGCCGAGCGCGTCGAAGACGAAGCGCTCGAAGTTCGATGCCTTCGAGATGTCCATCGACGGGCTCGACGTCTCGTGCGTCTCGGCGGCGCCGCGCACGCGGTAGGTCCCGGTGCGGAAAAACTCGTCGAGGACGTCGTTCTCGTTGGTCGCGAGGACGAGGCGGCGGATCGGCAGTCCCATCGTGCGCGCGACGTGGCCGGCGCAGATGTTGCCGAAGTTGCCGGTCGGCACCGCGAAGTCGACCGCCTCGCCCTCGCTCGACGTCGCCTGGAAGTAGCCGGCGAAGTAGTAGACGACCTGCGCGAGCAGCCGCGCCCAGTTGATCGAGTTGACGGTGCCGATCGCGTGCCGCTCCTTGAACGCGAGGTCGGCCGAGACCGCCTTGACGAGATCCTGGCAGTCGTCGAAGACGCCTTCGACGGCGACGTTGTGGATGTTCTCGTCGAGCAGGCTGAACATCTGCGCCTGCTGGAACGGGCTCATCCGGCCCTTGGGCGACAGCATGAAGACGCGAACGCCACGCTTGCCGCGCAGCGCGTGCTCGGCGGCGCTGCCGGTATCGCCCGAGGTCGCGCCGAGGACGTTGAGCGTGCGGCCGCGCCGCGCGAGCTCGTGCTCGAACGCGTTGCCGAGGAACTGCATCGCGATGTCCTTGAACGCGAGCGTCGGCCCGTTCGAGAGCCCGAGCACGAAGACGCCGGGCTCGAGCGGCCGGAGCGGCGTGATCCGGGCGTCGCCGAAGACCTCGGCGCGGTAGCTGCGCGCGATCAGCGCTTTCAGGTCGGCGGCATCGATGTCGTCGATGAAGAGCGACATCACCGCGAACGCGAGCTCCTGGTACGAAAGCGTCCGCCAGTGCGCAAGTGTCGCGGCGTCGACTTGGGGGTAGACCTCGGGAACGTAGAGCCCGCCGTCGGGAGCGAGCCCCTCGAGCAGGATCTCGGCGAAGCCGCGCCGACGCGCGTCACCGCGCGTGCTCAGGTACTTCACGCCAGATCTTCTTTGCGGATGCGGACGATCTTCGCGAGGGTCGTCGGCAGCGCCTGCATCTTGGCGATCGCCGCGGTCATCCGGCCCTCGACGGTGTCGTGCGTCAGGATGATGACGTCGGTGCGCGCCTCGCCGCCGCCGCTCGGCCGCTGCAACAACGCGTCGATCGAGATGCCGTGCTCGGCGAGGATCCCCGTGATGCGCGCCAGCACGCCGGTCTCGTCGGCGACCTGCAGACGCAGGTAGAACGCGGTGACGACCTCGTCGATCGGCAGCACGCCGAGGTCCCGCACGGCGGCCGGCTGGAACGCGAGGTGGGGAACGCGATGGTCGGGGTCGGCGGTGGCGAGCCGCGCGATGTCGACCAGGTCGGCGATCACCGCCGACGCCGTCGGCTCGGCGCCGGCGCCCTTGCCGTAGTAGAGCGTCGTCCCGACCGCGTCGCCTTCGACCATCACCGCGTTCATCGCGCCTTCGACGTTGGCGATCAGGCGCTTCGACGGCACGAGCGTCGGATGGACGCGCAGCTCGATCCCGCCGGCGCGTCGCTTCGTGATCGCGAGCAGCTTGATGCGGTAGCCGAGCTGCTCGGCATACGCGATGTCGGCGGCCTGCAGCTCGGCGATGCCTTCGACGTACGCCTTGGCGAACTGCACCGGAACGCCGAACGCGATCGCGCTCACGATCGTCGCCTTGTGGGCGGCGTCGATGCCGCCGACGTCGAACGTCGGGTCGGCCTCGGCGTAGCCGAGCCGCTGCGCGTCGGCGAGCGCGGCGGCGAAGTCGATGCGCTTTTCGCGCATCTCGGAGAGGATGAAGTTCGTCGTCCCGTTGATGATCCCGGCGATCCACTCGATGCGGTTCGCGGTCAGGCCTTCGCGCAGCGCCTTGATGATCGGGATGCCGCCGGCGACGGCGCCCTCGAACGCGACGACGACGCCGTTCTCGCGCGCCGCCGCGAAGATCTCGGTGCCGTGCACCGCGAGCAGCGCCTTGTTCGCGGTGACGACGTGCTTGCCGGCGTCGATCGCCTCGAGGACGAGCGTCTTCGCGATCGTGGTGCCGCCGATCAGCTCGATGACGGCGTCGATCTCGGGGCGCTGGAGCACCGCGCGGGCGTCGCTCGTCACCTCGGCGGCGCCGCCGACGACCGAACGCGCACGCACCAGATCGACGTCGGCGACGTGGCTGATGCGGATCTCGCGGCCGGCGCGGCGACGGATCTCCTCCTGGTTGCGCTGCAGGACCGCGAACGTGCCGCCGCCGACGGTGCCCGCACCGAGCAAGCCGACTTGAAACGGCTTCATCTCAGCGGGCGGCGAGCGCCACGACGTTCGACTGCGCGTGGCGCGCGCGATAGTGGGCGAGGAAGGTCGCGATGCGGCCGATCGCCTCGCGGAGGTCGTCGGTGTTGGGCAGGAAGACGACGCGGAAGTGGTCGGGAGTCGGCCAGTTGAAGCCCGTGCCCTGCACGATCAGCACTTTCTGCTCGGCGAGCAGCTCATAGGCGAACTCCTGGTCGTCCTCGATCGGATAGAGCGCTGGGTCGAGACGCGGGAACATGTAGAGCGCGGCCTTCGGCTTGGTGCACGTCACCCCGGGGATCGCCGTCAGCAGCTCGTAGGCGAGGTCGCGCTGGCGCGCCAGCCGGCCGCCGGGCGCGACGAGGTCGTCGATGCTCTGGTAGCCGCCGAGGGCAGTCTGGATCGCGAGCTGCCCCGGGGTGTTCGAGCACAGCCGCATCGAGGCGAGCATGTTCAGCCCCTCGATGTAGTCGAGCGCGTGGCGCTTCTCGCCCGAGACGACCATCCAGCCGGCGCGGTAGCCGCACGAGCGGTAGTTCTTCGACAGGCCGTTGAACGTCAGGAAGAGGACGTCGTCGGCGAGCGATGCGATCGAGGTGTGCGTCGCGCCGTCGTAGAGCGTCTTGTCGTAGATCTCGTCGGCGAAGACGATCAGGCCGTGGCGGCGCGCGAGCGCGACGATGCCTTCGAGCACTGCATCGGGATAGAGCGCACCGGTCGGGTTGTTCGGGTTGATGACGACGATCGCGCGCGTCCTCGACGTCACCTTCCTTGCCATGTCGTCAAGGTCGGGCAGCCAGCCGTCGCCCTCGTCGCACAGATAGTGCACCGGCCGTCCGCCCGAAAGCGCGACCGACGCGGTCCAGAGCGGATAGTCGGGCGCCGGGATCAGCACCTCGTCGCCGTCGTTGAGGAGCGCGTTCATGCTCATCGTGATGAGCTCGGACGCTCCGTTGCCGAGGAAGACGTCGTCGACGACGACCCCCTTGACGTGCTTTTGCTGCGTGTAATGGACGATCGCCTTGCGCGGCGCGAACAGTCCCTTGGAATCGGTGTAGCCCGCTGCGTGCGGCAGGTTGCGGATCATGTCCTGGACGATCTCGTCCGGCGGCTCGAGCCCGAACACGGCCAGGTTGCCGATGTTGAGCTTGATGATGTGCTGGCCCTCCTCCTCCATCTGCCGTGCCTTGTCGAGCACGGGACCGCGGATGTCGTAGCAGACGTTGGCGAGCTTGCTCGACTTGTTGAAGAACTGCACGAGAGGACTCCGGCGACGCGAGGGCCCGAGGGCAACCTGGTATTTGACCACACGACCGTCGCCGTTCTGCTCGCACGCTGCGGCTCGATGCGCAGCATTTCGCGGCGCCGATAATCGCGACATGAAGATGCGCGCCGACCGGATCGAGGGTCGCAACGCGATCGCCCGCCACGGGGCGGACGGCGTTGTCGTCAACGGCGTCGAGCACACCGAGAGCGTGCTCGTACCGTGGCAGGGCGACGTCGTCGCCTGGAACGCGCCGGCGTTCGAGTCGCTCACCGCCGAGCACTTCGCGCGCGTCGCCGCCCTCGCGCCCGAGATCGTCGTTTTCGGCAGCGGCGAGCGGCTGCGCTTCCCGTCGCCGGCGCTGCTGCGGCCGCTGATCGATGCCGCGATCGGCTTCGAGACGATGGACACCCGAGCGGCGTGCCGCACTTACAACGTGTTGCTCGCCGAAGGTCGCAAGGTCGTCGCAGCGCTGCTTTTTGCAGCACAGACCGAAGCGACGCGCTGACCATCGAAGGTCGGCGCGCTGAAGGCTGGCTCTATAATTGCGGGCTATGCCCCGTCAAACGGGGGTCACCGGCGGATGCCCGCGCCGGGCGACATCTGGCACGCATCGCCGGGCCCAGCACAAGAGCTCATGACGCCTGCACTCAACAAACCGGTTCCGGAATTTGAAGCGCTTGCCACCGGAGGAGTCAAGTTCAGTCCCCAGGCCTACGCCGGCAAGATCGTCGTCCTCTACTTCTACCCCAAGGACAATACCCCCGGTTGCACCACGGAGGCAATGCAGTTCCGCGATCATTACAAGGAATTCGTCAGGGCCGGTGCGGTGCTGTTCGGCGTCTCGCGCGACAACATGGCGTCGCACGACCGCTTCAAGCAGAACCTCGAGCTGCCGTTCGAGCTGATCGCCGACACCGAGGAAAAGCTCTGCCACATGTTCGGCGTCGTCAAGAACAAGATCATGTACGGCAAGAAGGTCAAGGGCATCGAGCGCAGCACCTTCCTCATCGACGCCACCGGCGTGCTGCGCGCCGAGTGGCGCGGCCTGACGGTCGCCGGCCACGTCGAGGAAGTCCTCAAGGCCGTCAAGGCGCTCAAGAAGGCCGCCTGAAGAGCCCGCCCGTCGCGGCGCATCGCGCTCCGCCCGCCGCCACCGAGCCGCGCGCAGCACCCACAGGGCCGTTCCTGCCACCACCGAGGTCCGGATGCCTCTGCCCAAGCCCCCCGCCAAGCGCGCCGACTTCCTGAGCCGGAGCGACTTCGAATCGCCGTCGCCGCACCGCGCCGGCAAGCACGGCGGCCGCGCCCGCCAAGCCGCCGAGCCGGCGGCGTCGTCGCTCCTCGAACTCTCCAACGAAGGGACGCTTCCCGCCGCGCCGCCGGTCGCGGCAAAGCCGAGCTTCGCCGCGGCGGTCGCCGCCGCGACGACACCGGCGCCGCGCGAGCGGGCCAAGAGGCCGCGCGGCAACGGCCCGGCCACCCTCTTCGTCCTCGACACCAACGTGCTCATGCACGACCCGACGTCGCTGTTTCGCTTCGACGAGCACGACGTCTATCTGCCGATGATCACGCTCGAGGAGCTCGACAGCCACAAGCGCGGCATGACCGAGGTCGCGCGCAACGCCCGCCAGGTGAGCCGCGACCTCGACGCGCTCGCCGCCAACCTGCCGCGGCGCGACGGCAGCGGTCGCACGGAAGGCATCCCGCTCAACGGCACCGGCCACCGCGAGGCGAGCGGCAAGCTTTTCTTCCAGACGGACCTGATCCACGTCAGCCTCCCGCAAGGTTTGCCGCAGGGCAAGGCCGACAACCAGATCCTCGGCGTCGTCAAGGCGCTCGTCGAGGAGAACCCCGCGCGCGACGTCGTGCTGGTGTCGAAGGACATCAACATGCGCATCAAGGCGCGCGCGCTCGGCCTGCCGGCAGAGGACTACTTCAACGACAAGACGCTCGACGACGGCGACCTGCTCTACACCGGGACGCTCCAGCTTCCCGCCGACTTCTGGGACAAGCACGCCAAGACCGTCGAGAGCTGGCAGCAGGGCGGCCTCACCTACTACCGGATCGGCGGCGACATCGTCGGCTCGCTGCTGATCAACGAGTTCGTCTATCTCGAGTCGCCGGGCGCGCCGGCGCTCTACGCCAAGGTCATCGAGATCACGGGCAAGACCGCGGTGCTACGCACGCTCAAGGACTACACCCACCAGAAGAACTCGATCTGGGGGATCGTGGCGAGGAACCGCGACCAGAACTTCGCCTTCAACCTGCTGATGGATCCGGAGTGCGACTTCATCACGCTGACCGGCACCGCGGGATCGGGCAAGACGCTGATGTCGCTCGCATCGGGGCTCGCGCAGGTGATGGACGACCGCCGCTACACCGAGATCATCGTCACCCGCGTCACCGTGCCGGTCGGCGAGGACATCGGCTTCCTGCCTGGCACCGAGGAAGAGAAGATGGGCCCGTGGATGGGCGCGCTCGACGACAACCTCGAGGTGCTCTCGAAGACCGACAGCGGCGCCGGCGAGTGGGGCCGCGCCGCGACCAACGACCTGGTGCGCTCGAAGATCAAGATCAAGAGCCTGAACTTCATGCGCGGCCGCACTTTCCTCAACAAGTTCGTGATCATCGA
>Ga0207689_10003438_pt1 | contig 14457 bp, 14 predicted proteins | sample KBSMisM52_FD_184312 | JGI IMG/M metagenome (GOLD analysis project Ga0207689, IMG submission 184312) | Miscanthus rhizosphere microbial communities from Kellogg Biological Station, Michigan, USA - KBS Miscanthus M5-2 (SPAdes) (version 2) | ecosystem: Host-associated > Plants > Roots >... | reverse complement strand
GGTCGAGCCGATCCTGGGCATCGAGGCCAAGCGCTTCGCGGACGCCTCCGGGGCGGCCGACATCGAGACGCTCGGCCGGGAGATCGCGGCGGACGCCCAGAGCCGGAGCGGCGGGCGGCCATCGCTGCTGCAGGACGTGATGAAGGGCCGCCGCACCGAGATCGACTACCTCAACGGCTTCGTCGCCGCCGAGGGCCGCAACGTGGGCATCCCCACCCCCTTCAACGACGCGGTGGTGTCCGCCTTCCACGCGCACGGCGTCGGCCGCCTCACTCCCGACCCGCGCAACCTCGAGCCGCTCGCCCGCCTGCTCGCCTAGTGTCGAGGTCCCCTTCGACACCGTAGTGGAGCTGCTGTTCGTCCTGGGCGTCGGTCTGGCCGCCGGCACCCTCAGCGGGATCGTCGGCTTCGGCTCGTCCATCATGCTGATGCCGGTGCTGGTGATCGTGTTCGGACCGCTCCACGCGGTGCCGATCATGGCGATCGCGGCGATCCTCGCCAACCTCTCCCGCGTGCTGATCTGGTGGCGCGAGGTGGACTGGCGCGCGGTCGCGGCCTACGCGGTCACCGGCGTCCCCGCCGCCGCGCTCGGCGCGCGCACCCTGCTGGTGCTGCCCCCTCGGCTGATCGAGTGCGCGCTCGGCGTCTTCTTCCTGCTGATGATCCCGGCGCGGCGCTGGCTCGCCGCCCGCGGCTTCCGCCTTCGCCTGCCGCACCTGTTCGCGCTCGGGGCGGTGATCGGCTTCCTCACCGGCATCGTGGTCACCACCGGCCCGATCACCGCGCCGATCTTCCTCGCCTACGGGCTCGTGAAGGGCGCGTTCATCGCCACCGAGGCCGCCGCCTCGCTCGCGGTCTACCTGAGCAAGAGCGCGGTGTTCCGCCGCTTCGGCGCCATGCCGCTGCCGGTCATCACGCAGGGCCTCATCGCCGGCGCGGCGCTCATGGCGGGCGCCTGGATCGCCAAGCGCTTCGTGCTCCGCATGCATCCCGACCGCTTCCGCCTCGTGATGGACGCCCTGATGCTCCTCTCGGGCGCCACGATGCTCTGGACCGCGTTCGTTGGGGTCAGGTCTTGAATTACGACATTTCCGCCGGGCGCCGCCGGAAGGCCACGCGCGAGGAAATGTCGTAATTCAAGACCTGACCCCGATCTCCGCGTCGTGCTCGCCGATGCGCGGGGGGGCGCGGCGGATGGGAGGGCGCCGGCCATCGAAGGACAAGGGCAGCGAGACGACGTCGTAGTCGTCGCCGGGGAGGCGCTGGATGATGCCGATGGCCTGGGCCTGCGGCTGGGTGACCGCCTCGGGAAGGGTGTGGATGGGGCCGCACGGGACGCCGCCCGCCTCCAGGAGGTCGATCCATTCGCCCTTGGTGCGCGTGAGGAAGATCGTCTCCAGCAGCTCGAGCAGCGCGGGCTTGTTGGCCACCCGGGCCGCGTTGGTGACGAAGCGCTCGTCCTTGGCCCACTCCGGATGGCCGACGACGGTCGCGAGCTTGGCGAAGAGGCGGTCGTTGCCGGCGGCCACGATCATGGTGCCGGTCTTGGTCTCGAAGCCCTGGAACGGCACCACGCGCTGGCTCCCGGTGCGATGCCGCTCCGGCACCTCGCCGGAGGCGCGATAGCTCGCGAAGTGGCCCTTGAGCCACGCGAGGCCCGTCTCGTAGAGCGAGGTGTCCACCACGCAGCCGCGCCCGGTCTGCTGGCGCTGCACGAGCCCGGCGAGCGCGCCCATCGCGGTCCACATGCCGGTGCCGTAGTCGAGGATGGAGGTGCCGATGCGGGTCGGCGGCCCGCCCTCGTCGCCGTTCATCATCATGAGCCCGGAGAACGCCTGCACCATCGGCTCGAAGCCCGGCTTCATCTTGAGCGGGCCCGAGCGCCCGAAGGCCCAGACCGAGCAGTAGACGAGCCGCGGGTGCCGCGCGAGCAGGGTGTCGGGGCCGAGCCCCATCTCCTCGAGCGAGCCGGGCCGCAGGTTCTGAACGAGCACGTCGGCGGTCCCCAGGAAGTCGAGCAGCCACGCCACCGCCTTCGGGTCCTTGAGATCGAGGCTGATCCCGCGCTTGTTGGCGTTGACCGCGAGGAAGCCCGGCGACACGCCCTTCCAGAAGGGCGGCCCCCACTTGCGCGCGTCGTCGCCCTCGGGCCGCTCCACCTTGATGACGTCGGCGCCCATGTGGGCCAGGATCTCGGCGGCCATCGGCCCGGCCAGGTTCTGCGCGACCTCGACGACGCGGATGCCCTCGAGCGGGAGCATCGGCGCGGCGCTCACGCCTTCGCCGCCGCGATCGCGTCCAGCATGATCGGCTCGAAGCGGTGGCCGTCGCCGTCGCGCACGACGCGCCCCGGATGCGGGAAGTGGGCGGGCAGCACCAGGTCGCCCGAGGCGGCGTGGCGCTCCACGAACGCTTTTCTGGTCGCCGCCGCCTGCTTGGCGTCGTAGCAGAAGATGCTGCTCCACTGCGGCTCGGCCACCTGCACCACGCGGTGCATGAGATCCCCGGAGAAGACCGCGTCGCCCGCGCGGGTGTGCACGCGCACCCCGACGTGGCCCGGCGTGTGGCCCACCCACGGCTCGTACGAGAGCCACGGGTCCACCTGGTAGGTGCCGTTCACCATGACCGCCTGTCCCGCCTCCACCACCGGCACCACGCTGTCCGCGAGGCAGCCCGACTTCTCGCGCCCGGCCTCGTACTCGTGCTTCCAGAACTCCCACTCCTCGCCCGGGAAGACGTACCGCGCCTTGGGGAACGTGGGCACCCAGCGCCCGTCCACCATGCGCGTGTTCCAGCCCACGTGATCCACGTGCAGGTGCGTGCACAGGACCAGATCCACCTGCTCCGGAGTGACCCCGGCCGCGCGGAGATCGTCGAGGTAGCCACCCTTCCGCTTGTTCCACAGATCCGTCTCATGCCGGATCTTGTCGTTGCCCACCCCGGTGTCCACGAGCACCGTGTGCTGCGGGGTCCGCACGATCCAGGTCTGGATGCGCGAGCCCATGTCGCCGGTCACGTCGTCGAAGAAGTGCGGCTTGATCCAGCGGTGGTGCTGCACGATCCGCCCCGCGTCCGACTCCGGCAGCATCTGGGTGGTGGGAAAGGCCGAGCGGCCGATCTCGACGATACGCGAGATCGAGACCTCTCCGAGCGTGAGGGTGTCCATGGCTCTCTCCTAGCGTTCCGTCATGTGCGGCCAGAGCGATTCCGCGCCGCGCGCCGCGACCTGGCGACCCAGCGCCACCGACCAGTGATTCTCCGCGCCGAACTCGGCCCGCCAGGACCAGAGCCGCCGCGTGACGAAGTGCAGCGAGTGCTCGTAGGTGAAGCCGATCGCGCCGTGCGCCTGGTGCGCGATCCCCGCCCCCAGGCTCGCCGCCTCGCCGGTGCGCACCTTGGCCACCGCGATCTCGAACGAGGCGTCGCCGCCCTCCCCGGTGCGTTCCACGATGTGGAAGGCCTGCTGCGCCGCCATGCCCGCCGCCGCGGTATGCCCGGCCAGGAGGGCCAGGTTCTGCTGGATGGCCTGGAAGGCGGCGAGCGGGCGGCCGAACTGCTTACGCTCGGTCACGTACTTCACGGACTGGGCGAGCAGGAACTCGAGCCCGCCCGCCATCTGGGCCGAGCGCACCAGCGCGCCGCCGGCCCACACCGGCTGCCGGCCGAGCCGGCCCCGCAGTGGCGCCGCCGCGACCACCGGCGCGCCGGACCAGGTGAGCGTGTCGCGCGGCTCGCGCGCGAGGCTCGCGTCGGCCTCGATCTTGGCCGTGCCCGCGGTCACCAGCGCGATCATCGGCGCGCCACCCCCGTCGGCCACCACCACCACGTGCTCGGCGCGCGCGCCCCAGGGCACGCGGGTCGCCCGGCCGGTGAGCGCCCATCCGCCGCCCTGCCGGGCCAGGGCGAGGCCTTCATCTATATGCGCGGGCGCGACCGTCATGGGCCCGAGCGGCGCGTCCAGACCCGCCTCGGCCAGGATCGACCCGGCCAGGATGGTCTCGGCCAGCGGCACCGGCGCCGCGAAACGGCCGGCCGCCATCAGCACCACGAACGCGTCGTTCCAGGAGCCGCCCGCGCCCCCGCGGGCTTCGGGCACCTGCGGCAGCGTGAGACCGTTCTCCTCCAGCGCCTGCCAGAGCGCGGCGGGCCACTCGCCCTTCTCCGCCCCCTCCAGCACCGCGGTGGTGGCGTGATCGGTGAATAGGCGCGTGCACGTCTCGGCGAGGATCGTCTGCAGCTCGTTCATGGCGGTTTACCTCAGCCCCAAACCGCGGGCGATGATCCCGCGCAAAACCTCGCGCGTACCGCCGCGCAGCGAGAACGACGGCGCGTGCTGAACGAGATAGCCGAGCGTCTTCTCGAACTCGGTCCCGCTGCCGATGCGCGGCTCGGCGCCGGTGAGCGCGTGCACCGCCTCCGGGATCTCCTGCTCGAAGGTGGTGCCGATGTCCTTCATGACCGCCGCCTCCAGGTTCGGGTTCTGCCCGGCCTGGAGCATGGTGGCGATCGAGAGCGACATCTGGCGCAGCGTCACCAGGTGCGCGGTGAAGTGGCCGATCAGGGCGGCAGCCCGCTCGGGCGGTTCTTTCCCGGCCTCCCGGATCAGCTCGATCACGAGCTGGAGCGAGGAGAGATAGCGCTCGGGCCCGCTGCGCTCGAAGCCGAGCTCGGTGGTCACCTGCTTCCAGCCCTCGCCGTCCTTGCCGACCAGCATGTCGTCGGGCACCAGGCAGTCCTGGAAGTGCACCTCGTTGAAGTGGTGCCCGCCGGCCAGGTCGATGATCGGGCGGATCGAGATGCCGGGTGACTTGAGATCGACGAGGAACTGGGACAGGCCCTCGTGCTTCTTGTCCGGCACCACCTTGGTGCGGAAGAGCGCGATCGCGTAGTCCGAGAGGTGCGCGTTGCTGGTCCAGATCTTGGTGCCGTTGACCTTGTAGCCGCCCGCCACCTTCTCGGCCCGGGTGCGGACGGAGGCGAGGTCCGAGCCGGAGTCCGGCTCGCTCATGCCGATCGCGAAGGCGAACTCTCCGCGCGCGATGCGGGGGAGGAAGCGCTGGCGCTGCTCCTCGGTGCCGAAGCGGAGGAGCAGCGGGCCGCTCTGGCGATCCGCCACCCAGTGCGCGCTCACCGGCGCGCCCGCGGCCAGCGTCTCCTCGAGCACCACGTAGCGCTCGAGCGCGGTGCGCTCGTGGCCGCCGTACTTCTTGGGCCACGTCATGCCGATCCAGCCGCGCTCGCCCATGCGGCGGGAGAAGTCGCGATTGAAGCCGCCCCAGGAGCGCGCGCGCTCCTCGGGCCGGAACTGGGCCAGCTCCTGCTTCAGGAAGGTGCGGACCTCGTCGCGCAGCGCTTCCGCCTCGGGGGGAAGCGTCGATAGCTCGAAGTTGAATGTCGCCATGGGGGGCTCCTGGTCTAGCGGAAGAGTGACCGCGCGATGACCATCCGATGCACTTCCGACGGCCCTTCGCCGATGCGGCGCACCCGGGCCTCGCGATACCAGCGCTCCAGCGGGAACTCCTTGGACACTCCGTAGCCGCCGTGAATCTGGACCGCCGCGTCGATCACCCGCCCCAGCACCTCGCTCGAGTAGAGCTTGGCGATGGAGGCCTCGACCCGCGCGTCCTCGCCGCGATCCGCCTTCCACGCCCCTTCCCAGATGAGCCAGCGACACGCGCGCAGCTCCACCTCCGCGTCGGCCAGCATCCACTGGATGGCCTGGCGCTGGCTGAGGGGGGCGCCGAAGGTCGAGCGCTGCTTGGCGTACTCGATGGCCATGCGGTGCGCCGCGGTCGCCACCCCGAGATTGCAGGCCGAGTAGGGGAAGCGGTTCTTGACCAGGAGATCGAAGGCCAGGTTGAGGCCCTGGCCCTCCTCGCCGATGAGGTTCTCGGCGGGGATCTCGCAGTCCTCGAAGCTCACGTCGTTGGGGATCGCCGAGGTGCGGATCACCCGGATGGGCTTGGCGTGGAAGCCGGGGGTGCCGTGCTCCAGGATGAAGCAGGAGATCCCCCCGCGGCCCTTCGCCTTGTCGGTCCGGGCGAACACGATGCCCCACGGCGCGTCGTGCGCGCGGGAGATGAAGACCTTCCGGCCGTTGAGCACCCACTTGTCGCCGCGCCGCTCCGCGCGGGTCTGGATCGCCCCGGCCGGATCGGATCCGCCCGACGGCTCGGTGATCGCGAAGAAGGTCTCGTTGCCGTCGCGCAGCGTCGGCACCGCGTACTTCTCGATCTGCGCCTTGGTGCCCGCCCAGATCGCGGGCGGTGGGTAGCGGCCGAAGACGCCGCAGCCCGGGTTGTAGAGACCCATGCGGTGCTGCGACATCGCCTCGAGGACCACGCACATGCTGAACGTGTCGAGCCCGCCGCCTCCGTACTGCTCGGGCGCGGCGAGGGTCCAGAGGCCGGCCGCCTTGGTCTTGGCGGAGAGGCGCACGAAGTCCTCGCGCGGGATCTCGGGCGCGTCCGGATCGATGGTCTGCTCGAGCGGGATGATCTCGTCCTGGACGAACCGGCGGATCTGATCGCCGAGCAGGCGCAGCTCCTCCGGGAGCGTGAAGCCGGGGAACACCGTCATGGTGGTGGTGGCTCCCTCGAGACCGTGATGTGGGGGGATCATACCATCGGAGCTCTCGCCGGTGGCGACGGCCGGACGGGCGTGGCTCCCCTATTCGATCACCTGATTCGCGCGCTGGAGGAGTGACTGCGGGATCGTGAGGCCGAGCGCCTTCGCGGTCTTGAGGTTGATCACCAGCTCGAACGTGGTGGGCTGCTCCACCGGAAGATCCGCCGGCCTGGCCCCTCTGAGAATCCGGTCGACATACGGGGCGGCGCGGCGGAACTGGTCGGGGTAGCTCACCGCATAGGAGAAGAGCCCCCCGACCTCGACATACTCCCGGGCTCCGAGCGCGGTCGGCAGCCGATGCTTCAGCGCGAGATCGGCGATGCGCTTCCGCTCGGTGAACATGAATGAGCTGGCCACCACGATCACGGCGCGGTCTCCTCCGGCCTCTGAAAAAGCTCGGGCGAAATCGTTCGCACCGCGCACGCCGACCGTGTGAATCACGATCCCGAGGGTCCGGGCGGCGGCCTCCAGCTCCTGCACCGACATCCGAGCGTTGGGCGTCTCGTCCCAGAGAATGGCCACCCGAGAGATCTTCGGGAGGAGCTCTCTGAGCAGCTCGACCCGCTTGGCTATCAACTGACTCGAGATGGAGCTCACGCCCGTGACGTTGCCTCCTGGCCTGGCGAGGCTCTCTACAATCCCAAGCTTCACCGGGTCGCTTCCGGTCGCCATGACGATGGGAATCGTCGCCGTCGCCTGCCTGGCGGCGCGGGCCGCTTCGCCCCCGCCCGTCACGATGACGTCGACCCGCAGCCCGACCAGCTCGGCCGCCAGTCCCGGCAACCGCTCAGGTCGACCCTGTGCCCAGCGCGCCTCGAATCTGATGCTCTGGCCTTCCACGTACCCCAGCTCCCGGAGCCCTTGCCGGAAGGCCGCCCACCAGCCGAGGCGGGCAGCGTCCGGCGTGCTGTAGTCCAGCAATCCGATGAGCGGGACCTTCCCGAAAGCCGGCGGCGCCGGGGCGGCGAGCGGCGTGACCAGGAGGTTTCCACCTACTATCCCGAGGAACGTACGGCGATGCACAAGGACCCCCGCCTGGCCGCCAGTCTAGCGGGAGCGGTCAAGCGGGGGAGACCTTACACCCCACGCGGCGGGAGTCCGCCAGGGCCTTGAATCGCCCGCCACGAAAACCGGGTACACTCGGGGGCGGCCCGGCGGGCCGGCCGGCACGATCTCCCGAGGAGAGAGCTCGAACATGCGGAAGCGCTGGTCCCTGTCGGTGCCGATGGACGGCTTCGCCCTGCCGGAGCTGACCGAGGTGGCCCGCGAGGCCGAGCGCCTCGGCTACACCGACGCCTGGTCGTTCGAGGTGGACGGGGTGGACGCCTTCACCCCGCTGACCGTCATCGCGCTGGCGACCCGCATGCGCATCGGCACCGCGATCGCCAACGTCTACACGCGCGGCCCCGCCACCCTCGCCTCCACCGCGGCCGGGCTCGCCGACGTGGCCCCCGGGCGCTTCGTGCTCGGGATCGGCGCGGGCTCGCAGCCCATCGTGGAGTCCTGGAACGGCGGCACGTTCAGCCGGCCCGCCACCCGCGTACGCGAGACCGCCCAATTTCTGCGGGCGGCCCTGGCCGGCGAGCGCGTGGTGTTCAAGGGCGAGACGTTCAGCGTGGACGGCTTCCGCCTCACCAAGGTGCCGAAGGAGCCGGTGCCGATCCACATCGCGGCGCTCCGTGAAGGCATGCTCAAGGTCGCGGGCCAGGTGGGGGACGGCGTGATCCTCAACTGGCTCTCGCCCGACGACGTGCCGCGTTCGGTCTCGGTGGTGCGGGAGGCCGCGAAGCGGGCCGGGCGCGATCCCGAGGCCATCGAGGTCACCGCGCGGCTCTTCGTCAACCTCGATCCGCCCGGCCCCGAGTCGGAGCTGGTGGTTCGCCGCCACATCGCGGGATACCTCAACGTGCCGGTCTACCGCGCCTTCCAGGAGTGGCTCGGCCGCTCCGAGGCGCTCGGCCCCATGTGGGCCGCGTGGGGCGCGGGCGATCGCAAGGGCGCGGTGGCCGCCATCCCCACCCGGGTGATGGACGATCTGATCCCGTGCGGAAGCCTGGCCGAGCTCAAGGCCCGCATCCAGCTCTACCTGGACCGCGGCATCGACACCGCGTTCCTCTCGCTGATGAGCACGGAGCCCGACCCGAAGAAGAAACGGGACCTGATGCTGAACGCGCTGCGCGCGATGGCACCCGGCTCGTAACTGGAGACGACACATGGCGGACGAGATCCTGCTCTCGGTGGACGCGGGCATCGCGACGGTCACGATGAACCGCCCGGGCCAGCGCAATGCGATGAACACACCGCTGCTGCAGGCGCTGCGCGCGACCTTCGACGATCTGGACGGCCGCCGCGACGTGCGGGTGGTGGTGGTGAGGGGCGCCGGCCCGGCCTTCTGCGCGGGGATGGACCTCAAGGAGATGCAGCAGCGCCGCGGCGAGGCCGATCCGGAAGGCAACGTGGTTCAGGTCCTGCAGCGGGTGGAGCGGTCGAAGCATCCCACGATCGCCGCGGTGCACGGCGACGCGATCGCGGGCGGCTGCGAGCTGGCCCTGCACTGCGACCTGCGAGTGGCCGCCGAGCCCGCGCGAATCGGCATGCCGCTCGCCCGCATCGGGCTCGTGATCCCCTTCCCGCTCGGACAGAAGCTGGTGGAGATCATCGGGCCCGCCCACACGCGGCACCTGCTCTTCACCGGCCAGCCCATCGACGCGCGGCGCGCCTACGAGATCGGCATGGTGCACCAGGTGGTGCCCGCGGATGACCTGCCCGCCGCGGTGCAGACCCTCGCCCGTCGCATCGCGGACAACGCGCCGCTCTCCCTGGCCGGGATCAAGGCGAGCATCCTGCGCGCGACCTCGGCGCGGGAGCAGATCGCCCACGCCGACCTGGACGCGGCGGCCACGAAGGCGCGCACCAGCGCCGACGCGCAGGAAGGGCGGCTGGCGATGCTGGAGAAGCGGAAGCCGGCCTTTCGCGGCGAGTAGGGGTCAGCGCGGTGGCGCGCCGGCCATGAGGGCCGCCACTGTTTGCGCCAGTGGATCGTCCGTCGCGGCGAGCGCCTCGCGCGTGCGCGCCTGGTCCACCGCGTCGCGGTTCTGGCTGAGCTTGGCCTTGCCCTCGAGCCGGTCGATCGGGATCTCGAAGGCCACGATACCCCGCTGCATGCCCGCCAGGTAGTCCGGGGCCAGGCCCTCGAAGGACCACGCGGACGGCCCGGGGCTCTCGTAGGTACGCACGAGGTCGGCGAGCAGCGCCTTCACCTGCTCCGGATCCTCGACCAGCGCGCCGGTGCCGGTGGCGTGGACCGCCACGTAGTTCCAGGTGGGGACGCTCGGATGCGTGGCGTACCACGAGGGCGAGACGTAAGCGTGAGCGCCCGAGAAGATCACGAGAGTCGGCCGGCCGGCGGCCAGATAGCGCCAGTGCGGATTGGCCCGGGCCACGTGGCCGCGCAGGGTGCCGAAGGAGCCGCGCGCGGGATCCACCAGGATCGGCAAGTGGGTGGCGAACGGGACCCCCGCGTCGTCGGCGGTGATCATGGCCGCAAAGCTCTGGGCGCGCATCAGGGTATGGCACCACGCCGGGTCGGTGATCTGGAACTGCTTGGGGATGTACATGGTCAGGGCACCCGCAGCCGGCCCTCGATCACGGGCACCACGCTGCCGCCCACCAGGATCTCGCTGACGCGCCCGGCGGTCATGCCGACGCGGATCCGGATGACACTCGGCCGACCCATGCGCGTGCCCTGCTCGCTCACGATGTTGACGGTATCGGTCGGGGCCACCAGACCCCGCTCCACCAGATAGGCGCCGAGCGGCCCGCTCGCCGAGCCGGTGGCCGGATCCTCGGGAATGCCCGACGTGTGCGGCGCGAACATCCGGGAATAGACGCGACCCGTTCCAGGATGGGAATCGGGGGCGAACACGAAGACGCCGACGTTCGGCCCCTCGCCCTGTGCGGCCAGGAGCGCGGGTACGTCGAGCCGCGCCCGGTCCACCGCCTCACGATCGCGCAGGGGGATATAGAGGAAGGGATTGCCGGTAGAGCCGGTGCAGATGGGCGCGCCCGCGAGCAGATCCGCCTCGGCGAGGCCCAGGGCCCGCGCGAAGCCGGCGCGGTTGCTCAGCTCCGGGCCGAAGCGCGCCTCCCCGTGCCGCATCCAGAGAAAGCTCGGCCGCGCCGGCTCACCCTCGAGCGTCACCTCGACCGGCCCGATCCCCTCCTCGAGATTGAAGCGGTGGGTGTTCGGAGGCAGGAGCTGCTCGGTGGCCAGCACCCACGCGGTGCCGATGGTCGGATGGCCCGCGAACGGCAGCTCGCGCGCCGGGGTGAAGATCCGCACCCGCGCCTCGCAGTCGGGGCGCGTGGGCGGCAGGAGGAAGGTGGTCTCCGAGCAGTTCATCTCCCGCGCGATGGCCTGCATCTCCGCGTCGGTGAGGCCCGCCGCCTCGAAGACCACCGCGAGCGGGTTGCCCCCGAAGACACGGTCGGTGAACACGTCCACCTGGACGAACAGGAGCTCGCGCGCGGCCACGGCTAGACGGCGCGGCGGCGGTTCTTGCGCACGACGTGGCTCAGGTGCTCGCGCTGCAGCTCGAGCTCCTTGATCCGCAGGAGCCATTCCTCCCGCACCGTGACCATGCCGTCGCCGCCCAGCCGGTTCACTTCCTTCAGGGTCTCCCGGAAGGTGACCAGGGTCTCCTCCAGGGCCTTCAGCTCCTCCTCCGCGTTCATGATCATCTCGGCACCGCGCGCGCGATGGCGGCGATCTTGTCGGCGAAGTTGACCTGGCTGTCGTCCTCCGGCGCGTAGCCGAGCTTGGTGCGCGCGTTCGCGATCGACCAGAAGCGGTGGGTGTTGCCGCTGATGCCGTAGACGATGAGGAACGGCACCCCGTGCTCGTCCCGGATGTCCTCGGTCTCCACCATGCGCACCGCCTGCTGCACCTGGTCCCGCTTCGAGAGATAGGCCCCGAGCGCGCGGTGCATGACCTTGACGTCGCCCGGCTTCACGTGGTCCACGTCGTCGTCGCGCGGGCCCCCGATGCGCCACTGCACGATCTCGAGCTTGCGCCCGTCCACCTTGCCGGTGGCGAAGACGAAGCCGAGCAGCTCGTAGGCCGCCTTGGCCCAGCCGTACCAGTTGTCCGAGCGCGGCGGCATCTCGGGGGTCACCATGTCGAGGCGGCCGTCCCAGACGAGCCGCTCGTAGTAGTCGGCCGCGTGGTTGGAGCTGCACACCACCACCCGGCGCACGCCCTCCTCGAGGGCGACCCGGCAGACGTTGTAGCTGAGGGCCACGTTGGTGTGCTCGGCCCAGAACTTGGCGTCGCTGTTGTCCTGCCAGGTGGTCGCGTCGAGGTTCGGCGCGCTCACGAAGCCGCAGTGGATCACCGCGTCCGCTCCCCGGAAGTGCTGCCGGTACTCGTTGCGGTCCGGCTTCGTCAGGTCGGCCACGATCAGCCCGGGCACCGCCTCGCCGTTGCGAGTGGTGGGCCGCACGTCGATCGGGACCAGATCCCACCGCTTCGCCAGCTCTGGCCACATCCGCTGGGCGACGTAGCCGGCCGCCCCCGTCACCACCACGCGTCGCTTCGCCATGGAGTCTCCTCAGTAACCCGGCGGGGGAACGAAGCCCTGGAACTCGCGTTCGAGCAGCCGCGCCAGCTCGATGCACGTGCGGTCACCGTATTGCGGCCCTACGATCTGCACACCGATGGGCAGACCGGTGGGCGAGAAGCCCGCCGGCGCCGCGGTCGACGGTAAGTACGCCATGCCGGAGTAGCCGGCCCAGAAGAGCTGGTCGGTGGTGGGCACCCGATGGCCGTTGACCTCGATGCTCCGCTCGTACCGCTCGCCCTCGTGATCGTGCGGGAACGCCGCGCCGGCCGCGACCGGGCAGAGCAGCAGGTCCCACTCCCGGAAGAACTCGGCCCACTTCCGGCGCATCTTGTGGCGCGTCTCGTTGGCGGCGAGCCAGTCGCGGTGCGAGGCGACGTTCGCCCGCGTCATCCGCGCGTAGTAGCTGTCGTCGTCGGGCCGCAGGCCGTGGGCAATCTCGGCATTCTGCCGGAACTGCTCGGCGGTCTGCCAGCCCGAGGTGGCCGCGCGCAGCAGGAAGACGTAGACCCGCTGGGCCTCCGCGGTGTCGAAGGCGGGCCTCGCCGTGTCGCTCACCCGCGCCTTCTTCCGGGCGAGGAAGTCGGCGACGGCCTGCAGGCGCGCCTGGACGGCCGCGTCCACCTCGGAGACCGGATCGGTCAGCATCACCGCCACTCGGAACTCGCGCAGCGCCTTCCGCCGGGGCGGGGGCAGCTGGAGCCGCCAGCCCTCCCCGTCGATCTCGTCGGCCCCCGCCATCACGGAGAGGCCCAGCGCCAGATCCTCGGCGCTGCGGCCCATCGGCCCGATCACCGAGATGTCGCCCGGGGCCACGCGTCCGAGAGATTGGCCGCGGGGCGGCACGATGCCGTACGTGGGCTTGTGGCCGTAGACACCGCAGTAGTGAGCGGGGTTGCGGATGGAGGAGCCGATATCGCTGCCCGCCTCGAACCCGGTGAGGCCGGCGGCGAGCGCGGCCGCGGAGCCGCCCGAGGAGCCGCCGGGGGTCCGGGCGAGGTCCCAGGGATTGTTGGTGGTGCCGTATACCGGGTTGTAGGACTGGTAGTCGGCGAGCCGCACCGGGACATTCGTCTTGCCGAAGAGCACCACGCCGGCCCCGAGGAGGCGATCCACCGAGAGGGCGTTGCGCGGCGGCACGTTGTCCTTCATCTCGGTGAGCCCCCAGGTGCTCGGCAGGCCCGCGACGTCGTACGACTCCTTGATGGTCATGGGCACGCCGTGCAACGGCCCCCAGACCTTCCCTTTTCGCAGCGCGGCGTCGGCCTGCCGGGCGCGGCGGCGCGCGCCCTCCACGTCGGTCACGACGATTGCGTTGAGCCGGGGATTGTAGCGGTCCATCCGCGCGAGGAACAGGTCGAGCGCCTCGAGGCAGCCGATCTTCTTGCGGCGGATGTCGGACGCGAGCTGTCGGGCGCTACGGAAGTGGGGTTGGGTCATGGTCACCTCAGGGCTCGAGGGTGAACGTCGCGGTCACCGAGGCCTGGACCTCCTGCTCGCCGGGCGCCACCGGCACCGCGGCGGACATCATCACACGAGGCGATATCTCCGGGCGCGGCGACGCGGCGCCCGCTTCCTGCACCGCGACCACGCGGCCGACCTTGAGCCCGGCGGCGGCCGCGTAGAGATCGGCCTTGCGCCGCGCGTCGGCCATCGCGCGCTTGCGTGCCTCGTCCAGCAGCGGCGCCGGCTCCTGCCGCCCGAACTGGATGCCGTAGACGAGGTTGGCGCCCTGCCCCACCTGCTGATCGAGCACGCGCCCGAGGCTTCCGAGGTCGCGCACCTTCACCCGCACCTGGTTGGTCACCTCGTAGCCGGTGATCTCGGGCGGCTGCCCGTCGCGCCCCTGCCGGCGGAGCGGCGACACGCTGATGTTCGTGGTCTGAATATCGCGCGCGGCGACTCCGAGCCCGCCCAGCGCCTGCAGCAGCCGCTCCATCGCCTGGCTGTTGGCCGCGAGCGCCTGCGCCGCGGTGGGGGCCTGCGTCACCACCCCGGTGGTGATCTCCGCCATGTCGGGCGCGGCCGACACGGTGCCGGACCCAAACACCGTGACCGTCGCGACGCGCGGGTGATGGCCGCCAGGCCCCATGGGCGCACACGCGGCGGCGCCGAGCGCCACCACGAGCAGGATCGCGCGGACCGACCGGCCCCGCCCGGCGCTCACGCCGCCCGTCCGTGGGCGGTCACCGCGGCCGCTCGTCGTCCGTAG
>Ga0207689_10003437_pt1 | contig 14460 bp, 10 predicted proteins | sample KBSMisM52_FD_184312 | JGI IMG/M metagenome (GOLD analysis project Ga0207689, IMG submission 184312) | Miscanthus rhizosphere microbial communities from Kellogg Biological Station, Michigan, USA - KBS Miscanthus M5-2 (SPAdes) (version 2) | ecosystem: Host-associated > Plants > Roots >... | reverse complement strand
ACGCCGCCGCGTTATCCGCACAAGCTCGTGTCGAGCCGCAGCGAATGGGACGAACTCGCCACGGTCGTCGAATTCATCCGCCAGCTGCGCGGCGTCGAACGCGTGTCGTTCGTCGGCTGGTCGACGGGCACGCCGCGGGCGGGCGGTTTTGCCGCAATGCATCCGGAGCTCGTCGATAGATTGGTAATGTTCGGGCCCTCTCCCTATTTTCCTAACGAGCAACCGCCGGCTCAAATTCCCGAGGCAGGTTCGCCCCTCATCTTGCAGACCCGGGAATTCCTGCTGCATCGCCGCTGGCAGGACCACGTGCGGTGCGAGGGGCAACTCGAAGACCCCATGATCTGCGAGGAAGTATGGAAGGCACTGATGGCGGTTGACCCGGTCGGCGCAACCTGGGGCTCCGACGGGCGCGGCATCATGCGTGCACCCAATCGAATGAACTTCGGCTGGCGGGAAAATCTGGCGCGAATTCAAGCGCCCACGCTGATGCTGCTCGGCGAATTCGACAATTACGCCAAGCGTCTGGAAGCATGGCGCGGTTTGGAACACGATCACAAGATGTTCATTAAAGTCACGTGCGCATCGCATTTCATGCAATTTGAGCGCGCGCGTCATCTGCTCTACCGCGCTACAGCCGCGTGGCTCTCGACCGGGGCCTTCAGCGGTCGTGCGCGCGGAGAATTCCATGCGGACGCCGCGGGAGAATTAAAGAGAGCGCCCGCCTGATTGACAATCTCGAGCGCCCGGAGCAACAGACCCTTTAGAACTTCCCCATCCGTCTGGTGCGCTTTCCAGTTATTTCGCTGCGCCCTCCCTGCAGTTACGTGCGTGTAAAGTTTTCTCAGAGCACGCACCGCGTGAACTGCGTCACACAAGAGCACAAACTCGCAGGAACGTTTTGTACGATCTGCATGTCAACCGTAACTTAGTCGCAACATCGGTGAATATCAATCGACCTGCTAAGTTACAATGGCACCCCACGCTGCACCGGCCGTCGCAACGGCGTCCGCCGCAGGCATTCAAAGTGGCGTGAGCCAGGAGAACAAGAATGTTGCCCAGTACCATGAACGCGATCACCATCGCCCGCGCAGGCGGTCCCGAGGTGCTCGAACCCGTTACCCGCCCCGTGCCGCAACCCGCCGCGGGACAAGTGCTGATCAAAGTCGCATACGCCGGCATCAACCGCCATGACTGCGGCCAACGGATCAGAGGCTACGGTCCGCCCGGTGCAACGGACATTCCGGGGCTCGAAGTCGCTGGTGAAATCGCGGCGGTCGGCCCGAACGTCACGCGCTGGAAAGCCGGCGACCGCGTTTGCGCGCTCGTCAACGGCGGCGGTTACGCGCAGTACTGTATTGCCGCGCAGGAAATTACGCTGCCAATGCCGGAACGCTTCGATCTGAAACTCGCCGCCTCGCTGCCCGAAGCGTTGTTCACCGCGTGGCTCAACGTCTTCATGCTCGGCCGGCTGAAAGCCGGCGAATGGCTGCTCGTCCATGGCGGCTCGAGCGGCGTAGGCACGATTGCAATCCAGCTCGCGCGGCTGGCGGAAGCCAAAGTAGTAGCGACCGCAGGCAATCCGGCGAAGTGCGAAGTGTGCGTCAAGCTGGGCGCCGCCACCGCGATCAATTACCGCGATCAGGATTTCGTTGCCGGCGTCAAGACCGCGACCGCTAATCACGGCGCCGACGTGATACTCGATATGGTCGGCGGCAAGTACGCGAAGCGCAATATCGAAGCGCTCGCGATCGACGGCCGGCTCGTCCATCTCTCAGGCGGCGACGGCACCGAATTCAGCGTGCCGGTTCCCGCAATCATGGCAAAGCGTGCGGTGGTGACCGGCTCGCAACTGCGCGTTTCCCCGCTGCCGTTGAAAATCGAAATCGTGCGTCAGGTGATGGAGCGCGTGTGGCCGCACCTGGGCGCGAAAGTCACGCCACTGATCGATTCCGTCATGCCGCTCGCGGACGCCAAAGGAGCGCACGCGCGCATGGAGACCAGCGCGCATATCGGCAAAATCCTGCTCGAGATCAAACACTGACATTCCGTTCCGCCGACCCGATGATCAATAATTTGTTTTCGCGCCTGCCGCAGCACCAGCATACCGATCCGGCGCAGCGCGCGCTGGGCGTGGCGGAGCTGCAACCCGATTCCGCCGATGTCGCGCACTTGCTGACCGCCGATCCAGCGCCTGAAGTCCGCATTGCCGCGGCGCGCCGCTGCGCCGACGCGCGCAAGCTCGCCGCCGCGTGGCACACGGAAACCGATGACGCAGTGCGCGCGGCGCTTGCCGAAAGCCTCGTCGATGCATTCGACGCACTGCACGATGCGGAGCGTCGCGCCGGCGTGCTCGGTGCAATCGATGACGAAAATCTGCTGATCGAGCTGGCGCTCGCCGCGGGTCATGCCGAAACGCGCAAAGCAGCGGCAACGCGCATCGCCAGCGCAGCCGGTCTGCGCAAGCTCGCCGATGCGGCGAAAAGCAAGGATCGCGGCGTCGCGCGCATCGCTCAGCAGCGGCTCGATTCGATGACGAGCCGCGCTGCGCAAATCAGCGAAGCAGACAAGATACTTGCCGAGCTGACGGAGCTCGCCACGCGCAGTGGCCCTATCGTGAGCGCGGTAGTCGAGCTTGGCCGCCGCTGGCATGCACTCGATATGAGCGGCGATCCGGCGCGCGTTGCCGGCTATCAGGCAGCCCGTGAAACGGTGCAGGCGCGCTTTGCCCGCGAGCAGGACGAGCAGCGCGGGCGCACCCAGTTCGAACGCGGACTGCAAGAGTGGTTAACCAAACTCGCGCCGCCGCCCGCCGCGGAGGACATTGCGCGGCTGCGCGCGGAACTCGCCGCTCTCCGCACGGAAGCCTCCGCACGCGACAACCAGCCGGCACTTGCGCAACTCGAAGCCGCGGAAGCGCGCATCGCCGGATATGAACGTGATGTCGCCACGTCCGCAAACGTCGAGGCGCTCGTCGTCGAAGCCGAGCGGCTCGCCGCCGACACGACGGTAGACGACGCGCAATTGCCGGTGCGCTGGCAGGCGCTCGACCGCAAGCTGCGCACGCCGGCGCTCACGCAGAGATTCGAAACGGCGCTGATCATCGTCGAGCAGCGGCGGCTCGCGTTTCTGGAAACCACGCGCCAGCAGACGCAAGCCGTGCGCCAGCAGGTCCATACCCTGCTGCACGCCGCCGAGCAGGCGCTCGCCGCCGGCCAATTGCAAACGGCGCGCACCGCCGCGGACAACGTCAAAAAAATGAAGCTCGCTGCCGGCCTGCTGCCCAAGCCGACCATGCAGCGGCTGGGCCGGCTCATGCACCAGCTCGCCGAGCTCGAACGCTGGGAATCGTTCGGCCAGCAAAACGCGCGCGTTCAGTTATGCGAACGCGCCGAGGCGCTCGCCGCGCAAACGCTGGATGCGCCGCAACTCGCCGCCGAAGTGCAAAAGCTGCGCAACGAATGGAAGGCGCTCGACCAGCAGCATGCAGGCGTGCCCAAAGCGCTGTGGGAGCGTTTCGACGGCGCCTGCGAAAAAGCGTATGCGCCGGCCGCACGCCATTTTGCGGAACAGGCGGCATTGCGCAAACAGGGCCGCAAGCAACGCGAAGAATTCATCGCCGCAGCCGCGGCCCACGCGCCAACGCTGCTGGGCGAGTCAGACGTGGGGCGCGACTGGCGCGCGATCGAGCGGTGGCTGCGCGAGACCGAGCAGAAATGGCGTGAAGGCGAGCTCGGCAGCGTCGAACCGCGGGCATGGAAGAAGCTCGACTCCGAACTGAAAGCCGCGCTCGCGCCGTTGCGCGATGCGTTATCGACGGCGCGCGAGCAAGCCAAAGCCGCGCGCGTTGCGCTGATCGAGGAAGCCACGGGTCTCGCCGCCAAGGCAATGGAGCGCGATACTCTCACTCACGTGAAGGCGCTGCAGGCCAAATGGCAGGAGCAGGCCAAAGCGATCTCGTTGCTGCAGCGCGACGAGCGTCCGCTATGGGAGCAATTCCGCGCCGCCTGCGACGCCGTCTTCGCGGCCCGCGATGCGAAACGCAAAGAGCAGGTGGACATAAAACAACAGGGCCGGCGCGAACTCGAAGAACTCTGCGTGCAGCTCGAGGCGCTCGCCGCGGCGACCGGCAAAGGCGATCAGGAAATCCGCCAGGCAGCGCGCGCCGCGGCCGAGCAATGGCGCAAGCTGCGCGGCGGCCACGATCCAGCTTTGCGCGGCATCGAAACGCGCTTCAAAAAAGCGCAGACCGCCGTCGATGCGATGCTCGCGGAGCGCGCCCGCGCGCAGAAGGCGGCCGTGTGGACGACGCTCGCCGCGAAAGAGCAGGTGTGCGAAGAATTGGACGGCCTCGTGCGCGCGGGCAACGCTGCGCCGGATTCAGGTACCGCTTGGCAGGACAAATGGGCTGCACTGGCTGCGCTGCCCGACGCATGGGAGAAGAAAATGCTTGCGCGCCGCGACGGCGCGTTGAGCGCCCTCGCCGATCCGACGCAGGCTGCCGGATACAGCGCAAGCATCGAACGCGGAAACGCCGGACGCCGCGAACAATTGCTCGAGCTGGAGCTTGCGCTCGGGCTCGACAGCCCGGCGGAATTGCAGCAGCAGCGGCTGGCGCTGCAGGTCAAGCAACTGCGCGACCGCTTCAAGAACGAAGCGACGACGGGCGCGAACACGCCGGTCGAGCGCCTGCTCGCATGGTGCGCGGAACCCGGCGTGACCGACGCTTCCGACCGCCAGCGCCTCCAGCGCATTTTAGCGAAAGTCGCCGCCAAAGCTTAGCGAGCCAGGCGCAGCAGTCCGCTGATGCGCAATCCGGTCAGGTCGCGGTCTTAGTGAATCTTATCGTCACCGCACGCGCGGCGAAGTCCGTCACCACGTTGATGAGCGCGGGCTTGCCATTTTTGAGCGCCGCTTTCGCGCGCTCCAGCGCCGGGCCGATATCCTCCGGTTTCTCGACCTGCTCGCCGTGGCAGCCGAGGGCCTGCGCCATCAGATCGAAGCGCGTGTAGCCGAGGTCCCGTCCCGGCTTGTCGTGTTTGGGGTCGGCGGTCCACCCGCCGTTGAGGCTGATGATGACCAGGATCGGCAATTTGTGGCGCGCGGCGGTATCGAGTTCCATCGCATTCAGGCCGAATGAGCCGTCACCGTGCAGCACGACAACCTGCTTCTCGGGAAACGCTGTCTTGGCGCCGACGCCGAACGGCATGCCCACGCCCATGATGCCGAACGTGCCTGAGTTGATGCGATGGCGCGGATTGAACGTCGGTATCGATTGACGGCCGTAATTGAGAATTTCCTGCCCGTCGACCACCAGGATAGCGTCGCGATCGATGAAATCGCGGACTTCCTTGCACAGGCGCAGCGGATGGATCGGCACGTTGGCCGTGGACATCGCCTGTTCTGCCTCGGGACGTTTGGTCGCTTCGATCGCAGCGAGATTGCCGCGCCAGTCCGCGAACGCGCCGCCATTGATGCGCGAACCCGCGGCGACCAATAGTTGCTGCATCACTGCTTTGGCGTCGCCGACGATACCGATGTCGACGCGGGAACCGGCGCCGATTTCGGCCGGATCGATGTCGATGCGGATTACCTTCGCATCCTTCGACACGCGCGGCGGCGAGATCTGGCCGAACACGTAGTTCAAGCGCGTGCCGACGATCAGCAGCAGGTCAGCTTCTTTCAAAGCCGTCGAGCGCGCGTTCAGGAACGCGTTCGGATGGTCTTCCGGCAATACGCCGCGCCCCTGCGGTGTCGTGTAGATCGGCATGCCCGTATCGAGCACCCACTTGCGCAACTCATCGACGGCGTCGGACCACAACACGCCGCTGCCGGATAGCACCACAGGCTTGCGCGCGCCTTCGATGAGCTTGATCGCCTGCTGGATCAGCGCGGGATCGCCCTGCGGGCGATTGCGCGCGAGCGTGCGCGTAAGGTCCGGCCATTTCACCAGCGTCTCGTCGATCTCGTTGTTGATGACATCGGACGGCAGGTCGAGATAGACCGGCCCCGGCTTGCCCGCAATCGACTGGCGGAACGCGAGATCGATCATCTCGGGAATGCGCCGCGTCTCATAGACGCGTTGCGCCCACTTGGTGACCGGTTTCATCACCGCGACCTGATCGATTTCCTGAAAGGCTCCGGTCAGGTACTCGTTGACCGGGCTCGAGCCGCCGAACGCCACGATCGGGCTGCAGTCGATCAGCGCGTTGGCAAGGCCGGTCGTCAGGTTCACGGTGCCGGGACCCGAGGCGCCCATGCACAGACCCGGCTTGTTGGTGACGCGCGCATAGGCATGGGCGCTCATCGCCGCCGCCTGTTCGTGGCGCACATCGATGCCGCGGATGCCTTTTTGCATCGTGCGCGTCAGAACGCCGTTGATTGGACCGCCCATGATGAAAAAGAAATCCTTGATGCCGATGCGCTGCAGGGTTTCGGCGACGAGTTCATTGCCTGAAATGTTTGCCATGATCAATTCATCCCTAATGTTTGCCGGCGATTTTGAGCGGCGTTTCTTTCACATACTCCTTGATTTCATCCGCGCTCAGGCCTGCCCACTCGGCCAGGACATCTTCGGTATCGTGCCCGAGCATCGGCGCACATTTGACCTCAACGTTGCTCGCTGACATTTTGACCGGCCAGCCGGGCATCCAGATTTCGCCACGCTGCGGATGGTTGACCGGCGCAAACATGCCGCGCTTGCGCAGGTGGGGATCAGCCGTGAGTTCCGCGGTATCGAGCACCGCACCGGCGGGGACGCCGGCGTTCTGCAGCTTTTCCATGGCCTCGATCTTCGTATGACGCGCGCACCATTCCGAGACCAACCCGTCGACCACCTCAGCATTCTTCACGCGCATCGCCGGCGAGGCGAAACGCGGATCGTCCTTGAGATCCTCGCGGCCGATCACCGTCAGCAAGCGCTGCCAATGCCAGTTGCCGGCGCGCGAGTTGTAAACCATTACATAGTCGTTGGGGCCGCCCGGTTTGCAGACGTACAATTCGCTCGGCGCGGTCGCGCCGATCGAGCTTTGGTTGCCGGTGCGCTCCACCGGCTTGCCGAACATCAGCTGGCCCGCGAAACAAATGCGATTGAAGTTGATCACCGCGTCCTGCATCGACACTTCGATGCGCTGCCCGAGCCCGGTGGCATGGCGCTGGTTCAGTGCGGCGAGGATGCCGACCAGGCAATGGATGCCCGCGCCGGTATCGCCGACGTGCGGACCGGGACGCAGCGGCGGGCCGCCCTCGACGCCGGTGATGGCGAACGCGCCGCCTACCGCCTGCGCGATCATGTCAAAGCTCAGATATTTTGCGTAAGGACCGTCGGGCGCAAAGCCCTTGATCTGAGCGAAGATGAGTCGCGGGTTGATCTTTTGCACCACGTCCCAGCCGAATCCCATTTTCTCGATGCCGCCGGGCGACATGTTCTCGATCATGATGTCCGCTTCAGCGACCAGCTTGTTCATCACCGCCTTGCCGCGCTCCGACTTCAGGTCGCAGACGAGGCTGCGCTTGTTGGCGTTCATGATGATGAAGTAAAACGAATCGACGCTGCCGGTGTTGCTCGATGCAAAGCGGCCATTCTCTCCGCCCTGCGGCTCGACCTTCACCACGTCCGCGCCCAGCCATGCCAGGGCCTGCGTACACGAAGTGCCAGCTTCGTACTGAGTCAGGTCGAGGACCTTGATGCCCGCCAGCGCGGTGCTCGTATTCGGATTCTTGGGCGTCGCGTTCATGCTTTTCCTTTTTCGATGTCTGAATTGCAATTGACGATTCGGGCTGAATTCCCGCCGGCGCTTCCCATGCCGCGGCGGCGTTTCTGTCCCCTCCCTTGCATTTTTCTCATGCTCTCCCCCGCTTTTCGTCGACGCGCCCGCTCTCGCCGCGGCAAATCGGTCGCGGGCGATGATGGTCCGGGTTGTTAGAGGAACAGGACGACGGCTGGCGCAGTAAAACTGACGTTCATCCCGATAGTAAACCGGGTTCACGCCGCTTGCCAGTCCGAATCTGCCGCGCCCGCTTTTTTGCAAGGCAGGCCCTGTGGACCGGCACTTTGCAAAGCGCTTGCGTGTTACATACAATGGTTTTTTGGCTGGTAAATTCCCGCTCTGCCGATGCCCATGCAGCAAACTTACATCGTCGACTCCGCCAACGCCCCGTGGAAACGCGGCTCTACCGAGGGAATCACGTTCGCCTGCCAAGTGCTGCTGTCCGGCGAAGATGGTGGCCCGGAGGCGCTGCGCTTCCGTTTCGACGATAGTCCGTCGGTGTACGGCCACATGCATCTGACCTCGCAGTTTCAGCTGCTCTTGAACGGCGCAATGGACTTCCCGCGCGGGGTCAAGCATCTCGAGGCCCTCGCCATTCATTACACCGATCACAACATGCCCTACGGGCCGTTCGCAGTGTCGGGCGGGCACGACATGCTCGTATTGCACCCGAAAGCCGGCGGCATCATTGCGATGTCGAACCTCGATGCGCGGCGCCAGATCCACCTCGGCGGACGCATTTTCGCCGCGCTGGCGGCCGATTCGGCCTGGCAGCCCTTGCCCGGAGTGCCTGACGGATCGTTCAAGCTTCTGATGCCGCCCGATTACGGCCCCGCCGCGGTGATCGTCAAAGCGCCGGCCCATGCCTCGCTCGCCATGCCGGCGGCCGAATTCGGACGCTATGAAGTCGTGCTCGCCGGTTCGGTTATCATGGAGGGCAAGCCAATCGCCGCGCCGGGTTTCCGCTATGTGCGCGGCGAGCAGCCCGCCGACCCGCTGGTCACCGCGGAGCACGGCGCGACCGTCGCCTTTCTGAGTTTCGATCGCGACGTGCTGGCCGGCGGCATCACCGGCGAAGGCCTGGCGGTTGAAGCGGCTGAAGCGATGGCCCGGGCAATTTAGCGAAGGAGACGCGCGATGGAAACGCAGTCCACGGCAAAAACCGAAGCAGCGGCGGCACCATTTCGCGTCGCAGTATTCGCGGACTTTGTGTGCCCCTACAGCTTTCTCGCAGTCGAGCAGATCGACCGCCTCGCGGGCGAGTACGGCGTCAAGCCGATGTGGCGGCCGCATTGGCTGCATCCCGACACGCCGCCCGAGGGCTGCGCGCGCGAACGCACGCCCGAAGCTGACGCCAAAGCCGAGCGGCGCAACGCGTGGCTGAAGGAAATGGCGCCCGACCAATATGCGCGCATCCACTACCCGGAAAAACGCCAGTTCAGTTTTCTCGCGTTTGAGGCGCTCGAATTCGCGTGCGATCACGGCCGCGATTTCGCATTCAAGACCGCCGTTTACGATCTGATGTGGACCGAAGGGCATGACATTGGCGAGCCCGAGACGCTGATGGCGGCGGGCGAGCGCGTGGGGCTGGATCCGGCGGAAATGCAAATCGCATTGCACGAGCGACTGTACGCTGAACGTGCGCTCGCGGCAGTCAATCAGGCGCGCGACATCGGCATCACGAGCACGCCGACGATATTCCTCGGCAAAACGCGCATCAATGGCTGGACGTATTACGAAGTGATGCAGCAGGTCATGGAAAAGCAAGGCATGCATCCGCGCGAGGCGCTCGCGAGCTAAGGCACTGGCCGTGCGCGGATGGTCGCCGGCGCGTTGTAGGATGACCGTCCGTTAGAGTGTAGGCGCTGCGCCCGTCGACACGCGTACCACCACGGCGCCGGAACCAAAGGAATACCGCCGGCGTCTATTTAATCTCCTGACTTTCTGCCAACAGCCGCATGGCGCTGACCGGCCAACGTGATCCAAAAACCCGCCGCATGCGGTTAGCATTGTCGCAGGCGGGCATGCGAATAAAAGGCCTGCGCCTCGTTGCCTATCTGCTTCTCGCGGCCGCGCCCGTATCGGTCCACGCCCAGAATATATGGACCTATGAAGTCCTGCAGCCGGATAGCCGCAGCATAAGCGTCTCTCCGAAACCGCCGCAGGACATAAGTTATCCCCCGCCGGACCAGCGCGCCCGGATCGCCGGTCCGAATGAGCACACGGTCGTCCCGATCAGCGCAGCGGAAGCGGCCGACCGGCTCCGCGCCCCCAAGCTCATCATCCTGCTTGCGCCTGAGTTTCCGGCCACGCAATTCTGATCGCGCAAGCGATTGCACGATCCGCCATAAGTCAGCCATGTAAACGCCATGGCCGAATCGAAAATTGCCGTATACGGCGCAATCGTCGCGAATCTCGCGATCGCCGTGACGAAATTCATTGCCGCCTCCATCTCCGGCAGCTCGGCGATGCTCTCCGAAGGCATTCATTCCATCGTCGATATGGGCAACGGCGCGCTGCTGCTGGTCGGCATGCGGCGCAGCGAGCGCCAGGCCACGTCCGAGCACCCGTTCGGCTACGGCAAGGAATTGTATTTCTGGAGCCTGATCGTCGCGGTGCTGATTTTCGGCGTCGGCGGCGGCGTGTCGTTCTATCAGGGCGTTTCGCACATCATGCACCCGCCGGAATTGGGCGACCCGACGTGGAACTACGTCGTGCTCGCGGCCTCCGTCGTATTCGAGGGAGCCAGCCTCGCGATCGCGCTGCGCACGTTCTGGCGCCAGAAAGGCAGCCGGCCGTTCTGGGCCGCGCTGCATGCGAGCAAGGATCCGGTCACGTACACGGTGATCGCCGAGGATTCGGCGGCGTTGATCGGGCTCGCATTCGCGGCAGCCGGCGTGTGGACTAGCCATCGGTTGAACATGCCGGTGCTCGACGCGGTTGCATCGATGCTGATCGGCTTGCTGCTGGCGACCGTCGCCGTTCTGCTGATCCACGAGTCGCGCAGCCTGCTGGTGGGCGAAGGCGTGCGGCCGGCGACGGCGAACGCGATACGCGAGCTCGCGCTCGCGGACAAGCGCGTGCGATTCGTCGGCAAGCCGTTGTCCATGTATATAGGCGCCGATGAGGTCCTGCTGGTCCTCGACGCCCAGTTCGACCCGGCTATGCGCGCCGACGAGATTGCGCAGGCGGTGCGCAGCATCGAGCGCCAGATCCGGGAACGTTATCCGAATATCCGCCGCATCTATATAGAGACTTCCACCTTGAGCACCGCGCCCGGGCAAGCCGCCAAAACACCGGCGGAAATCAGCACGTAAGCACTTCCGCCTGAGTCGTACCCGCGGCGGCGGGCACTCCGCCATGCGGCTACAATGTAAGTCCACGAAAACTCCGGACTGCCTTCATGGATTTCACCCTGCCCGAAGAACTGCGCATGCTGCGCGCAACCGTCGCCCGCTTCGTGCGCGAAGAACTGCGGCCGCTCGAAAAAGACGTGATCCGCCGCGAGGCGGAGCGCGGCCTGACCGACGCGCCGCTGGTGCCGCACGAAGTCGAAGAGCATCTCAAGAACAAGGCGAAGGAAATCGGCATTTACGGCATCGACGTGCCGGAGGAGTACGGCGGCCAGAATCTAGGCATGCTGGCGAAAGCGGTAGTGATCGAGGAACTGAAGACGAGCATCACGCCGTTCGTGCTGCCGCCCGACAGCCCCAACTTGTTCATGCTGAAGGAAACCTGCAAGGGCGAGCAGATCCAGAAATATTTCATTCCCTACGCCAACGGCGACAAGAAAAGCGCGATAGCGATCACCGAGCCCGGCGCCGGCTCCGATCCGGCGGGCATGAAAACGCGCGCGGAATACAAGAACGGCAAATGGGTAATCAACGGCCAGAAAATATTCATCAGTAACGCGCGCCAGGCGGATTTCATGATCGTGATGGCGGTCACCGATCAGGCCAAGGGCTCGCGCGGCGGCATCACCGCTTTTCTCGTCGACAAGGACACGCCCGGCATGTCAATTCCGACGGTGCTCAACACTATAGGCGAGCACGCGCCGTACGGGGTTTACTTCGACAACGTCGAAGTGTCCGACAGCCAGGTGCTCGGCGAAATCGGCAAAGGATTCGGGCCGATGCAAAACCGGCTCGGCGTGCGCCGGCTGGAAATTGCCGCGCGCGCGCTCGGCTACGCGCGCCGCTGCATGGAACTGATGCTGCCGCAGGCGAACGACCGCGTGACGTTCGGCCAACCGCTCGCCGACCGTCAGGCCGTGCAGTGGTGGCTCGCCGACAGCTTCCAGGAAATGGAAATGGTGCGCCTCATCACGTGGCGGCTCGCGTGCATGATTGACGAGGGCAATACCAACTGGCGGCGCGACGCGGCCATGGTCAAGCTGCAGGGCAGTGAAATGATCATGCGCGTCACCGACCGCGCGATGCAACTGTTCGGCGGCATGGGCATGACCAAGGACCTGCCGCTCGAATACATGTCGCGCGCGTGCCGCGTGTGGCGCATATACGAGGGGCCCAGCGAAGTGCACCGCTGGTTCATCGCGCGCGATTTGCTGAAGAACGGCATGCCCGCGGAGTGGGTGTAAAGGCTGCGCATCCCGGCGTATCGCGCGGGAAAACGCCTTAACGCTTGAGGCTGCCCGTTTTAGTCGCCGGCGTCGTGCCAAGCAGCAGGTGCACGAGCTCGGTCACGCTTCTGACCTGCAGCTTGTCCATCACGCGCGCTTTATGCCCTTCGACGGTGCGCGGGCTGATGCCGAGCGTCGCCGCGATTTCGCGGTAATGCGTGCCCTCCGCAATGAGCTCCATGACCTGGCGTTCGCGCGCGGTCAGAATTTCCAGCTTGCGTTTTTCCTCCTGCATCTTGCGCACGGCGATCCGGCGGGCCGCATCGCCTTCGAGCGCCGAGCCCACCGCCGCGAGCAGCAGCTCGGGATCAACCGGCTTCTCCAGAAAATCGGCGGCGCCGGCGATCAGCGCGGCGCGCGCAGTCGGCACATCGCCATGCGCGGTGATCACGATGATCGGCAACTTCAATTCCGGCTCTCCCAATGCCGCCTGCAGCTCGAGCCCGCTCATGCCCGGCATCCGCACGTCGAGCAGCAGGCAACCGGCGCTCGCGGGCTGATAGTTTTTCAGGAACTCGTCGGCGCTCGCATAGGCCTGCGTGCGGTAACCCTTGAGCTCGAGCAGCACTGTGAGCGAGTCGCGCACCGACGCGTCGTCGTCGACGATATACACGCACGGGTTAACGGGCGTCATCGGCGCTGTCCCCGAAATCTGCGGGCGGGATCGTGAAGTGAAACACCGCGCCGCCGTTCACGCCCGCTTCAACCCATAGCTTGCCGTCGTAGGCCTCGACGATGGCGCGGCTCATCGCAAGGCCCATGCCGATGCCCGTGATCTTGGTCGTCGCGAACGGCTCGAACAGGCGGTCGACGATATCCGCATTGATGCCCGGCCCCGAATCCGCGACGGAAACCTTGACCCATCCGTCGTCTGTCAGGCTGGCGCAAACGCGCACGGTGCGAACGCGCTGCCCTGCCCCGGTGATGGAATCGAAAGCATTCCCGACCAGGCTGTGTATCACCGCTTCGAGCTGCACGCGGTCGATCATCAGGTCGACATTTCCGCAGGAAAGTTCCGCGCTCAACGTGATGTTCTGTTTCGCCGCGTCCGCGCGCATGGGCGACAAAGCGCCGTCGATCAGGCGCTGCACGTTCATATATTCGAAACTGGAGGAGCCATCGCGAAAGAAATCGCGCAGCCTTTGCACGACTTCGGCCGCGCGCGCAGCCTCGTGCTCGATTTTCTCCGGCAAGTCGCTGCCCCCGGCGGGCCCCTGCTGCGAGCGCGACGCATGCGCATAATTTCGAATCGCGGAGAGCGGCTGATGCAACTCGTGCGCGAGCGCCGCGGCCATCTCACCCGCGGCGGCCAGCCGTGCCGAGCGGCCGAGCTGGCGCTCCATCGCCTTGCGCCGCGTGATGTCGCGAGTCACCGCAATGCGCAGCGCGGGCTTATCGTTTTCGGCGGTGCCGACAGAGAGCTCGACTGGAAATCGTGTGCCGTCTCCGCGCACGCCCGTCAATTCACACGGCTCGCCGGCGCGCGCGGCCTGCTCGAATTCGGGCAATACGTCGTACACGCGCTTGCCGATCAGATCGGTCGTCGCGTATCCGAATATTTTTACTGCGGCCGGATTGGCCGCGATGATAAGACCCTGCTGCCCGACCGTAATGATGCTGTCCGGCGCGGTGGACACGATTGCGCGCACGCGCGCCTCGCTTTCGTTCAGCGCATTGCGCGCCTTGCGGTGCTCGTCAACGACCATGCCCAGAAACAAGCCGGTCACCGCAAGTGCGAGCAGCATCAGCTGGAATTCGGTCACCGACATGCCGACGTCGTGCGTCGAGTTCACGACGAACACGATGAATCCCAGCTGCATCACCGCGGTGCCGAAAATAGCGCCGACCAAACCTTGCCGCATCGCAATCCAGATCAGCGGCAGGAACAGAAGGTAGAACTGCTTGTACGGGTCGGCCCAGCTCGATCCGAAAATAAACCACAATGTGAAAATAACCGTAAGCAGCTGCGCGACGATTTCCACCCGCGACGAAAGCCGCACGACCTGCACGACGCGCGGCCAATTCGTAAGCAAGAGCAATAACGGCGTGTTAATG
>Ga0207689_10003432_pt1 | contig 14472 bp, 19 predicted proteins | sample KBSMisM52_FD_184312 | JGI IMG/M metagenome (GOLD analysis project Ga0207689, IMG submission 184312) | Miscanthus rhizosphere microbial communities from Kellogg Biological Station, Michigan, USA - KBS Miscanthus M5-2 (SPAdes) (version 2) | ecosystem: Host-associated > Plants > Roots >... | reverse complement strand
GAGCCGTCGGGATTCATGTTGGGGACGACCCGGAACGTGCATTCCTTGCGCAGCACGCGGGCAACGGGATCGTCCTCGTCGGTCAATTTCTCGAGCGCGCCTTCCATCCACCATTCGGCCATGCTCTCGCCGGGGTGCTGGCGGGCATAGAGCCAGACGTTGAGCGGACCCTCGCCGACCGCCAGGCAATCCACGTCCTGGCCGTCGAGGCTCTTCCCGAGCGAAGAATGGCGAACTCCGCTGAGGCCCGAGATCGTCGCGATCAGGTCGTGGTGCCGTTCCATCGAATAAGGCGCGAAATAGGCGATCCACACAGGGTCCTGCGGCGGCGTCAGTTTCATCGTCAGCACGCCGTCGGAGTAGCTCGTGCCGGAAATTCGGATCCACTCCTCGCGGTCGAGGCTCATCACGCCTTTATAGTCGGGCCAGCCGTGCGGATAGGCCGATGCGCCGCAGTTCGTGATGCGCAAGGTGATCTCGCGGCCCGCCGCTCCGGACAGCCGGAAATAGAACCATTGATAGAAATCGGACATGTGGTCTTTGACGATCTCCAGATCGACCACATCGCCGTCCTGCTTGACCACGCGGATGTTCCCCGCGTCAAACGCGCTCGAAATTACAAGGGCCATGAAACCTTCTGCAAAGCTGCGTTGGAAGTTGGCGCGCCTAAAGCCGAAAAATGCCGTTGCCGCAAGCATGTGGCCTAGCTAGCGCCCGATCATGAGCAATTTGCAGGCGCTCAACCGGATAGTTCCAGGCCTGGCGCTTTGCGTCGCGATCTCGATCGTGGGTTATTTCCTGCAGCAGCTGGAGCTGCTGACATTCGAGCGAGCCTGGATCGAAACTTTGGTGCTCGCGATCCTGGTCGGTGCTGCGGTTCGGACCGCATGGACTCCCGGCACAAGATGGAAAAGCGGAATCGATTTCTCAGCGAAGCTTCTGCTCGAAATCGCCGTCGTCCTGCTCGGCGCGTCGGTCAGTGCCGCAACGATCCTGGCCGCGGGGTGGGCTCTGCTCATTTCGATCCTCGGGATCGTCGCCGGTGCGATCCTTCTGAGCTTCGCGATCGGCCGGCTGCTTGGCCTGTCCAGGCGCCTCGCCATCCTGGTTGCGTGCGGGAACTCGATCTGCGGGAATTCTGCAATCGCCGCCGTTGCCCCGGTGATCGGCGCCGACGGCGACGAGGTCGCGGCATCGATCGCCTTCACGGCGGTGCTCGGGGTGGTCGTCGTCCTCATCCTCCCGCTCATCGGGGCGATGCTTGGGATGAAGCCGGTTGCCTATGGGGCGCTCGCCGGCTTGACGGTCTACGCCGTGCCCCAGGTCCTGGCGGCTACGGCGCCGGTGGGCGCGGGCGCGGTGCAGGTCGGCACGCTGGTGAAGCTCATCCGCGTGCTGATGCTTGGCCCGGTCTGTCTCGTCCTGTCGCTCCTTTCAACGAAGCTGCGTGACGAACCGGACGAGCCCGCGCCGCACGTTACCGCCGGAGACCGCCCGGCCCGGGGCCGGCCGCCGGTTCATCAGCTCGTTCCCTGGTTCGTCATCGGCTTCCTCATCATGGTTGCGCTGCGTTCCGCGAACCTCATTCCCACGATGGCCCTTCCGCCAATTGCCATCACAGCCACCATTTTCACGGTGATCTCGATGGCGGCCCTTGGCCTCGGGGTCGACGTTCGCACCGTATCGCGGGCCGGCGTACCCGTGACCGTCACCGTGATCCTGTCATTATTGGCCCTCGGTACGGTGAGCTTCACGCTCATCAGGCTGCTCGGGCTCTAATCGGCGAGGCCGCTGCCGCTGGCTTTCGGCGCTGACGTTGGCTAGCGCCTGAGCGATGCAGAAGCTTCCAGTGCTCGTAACCGGAGGCGCCGGCTATATCGGCAGCCATGCGGTGCTCGCGCTCAGGGATGCGGGCTGGCCCGTCGCGGTCATCGACGATCTTTCGAACGGAGCGCGCGAGCTTGTCCCCGGCGACGTTGCGTTCTTCGAGGGTTCCATCGCCGATAGAGCGCTGGTCGACGATATTCTCGGCCGGGAAGCGATCGGCGCGATCATGCATTTCGCGGGATCGATCGTCGTTCCGGAAAGCGTCGAGCAGCCGCTCAAATATTATGCGAACAACACGCTCGCGACCCACGCGCTGATCGATGCCGCGGTTGCCGGGGGCGTGAAGCACTTCCTCTTCTCCTCGACGGCGGCGGTCTATGGCGCGCCGGAGCGCGTTCCGATCGACGAAGAAGACGCGAAGCTTCCGATCAACCCCTATGGCGCATCGAAGCTGATGACCGAACGGATGCTTGCCGATTGCTCGGCGGCTTACGGCTTCAATTATGGAGCGCTGCGCTATTTCAACGTTGCGGGCGCCGATCCCAGGGGCCGCGCGGGCCAGATCGGGAAAGGCTCAACCCATCTCATCAAGATCGCGGTAGAGGCCGCGGTCGGGAAACGCGACGGTGTCTCGGTCTTCGGAACGGACTATCCGACGCCCGACGGCACCTGCATCCGCGATTACATCCACGTCAGCGACCTCGCCGCGGCGCATGTCGCCGCACTCGAGCGGCTGGTCGCGAATCCCAACGAGAACCTCATCCTCAACTGCGGGTACGGCAAAGGGTTGTCGGTGCTCGAGGTGCTGGACGCGGTGGACCGTGCCAACGGAGCCGCGGTTCCGCGCGAGATTGCGGCAAGGCGCCCGGGCGATCCGCCGCAGCTCGTCGCGGGGAACAAGAGGCTCATGCAAACCCTCGACTGGCGGCCGGCGCATGCCGACATCGACACGATCGTCGCCGATGCGCTCGCCTGGGAGCGAACGCTTGCCGGCCGTTCGCCTTGACTTGAGCGCGGCCCGTCTCTAGGGGAACCGCCGGTTTTCACGAACCTTCCTACAACCCGATTTTGAAAGAACGAGGCAGGCGCCCGGCCATGAAGATTCGCAACTCACTAAAGTCGCTGAAGTCGCGGCACCGGGACTGCCGAGTCATCCGTCGTCGCGGCCGCACCTACGTCATCAACAAGACGAACCGCCGCTTCAAGGCGAGGCAGGGCTAAATCTGCTGTTCGCCCGGCGGTGAGCCGGGCGGTTGAGATCCGGCATGGGATCGTACAAAAACCCGATGATTCGAGCCGTTTAGAGCGATGAATCGCCGTCAGCCGCGGTTAACGTCGGCTGGGCTACTTATCAACGTAAGGAGTCGTGTGATCATGCGTATTGCAAAGACACTGCTGATGCTGGGCGGCGTGGCGCTTGTCGCCGCGGCGAGCGGCGCATACGCCGATCCGCCCCAAGGTCAGTCCACGCCGAACAATTTCAACTACGAAATCAAGGACGGCAAGCGCGTTCCCAAGGGCAACCGGGTCGTCAACAAGGACGGCAGCTGGCGCGAGGAAATCCGCCAGGGCAATTGCGTCACGATCAAGGAAATGTCGGCGGCCGGCGAGTATAAGGAAACTCGCCAGTGCGGCGGTTGAGCCTTTAGCCGAAGCTGCCCTTCGGCCGCTTTTTGATCTCGCACTTCGGCAGCTGGGTCACGTCAACGTCCTTGCAGTTGCGCACCTGAGCGCCTCCGTCGGGGCCCGCGAAGATTGCCCAGTCAACCGGCGGCCCCCGATCGTAGACGCAGTGGGCCACCCACATATCCAGATTCTTCCACTCGCCGACGAAGCCGGCGTCGGTGATGCGCTTGCAGGTATATCCTGAGTCATAGATCGCATGTTTCAGGCCGATGGCGAGGTTCATCGCGTCGAGCTGGTGAAGCTGGTTCTGCTCCTGGCTGCGCACCTTGATCGCCTGCTGGTTGGTCGGGGGCACGTCCTCGCCGCAGGCGGCGAGGGTCAGGATTCCAAGGGCGGCGATCAGCGCTTTCACGGCGTGTTCCTTCATCACGAGTAGCGGATCTTAACGCGCGAAGCCGCCGCGACGGCCCGCGCAACGGCGTCGTCGGTTGTCTCGTCCCGGGCGAGGGCAACGCCCATGCGCCGGTTCTTGAGCGTGTTGGGCTTGGCGAAAATGCGAAGGTCGACGGGATGCCCGGGAGCGCCGAGGGCAAGCGCGTCGGCGATCCCGTCATAGGCGAACGTCTCGCTCTCCTCACTTGCGAGGATCACCGCCGAAGCCGCGGGACCGGCAAGCTCGATCGACGGAATCGGAAGACCGAGGATCGCCCGGAGGTGAAGCTCGAACTCATTGGGGAATTGCGAAATGAGAGTCACCATTCCCGTGTCATGAGGCCGGGGCGACAGTTCGGAAAAGATCGCCTGGTCGCCGGACACGAAGAATTCGACTCCGAAGATGCCATGTCCGCCGAGCGCGGTGACGATTTTGCGCGCCTGGTTACGGGCAGAAAAGAGCGCGCCTTCGGATAGAGCTGCGGGCTGCCAGCTTGTCCGATAATCGCCGGCCTCCTGGCGATGCCCGACCGGAGCGCAGAACAAAATTCCGTCCCGGGTCGAGACGGTGAGCAAGGTGATCTCGCTGTCGAAGTCGATGAATTCTTCGACGATCACACGGGGGCGATCGCCGCGCATTTTGGCGACGGCATAGTCCCAGGCGGTGCCGACTTCGTCCTCGGTCTTGGCAATGCTCTGGCCCTTGCCGGAGCTCGACATGACCGGCTTGACGACACAGGGGAGGCCGACTTCCCGCGCCGCCGCGATGGCTTCCTCGCGGCTCTCGGCAAAGCGGTATTGGGACGTAAGGAGGCCGAGCTCGCGCGCCGCGAACTCGCGGATTCCGTCGCGGTTCATGGTCAATTGGACGGCCTTGGCCGAGGGCGCGACGCGCCAGCCTTCCTGCTCGAGCCCGGCGAGGGTCGCCGTATCGATCGCCTCGATCTCGGGGACGATCACGTCGGGTTTGTGCTTCTCGACCGCGGCGCGGAGGGCCGATCCGTCGAGCATCGGGAATACTTCGAAGGCGTCAGCTACCTGCATCGCCGGCGCATTGGCGTAGCGGTCGCAGGCGACGATCCGGCAGCCGAGCCGCTTGGCAGCGATCGCGAACTCGCGGCCGAGCTCGCCCGAGCCGAGCAGCATCAAGGTGGCAAGGTACATGAAGGCCGCTTACTGTGTTCCTGCGAAAGCAGGAACCCAGGACTGGACCCCTGCTTTCGCAGGGGTACAACAATGACCATGCGAACTGCTCTCCTGCTCTCCTGCGCTATGCTCATCGGGGCCGCCCCGGCGAAGAAGCTGCTCACACCCACCGACATCGTGAACGGCGCGCCGGCCGGCGCGTGGAAGACGATTCCCGCGGACGATCTCCTGGTCATGGATTTGAAGAGCGGCGCGCGGGTGGTCGTCCAGCTCGCCCCGATGTTCGCGCCGGTGCACGTCGCCAACATCAAGGCGCTCGCCCGAAGCAGCTATTGGGACGGAGCGACCATCTACCGGGTCCAGGACAATTATGTCGCGCAATGGGGGCTCAACGATAGCGACAAGCCGTGGCCGACCGGAGTCACGGCCAAGCCGCCGGCGGAATATACCCGGCCGTTCAAGGGATTGTCGGTCAAACCGCTTGGCTATGCCGACCCCTATGCGCCGGGCACGGGCTTCGCGGACGGATGGCCAATCGCTTATTCAAGCAAGAGCGGCTGGGCCAACCTCGCGCATTGCTATGCGACCGTGGGAGTCGGCCGAAACCTGTCGCCCGACACCGGGACCGGAGGCGAGCTTTATGCGATCATCGGCCAGCCGACCCGCCACATGGACCGCAACCTTGCGGTCGTCGGCCGGGTCATCGACGGCATCGACAGGCTAAGCTCACTGCCGCGCGGAACCGAAGCGCTCGGCTTCTACAAGGACAAGGCTGAGTTCGTGCCGATCGCCAGCATCCGGCTGGCGAGCGAGATGCCGGCGGCCGGGCGCCCGTCCTATGAATATCTGGATACGGCAAGCGCGAGCTTCGCCCGCTACATTCGCGTCCGGGCCAACCGGCACGACGATTTCTATACTCGCCCCGCAGGCGGGGTCGATTTGTGCAACGTCCAGGTGCCGGTCAGGAAGAAGACCTAGCTACGCTGCCCAGGCGTGATTTTCCCGGTCACGATTCTTGTGTTGGATGATCACCGGACCTGATGGCCGGCTCGCTTCGGCCAGCGGCAAGGCGGTCGCGCAGAACGCGCACTCGGCCGACATTCGGCCGATGATCCAGTGGGTACGGCCGCAGCCGGGGCAGTGATTGACCTCTTGATCATGATAAACCGCGTGATAGCCCCGCTCATTAGGCCTCCGGGCTTCGCCGGACATGATGGGCATGAGAGACCTTCCTTTCGCGGCTCGACCAACGAGCGAAGGCGCGCACGGTTGCACGATGCCGATCGGCGCCGGGCGATAAGGAGCTGGAATTCGGGCTGAATCGACTTGGGCGGGCGATCAGCCGCGCCGGGCCGCGACCTTCAAGCCATCGAGCGAGATGGGATTAGCGAATTCGGCGCCAAGCTTGTCGCCGGCCGTCCATTTGACCACGGCATTGGCGCGGTCGCGTCCAGGAAGCATCAGCCAGACCCGTGAACCGACCTCGAACTGGCCGTCGGCCCTGGCCATGAAGCCCTGCTCGGAAATGTTGAGCACAGTCGCTTCGATGCCGGTCGTCCCAAGCTCGCGCACCTTGGCGTCGAGTGCGACGCGATGGCGCGAAGCCTGTCTCCGTTCGCTCTGGTCTTCGGCGATACGCGCCTTGATCATCGAAAAGCTCATCTCCATCGGCCGAGCTACTCTGCCGCGGCAAAGGACAGTCCGACCCGGCCATCCTTCACCCACCTGACCTGTGCCGCTACCTGCCCGCGGTCAAGCAGCTGGAGTCTCAGCTTCTCGCCGATATGCGGCACGTAGGGAAAGATTACCATAGCGCCCGAGCCGGACACGTTGACCAGCCGGACGACGTGATTACGGCCGCGAAATTCCAGCACTGCCGTGCTCGATATCGAAGCCGCGCGCCCCTCGCCGCGCTCGTCGATCGAGCGGTGCGCGCCGCGCGGGATCATCCCGCCGTCGAGAAAGAAACCTGAGCCCAAAAAATCACCCCCCACAACCCGACCCCTTGCCCTAGCGCACGGGCGCTTAAGGATTGGTTGTGGGGCGGGACCTATGTCGGTTGTCAGTGATTGTGTCCTCGGCGTCACTGGCGAGCGGCGTTCATCGCGTGTATTGATTGAATGATTGATGGGGATATCCTTGAAATTGAAGGCTTTGGTCCCGATGGACGCGCGTCTAAATAGCATCCTGCTGTTCTCCGCGGCGGCTCTCCTGCCGGCTGCGCTTCACGCCCAACCGAAGCCGGCGCAAACCGGACCTGCTCCTGCCAAGGCGGTCGCAGGCAAGCCGGCGGCATCGCTGCCGGGCACCGGTCAGAATTCCGCCAACCCGGATTATACGCCGCAGCCGCAAGGGGAGCAGCAACCACCCCAACCGCCGCCGCCGCCGCTGCCGCCGGCCGTCTGGGATCAGCGGAGCGCAGTCGATCTCCTGTCCTACATCCAGCAGATCGGCAGCGAGGGCCTCAATCCCGCCGATTACGATCCTGACGGACTTATGGCGGCGCTTGCCGCGGGCGATCCTGTCCGGCTGTCGGCAGAAGCGACCGACCGGTTCAACCGCGTTTCGTCCGATCTCGCGCTCGGCCACGTCAAGCGCTCGGCGAGGATCGACTGGTTCGTCGCGGATCCCGATCTCGACGCGGCCAAGCAAGACGCCCTGCTGCGCGCGGCAATCGCTCAGCACAACATCACCGGAACGCTGAACGGGCTTCTCCCGACCCATCCGCAATATGCCGCGCTGAAGCTCGCGCTCTCGACGACCCCGAGAACCGATACGGCGACGATCGACCGGATCAAACTCAACCTGGACCGCTGGCGCTGGCTGCCGCGAGACCTCGGGCAGAAGTATATCATCGTCAACGTGCCCGGCTTCCACGCGACCCTGGTGGAGAACGGGGTGAACCGATGGAAGCAGCGGGCGATCGCCGGCAAGCTTTCAACCCCGACGCCCCAGCTGTCGGCGACCGCGGTCGGAGTGATCCTCAATCCGTGGTGGGAAGTGCCCAAGAGCATCGAGAAGGAGGCCGCCGGCAAAAAGGGGTTCGTCCCGTTCAAGGGACCGGACGGCAAGATCCTGCGCTGGCGCCAGCCGCCGGGGCCGACCAACGCCCTTGGCCAGATCAAGTTCGTGATGCCCAATTCTAAGGCGATCTATCTTCACGACACCAATGCGCGGAGCCGGTTCAACGACGACACTCGCGCGCTCAGCCACGGCTGCGTGCGGACCCAGCATATCCTCGATCTCGCGACCGAGCTCTTGGGCGATGACTCCGGAGAGTGGACCACGGACAAGATCCAGACCGCGCTCGACAGCAAGAAAACCGTCCAGGCGAACTTCGTAAAGCCGCTCCCGGTCTATATTGTCTATTTCAGTTCGGCCGCGCTGCTCGACGGCCGGATCGTCCAGTACAAGGATTTGTACGGCCGCGATTCCAAGGCAATGAAGGCGCTGTCGATGAAGGACGGCGGGGCGAGCCTGACGCCGCCCAAGCCCAAGCCGGTGCCAAAGCCGGACCAGGTCGCGACGCGGTAGGGCTCAAGCAACTTCGGTGACGGTGGCGTTCTACGGAATCCTCGCTTCACTTGCAGCGGTTCAGGATTCCCCGGTGGTGCCAGTCACCGACTCACGCCTTCCCCGCCCCGCTTATGAGGAGGAGCAGGCAGATGAAGCATCGCGTGTTGTCATCTTCGACGTCCTCGAGCGAACGGGCAAATGCCTGGTCAACGTAGATCCTAAGGCCAGCATGGCGCTCCTAACGACCGTGCCAGGAACGCAAGCAAGTGATCGGGCTTTCGACAAACTGCACCGGCACCTACCCGACTGTCTCGGAATTGGGGTCGAAAGAACCAAGTTTTACGGGACCATAGAAGTTCAGATGAAGGGAACTGCGCTCAAGGGCGCAGTCGCTCAGGCCCTCTACCGGCTTCAATTTGCATCGCGCCCGCCGAGTTCGCTCCCAATTCCCGCTTCGGTAGCGCCGATCATGCCTCCCGCAAGCGATGAGATATACCGGCAATTGGATGAGAAATACCGGCAATTGATAGCGAGCTACGCATTCGCGCAGTGCCTCGTTTATGCGCGGCCCGAAGCGGTCAGGCGTTTAGTGCTGAGCAAGATTGCATCGAGTGAGGAGAGCGAGGCACTCTCCCAGCTCCGGCAATTCATGCGCCCGTGTGTCTACAAGGGCACGACGGTCAAGGCCGATCGGAATTCCTTCCGCTTGATGCTGGCCCAGAGTCTTTATCGTTGGTCGATTACAGCGGCCGCTAGCTCGGCTGCGGCAGCGAGGCGTTAAGCGAGCTTGCTTGAACAACCCCCCGGACGGTCGTTACGCCAGCTTATCCGCGTAGATCATGCGGCCGCCGGCAAGGCGCCGCATGACGGCGTACTGGTTCTCACGCGACATCGCGAAGCAACCCTCGGACCGGCCGAGCTTGCCGTGGAGCGAGATCATGTCGTCCTCGGCATACCATGCGTTGTGAATGACGATCGCGCGGGGCTCGGCGTTGTAATTCGACCAGTCGAGCCCGCGAACCTTCATCGAAACGCCATACTTGCCGTCATAATAATCGCCCGTGACGTAGGTCCCGTTGGAACTCGCGTACGAGCCGAAATTGTTCGAGAAACGCTCGACGAATCCCGAATGATCGGGATCGGAGCCGCGGCCGTGAGCGACACGGTAGCTGTCGACCTTGCCGTTCTGAAGGTCGACGACGTGAAAGCGCGGGTCGCTCGACGGAAGCGAGAAATCGACCACGCCGATGGTGTCGCGCGGCCAGACCTGGTGCGAGTTGAGCGCGGCCTTGGCCCTTTCGAGGAGCTGCGGGTTGATGCCGGTAGGCACCGTCAGCTGCGGAGTGGCCGCAAGCGGCGCCAGCGGGTCTGGACCGGCGTTCGTCGGCGCATAGACGACGCCCGGCAGAATCTGCGAGCTAGCCGACGAGGAAAGGATCGCTCCCCCCGCTGCCATAGCTCCAATGCGCAGCAACTCCCGCCGATTCAATGACACCCGTACCCTCCCGAACGAAGCAGCTTGTCTATCATTCAATGGGTTAATGGCCGATAACCCATTCGTTCATGTTGCTCTCCCCATCGTTCCGGAAGCTCGTTTCACCGCACAAGTCACGTTTTGGAAACGCCTTGAAGCGACGGCGAGCCCCTGCTAAAGGCCCGGCGCCGCCGAGGTGGTGCCTCTGACGGCCGCTATATTATTGTCGACGATCCGGAGCCTCACGGCTCTTTCGTCGTTTTTAGGGCAGCCCTTATCGACAGGGGGATGCCAACAAGGAGAGTGACGGGAATTTATGCAGATCATCGTTCGCGATAATAATGTCGAGCAGGCGTTGCGCGCCCTCAAGAAGAAGCTGCAGCGCGAAGGCATCTACCGCGAGATGAAGCTGCGCCGTCATTACGAAAAGCCGTCGGAAAAGCGCGCCCGTGAGCGCGCCGCCGCGATCCGCCGCGCCCGCAAGCTCGAGCGCAAGCGCGCCGAGCGCGAAGGCGCCCGCTAGACCTTAGCGCCCAAGCCCGTGTCCTCCACCGAAGCCGCAAGCCGTCCCGCCAGCACCGGCCGGACCGTGAAGCTGTGGCTCGGCTTCCTCATCATCATTGCCGCCGCGATCGGGCTGGCCTGGGCTGGCGCCGGAAAGCTGCGTCCCGAAGTCAGCGAGACGGGCCTTGAGTTCCGAACGATGAAGGCCGGAACGGGCGAGCCCATCGGCCCGAGCGACGCCGCGGTGATCGATTATATCCTGACGGCCGATGACGGGACCGTGTTCGACACCAGCGATTCGCACGGCGGGGCGCAGCCGTTCGTCATGGCCGGGGTCTTCCCCGGCTTCGCCGAAGCCATGGCGAAGATGAAGGAAGGCGGACGCTATCACTTCACCATGCCCAAGAGCCTCGCGTTCCGGAACGGCGAGTCGCCGCCGGGCTTCACCGGCGACCATCTGACGTTCGACGTCCAGGTGCGGAAGGTCGTTCGCGGCGGGGCGGCGATGATGCAAAGCGGGCCGCAGCCGCAGCCGCAGCCGCAGCAATAAGCTAGCCTGCAACGACTTCGGGCGGCTCCCCTTCTTTTGCCGCTTGCTGTTTGCTGAGGTCGACCAGCACCACCTTCAACGTCGCGAGGATCGGGTCGGCGAACAGCACGCCAAGGATTCCGAACAGGGCACCCATCAGCAGCTGCATCGCGAGCACTACCGCGGGCGCCAGGTCGACCGTTCGGCGGGCGATGTAGGGGACGACCAGATAGCCGTCGATGTTCTGGACGAAGAAATAGACGAAGACGGCATAGACGCCCTGTTGCGGCCCGGCGCTGAATCCGACCGCCACCATCAGCACGCCCGATGTGATCGCGCCGATGTTGGGGATGAAGGCGAGCACGCCGGTGACCAGCCCCAGGAGCGCCGCCATCGGGATCGGGCCGACCCCGACGATCCGGCTGACCTCAGCCAGCATGAACCAGGTGAAGACGCCTTCGAAGATCATCCCAACGAGGCGGCCGAACAGCAAACGGCGGAGCGTGAAGCCGACGTGCGCGGCGATGCGGTAGAAGCCCGCGCGGTGCCTCAGGGGCAGCATCCACGCGATCCCGCGATCGTAGATCCTGGGCTCGGCGGCGAGGAAGATGCCGATGACGACCATTGCGATGAAGCTGGTGACCGCGCCGATCGCGCTTCCGACCGCGCTGGTCAGGCGACCGACCGATCCCAGCAGCTGCGTGCCGAGATTGCCCCCCTGGCCCTGCGGCAGCAGCCCCAGGGAAGCCGCGAACTCCATCAGCCGGTTGAACTGTTCCGTGACGACGATCCGGAGCGCTTCGAACTGCGCGGCGATGGTCGTCCCGGCGAACCAGAACACCCAGCCGAGGAATCCAAAACCGAGCAGGATGGTGAGGAGCAGGCGATACGGCCGCGGGATCGGGAGCCAGCGCCCGATCAGGCGCGTGCCGCCGTCGAGGAACACGGCGAAGATGGCGCCTCCGACGATGAGGAGCAGCGGCTGGGCGAGGACGATGATCCCGACGATGGCCAGCGCCATGCCGAGCCACACGGCGGCCTTCTGCATCTCGCGGCGGACGAAGGGATCGCGAAATTCGGCCGGGCCCGGCCGCTCGACATGCGGTTCGGTGGTCGGCGGCCGCCCGTTCGCCGTCTCGGCCTTGATGGCTTTCCGGCGGGGCGCCTTCGCCATCAGCTATGCCGGAGCGAATGTCCGGCGCGGCCGGGCCGGAATGCCGGGACCCAGGTCAGCGGATTGTACCAGACCGTCGAGCCGTCGAGCGAGAAGGTGATGAACTCGGCGCGCCCGCCGATATTCTCCCATGGCACCGACCCGCCGAGCCCGCCGGCGAATTCGGTGACCCGGCTGTCGGCGGAATCATCGCGATTGTCGCCCATCAGCCAGAGGTGGCCGGGCGGAACTCGGACGGGGGGAAAATCATCCTCGCTGGACCGGCCAAGCTCGACCGTGTCGAAGCTGCGCCCGTTCGGCAAAGTCTCGCGAACGACGGGCACCCGGCAAAACGGTCGCCCATCCGGTCCGCTCGTCCGGTAAGGGAGCAGGTTCCCGTCGCCTCCCGGCGTCCCGCAGGGCAGGTTGGGGTCGATCGGGATCATCGCCGCGGGACGGCGCTCGCGCTTCACCGGCTTGTCGTTGATGATCAGGGTTCCATTGACCATTCGGAGCGTGTCGCCCGGAAGGCCGATGACGCGCTTGATGTAATCCTCGTTCCGGCCGGGCGGGGTGACGATGACGATGTCGCCGCGCTCGGGCATCTTGCCGAGCACCCGGCCATTCATGAACGGCAATGTGATTCCCCAGGATTCGCCGGAACGCAGGAAGAGCGAGCGGATGATCGCGAGGGGGTTGGGAATCGTCGGCGAGACATAGGACCAGCCGTAGGGGTATTTGCTCACCACCAGGCGGTCGCCGGTGAGCAGGCCCGGCATCATCGATTCGGACGGAATGTAGAAGGGCTTGGCGATGAAGCTGTGGAAGGCGAGCACGGCCAGAAGCACCCACAGCAGGCCCTTGATCTCGCGCCACACGGCGGAGCCCTTGTCGGGTGCCTTCTCTTCGGTGATTGGGGGAGGCGCCGGCTTGTCGGTTTCTGGCGCAGGAGCCTCAGGGACAGTTTCGTTCAACAATCAGGGCTCCAGCTTGCGGACGGTCAGGATGACGAAGGCCTGCGCCCAGGGATGATCGTCGGTCATCGTCAGATGTATGTCGATGGCGTGGCCTTCCGGCGCAAGGGCGTCAAGCCGCGCCTTTGCCCCGCCGGTGAGCTTTAGCGTCGGTTGCCCGGATGCAAGATTAACGACGCCGATGTCCTTCATATAGACGCCGCGCTTGAAGCCGGTGCCGACGGCCTTGGAGAAAGCCTCCTTGGCGGCGAAGCGCTTGGCAAGCGTGCCGGCGCGCGTGTGCGGGCGAGATGCGGCCTTGGCGCGCTCGATCTCGGTGAAGACGCGATTGAGGAATTTGTCGCCCCAACGGTCGAGGGAATTCTGGATCCGCTCGATGTTGCACAGGTCGGAGCCGATGCCGACGATCGTCACCGCGCCGAATCCATCAGCTCGCGCATTCGTCGGACGCTGGCGTCGAGGCCGGTGAAGATCGCTTCGCCGATCAGGAAATGGCCGATGTTCAATTCGGCGAGCTGCGGGATGGCCGCGACCGGGATGACATTGTCGAAGGTGAGCCCGTGGCCGGCATGCGGCTCGATTCCGTTCTTGACCGCGAGAGCGGCGCAGTCGGCAATCCGCTTCAGCTCCGCCGCGCGTTCCTCGCCCTCGACATGGGCATAGCGGCCGGTGTGGAATTCGACGACCGGAGCGCCGAGCCGGACCGCGGCGGCGACCTGTTCTTCGGTGGGTTCGATGAACAGACTGACCCGGATGTTCGCGGATCCGAGCTTGTCGACGAAAAAAGCGAGGTGGTTGTGCTGCCCGGCGGCGTCCAGGCCGCCTTCGGTCGTCCGCTCCTCCCTTTTCTCCGGGACGATGCAGGCGGCGTTCGGGCGATGACGCAGGGCGATGGCGAGCATCTCCTCGGTCGCCGCCATTTCGAGGTTCAGCGGAAGGTCGATCTCGGCCATCAGCCGGTCGATGTCCTCGTCGGTGATGTGCCGCCGGTCCTCGCGCAGGTGCGCGGTGATGCCGTCGGCGCCGGCATCGGCGGCGATGTGCGCCGCGCGGACCGGGTCGGGATGATCGCCACCCCGCGCGTTCCTGATGGTCGCGACGTGGTCGATGTTGACGCCGAGGCGAAGCTTTCCGGTCACGCGGCGGCGCGGCTACCGGGCTTGGTGGGCGGAATTGCGGCAAGATCGGGCGGAAGCGAGTCGGCCTCGTAGGTCGGCACGTCGATCCGGATCAAAGGATAGAAGGGCACGCCGAGGTCGGCCTTGCCCGACGAACGGTCGACCAAAGCTGC
>Ga0207689_10003429_pt1 | contig 14476 bp, 19 predicted proteins | sample KBSMisM52_FD_184312 | JGI IMG/M metagenome (GOLD analysis project Ga0207689, IMG submission 184312) | Miscanthus rhizosphere microbial communities from Kellogg Biological Station, Michigan, USA - KBS Miscanthus M5-2 (SPAdes) (version 2) | ecosystem: Host-associated > Plants > Roots >... | reverse complement strand
ATAGATATTGTTTTTGATAAAAACTAATTTCTTTTTTTATGGACGGTAATTTTTTTGTAACTGATATAAGGAATGTAGATTGTAATTTTATATGGAAAATACAGCGCAAGAATCAGAGATTACAAAACAAATAGGAGATAAAATTGAACAAAATGCATCTCAGTGGTCTGGAGTATTAAAAGAAGTTGTGGATAAGCTAACCGGTAAGAATATGGATGTTACCTATAATTTTGACAATTTTGAAATCGATGTGCCTAAAGCAACTGGTCCCGATGGAAGGAATTTGGGTAGTGCGAAGTGGAAGATAAATGGTAAATTCATTTTCTCGACTCAACTCTTAGACAAGACAAACAGTATGAAATAGATTTGAACTCAACTGCATCCGCTAACTCAAATTCAGATCCCGAAACTTCAGCAATGAATAATGTAGCTGAAAGTTTGAAGTGTATAAAGGGAAAAATTAGCATTCAAATAAAAAAAAGGCCGGCCTTATCGATTGCATTAAATGGCAATACGGTTCTTTTGGATATTGAAGATCCGTCAATATTGGGTTTAACAGAAAGTGATACCACTGTAGGAGTATTTGACAGCCTTAAAACTGCCAAGAAATTGGGGGAGATATTGAATTCAAAAGGTTTAACTTTATCTATACTAAGAAAGGGTAAGAAGGCTGTTAGCCTAGGTAGAGAAGCCACTCCTACAATAAGCTCTATTGTTACTGGGAGCGATGATATTCAAGTCGACAGTATAAAAGAAGTTACTAAGTTCGGTAAAGACATTAGAAAGCATCGGGAGAATTAAAAGAGAAAGTAATTGGGATTTCATTTTTTATATCTCTGATCTCTGACTAACGATTACTCGATTAAATACTAGAAAGTATCAAATAATCAAAGTTCGTCAACCTGAGAAATTATTTTTCTCAAATCTTGTTTATCGGATAGAACATCTTGCCAATAGTGATCATTTTTTCTAATGGTTTCAGGTGCCGATGAAATTGTGAAATCTGTTGGAAAGATAGAATCTAATTTCTTCCATTCTATAGGCATCGAAACGGTTGCATTAAGTGTGGGTCTCAACGAGTATACCGATGCAATGGTTTTGCCTCTTGCATTCTGATTGTAGTCAAAGAATATTTTTCCCTTTCTCTTCAAAGTGCTCCACTCTAATGTTACTTTTTTAGGAAATTTTGAAATCATCATTTTAGCTATGACTTCGACGAAACTTTTCGTCTGTTCATAGGAATATATATTTGAAATAGGAACATAACATGCAATCCTGATTTACCTGATGTTTTCACATATGATCTTAACTTTAGCTCTCCCAATATGTGGTTGAGTTCATGCCTAGATCTGTATCTAAGTCTTATATGAGATGTTGCATTGATGTATATATGAGTGGAATAACAGACTGGGATGATATCAAAAAAAAGGAAGCGAGAGGAATTGACGATTATGATTTAGGTGAAGTTCATGATTTAGATGCAGAGGTAGTTGTCACAAAAAGAGGAGTTGTCGATAAGGATAAATTTTACTTGCCTAAGAATAAAGTTGTACGATATGATGGCCATAAAGTATGGTTCAACGTTACTAAAGATGAGGCCAAGGCCTTTAAGAAAGACTGAAGGAACCTGCATTGTGAATATTTATTCAAATACAGGAGCCACTCTGTTTCTAACGATTTTTAATTGACTCAAGCCGGTTTCATCAATTCCCTTTCTTTTTACGATACTCCATAGGGCTTTCTGGTCGGGTCGAGTGAGTATGCAGGTCAAAAATCCTTGTTCGCTCATTGTCAGGGATTTCTTTAATATGTACATTTTCTAGGAGAGAAATAAAATACAGTTTTTGAAAATCTTCATCTGGCATGGCTATAATTGCACAAGTAGAACAAATTTGAATTCCAGATTTTGCATCAATTTTAGCATCACACAATAAACAAGTCGACATTTTGGTAAAGTCCTCTGACATATTGTATTATGTAAAACATTCAATATAACAATTGGATATCAATAGGAAATTATGTTTATCAAGTTTCATATATGATGCTTTATTCAATACTCAATATCATAATAATTAATATTTGTACATGAGACCAAAAGCACTTCTGTGACAGACAAGTTTGTATATTACTCCAAATAGTAATAATCTCTCCTACAATATCAAAATCTGAATCTATGATTATGGATTGTTTCTTATATCCGGCGATCCCTTCTTGGTTCGTTATTGATGCAATGTATTCTATGTCATTAGGCGCGATCATGGATGACTCGGTATTTATCCGAATTGATTCTTGCTGGTATGGTAGACGTACTACGGGGAGAGTTCAAGTTCATAAAGGTGGTGTAATTTCCCTTACACTCAAGTCTTTAAAATTCCAAGTCATATTGTCTGATCTAAATACAGCTAACGGTCCCCCATTAGTTATTATGTAATTTTTGACCTTTCCGCAATTTGCACTGTAAAATATTTCATCAGGACTGTTGGCATACCATCCGCCATCGTCAGTTAGATCGCTAACCTTTAACCATTGATTATTGGCCTTATCATCTAGATAAGATTCCATTTTTACCGCAGTATCATTATTTAAATTGTAAACCACTACTTTCCATCCAATCCACCTGCCTATAATGGGATCTGTGGCTTGCACTTCGGCGCGTTCACTCGTATAGCCACCTGTATGCCATATCTCTTTTACCCAAGAAACGGTTCCATTAACGTCTATTTCACCCTTCAAAGCTGTGCCTTCGCAAGGAACAGTGTCATTATGTACTCCACCTCTGACGGACCAGACAAGAGAGTCATTTGGATTCATTATTGGAATTATCTTTGCGTATCCTGTCATCTCGACGTTTTTCCATTCCGCAGATCCTGGGAGTCTTAGAACTTCCATTCTGACCTCACCAGCGTATTTCCCATTTTCAAGTCGCCCGCTTACCTGCCAAGAACCATCCGATTGACGAGAAATATTTGATGCTGGTTTAAATCCTGGATCCTTGGTCGGATTGTCCATATCAATAAACCATTCTCTTCCCCCAGGTTTTGTAGGATAGATTTCCAATATCCCAAATTTGTCTGAATTTTTTGCTATATCAGAAAGAGATATCTTTGAAATTGGAACATGATAGTAAATTATTGCAAAAGCGGCAACAATCAAAGTTAATGTAATAAACGTCCTTAAATTTTTAGGCTTCATCCATCTCGTATTCTTTTAATTATAAAGTTTATAATTGTTAATCTTCAGATTGTTCTATTTAGATAACATATATTGATTAGAGTAGGAGAGATTTTTCGCATTTATTCGGATTCAATTTTTAAGGATTGTAATATTTGCTTAATAGTGGGTAGATAGGTATCAAACTTGGAATTTTCGGCGCTATATTGGAGAACATAAATCTTCTTACCCAATGACGTCCAAGAATGCATTATCTCAAAAGAAACAGGATTTCCGATACTTGGTAATGTTGAAAAAATAACTTGATAACCAGGATGGCCAGCGAGAGTGGTTGAATCAGAGCTTAATATTTTTACTTGATTTGTTTGGTTCAGTGAGGAAAGCGTCATATTAGTAAAATCCTTGAGAGATACGTTCTGTTGGTAGTTCATTACAGTTATAGTTAATCTAGGCGGGATTGGATCGGAAAGATTTTGTAGTGGACCATAAAATGCTGCTATCTGAGTATACTCTGGTAGACCGCTATCTGAGTATGTCCAGTTTGAAGGAAACAACATAGATATTCCATGTTGTGAATTTCGATATGCAAGTTGGTTTGGAGATGATCCGTTAGTAACGTTTGGTTCCAGGCCAAAACCAAAACTTGTCTTATTTGTATTCGAGTCTGGTCTTTCTGCCGCAAACACTAGATTTGACGAGATTGTAATTTGAAATAACAGTGCAACACTAATCAATCCGAATACTGTCAATAATCGGTTAGCAAATAAATTCATAGTCTAATTATCGAGAAGTAACAAATGAGTCCTTTAATTGTTTCTATTTGAGCTAGATTAAAATATTCAGTTGGATTCTTGAATCATCAAACGAATCGAAATGAACTCTAATTAATTAAATGTACCAGATTTCTTCGTTATTTCAGATTCATATAGAAAAATAAGTAAGAAAAATATTTGCATAAATGATTATACAAACTATTTAAATTATTATGACGGTATTAATTTAATGGAATCGATGAGATGTGACTATTGTAGAAAACAAATACATTCCTTAAATCACTTCTTGGATATGTTCGTCTGCAATGCCTGTTATCATAAATTGATTTCCCATGTGTTCTACCCAGGAAAAATCCATGCTTGATGGTGAGTCTACCGCCTTAGCGCCATGGTCAATTCGTTACCCCAATTAAATATCATTAATTCGATGAATCCCATAGACATACGGCAGTTAACTTATCCTCCTAGGATTCGGCTTGTATACGCAAATTACATATTCATCAAGCCGTTGTAGCTTTTTTGTGTAGTGTTTATAAAATATGTAAACCTAATTATTAATGATAATTTTGGTCTCCTCTGATAAGCACTCATTTAAGACTGATATAACTGATGAAGACGAATTAAGGGAGATTGAAAAGGTTGAGAAAATTTTAAGCTCTGACGAAAAAGTTCTCTTAGTTGCTAGACAGTCCAGACTGAAGCCTGGTGGTTCGGCCCTAACACCGGATTCTATTATAGCTACCGATCGAAGGGTAATCATGAGAGACCCCTACATGCTAGGTTTGAAATCTGAACTTATTGATATTCCCTATGACGTAATAACCAGCGTAAAACTACAAAAGGGCGTATTTTCTTCAACTATTTTATTTAAGGCACCGTCGCTAGTAAACAAATCCAAATTGGGCCTTATCGATGAGGATATATCCGGCGAAGATGACCAAGAAGGTGTGATGGAAGCGCTCTCAAAGGACAAGGCCGAAGAACTTTTAGAAATAATCAGACGGCGAATGAATGAAACCAATGACGATAGATCAATAAGTGTTGATAATATTTCTATTGCTGAAGAGATTGAGAAGCTGTCTGCATTAGTGAAAAAAGGAGTTTTGAGTGAATCCGAATTTCAGAAAATGAAACAACATCTTTTGGAAAAAATGTAACTGAATAGAATAAACTTGCAAATCTTTACTCAAAATTCTGATTTGATCTTCTTTTGTTGATAACTGCCATTCATACACGAGAATATTCAGCTAAAAATCTAGATATCATACAAGTAGTCAAATCTAAAAAAACGGAATATGTTTATTTGTTCTATAATATGGTCTAAGCTTTTTTCCAATTATCTCGAAAGTACGTTAAGACTTTTTTTGAAAATAATCTAATAAACTTAATTTCATCTGGACTAGTACTATGTATGTAAATTTTTGTAAAACCAGCGTTAAGATATTTTTCAATTGGAGTAATTAGATCCTCTATGGAGGTAACTATTATTGTTGATTTCTTTAGTTCATCATCTGAAACATCTCTTTTGGCTTTTTGTTCTAAAACCCTTGGATCATTAATCTTGGTATCAAATGCATCGTCTATTTGTGTAGTGCGCCAGAACTCTGTTGCTTTAAATGCCTCATCGTAATCCTCTGAATAAGATACTTTTGGTTTTGCTATTTTTTCAAGTGAATTAATATCCTTATTAGCATTCCTAGCTGCATTATCAAATATTTCAAAGGTTTCTTTTACTCCTTCGCCAGGTTTTGAAGTAGTAATCAACCCATCTGTATATTCAGCCGCCGCTTTGATTGCGTTAGTACCTGAGGCTGCCATAAACAAAGGTATATTCGTTAATGGAGGTGTGTATAGTTTGGCGTTTTGGATTTTAAAATATTTCCCGATAAAAGTTACAAAGCCATCCTCATCTACGCTACATCGAATATTGTTGTTTTCTTTATTATTAATTCGTGAATCTTCAAAATCGTTGTAACCAGTTGCACTCTTATTCCATAATTTTTTGATGATTTGAATTGATTCTACAGTCCTATCAACTCTTATTTCTGCAGGAGGCCAATCAAATCCCAAGGTTACTTCATTCATAGCCTCCCCTGAACCCACACCAAGACCAATACGTCCAGGATATAATACATCTAAAGAAGCAAAAGCCTGTGCGATTAATCCAGGATTATATCGGTATACAGCAGCAGTAACTCCTGTGGTAAATTTCATTTTCTTTGTTCGTTCGGCAATGGCTGAAAGCCAGACCCATGTGAAATTTCCATGTCCATTCGTATGTGACCATGGATGAAAATGGTCACTTGTAAGAGTTGACTCGAATCCTCCCTTTTCTGCCTCCTTTACAAAATCAATCAATTGCTGCATAGAATATTGTTCTTGCGATGCCCAATATCCAATTTCTGTCATATTTTAATATGGCAAATAATATTTATTAATCAGTTTAAAATCACAACTTCAAATGATACTAATGAAGACTGAACTAGTATCATTACTATATAGGGTAATTAGATCTATTACAGTAATTATAACAAAGTTGAACTTGTAGAATTATTAATTAGATTATAAAATACAAAAAGTTTGGAATCTAGCCAACTCCGGTCGGTTCTTCTTTCTTCTGATGTTCTAATTTCATATGTTGCTGCTTTTCTTGTTGAGTTGTAAACATTATACCACAAATATGACATTTTAAATTGTCATTTTCAGATACGGACTGTGACATTCAGATATCATCTCCATTATTCAAAGCGGTGGTGAACATACATAATAATCCACTCCATCATTTAAAACTGTTACTTAATTCGATTCGCTATTTATGCTAATTCTTACCATCACTTGGAGATGTTATTGTCTTGGTGGATTAAACTGCGTTGTAGTTTATTGTGCTTGGGATTTGAGATATGACTTTTAATGTCTTTGTTGATTGATTTTTATTCTCTTGGAATTTTCTTTATTCTATTCATAAGCATCTTGCGCCAAGATAATATCGATTAGGAATATTAGATAATACCGCGAGATATACCTCATTTGCTTGTTACCAAAAATCGTACACAGGCTTTTATTCAATCATGTCAAACGCCTACAATATCAAACAAGATTCAACTCTTTGATACCATAAAATCATTTTCCATCACATATTCACTTAATGACAGGAAGCTGATTAAAATGTCTAGTTTTTGATAGTCTAGTAAAACATTTTATGTTTTGTTGTGCTACAATCAAGCAGGGAAAGTCTTTTGGTTTTTGGCTCCGTTCACCGAAAGCCCATTCTCCGACGAATATGAAAGGGGATGCCAAACACGGGACTGGCAACTCCCTTTCATTAAATTACTGTTATAAATTCGAGAGTTCATACTACATTGATAAACGCCGCAATATCGAGCGTAGAGTTACCAATAATACTACCAAATTCATTCTTTGCTTTGTTAGTCAGATTTTTTACTTCAGGAAGATTTCCAATTTTCTCTATACCCTTCTTAACTCCACCAAAAAAGGTATCCCAACCTAATCCTATTAGTGCCAGAACAACTAAAATTACCAATATGAGAACAATCCATCCTAACAATAAAAATTACTTCCCATCATGTATGCTTTAAACTTTAAGTATCATTTGCCAATAATTGCTAGTATTGAGGATTGATTTGAAAATCTAATTTATTGTTACATAACAGACTTCTAAATTTGTAGCTTCTCATATTAATTCAAAAATCTTTATGAAGGTATTTTATTGTCTCCTGAATTCGTCACGAAGAGAAACTAAATATGAATACAGGCTGCTGAAATTGATATCGTAAAAAAGGAATAATATCAATATTATCCTTTTTAAATACTGTAATGAATTCCATTGTCACATTTACCTGATTGTATGGAGTAACAAACACAGCCATCTTTTAGCATTATATTTTGAAATGTTATTGGATAAGCTGTTCCAGAATTATCTTTGTTTGGTATCAACGAGTCATGTGGAACAAATGTAATTGATTCGGGGTCATCCTTGTCTAAAAAACCAACCATAATTTGAGATACCTCTACTTTATACCTTATGGAGTAGGGAAAATCACCCATTTTATTCCACCATTCGATACCCGAAAACTGATTTCCGCCAACATAATCAAAGTTCATTGAACCAAGTGAAAAATCAAATGTTTCTGATATCCCAGTATTTTGATCAGTAATAGAATACTTGATTTGGCTGTTTATTTTGTCCAAGTTCACCATTCGCAGGTAGGAGTGTTGAATAAGTGGTAATACTTTCGTAAATCTATATCTGTTGACTCCCTGAAATATTGCTTCGAAGTAGTCTTGATTATCAAATTGACAGATAAGATTCAACTCAATTGGCACATTTCGGATAGTAAACAATTCCAGCAAGTAGAGCATCCAGGATTTGTCAGGTATTTGGTTTCCTAAATCAGCTACTATCTTGATGACATCTGATATCGCCGTTGCGCCCTCGGGAAAAATAAGCGCTCGTTGTTTCTTATCAGAGATACGACAAAATGAGCCTACCCAATAATGCAATATTCTTAGTTAAGTGCTCTCTCTAAATAAAATTTCCTATTTGATCCCTCCAAAAATTCAAAAAGTATGATAAATGTATCTTAATTTGATATTCTCTAAAGTAACCTCGGCTATCACAGGTTTTAGAATGCTCAATAATAATTATTTAAAGAGGACGAGCGATGATTATGACTCATTGTTTTTATTGCTGGTGTTGGTCCATGGGAACCTTTTTCCAATTATCTTATTCCAATTTATTTTTATTAACAAGTATAGGGTTGTTAAAATTCCAACGATACTTAGAATAACGGCTATTATGATAGCGGCGGGGTTATTCGTATTTGTAATCGATGAAATCATGCCGTCAACAAATGGTCTTCCCAAAAGGACTCCTATCCATACAATAAATTCATTATATAATATAACTCCAATAAATACAGCAATAGCAAATTTCTGTGGACTATATCTTGTGAGACCCAATGTGATGTAAATGAGATTTTCCGAAAATGGGATTATTGGAGCGATTAATGCACCTATCCAGCCATACTCGCCCAAGAACTTTTGAAGTGACATAGTTTTGCCCTTTGAGATTCTGGTGATAATATTTCGCCCAGAATACGCAAGATAAAAGATTATCATCTTAGCCGCAACAGCACCAGCTGTTCCAGATAGAGAAATTAAATGTGGATTCAAGTTTTCGTTAAAGGCTGCTAGTAGAGGAAGGGGAAAATAAGGTATCGGTAAGAAGAACAATATATTTATGATAAAGCTTACCAACAGAATTCCTGGGTATCCGAAATAATCATAAAGTGGAAGCAAATCCTCAAGAGTAACCAAGATTGTATTCTAAGATCAAATAATATTATTATTGTCTTATAAAGATCAAATTGTAAAACTACAGAATTTGTGTCCAAGAGGACGTGAGATTAATTGATTGAGTACTTGCAAGCTATTAGATAGAAACAAAATAGTCCGTTACAATGCGGTAATTTGTATATAGGCGGCTTGTGTGAATCTAACTGCTGACTAGATTTGTTCTATGATAGAAAATCTGAAGCGTTGTATAGTGAAATACCAAAAGGGCCACTTGTGAAGTCTCAAGTATTGCTGAATATACATCAATTTGAAATTGGACAAAGTTATGTTACAGCAAAAATACAAAACAGATTTTCTGAAACTGTCACACTAAACATACAAGGAGGTCAACCAGGGATTGAGCTTCAGGAAAGCCTCTTTAAGATTAAGAATTCTGAAAATCAAAATTCTTTACAATTTGCATACATAAGGGCAAGTTTGATCCAAACCGGAAAAATATTCGTTAGAAAGCTTCCTGTTATTGGTTTAAGAGATTGGCTATTAATCTATGAGGATACATTAGTTGAACTTTCGGTAAAAGATTCTTATGATGAGTTAGAAATTATCGTAGTTTAAGAAAGTTTAGTCTAGACAATTACTAAGAGCGCATTTTGTCATTTGATATTTTTTATAATATCCATTTATGTAAAAAAGGCATTCTAACTTCATGTATAATATAGTCGTACAATTAATAGAATATGACCAAGCATTAGAATCAGCGAAATCAGAATTAGAATGAAAAAGACTTGATACTTCAAAAAGAACTAAATATATTATTCATTTTAAAAAAAGTAGTCAGTGACCACCACAGCCACATCCATGTTCTTCTCCGTGATGATGAGAACTAGAATTCTCAGAACATGTAGGACAAAGTGGACTATTATTTTCAGACATAAAGGTAATCCCACAGGAACTACACTTTAACTTTTGAACGCCTTCCATTATTTGTTAAGCTCTAGAACCATAATTAATGTCTTTCTTGGTTAACTATTTTCAGAAAATATCTTTTCAACATCAAGTGAAACTGTGAAGCTAAAACAAGGTATGAAGTACGTAAGGTTATATTCCCTCATAATTATTTAGAATTGATTGAAACAATTCGTGGTTATTCCTAGATTCAAAGAGAATACTTCCGAAATAATGTATTTTGAACCAAGGATTATCAAGATAGTCAAGGGCGATTCCATAACTTGGATTAATCGCGATACAAAAGTACATAACTTGACTTCAGGTGATGCAAACTCCACGTTGCAAAGTCCCTTTTTTCAAACTGGCAGCATGTTGCCAGGTGAATCAACAACTGTCAAGATTGATAGTAATCAGCAGAGCATACCATATTATTGTTCGTTACATCCCTCTGAAAGAGGAGCTATAGCAATATTTCCCATTCCTGAGAATCAGATGACAGAAGAGGACAAATCAAAATTCTTAGACGACGTCAATTTGTTCATATCTGATAATGCAAATCAAAAAATATTAACTCGCCTTCAGAGACAGCTAGATCCTGCAATTATCGAATATCTGAGCGATCCCTATGCAACATTGATTCAGAATAGAGTTATGACCATTGTTTTTTGGGACATTACTAACTTTTCAAAGTTAACAGAGATCTTCAGGGATCATCCAGAGTTGATCGCTGTTTTTCTCAATGAATACTTGGGTGTGGCAGTGCCTGTAATACACGAATATGGAGGAATTATTGATAAATTCATTGGAGATGGCATACTTGCATATTTCGGATTCAAAGAACAAGATGACGATGGCTCAATCGGAGCTTCTAATGCCATTCTTGCTGCCCTAAAGTTGAAACAGGCATTCCAGATTTTTAAGCGAAATTGGCTGGATATATGGAAAACAGTTACTAATTTGGATATAAGGATAGAAATAAAATGCGGCATTAACACTGGCTCTGTGTTAGTTGGGCTCATGGGAAGCCAAGAAAGGGATCAGTTTACAGTAATTGGAACACATGTGAACTTGGCAAGTAGGTTGGAAGGAATAGCAGAATTGGATCAAATAGTTATTTCACAATATACAAAGGAAAAAATTCAAGAAAAATTCAACTTGGAAGCTATTCAAATAAAGGATAAGATAAAAGCATTTGAAGATATTAAGGAATATTACACTGTACTGGCCCAAAAGTAGAGTTTCTAGATCACAGAACGAATTATCATTTTACTATCAAGTTCTTATATAAGGATTGAATTGTATTGTGTGGATTTAAAGTAGCGACATTTTCCTTATTGCTCGCTAGGATAATATACACAGTTAACTGGTTTAATATTGCTTCAATATTTTACCTCATAGCTCTGGATTTTAAAGAGGATATTGCCATGCTAGGAATAATTAGCGCTAGTTTTCTTATCGGCGTTGGCCTGTTCCAAGTACCTGCGGGAATTATAGCTGCAAAGTATGGATTGAGAAACATTGCCATTTATGGAATAATGATCGCCTCAATTGCAGCATTAGTTACAGGACTGGTAAGTGGCACAATGCAGATTTCTATCTTGCGATTCTTGATTGGGATAGGAATGGCATGTTTCTTTGGACCCAGCGTAATGCTGATTTCAAAATATTTGGGGAAAGAGTCGGAAGGATTGGGGATTGGACTCTTGAACTCGGCACATGCTCTAGGTGGGATTGTAGGATTGTTCGGGTGGGTTGTTTTAGCTGAGGCGCTCGGTTGGAGGACCTCATTAATTCTGAGCGGCGGGTTAGGAATAGCTTCGGCAATTATTTTAAGAAGAACGCTGATAAAGGAAGAAGTAAAAGTACCGGAGGATTTTAGACTTAAGGTTTCGGATATATTAAAAACCATATTTAACAGATCATTGATAATTCTCGGATTTACATTACTTGGGTTTCAGGCAGGATCAAGCATGATTTTGACATTTAGTGTTTTTTACTTTGTTAATCATTTGAATATCCCCCCAGTTAATGCAGGCCTACTAAGTAGTCTGAGTCTGGTAGTTGCTCTAGCATCCTCACCTCTATTTGGGAGAATTTATGACAAAATCGGTAATGCTAGGAATCTGCTCTTTATGTCAGGTATCATATGTGCAGTCAGCATAATTGGTTTTGCGACAGGCTCACTATACATAATCATGATTTCAATAGTGACAGCGGGGTTGTTCTTATCCGCAGGCTTTGTAATCGTATACGCAAAGGCCAAAGAAATCAACAAATCTCAATCTCAGTATCAGACTCTTGCTGTAAGTTATGTGAATGGGCTCTCATTATTTGGGGTTTTTTGGGTTCCCGTACTATTTTCAATAGTTGCGAACCGGGTGGGCTACGAGATAGCTTGGTTGATGGGAGGAGTGACTATGATATTCTTGGTACTTCCTGTATTGAAACTAAGATGAACAAATTATTATGTTAATAATCATAAACTATCAGTTAATTAACATCAATTTTTATATTCTACCGTTAATATGTCGAGTTTGAACTAAAAGTTCAAATGATATTCAATGACTAAAAAGGTGAGAAATTTGAATGGGTTGGAATAAGAAAATAAGTAATAACAGAAACATGGTCCTGCTTGTTGTGGTTAGCATTTTTTTTCTTTCAATTGTAAACCAACCACTATTTGCATTTCATGGTAAAGAAATAGTACTGAGGTTAAGTGATGGTCAATTTTTTTTACCGCCAGGCAAGAACGTCCAGCAAATAAAGTTAACTACTACATATTCAGTTTCTGATGCTGCTACGGTAGGTAAGCAAATTAGCGCGACGATGAAAATATACACATCTAATGGGACTTTACTTAAGACTACCTCAATCCCAAATGGATTCAAAGTTGATAAAACTGGTTTCCAGCAATTTGTTACCAGCTTACCTAACAGTACGCTCCAATCAATCAGCACTATTGTTCTATTTACGGATTTGAATAAAACTTCACCATTATCAAATTCCTTAACAAATAATTTAGTTCTAAATAAAACACAATAATGATTCTAATTTGCTACACGATTAAGCTTTAAATCGCAATCGCATAGATTGGAAAAAGAGAATAATAATTTTTCAAAGTACCGTGTTAAATCGATAATGGTTTTATCTTTTCTATCGAATGGTATTTGAAAAATTAGGAGGACTTAAATATTTTCCCTGCGAGAATAATCTATAAGGATGATTACTGCAGAAATAAGTGTGCTACCTGTTGGAATACGCTCTGGTACTAGTATGAGTAAGGAAATAGCATTAGCTTTTGATGCTATTAGCGGAATCAAGGATCTTAAAGCAACCCTCACTCCACTTGGCACTCAAATTCAATCGAATAATATGGTAGACATCCTCAACGCAATAAATATTGCACATGAAGCTGTCAAGTCTTCTGGAATCCAGAGAATAATCTCTATTGTACATATTGATGAAAGATTGGACAAACAACAGAATCTGGATCAGAAAGTTGATTCTGTAATGAATAAGCTCAAATAAGTAATTTTTAGTCTTTTTTATGATACATTGCTAATGGTGTATTAAAAATTTATTCCAATTGCCTTATTACTAGGATGACCGCATCTACATTTACGATCTGAACCATGTTCTGAAAGCTTATGGCGACAGGTACGATAATCGCATATTACATCTTCATATTGACCCACTACATTGACAAAGTGCTGGCGGTGGCCAGACATACTCTATACATAACAACATGACATAATACCGTTTCTTAAATAGTGACCTTGCAAATGCCAGTTATAATCATAATTACCTACATGAAATATTGTTTTGTTATTCAACTGATTTGTATTTTTACCTATTTAATATTCTGTTCTAGGAGAACTAATATTTTATTACACGAGTACGCATATTTGGGGAAATGGGAATTGGTTACATGGTCACAATTATAATGATAAATCTAGTCGAGATTTACACAGGCAATCATGTTAATCAGGGAACCTTTAATCTAATTGAGAAAGATACTATTCTAAACAGAATAAAATTTAAGATATAGGGATAACGAGTAGTATTAGATGTTCAAGCGACTTGGTGCCGCAATACTTTTAGTCGAAGATTTACAAAAGTGCATAGCTTTCTATAGGGATATCCTTGAATTGAAAATAAAAAACCAATCACCTGATTGGGTTGAATTCCAAAATGAAAGTCAAAGTGCCGTATTGGCGTTGCATCCTGCACATATAAAACAAAAAGGATTTTCAAATATGTTGCTAGGT
>Ga0207689_10003422_pt1 | contig 14486 bp, 15 predicted proteins | sample KBSMisM52_FD_184312 | JGI IMG/M metagenome (GOLD analysis project Ga0207689, IMG submission 184312) | Miscanthus rhizosphere microbial communities from Kellogg Biological Station, Michigan, USA - KBS Miscanthus M5-2 (SPAdes) (version 2) | ecosystem: Host-associated > Plants > Roots >... | reverse complement strand
GGCGCCACCCTCGACGTCACCGTGACCCGTCCGGGCGGCTCGACCGGCACCGCGCTCTTCCGGCTCGGCTCGGTGCAGTACCAGATCGCGGTCCGCCCGTTCGACGGCGACCTGCGCGCGGCCGGCGAGCGCCTCCGGCACCGGATCACCGCCACCTCCGGATATCAGGTCACCGGCGGGCAGCTGACCCGGAAAGACCCGATCCCAGAAGTCGACCCGGAACTCCGGTTCATTCTGCGCCACCATGAGTTTCGCCGTCCCCCGCGTCGCGGACACGGTGACGCCGGGAAACCGTTCGAGTATGGGTAGCGCGCCGAACCAATGATCGCCGTGCCCGTGAGTGATGTAGATCTGGGCCAGCCTTCGTCCCGACGCCGCGATCCAGTCGCCGACGTCGTCGGCCTGCCGGCTGGTGAGCGGCGGATCGACGAGCACCGCGTCGTGGCGCCCCATGATCAGCGTCGACGTGATCTGCGACCACATCCGAGTGCTGCCGTCTGGCAGCGGGCCCCGCCCCGACTGCGGAATCTGTTTGGTGACAAACACTTTGTGCTGCAGTGACGAGTTCACAGTGTCTCCTTGGCTACGGGAACTCCGCCAACCACCTTGGTGAATTCGCGGATCATCGACGCGACTTCGTCCGGGTATTCGACATGCACCCAGTGGCCCCCGTCGGTGATGACCTCGACGTCGACGCCGCCACTGAAACGCGGGCTAATGACATCAATCATCTGCTCGGTCACAAATCCGTCGGCCTCGCCGCGGACGATGCGGACCGGACCTTCGTACGCGCTCTTCGCAGCGGTCCCTGGCACCCCGTTGTTCCACAGGTCGACGTAGTGCGCCGCGACCTCGGGTGCGACGACGGCGCCGATATCGACGAGCCGGTCTAGCTGTTCTTCGGTGAGGTGAGGCGAGAGTGCCACTCGCACAGCACGTTGCGCCTCATGGCCGCCCACGGCGCGAAGCGGTGCGACCGCCTGGTCGGGCAGCTGCGTACCGCTCAACGGCACCGGTGTCAGTAGCACCAGCCCACAGACCCGGTCGGCGTGCTGTGCAGCGACCAGTTCTGCCACCTGGGTGCCGAGGCTCTGGCCTACAACGATGACCGGTCCACCGATCTCCGAGACGATCTGGCCCGCCTCGGCGGCGAGCGACTCCAGCGAGGCGCTGCACGCATCTTCGACCGCTCCGCTGCGCTTGCCGAACCCGGGCAGGTCGTAGCGCACGATGGCGTTGCCTGGCAGCGAGCAGATCAGGCCGTCCCACACTGTCGCATCATCGAGGAAGCCGTGGATCAACAACAGTGTCGGTGCGCCGCTGGTCATTTCGCTGTCGCCTTCGTCGAGCCCGACGGCGACCATTCGGTGGTGTCGATGGGCGAGTAATCGCTGGCGTGCCCGTCAAGCCGCTCGGCGCGCTGCGCAACGAGTTCTTCAGCGAGCCCTTCGGGAAGCGGCGTGGTGAAGATGTTGTTCACCATCGTGTACTCCGCCGCGAGCCGTCCGAATGCTCCCAAGGCGCCAACGTCGATACGCCCGTTGGGCAGGTACAGATCGTCGCGGATGTGGATGCGCTTGACCCGGCCCCACACGACGTGGTCAGGCAGCGGAGGCATCGGGATGATGCGGTCGACCTCGCATTCGAAGGAGATCGGCGCGTCGGCGATGCGCGGGGCCGAAACCACCTCACTGGCCGCTTTTTCCAGCCCGAGTGCCGCGAACTCGTCGACATCGGTGTCGAATTCGAATGCGGAGCGGTGCACGGCATCCGCCTGACTGATCGACGCGATGTTGACCACGAACTCGTTCGTGTCGCGAATGTTGACAAACGTGTCCTTGAGGGTCACGCCGTCCGAGCGCGGTTGCAGTGTGATCGACAGGACCGGAGGGAACCGCCCGACAACCGTGAAGAACGATACCGGTGCGATGTTGCCGACTCCCTCGACCGAACTGGTGCTGACCCATGCGATCGCGCGGGGCAGGACGCTGCCGATGAGAAGTTTGTAACTCGAGGTGGGGTTGAGATCCACAGGGTCGATGATCATGATTGTCTCCCTAAAGTGTTGTTGATCAGCTCGCCGGAGGCCAGACGGCGTCGAGCGAGGAACTTGATGTGGGTGCGGCCTGAACGCCGAGGATGCGCCAGCCCGCCGGACCGCGCCCTATCTCGAAATGCACTGCCAACCGCTCGATCTCGGAGCCGTCGGCGCGGCAGCGCGACCAGATTACTTCGATCGCGGCGCCGTCGCGGTGATACACCCGCACCGTGTGGTGGGGTACCGCGGTGTGGGCGTAGCCTGCGCCACGCAGCCGGGCCTGCAGTTGCTGCAGGTGCAACACCACCGCAGGTGCGTCGAGGAGCCAATGGCTGCCCTCCGCTTCGCCCCAGTACAGAGGCACTCCCCAGTAGTCGAGGATGAACTCGGGTCCGCGTGCAATGATGCCCGCGCCGACGCCGATCCAGGTGGTCAGGTAGTCGTCGAAGAACCACTGCGTCACCTCGTCACGTATCGACGACTCCAGTTCGGTCGCGTTGTCAGTCATGGTCAATTCCCACTTTCTTCAGGTAGCAGCGCTACGGCGGTGTACCAGACCGGACCCACGTTGAGCCGGTCCGGATATAGCGTGATCATCTCGTCGAAATAGGCTTGCGGAGCAGGCTTTTCAGCGAGAAGGCGGCGCGCATCCAGCAAGTACTGGCGGGTCTGGTCGATGATCGCCGGATCGTCGGACAGATCCTTGTTCTTGTGGCCCGCCACCACCGCACGAGGCTGCAGCGCCTCGACCTTGTCAAGCGCCGCGAGCCACGCCTCGACGCCACCGCCGGCGCTTTCGAGGAGATACTGGTGCACGCCGTTATAGGCGACGTCACCGGCGACAACCAGGCCGATGGAGGGCACGTGCAGCACGGTGGTGTCGTCGGTGTCGGTATGGCCGACCTCGACAGCGATCAGCCGTTCACCCTCGAGCTCGATCCCGTCAACGGGCATGGGTTGATAGACCACGGGGCTTGGGGGAATCTGCCCGGGAAAGTCGACGTCCCACAGCTGGGCGCGGCCGACGGTGCCCTGTTCATGCATCATCGCGATCGTGCCGTCGGTCGCGTAGGCGACCGCATCGGGAAACCGCTGCAAGAGCAGGCCGGTGCCGAACCAGTGATCGCCGTGCCCGTGGGTGGCGTACACGGCCTTCAAGTTTTTGCCGGACCGTTCGATCCAGTCGCCGACGCGGCCGACCTGTTCCCGGGTGAACGGCGGATCGACCAGTACCGCGTCGCGCTCACCGTAGATCAGTGTGGTGGCGACCGGCGAGGAGATGATCGGGCTGCCGTCGGGTAGCCGCTGATCGCGATTGCGGCGCAGGCCATCGTTGACAAGCACTTCGTAGCGTAGTTCAGACATGGCATATTCCTCTCGGTATCAATCGTTTTCGCGGCTGGCGAGATGCTCGGTGAACCATGCGCACGCCGCTCCGCAGGACTCGGCGAATCGGTCGAGGTACGGGTCGAAGTGGCCGGCGTCGATGGTGACCAGCTTCTTCGGTTGCAGCGCCTGCTCGTAGGCGTTCAGTGCCAGATCGGTGACGGTGATGACGTCGCGAAGGCCGACGATCATCAGCAGCGGTGTGGGTGAGACCCGCGATATCCAGGCGCCCGGCTCGTACATGCGCGCGGCGCGGCTGGAGCGCAGCGTCATCGTGTTCTCCCAGACTCCCTCGGGAGCGGGTTGGTTGTAGAACGCGATCGCGTCGGGTGAGCGGTATGCGGCGGGCACCGACGGGTCGGCGCTCACCACCGCCTGGGTGGCCGGGGGTGCGCCGTGGAACTGGTTGCGCTCGTCGTCGGCGAAGGACGCTTCGAGGGCGGGCACCAGGTCAGGGGCGACGCGCCGCAGGCTCTGCTGGTAGCCGCTGATCGTGGGCACCTGCGCGACCACCGCGCGCAGCCGCCGGTCGGTGGCCCCCAGCACGATCGCGTGACCGCCTGCATAGCTGCTGCCCCACAGTCCGATCCGGTCGGCATCAACGGCCGAATGGCTCTCCAAGAAGGAGATCGCCCTGCGCCAGTCGGCGATCTGGACCCACGGGTCGATGTCGAACCGCGGCGTTCCGTCGCTGGCGCCGAAGCCACGGTGGTCGTGAACAAGGACCACAAATCCCGCGGCGGCGAACGCGCGGGCGAAGGCCTCCAGTCCGTGCTCTTTCACCCCGGCGAACCCGTGCGCCATCGTGATGGCCGGGTGCGGCGCTGGCCCATCGGGGATGAACAACCAGCCCCGCAGTGTCACGCCGCCCTCGGCGGCGAACTCGGCATCTTGTCGTTCCACTTCACCCTCCTCTTCGTTGGCCAGGTTCTGACGTGGTGTCTAGGTCCACCCTGGAGCCGCCAGACACGGGCGGGTTAGGCCGCATTGATCCTGGGAGTGGCGGGGACAGGATTAGGCTCAGGTGGTGGCGGCGAAGGCCAATGCGCTCGGCGATTTCCTGCGGGCCAGGCGCGAGCAGGTGCAGCCTGAGGATGTCGGGCTGGTGGGCGGCACGCGGCGACGGGTTGCGGGCTTGCGCCGCGAGGAACTGGCGCTGCTGGCCGGCATCAGCTCCGACTACTATCTGCGACTCGAGCAGGGCCGCGATACCAACCCGTCCGCCCAGGTGCTCGACGCGCTGGCGCGGGTCCTGCAGCTCGACGTGAAGGCCACCGAGTATCTGCACCAGCTAGCCAATCCGCCGGGCCAGCGCGACCTCGCGGGCGTCGACGCGGTCGACGGCGTCGACGAGCTGATCGATCTGTTTCCTATGCCGACAATCGTGGTCAACCGCTGCCTGGACGTGCTGGCGGCCAACCCGCTGGCTCGCGCGTTGTCATCGGGTTTCGCCCCTGGACAGAACTTCCTGCGCTGGCGCCTGTTTGAGCCTGCCGCCCGCGAGCTGTTCGCGGATTGGGACGACGCGACCGACATCGCGGTCAGTGGGCTTCGGGAAGCGGCGGGCAGTAATCCCGACGATCCGCGCTTGGCGGCGGTGGTTGACGAATTGTCCGCCACCAGTGAGCGTTTCCGGGAATTGTGGGCCCGCGCTGACGTCGGCTACCGGGCCATCGTAATGCACATGCGCCACCCGAAGGTCGGCGATCTATACCTACGCACGAACAGGTTCAACATTCCACACTCTGGCGGTCAGCACATGCTGACCTATCGAGCCGAACCCGGAAGCGATACTGCGGCAGCGCTCGAAGTATTGCGGGAGATGTCGGACCTGCCCTGAGGCTGGGCCGATAAGCCTGTTCCCGACAGGACCAGGATCACTGGGGCCACGCTGCTGACTCGTGTGCCGGAATCTACGGCAGATGCCGTGCGTCCTTAGCACCGCATGGATCTGCATTCGATCGCAAAGGGGTACCTCATGAGCGCGCTGATTCATCCGCAGACAATGCCGATCGAGGGGTTGTCGATCCGCTTCGCCGAAAGCGGGACGGGCTCGCAGCACGCGTTGTTGCTCAGTCCCTGGCCGGAAAGCCTGTTCGCGTTTGAGCAGATGTGGTCGCGACTGGCCGAGGTCGCGCACGTGATCGCTGTTGACCTACCCGGATTCGGCGGTTCGGAACGGCGCGAGACGCTGATGAATCCGAAAGCCATGGGCGAGTTCATCGTTCGTATCGCCGACGCATTCGGTCTGGACAAGCCGCATGTCGTCGCACCGGATATCGGTACGTCGGCGACGCTGTTCGCCGCCGCCGCGCATCCCGGCCGATTCGCCAGCGTGGTCGTGGGAACCGGCGGGGCGGCGGTCCCACTCGTACTGCGGGATCCGCTCAAGGAGTGGGTCGAGGCCACCGACTTGGAACCTTACCGCCAGATCGGAGGGCGCAAGATCGTCGAGATCGCGCTCGACACCATCGAGGGATACACGCCGTCCGACGAGATACGCGACGACTACATCGCCTCCTACGACGGGGACAAGTTTGCCGACAGCATCCCCTACGTCCAGGCCTACCCGGAACAGCTTCCGCTCCTTGGCGCGCTGCTTCCCGAAATCCATACACCGGTGCGCATCGTCCAAGGCAGCGAGGACCAGGTCGTGCCAGCAGAAAATGCCCACTACCTGGGTGAGCGACTGCCCAACAGCAGCGTGGACCTGATTGCGGGCGCCGGCCATTTCGTCTGGGAAGAAAGGCCCGAAAGCTACGCGGCACTGGTCACTGACTGGTGGAACCGCGTAACGACATCGTAGTAGCACGAAAACCACCGCAGAAAGGAACGTCTCATGCCGACCATCCACTTCCACCAGTCGACCACATCGACCCCTGAGCAGTTCATCGCCGGGCTCACCGACTTCGGGCCCGGCCGCTCGAAAGTCTTTGCAAAAAGCGCTGATTCGTATCTCGACGTGCATGCACGAGACTCCCGTCATGCCGACGTCACCGAGGGTTCGGGCGGTGTCTGGGAACGCCTGTACTACGACTGGTCCGATCCCAACCACGTCGTGGCCAAGACAACCGATTCCAACATGTTCGGCGGCGCGTCAGGATACCAATACACGCTTACGCCGCAGCCCGACGGGACGACCGACGTCGACGTCGTAATCGTTCGCGAGGGCAAGAACTTCAGGGGACTGGTGCTTTCGGGCCTGCTCGGAACGGTTGCCAAGGGGGTCTTGCGCAAGGCATTTGTGAACAGCGTCAAGGCGATCGAGGTCCGCAGCGACGCGAGCACCGTCGACCGTTAGGCCACACAGACTGCGAATAACGAAACCGCCGCGACGAGCTCCACCAGGAAGTAGCACCAGTTGGGATAGAACGCCGTGCGGTCGCCCAACACTGCGGCCGCGAGGCGGCCGAGCGCCATACCGGCCGACGCGGCGGCGACAGTGATCAGGACACCTTGCCGCACTTCACCGTCGGCGATGGCGGCATAGCCCAGCACACCGGCGATCGCCAGCCCGAAGCCGCCATAGACAGCGCCTACCTCCGACCGCGACGCCGACTCCGCCAATGCGATCCGGAAGGGTCGCACCAGCGCGGCGGGCGCGGCCAGCGCATAGTTGGTCATGCAGACTTCCTACGCGGACTTGGCCGCCTCGGCCAAAACGCGGCCGAACACCATCGACTCCTCGATGCGGTCGAAGCGATGGTCGATGGCGTCGAGCACGAAATTGTGGCGGACGTTCCACGGCCGGTGCGTGCCGGACTTCGGAAGCACATGCGCGGCGCGTTGCACGTAACCCGCCTGCAAATTCCAGAGCGGCTTCTCCGTCATCGGGGTGTCTCCACGATGCGGGTAGGCGTGGGTATAGCCGTGAGAGTCCATGTAAGCCAAGAGCTTTGCCACCGACCGTGCGGTCATGTCGGCCCGCAGCGTCCACGAGTTGTTGGTGTAACCGATGCACCATGCCATGTTCGGCAGGTCTTCGAGCATGTGCTCCTTATAGACGAAACGGTCGGCGGGGTCGATTTGCTCGCCGTTGACGCTGACGACGATGCCACCCAGCGCCTGCAGTCGCAGGCCCGTTGCCGTCACGATCACATCAGCGTCGAGGCGATGACCGGACTTCAGTACGATGCCCTTGGCATCGATGTGATCGATGTGATCGGTCACCACGTCAACCCGACCGTCTTTGATCACTTTGTACAAGTCGGAATCCAATATCATGCACATCCGCTGATCCCACGGGTTGTAGAGCGGCTTGAAATGCGTGTCGACGTCGTACCCGTCGGGCAGATTACGGATGGCGCGGCGGCGGATCACCCACTTCATGACGTTTGGCAACTTGCGGGCGAGTAGATACATAAACCAGAAGAACAGTGCATTGCGCCACCGGATGATCGAATGGGCGCGCTTTCGCGGCAACATTCTTTGGATAGCGCGGGCCATTGGCTCGATTCGCGGCAGCGAGAACAGGTAGGACGGTGACCGCTGCAGCATCGTTACATGCGCAGCTTTCTCCGTCAGCGTCGGAATCAGGCTGATCGCGGTCGCGCCGCTGCCGATGACGACGATCCGCTTTCCGGTGTAGTCGAGTGACTCAGGCCAGTACTGGGGATGCGCCACCACCCCGGCGAAGTCCTCGATTCCAAGTAATTCCGGGCTGTGGGGGTTGTCGTAGTTGTAGTAGCCGGTGCCGAAGAAAAGGAAGCGGCAGCGATACGTCTTGTCGGTGCCGTCCTGTTCGGCACGAACCGTCCAGATGTCTGTTTCCGAATCCCAATCTGCGGACCGGACGTAGGTGTTGACTTGAATTCGCTCGTCAATGCTGTGCTTGCGTGCCGTTTCGTCGAGGTACCGCCAGATGTCGGAACCGTCGGCTATCGACTCCTCACGCCTCCACGGCTCAAACGGGAAGCTCAAGGTGAAAATGTCGCTGTCGGAGCGCACCCCCGGATAGCGAAACAAGTCCCAGGTGCCGCCGATCCGTTCACGCCGTTCCAGCACCGTGTAGGACAGCCCGGGATTCCTCTCGTGGATGCGGTACGCGGCGCCGATCCCGGAGATGCCTGCGCCGATGATCAGTACGTCGGAGTATTCGGCCGCTTCGGCGCCCACGAAGACCTCCTTTGGTCCGGCTGGGTACCACGATAGGGGCTCAGCCGTTGAGCGCGTCAACGATCGCCGCGAGTGACTCCACCGCGATCGGGCCCGGCTGGTAGATGCAGATCCGATCGGAGACGCCCTCCACACGGTCGCGGATATGGGCGGCGATCTCGCCGGGGCGGCCGCACGCCGCGATGGTGTGCAGGATGTCGTCGTCGATGAGCCGCCCCATGTCCTCCCAGCGGCCCTGCTTGGACAGCTTGTTGAGCTCGGGTTGCAGATCGCCCCAGCCGTGCACGTCCAGCACCGGCCGGTACGCAGGCGTCGACCCGTAGAACGCGAGCAGCCGGCGGGTGGCGGCATGGTCTGGGTCTTTTTGGCTGCCCGCGGACACGATGATTTCCGGGACGACGGCGAAGTCGCCGGCGTCGCGTCCGGCGGCGGTGAGTCCCTCGCGAACGGCCGGCATCGTGGCCTCGTGCAGGAACCGCTTCGAGCCGAACGGCATGACGAGCAGGCCGTCGGCGGTCTTGGCGGTGGCCCTGGTCAACCGCGGCCCGAGCGCGCCGACGTAGATTGGTGGCGGGCCGTACGGGTTGGGGCCGGGGCTGAAGGTCGGGGTCATCAGCGTGTGCCGGTAGTAGCGCCCGCGGAAATCCAGCCGATCACCGGAATTCCACGCCGCGAAGATGGCCCGCAGCGCACGCACCAGTTCCGTCATCCGGGCGACGGGCCGGTCGAACTCCGCGCCGAACCGCTTCTCGATCTGCGTCCGTACCTGCGTGCCAAGGCCGAGCGTGAACCGCCCTTTGGTGAGCAACTGCAGGTCATTGGCTTGATGTGCGAGGTGAATCGGGTTGCGGGGAAATGCGATCGCGACGTTGGTCATAAGATCCAAATCTTCGACCGCGGCGGCCAATGCCAGCGGGGTGAAGACGTCGTGCGGCCCCTCGAAGGTGAAAACCCCACTGGCGCCGGCCTCCCTCAGGACGTGCGCGCGCTCGATCGCATCAGTCGGTCCGAACAGCGCCGTCATGACCTTCACGGCGTGAGAGCCTAGTCGCGTGACTATCCCAGCCAATGCCGACGTCGTCGTCGTGGGTGCCGGGTTCGCGGGGCTGTCGGCGGCCCGTGATCTGGTACGGCTCGGGCACGACGTCGTTGTTCTCGAAGGCCGCGATCGCGTCGGGGGACGCTCGGCGACGACGACGATCGCGGGCACACCGGTCGATCTCGGCGGAACGTTCGTCGGGCCGACGCAGGACGCCGTCATCGCGCTGGCGAAAGAACTGGGCTGCGATACGGTGCGGACGCACAGCCGCGGCAAGAACCTGATCCGGTGGCGTGGCCGCGTCCGGTCGTATCGCAGCACCATTCCCCGGCTGTCGATCATCGAGTTGCTCGACGTGTCCCGGATTCAATGGCGGTTCGAGCGGGTCTGCCGACGGGTGCCGGTGGACAAGCCATGGACGTCGTCGATCGCCGACATCCTCGACTCCAAGACCCTCGATCAATGGCTGCGGTACGTGCACGCGAGCGCGTCGACGCGGGATCTGATGGCGATCATGGCCCGGGTGACATGGGGCGCTGAGCCCGAGGAGGTGTCGATGTTGCACGCGGTCCGCTACGTCAAGGCCGGGGGCGGACTCGGCCGCATGCTCGACGTCGAGGGCGGCGCCCAGCAGGACCGCTTTCCCGGTGGCACACAGCAGATTGCGCTGCGGGTGGCCGAAGAACTCGGCGAGCGCGTGGTGTTGAACGCAGTCGTGCGCAGTATCGAGCGGCATGCCGACGGCACCCTGACCGTCGGTTCGGATCGTGGTGACGTCGCGGCCAAGGCCGTCATCGTGGCCGTCCCGCCGGCGCATCGGGCAGGGATCGCATTTGATCCGGCGCTGCCGCCCGAATACGAAAAGCTCACAGAGCACTGGCCGCAGGGCAATTTGAGCAAGGCGTTCGCCGCCTATGAGACGCCGTTCTGGCGCGATAACGGCTGCTCGGGTGAAGCGTTGTCCGACGAGGGGCCGGTGTTCATCACGTTCGACGTCAGCCCGAGCGACGCGGGGCCGGGCATCCTGCTGGGCTTCACGGATGCGCGCACGTTCGACCCGCTACCGGCCGAGCAGCGCCGCGAGCAGGCGCTGGATGGGTTTGCGACGCTGTTCGGTGACGCCGCCCGGAATCCGACCGACTATCTCGATCAGTGCTGGGGCGCAGAGGAATTCGCGCCAGGTGGGCCGACGGCCGCGGTCCCGCCGGGCTCATGGACGACGTACGGGCCCTGGTTGCGCAAACCGATCGACGGCATCTTCTGGGCGGGCACCGAGACCGCAGACGAATGGACCGGCTTCCTCGACGGCGCGGTGCGATCGGGTAAGCGGGCAGCCGACGAGGTGCACCGGACCCTGGCCGGTTAGGACGTGGCGCGCTGGTGCTCGGTGACCGACTCGATCAGCATCCGCAGGTGCTTGTTGACCTCGTCAGGGTGCTCGACGATCGCGCAGTGTCCGCCGGGCAGCTCCACGAATGATGCCAGGTTCGGCGCCATCTTCGCGATGTGGCGCGTCGAAACCATCGGCAGTAAGCGGTCTTTCGTGCTTCCGATCACCAGCGTCGGCACCGTCAGGTTAGTCAGCCCGATGTGTTCGGGGCCGAGCGCGTCAACCAGCGTGCGGGCCCAGCCGCCGCGGCCGGCGGGCGGTGTAGAGGTGAACAACTCGTAGATGAACTCGGCAACCGCCGGGTCGGCGTCGCGGCCCACCGCGATCGTGGAGACGAAACGCCGGCTCGGCCGATCCACCGCGCGCAGAAGCGGTGCAGCACCGAAGGTCTTGAGCAGGGTGCCCGCCGCCCGCACCCGCACGTCGGCCAGCTGCTGAGGCACCGGCAGCAGTTGCACGTTGCGCAGCAGGTCTCCGGTGGTGGTGTTGATCAGTGCTGCGGCGTCGGCGCGCTGCTGCACCCGCTCGGGATAGCGCTCGGCCCACGACGTGATCGCGATGCCACCCATCGAGTGTCCGGCGATGACGGCGCGCTCGCCCGGCGCCAGCGTGGCCTCGAGTACGGAGTCGAGGTCGGCCGCCAGAAAGTCGAGGCCGTAGCGATGCCTGCGCGACGGCACCGCGCTCTTGCCGTGGCCGCGGTGGTCGAATGCGATGACGCGGTAATCGCTGGACAGGTCCGCGATCTGGTAGGCCCAAACCCGGAGGGCGCAGGTGATGCCGTGCGCGAGCACGATCGGGTAGCCATCCTCCGGTCCGAAGACCTCGGTGTGCAGGCGGAGGCCGTCCTTGGAGCGAACGTGGACGACGCGGCCCTTCGGCAATGCCGCGGCCGCGGTGAATTTTCTGGCCGGCGGGCCGGCCTCCTCGCCACGTCCCATACGTGCTCCCATCGAGATCGGCAACGCTGCCGTGAATACCAGCCTACCGGTCGGTTGGGAGCAGCCGGCGCAGGAGTTAAATGGTGCGAGTCGACGAGAGGAAGGCCGCAATGCGCGCGATTCAGATAGCCCGGCTCGATGGCCCGCAGGCCGCGGAAGTCGTCGAGATCGACGAGCCAAGCGGTGACGGTCTGGTCCTCATCGACGTACACGCCGCGGGTGTGGCGTTCCCGGATGCCCTGCAATCGCGGGGGCTTTACCAGCACAAGCCGGAAATGCCGTACACCCCGGGGGCGGAGGTCGCCGGAGTGGTGCGCAGCGCACCGGAGGATGCGCACGTTAAGGCCGGTGATCGCGTCGCGGCGCTGACGATGCTGTGCGGTGCCATGGCGGAAGTTGTTGCGTTGCAACCCGATCGAGTGTTCAAGCTACCCGACACGGTGTCGTTCGAGGCCGGCGCCGGGCTGCTGTTCAATGATCTGACGGTGCATCACACACTGCGCACCAGGGGCAGGCTCGCCGAGGGTGAGACCGTGTTGGTGCACGGCGCTGCGGGCGGGGTGGGCACGTCGACGCTGCGCCTCGCACCCGCATGGGGCGCGGGCCGCACCATCGCGGTAGTGAGCACCGAGGCCAAGATCGCGGTCGCTAAGGCGGCGGGCGCGTCGGATGTCGTGCTGGCCGAAGGCTTCAAGGACACCGTCAAGGAGTTGACCGGCGGGCGAGGCGTGGACATCGTGGTCGATCCAGTCGGCGGCGACCGGTTCACCGACTCGCTGCGCTCCCTGGCGCCTGGCGGCCGGCTTCTGGTCATCGGCTTCACCGGCGGTGACATCCCCACCGTCAAGGTCAACCGGTTGCTGCTGAACAACGTCGATGTCGTCGGCGTCGGCTGGGGAGCCTGGACGCTGACTCACCCCGGCTATCTGGGCGAGCAGTGGGCCGAGCTGGAGCCGCTGCTGGCGTCGGGCACGGTGTCGGCGCCCGAGCCGATCGTCTACCCCCTGGAGCGCGCCGCCGAGGCGATCGCCTCACTGGAGGACCGGACGGCCAAGGGCAAGGTCGTCGTCAAATTGCGCTGAGCGCGTGCCCGCTCTTTGGCGGCTGACGCCTACGAAGTCAGGTGTCGCGCCAGCTTCTCGCTCGCCACGGCGAGCAGTTCGGCAGCCTGACTCATTGAGCGCGCAGCGTCTGGTTCTAAGTCGCTGAGCGCGTAGACGCCGGCGAATCCTGCGGCACGAACTTCGGCCGGGGCCAGCGCCGACACCCCCGCGACGGCGAACGTCGGTACGCCGTAGGCGCTGGCTCGCCGACACACCCCGACCGCAGCCTTGCCGCGCAACGACTGGCGGTCGAGCGAGCCCTCGCCGGTCACGACTGCGCGCGCAGACTGCAGATGTCTGTCCAGCTCGATCAGGTCGAGGATCACATCGATGCCAGGCTGCATCCGCGCGCCCAGTACGGCCAGCGCTGCGAATCCGACGCCACCTGCAGCACCGGCTCCGGCGGCTGTTCGGTGATCCGTCTTCGTTTCGCGTTCGACGACGTCGGCCCAGCGACGAAGGGATCGGTCGAGCTCGATGACTTGGTCTGGGTTTGCCCCCTTCTGCGGTGCATAGACGTTCGCCGCACCCAGCGGACCGTACAGCGGGTTGTCGACATCGACGGCGAGAGTGAATGTGGCGGAAACGATCTCGGGGTGCAAGCGAGTCAGGTCAAGCTGCTCGGCGGTGCCGATAGAAGTCCCCGACGGATCGACCGGCGCGCCGCACCGATCGCGTACGGTTGCGCCGAGCGCGGTGAGAAAGCCCGCACCCCCGTCGGTGCTCGCGCTGCCCCCAACGCCGATGATGATGTCGCGGCATCCGTGATCGAGCGCCTGAGCAACCACCGCCCCGAGGCCATGACTGGATGCAGTCATAGGAGCGGGCACGCCTCCGGGAAGCCGTTGCAGGCCACAGATTTCCGCCATTTCGACAAAAGCGGTCTTGCCACTGCGGGCATACGCAGTGTGGACCAACTGGCCCGTCGGCCCTTCGGCAGAGACAGGGATCTTCTCGAATCCCGCCGCAAGGACGGTACCGAGCGTTCCGTCGCCGCCGTCGGCGACCGGGCACAGCACCGTTGCCACGGCCGGGTAGCCGCGTTTGAGACCCACGGATATCGCGTATGCCGCCTCTGCGGCCGTCAATGAGCCCTTGAACTTGTCGGGCGCAATCACTACATGGCCATCCATCGGACCACCGTCCATCTGCGAGATCCATCGTTGTTCCGCATTGCGGAATATCTGTTTCGATTGCTCAACGCTGGCACACATTGGAGGCCATCGTCAAGCGTTCATGCCAGCTGGCAGGTATTACTGACGGCCTCCCTTGACAACGCCAAACGGCGGAGGGTTTAGTATATTGCATAATGATATGAAAATTCCGTAATACGGAATACAAGTTGGAGATGGCCACGCGGGACGGCGCACTCGCGATGTTCCCGCTGGGGTGCGCCACCGCCGGCTACGTCCAGTTGTCGCGGGCTCCGTCGGCAAGAGCACAGAGCGGAACGCCAAACTGACGGCCACCTACA
>Ga0207689_10003421_pt1 | contig 14487 bp, 10 predicted proteins | sample KBSMisM52_FD_184312 | JGI IMG/M metagenome (GOLD analysis project Ga0207689, IMG submission 184312) | Miscanthus rhizosphere microbial communities from Kellogg Biological Station, Michigan, USA - KBS Miscanthus M5-2 (SPAdes) (version 2) | ecosystem: Host-associated > Plants > Roots >... | reverse complement strand
CCCCGGGCCCGACGACATGTTCACCGTCGGCACCGTGGCCCTCATCATGCGCATGCTGAAGCTGCCCGACGGCCGCATCCGCGTGCTCGTGCAGGGCGTCGGCCGTGCCCGCATCAAGACCTTCGAGGAAGGCCATCCCTTCCTGCAGGCGCGCATCGAGTCCATCCAGGAGCCGGAGCCCACGGAGAAGGGGCTCGAGCTCGAGGCCCTGATGCGCAACGTGAAGGCCGCCCTCGAGAAGTCGGCCAACCTGGGCAAGCCCATCTCGCCCGAGGTCATCGTCATCGCCACCAACATGGACGAGCCGGGCCGCCTGGCCGACCTCACGGCCAGCAACCTGGACCTGAAGGTGGAGGGCGCGCAGGAGATCCTGGAGGCCATCGAGCCCCTCGACCGCCTGCGCCGGGTGCACGAGCTCATCACCAAGGAGCTCGAGGTGCTGGCCATGCAGCAGGAGATCTCGTCCCAGGCCAAGGGCGAGATGGACCGCTCGCAGCGCGAGTTCTTCCTGCGCCAGCAGCTGAAGGCCATTCAGAGCGAGCTGGGCGAGGGCAACGAGCTGGGCGAGGAGATCGCCTCCTTCCGCGAGAAAGCCCACAAGGCCAAGATGCCCAAGTCGGTGCTGGAGGAGATGGACCGCCAGCTCAAGAAGCTGGAGCGCATGCACCCCGACTCGGCCGAGACGGCCACCCTGCGCAACTGGCTGGACTGGATGGTGAACCTGCCCTGGGGCAAGCCCACCAAGGACAACCTCGACCTGGACGAGGCCCAGCGCATCCTGGACGAGGACCACTACGGCCTGGAGAAGATCAAGGAGCGCATCGTCGAGTACCTGGCCGTGCGCAAGCTGAAGGACAAGATGAAGGGCCCGCTGCTCTGCTTCGTGGGCCCGCCCGGCGTGGGCAAGACCTCGCTGGGCCGCTCCATCGCCCGCGCCCTGGGCCGCAAGTTCGTGCGCCTCTCCCTGGGCGGCGTGAAGGACGAGGCCGAGATCCGCGGCCACCGCCGCACCTACGTGGGCTCCATGCCCGGGCGCATCATCCAGGGCATCCACCAGGCCGGCTCCAACAACCCGGTGTTCATGATGGACGAGGTCGACAAGATCGGCGCCGACTACCGCGGCGACCCGTCGTCGGCGCTGCTGGAGGTGCTGGACCCGGAGCAGAACAACAGCTTCCGCGACCACTACCTGGGCGTGCCCTTCGACCTGTCGAACGTGATGTTCATCTGCACCGCGAACCTCACGGACACCATCCAGCCCGCGTTCCTCGACCGCATGGAGGTCCTGCGGCTCAGCGGCTATACCGAAGACGAGAAGGTGGAGATCGCCAAGCGCCACATCATCCCCAAGCAGCTCGAGGAGCACGGCATCACGCCGGAGCACCTGCTGGTGACGGAGAAGGCCCTCCGCGTGATCATCAACGGCTACACGCGCGAGTCGGGCCTGCGCAACGTGGAGCGCGAGATCGCGTCCATCTCGCGCAAGGTCGCGCGCAAGGTGGCGGAGGGACACATCGGGACCATCCGGATCAGTCCCCACAACGTGCACAAGTTCCTGGGGGCGCCCAAGATCCTGCCCGAGGAGATCCTCAAGAAGGATCAGGTCGGCGTGGCCACCGGCATGGCCTGGACGGCCTCCGGCGGTGACGTCATGTTCATCGAGGCCACGGCCTTCAAGGGCAAGGGACGGCTGACGTTGACGGGCTCGTTGGGCGACGTGATGAAGGAGTCCGCCCAGGCCGCGCTTTCGTTCGCGCGGACGCGCGCGCGGCAGTACGGCATCAAGGAGGACTTCTTCGCGACGCACGACCTGCACGTGCACGTGCCGGAAGGCGCGATCCCGAAGGACGGCCCTTCCGCGGGCATCACCATCGCCACCGCGATGATCTCCGTCTTCCTGAACCGGCCCGTCCGTCGCGCCGTGGCCATGACGGGCGAGATCACGCTGCGCGGCAACGTCCTGCCCATCGGCGGACTCAAGGAGAAGATGCTGGCCGCGCGCCGAGCCGGCATCACGGTGGTGCTCGTGCCCAAGCTCAACAAGAAGGACGTGGACGAGATCGCGCCGCACCTCAAGCGCGGCCTCGAGATCCATCTCGTGGACGAGGTGGACGAAGTGCTGCGTCTGGCGCTGATTCCGCCGCTGGAGCCGCGCGCGATCGGGGCGGGTCCGAAGAACACGCCACGGACGTTCCCGGGCAAGCCGAGGGTGAAGCCGGTCACGGTCTAGAGGTCGGGCCCGGCCGGCCCTTCGCATGCGACTCTGGAGCCTGCACCCCCGTTACCTCGACGGGCGGGGCCTGGTAGCGGTCTGGCGGGAAGCCCTGCTCGCTCAGGCGGTACTGAGCGGGCGGACGAAGGGCTATCGGCGCCACCCGCAGCTCGATCGCTTTCGTGCCCAGCCACGACCCATGGACTGCATCGGGATGTACCTTCACGTCGTGCTGGCGGAAGCCAACTCCCGCGGCTATGCCTTCGTGGCGACGAAAATCAATCGAAACCGGGGCGCCGGTCGCATACCCGTGAATCGCGGCCAGCTCGAGTACGAGTGGCATCACCTTCAGCGAAAGCTCGCTGCCCGCGATCCTGATTGGCTCGCGAAACTCGGCAACGTCGCACGACCACGCGCACATCCGCTCTTTCGGGTAGTCCCCGGCGGAGTCGAGGATTGGGAGAGAGTGGTGTGAGCGGTCCTTCGCGGCGAAGCCGCTTGCGATTGGTGCGGTGCCGCGCATATTTTGGGTGATCAAGGGAGGTATCGCCATGCAGCCGCGGATCGACTACAGGAAATTCGCTCAGCAACCACTCAAGGCGTTGCTCGAGGTGGAAAAGTATCTGGCCGGATGCGGTCTGGAGCACAAGCTGCTCCACCTGATCAAGATGCGGGCCTCGCAAATCAACGGGTGCGCCTACTGCCTGGACATGCATTCGCTGGATGCGCGGGCCGTCGGCGAAACGGAGCAGCGTTTGTACACGCTCGACGCGTGGGCGGAAACGCCGTTTTTCACCGACCGCGAGCGCGCGGCGCTGGCCTGGACGGAAGCGGTCACGATGGTCTCGGAGACCCATGTGCCGGACGACGTCTACGAGGAAACGAAAAAGCACTTCAGCGAACAGGAAATCGTGGACCTGACCCTCGCCCTGGGCATGATCAACCTGTGGAATCGCCTGGCGATTTCCACGCGCGCGTTGCCCGGCCGCTACAAACCCGCGCCGACGGCAACCACCTCCGTCTCCTGAGGAGGGAGGCGTGCTCACGCCGTCGGAACGAGAGGCCATCGCTGGCCTCTGGTCAGAGAAGCTGGCGCAAGACGCGCGAGGTCTTCCGCAGTCGGAGCGGCATCGGAACCTCGAGCCGCCTTCCGCCGAGCTCATCTGCGCTCTCGCGTCGGGCATCAGGGCGCGGCGGTTGCTCGAAGTCGGCGGCTCGAGCGGCCTGTCCACCATCGCCTTGGCGGCCGCGGCTCGCGCGACCGGGGGGCGCCTCGTCTCGATCGAAGTCGAGCCCTCCAGGCAGGCGTTGGCACGACAGCGTCTCGCAGGGCTTGGCCTCAGCGGTCACGTCGACTTCGTTCTTGCCGATGCGGGTCACGTTCTGCCGCAATATGACGGGCTCGAGTTCGTGTTGATCGACTGCGAGAAGGAGGACTACGAGCGTTTCCTGTCGTTGCTGAGGTTGGCTCCGGGCGCGGTTGTCGTGGCCGATAACATCCTGTCGCACAACTTGGGTCAGTATGTCAGCGCAGTTCGGGCCTACCCGGGCGTGGAGTCGGTGACGCTGGCCATTGGCAAGGGGCTCGAGGTGAGTCGGTTCGTCAAGGGCTCGCCTGGGCAGCGGAGCTAGGGGCGGCGCCGTCGAACCAGGGGATGAAGGTGACGAAACGCCCGTGACCGTCTAGGACGCGGGGACCGAATCGGCGAGGACCTGCTGGCCCTCCCCGCCGCCGTCATCGTGGCGCGCCTGATGGCGGCCACCCTCCTTCGCCATGTACAGGAGGCGGTCCGCTCGCACCAGCGCCGACGAGGCGTCGCCGTCCGCGGCCGGCTTGAGGCTCACCGCGCCCAGGCTGACCGTGACGTGGGGCGCGCAGCCGGAGTCCACGTGCGCGATGGCCAGGCCGTCAACGGCGGCCAGCACCGCGGCCAGCATCCCCCGGACACCCTGCGGATCCGTCTCCGGCAGCACGAGCCCGAACTCCTCGCCGCCGTAACGCGCGGCCAGATCGGTCGGGCGGCGGCACTGCGCGGCGACGGCTTGCGCGACGGCGCGGAGGCAGGTATCGCCCGCGCCGTGGCCGTAGCGATCGTTGAAGCGCTTGAAGAAGTCGACGTCGAGCAGGACCACGGACAGCCAGTGCCCGCCGCGCTGGGCGCGCTTCCATTCGCGGGCCAGCGTCGCGTCGAAGATCCGCCGGTTGGCCACGCCGGTGAGGGCGTCGACGGAGGCGAGCTGCTCCAGCTCGTCGCGCGCCGCCACCAGGTCCCGCGTGCGGTCCGCCACCATGCCCTCGAGCTCCAGCGTGCGCCGGGCGAGCGCGCTCACCCGCCACTGGATCCCCTTGTGCACCGCGAACGCGATGGCCAGGGCGTAGGCGGCGAAGGCCCAGACCGTCATCCACGGAGCGGGGCGGATCTGGAACGGGAGGTCCACGGGACCGGACAGGTTCCCGCGCGCGTCTTTGCCCCAGACGTGGAACACGTAGTCGCCCGCGCCGAGGTTCGTGTATTCCTTGCTGCCGCTCGCGGCCCACTCCGACGGCTGGAGGTCGAATCCGGCGAGCTGGTGGCGATAACGGATCCTGGACTCGCCGCCGTAGGCCAGGAGCACCGCGTTGAACGAGAGGTTCCGCTGCCAATACGCGAGGGACTCGCCTCCGCGCAGCGTACGCTTCCCGTCCGTGAGCGCGGCGGAGTCGATCACGAGCGGCTTGGCCGAGCGATCGGGGCGTTCCTGACTGGGATCGAGCATCCCGAGGCCGCGCGCCGTCCCCGTCCACACCCGTCCGTGATGGTCCACGAAGCGGGCGAGCTGCTGGCAGTCGCTGCTCGGCAGGCCGTCCTCGACGGTGAAGAGCTCGGCGGCGAAGACGGCCGGGTCGTCGGCGGTGGCCGCGCGCGGCGTGAGACGCACGACGCCGCGGGCCGTGAAGAGGTAGATGCGCCGCTCGTGGTCCTGGGCCACACCCTGGACCATGTCGGTTGGGAGCGCGGGTGAGGTGGCGGTCGTGAAAGACTCCCAGCGAGCGGCCGGCTCGTCGAGGCGCAGGCGGGACGCGCCGGCGTAGGTTCCCGCCCAGAGCCACTGCTTGCCGCTGGCGTCCGTCGCCACCGCGAGTGACGAGACGTTGTCGCTGGGGAGTCCCGACGCCTTGCCCAGGATGCTCCAGCGGCCGCCCTCGAGGCGGGCGACGCCGCGGCTGGTCGCGGCCCAGATCGTGCGCGTGCCGTCGGCGCGCGTGGTCTCGAGGAGCTCGGTCACGATCTCGCTCGGTAGATCCGTGCCCGGCCGGAAGAAGGTGGATTTGCCGTGCTCCACACGGGCCAGCCCGTTTTCGGTGCCGAACCAGAGGACGCTGGAGCCGTCCTCCGCCTTCGTCTCGGCGACGTCGTACACGCGCTTGTTGGGCAGGAGCCGCGAGTCCAGCAACGACCAGCGGCCGTCTTTCCATCGGCCGGCGCCACCACCGAACGAGCCGACCCACAGCGAGCGCTGGCCGTCGCCGTCCTTCGTCTCGAGCAGGGAGAAGATGATGGCGTGACGCAACGGCTCGGGTAGAGGGATCGCCTCGAAGCGGTCTCCGACGAATCGCGCCAGCTCGCCGTCCGACGTCCCCGCCCACACCGTTTCCCTCCCCGCGTCGTCCGCGGTGACCAATACGGACGTCACCGACCCCGAGGGCATGCCGGTCGCGCCGTCGAACCCTCTCCAGGCGTTGGGCGACAGACGCACGACGCCTCCGCCCCAGGTGCCGAGCCAGACCGTCTTGAGACCGCCAGGCGAGGTCGTCTCGAGCACCTTCCAGATGATGCGGATGGGCAGCCCGCTGCGCTCGTCGTAGAGGGTGAAGCGGCCGCGCTCGAAGCGCAGGAGGCCGCCCTCCGTGCCGATCCAGAGAGCGGGCGAGCCGTCCTCCGCCTCGCTCTTCGTGATCACCTCGACGTTGCTGGGCAGGCCGGAGCTCGTGTCGATGACCGTCCACTCCCCGCCCTCGAGGACGGCCATTCCGGCGCCGTACGACGTGATCCACAGCGCGGGCCGGCCCCCTAACCCCGCGCTCTCGACGATATCCCCGAGCCGGTGGCCGAGCACCTGGCGTGGGACGGGGACCGGAACGAACCGATCGCCGGTGAAGCGTGCCAGCCCGTTCGTGGTCCCCACGACCAGCACCCGTTCGCCGTTCAGGAGGGCCGTTTCGCACAAGCCTTCCGTATCGAGGCTCGGCAGGCCCGATTCCTCGGCGAAGACATCCAGGCGGCCTCGCGCTCGCCGCGCGACACCATGGTCGGTGGCGATCCACAGAACGGACTCGCCGGAGGCATCGGTCGTCTCGAGCAGACCGCGGATGCGGTTGCTGGGAAGACCCTCGCGGGTGCCGGTGAGCGTCCACTGCCCGTCGCGCAGATGGGCGAGCCCGCCGTCGAAGGAGCCGATCCACAGACCGCCGTCCCGCGCCGCGCGCATGGTCCGCGGGTAGTTCGAGCCCATGGCACGCGGAAGCGACATCGGCACCCACGACCGTCCGTCGTAGCGCGCGATCCCGTCCTGGGTCGCCGCCCACACGAACCCGCGCTGGTCGGTCAGCATGTCCACGATCGTGTGTTGCGGGAGGCCCGACCTCTCGTCGAACACGACCCAGGGGAGGCGGCCGGGGGCCACGCGCTCGATGGAGAGCCGCGCCGTCTGCGAGGGCGCCGAAAGCCCATCGTCCGCGGCGGCGACACCGATAGCGGAGAGGAACACGCACGACAAGACGGGGACGGCTGTCCGCCTGCCTCTCAGCAATGCCGCGGCCAGACCCTAGCGGCTGCCGGCGTACCCGTCAACCCTCGCGGGAGGTCACGGTGCATCTTCGCGCCGCCGGAATGGTGCGCCGAAACTCGAACTCATCTAACGTGGGCACATCAACGACGTATCCGCCACCGGAGCGAGGGAATGGCTGCTGGCGCTACCTGGCTGCTCGAACATGCCGAAGACACCGCCGCTGCGCCGGACTTCGTGTGGGAGTACCTGACCGACGTCACGCATTGGGCGGACCCTCCGGCACGATTCCAGCTGGATGGCCCCTTCGTTTCCGGTTCTCGCGGAACGACGTTCTTCCCAGAGCGTGAGCCTCTGCACTGGGTGATTCGCGACGTGGTGCCGGCCCGCTCGTACACGATCGAGTCCCAACTGGAAGGAGCGGTGCTCCTGTTCCAGTGGATCTTCGAGGCACTCCCTGAGAAGGGAACCAGGCTTCGGCAGAAGATCGGCCTTGGTGGCCCGTCCCAAGCCCAGCATGCGGAGCAGGTCCGGCAGGGTTTCGGGCCTACACTTCCGGAGGGAATGCGAAGGATTGCCACCCTGCTCGCGGAAGCAGAGCGGCGAGAGGCCTGACGAGTGCGCGGATCGAAGTGACGACGGATGACGCGCGAACGTTCGCCGTCCGCTGGGCCGAGGCCTGGAACCGCCGAGACATCGAGCAGGTCCTGGCGCATTTCCATGATGACGTCGTCTTCACGAGTCCGACCGCGCTGGCGGTGATGGGCACTCCTACCGTGCGAGGCAAGGAGTCCCTGCGCGCATACTGGACGACGGCTTTGTCACGCCTGACGTCGCTTCGGTTCACGGTAGACCGCGTGGCGTGGGACCCGCAGACCAGGGAGCTGGCGATCATCTACACGTCCGAAACGGACGGAAAGGCCAGGCGCGTCTCCGAGAACCTCGTGTTCGACTCCGCGGACAGGGTCGTCATCGCGGAGGTGTTTCACGGAGTCGGCCGGTGACGGAGCGAACATGACGAGCGGCGCGGGCTGGCAGCTGGACGAGCTGTTCGCGATGTTCCCCGACGTGTCGCGGGGAACCGATCGCGTCCTGCGGTGCCTTTGGCGCACATCGGGCGAGGGGCGCTGCATCAAGGACGAGGGCGGCGTTCGGCGTTGGAGCACGGTGTCCCTCAGCGCCCGACCTGGCGATGGGTTCGTGCTCCGCTTGACCCACCCCTGGCCCGCGTCACTCGGCGCTCGCGATAGGCAGGCCCTCCAGTCCGCGCTTCTCCGCGGCATCCTCGAAGGCACCGTGGACTGCGAGGATCCGCCCTGGCGATGTCATCTCGAATGCAGCTCCGTGGACTGGAGTCCCGCCGAACAGGGCGAAGAACTGGTGAGGGTGGCCGCGTCCTTGGCGGTTCAGGATCTCGTGCGAGGCGGAGGCTGGGAAGCCGTTGGCTCGCCCGGAGATCATGTCGCGTAGAGCGCGGTCAGGTCCAAGCCGCCTGAACGAGAACGGAGTGGATATGAGCGCAACGCCGACTGAAGTCGCCACGCGGTGGTTCAAGGAGGTCTGGAACGAGGGCAAGCCCTCGACGATCGCGGAGCTCATGCACCCGTCGGCGATGGGCCACACGAGCTCCGGCGAGACGAAAGGTCCGGAGGACTGGAGGAGACGTGTCTGGGACTCGCTCACGGGCGCGTTCTCGGACATCAAGGTCGCCGTCGACGGGATGGTGGCCGTGGACGAGACGGTCGTGATCCGTTGGCGCGCGACCATGGTCCACACGGGCGAGGCTCTCGGCATTCCTCCCTCGAGGCGGCCCGTGGCCATCAACGGAATCACGTGGATGACCGTACGCGAAGGCCGCATCGTGGAGGGTTGGGACGGCTGGGACGCCACGGGCATGCTCGTCCAATGCGGCGGCGCCACGCTGGATCAGAGGCTGTCGAAGTGAGGCCGGCCTCCGAGCCTAGAAGAACCCGAGCGGCGGCCCCAGCAGCATCATGAGGGCCGTCATCCAGACGACCCAGGCCACGCTGATGACGGCCCCCGGCACGAACATGTCGAACGTCCGGTAGTACCCGCGGGCGAAGGTCAACAGGGGAACCGCGTCCAGCGGAAGCAGGAACGCGCAGGAAGCCGTGAAGGCCACGGGCAGTGCGTACAGCGCGGGACTCTGGCCGGCCGCGATCGCCAGCAGGACGATGGGCGGGATCAGCACGCTGTTGATCACGGGCGCGATCGGGATCGGCAAGTGGGCCACGACCGCGAACGCGCTGATCGCGGCCACCACCCACACGGGGCTCCATCCCGTCATCCCCCCCAGGACCGCCGTCACCAGCCACTTCGCGAGGCCGGTCTTGAGCGAAGCCGCGCCCACCGACGTCACGCCCCCGATCATCAGGAGCGCGTCCCAGCCCACCGTTTTCTGGCCCTCCTCCCAGGTCATCACGCGCATTCCCGGCAGGAAGAGGGCGAGGGCGCCGCCGAGCGCGACGAGGGTCACGTCGAAGGACTTGATCCAGGTGCTGAGCACCCAGAGCACCACGAGCACGGCGAAGAGGGCGATCACCTTCTTCTCCGCGATGCTCCACGGACCGAGGCGCGCCAGGTCCGCGCGCATCTCGTCCGCATCGCCGACCGACTTCATCTCGGGTGGACACCACCAGCACAAGACGGCCCAGGCCACCGGCGTGAGGGCCAGCACCATGGGCACGCCGATCGCGGTCCAGGACAGGAAGGGCACGCGCACCTTCCCGAACTCCTCGATGAAGAAGATGCCGAGCACGTTGATGGCGCTGCCCGCGGGCGTGGCCACGCCCCCGATGAGCGACGCGATGGGGATGCCCATCATCACCGCGCGCCCGAAGGACGAGCCGGGCCGAACGTCGGCCTTGGCGAAGATGCCGAGCGCGACCGCCATGAAGATCCCGCACACGGCCACGTCGGACAGGATCGACGAGAGCGCGGCCGTCCCCGCCATCAGGGCCAGGAGCACGCGCCGCGGGTCGGTGCCCGCGCGCACGAGGAGGCTCAGGGCGAAGCGGCGATCGAGGCCCGACCGCGTGAGGGCCGCGGCCAGGAAGAACATCGAGAGGACGAAGAAGAAGACCGGGCTCATGAAGGCGGTGAACGCGGCCCGCGCGTCTTCGATGCCGAGGAGGGGCTGGACGAGGACGGTGAGGAGCGACGTGACCGCGATCGGCAGCGCCTCCGTGGCCCACAGGATCAGCGCCATCAGGAAGACGGCGGCCATGCGCTGGCCGGGCGCGGTCAGGCCCGCGGGAGCGGGCAGGAGCAGCAGGATTCCGGGCAGGACGAGGGCGCCGATCAGGCCCACCACCGATCGGCGCGTGTCGGGAGCCGCGATCAGGGCCGCCTCATGGCTCGAAGGTCGGGTCCGGCGTGATCGCGACCTCGATCAAGAGGGGCTCCTCGCGGCTGGCCAGCCGCGGCATCACTTCGTCCAGCACGCGCAGCAGCGCCGGCTGGTCGTCGATGCGCACGGCCTGGCACCCCATCGCGCGCGCCATGTCCGAGACACGCACGTCGAAGGACGGCCAGGGCGCGCCGCCGCCGTGCTTCTCGGCCAGACGATCCATGACCGCGTACCCCCCGTTGGCCAGGATGACGAACAGGACCCCGACGCGATAGTACGCCGCGCTCCAGAGAGCCTGGATGGCGTACATCGAGGAGCCGTCGCCCACGACGGCGACGACGGGACGCTGCGGCCGCGCCATGCGCACGCCGATGGCCGCGGGCAGGGCGAAGCCGAGGCCGCCCATGGCCGCGCTCAGGAAGCCGAGCGGAGCGCGCGCCGGGATGCGCCGATGCAGCTCGGGGCGGCTGGAGGGGCACTCCTCGACGAGGACGACGTCGCGCGGCAGCCGCTGCGCGAGCGCGGCCAGGACGTCGCCCGCGCGCAGCCGCCCGTCCGCGGACGGATGGGGCGTCGCGGGCGAACGGCGTGCGACCGGGCGTCCGGTCCGCGCCGGGAGCCGATCGGCCAGCAACCGACAGACGCCGGCGGGCGGACCCACGATCGCGAGCTGCACCGGGCTGCGATGGGCCTCCGCCGCGTCGTCCGTGACGATGGCGAGGCCTGTGCCCGCGGGGACGAACGGTCCCGGCTCGTACGGGTACTGGCGGAAGACGGGCGCGCCCACGGCGAGGACGAAGTCGTGCGCCCCGAGCGTGTCGCGCAGCCGGGCGCGGCCGGCGGGCAGGTGGCCGGCGAAGAGCGGATGGTCCTGGGGAAACCCCGCACGCGCCCCGAACGACTCCTGCCACACGGGACAGGCGAGTCTCTCCGCCAGCGCGACCAGCGCGGCCCACGTCTCCGGATCGTCCGCCCCCGCGCCCACCACCAGCGCGGGCGATGACGACGAGGCGAGCAGACCTTCCAGCTCTTTCACCGCGGCGGGATCGATGGCCGCCGCGCGCACGACCTGCGGCGCCGCCGATCGCTCGCGGGCGTCGGAGGCCGGCGCCATCCAGTCGTCCATGGGCACGATCACGAGGGCGGGACCGCGCGCGGCCTTGGCCTCGTGCCACGCGCGCAGGATCGCGGCCGGCACTTCCTGGGCCCGCGGCGGCGTGTGGACCCACACCGGATATTCGCCCGCCAGGCCCTCCAGCTTGCCGGCCAGGAACGGCTCCGCCGCCAGGTGGCGCCGGTCCTGCTGCCCCACCACGACCACGAGGGGGGCGCGGTTCACGCGTGCCGTGGCCAGGGCGGCGACGCCGTTGCCGAGCCCGGCCGTGGTGTGGAGCAGCACGAAGGCGGGCTCGCCGGACGCGATCGCCCACCCCGTCGCCATTCCCACGACCGAGGCCTCGTGCAGGGCGAGCACGAAGCGCAGGTCACGCGGCCAGCCCGCGAGGAGCGGGACCTCCGTCGAGCCGGGGTTGGAGAAGACGGTCGTGAGGCCGCACGCGCGCAGGACGTCGAGCGCGGCCGCGCGGACCGTGGGGACCGTCGTCTCCGAGGTCAGAAGCGGAGGCGCAACCCGATCTGGGCCTGGCGCGGGTTGAACACCTCGCGAGGGGTGTTGAAGCTCGGGATGGCGGGCACGTTCGGGTCCACGTTGCCCCAGACCGTGTTGAGGTCCTTCACGTTGACGCGATTGAAGAGGTTGAAGACGTCCACGCTCACCTCGGCCTTCGCGCGCGCGCCCAGGCCGATCTCTCGCGCCAGCCGGACGTCGACGCTCGCGTAGCCGGGGCCTTCCAGCGTGTTCTTGCCGAGCGTGCCCACGCGGTCGGAGTTGGGGTTGCCGTCACCGTTGGCGTCCGCGCCCACGAAGACGGTGAAGAAGCGGCCCGAGCTCGCGGTGACGAGGGCGGCGAAGCGCGTGCCCCCGAGGACGGCGACGCTCCGGGGCACTTCGCTCATGAACGAGAAGGTCCCGCGGTGGGCGACGTGCTGACGTGAGAGCGACTCCTCGGCCTCGAGGGAGAGCAGCTCCGGGAAGTCCCCCAGGTTCGTGATCGACTCCACGTTCGCGCGCGTGCGCGCGAGCGTGTAGGACGCGGTGAACCCGATCCCGTGGGACATGGGACGCCGCAGCTCGATCGTCCCGCCGTGGTGCGTCGAGCGGCCGATGTTGTCGGTGACGTGGAAATTGCCGAGCTCGGGGAAACGGCGCCCGGCCACGATCGGCTCTCCCGTGACCTGGACGCCCGTCTGCACGGCGTTGAGGTTGCCGCCGTGGCCGAGCAGGTCGCGCGCCTGCACGAAGAGATAGTTGGCGGACAACGCGAGGCCGGATCCCAGCTCCTGCGAGAACTGCAGGCTGGCCTGGATGCTGTACGGGTTGTCGAGCTCCCCGCTCACGTTGTCGGTGAGGCTCGTCGTCCCCGTGAGGGGCGCCTTCCCCGTGGCGAGGAACGTGGCCGCGGCCGGGGGCGCGCCGGGTCCGCCCACCGTGGTCTGACGGAAGCGGCCACGGATCCGCGCCACCGCCGGGAAGAGGATGACAGCGTTGTCGGCGTCGCCGCGGCTGGACCACTCGGCGGCGGTGAAGACCTGGCCCACGCTGCTGGCCAGGCGGTCCGTGAAGAGGCCGACGCCGCCGCGCAGGACGCTCCGGGGCGAGAAGGCGTACGCGAAGCCGAGACGCGGCTGCACGTTGTTGGAATCGCGCTTGTTCACGAAGAAATCCGGGTACTGCTCGAGGTCGTAGCGCAGGCCGTAGGTGAGGGTCAGCTCGCGGCCGATCCTCCATTCGTCCTGGGCGAACAAGCCGAAGGAGGAATGATCGCGGTCGAACTGGGTGTCGTCGTGATAGGGCACGGGCACCGGGTCCGACCAGTCCGTGCTCACGCCGGGATAGATCGGCGAGTCCGTGAGAACCGGGAACCAGAACACGGCCGGAGTCAGGGTCGTGAACGCGGTCAGGCTCGGGAAGATGATGCGGGCCGGGAAGAAGAGGTTCCACGTCGCCTCGTCCGCCACGTGGCTCACGTCGAAGCCGAACTTGGCGCGATGACCGCCGCGCGAGTAGAGGAGGCTGCCCGAGCCTTGCCACCGGTCTTCCTTGTAGAAGTCCGGGTCGGACGTCGTCTTGCCCATGATGAGGAGGTTCGTGACCTCCATCGTGGGCTCGCCCACGATGGGTGCGAACGAGTAGGAGCGCCGCGCCCACTGCAGCCGCGCCTCGCCCAGGAGCTGCGGGCTGAAGGTCGCGGTCGCGCCCAGGACCGCGGAGTGGTCGCGGGTCTGGTTGTCGCGCGCGGCGCTGGAGGCGGCGGAAGCGCGGCCGGCTCCGCCCGGGAAGTTCAGCGCTTCCGAGTCGAGGAAGTTGTAGCGCAGGGAGAGTCGCACGCGGTCGCCCGCGTTGTGGTCGAGCTTGGCCATGAACGTGTTGTAGTCGTTGGTGCGCACCTGGTCGAGGGTCTCCAGGCTCAGGCCGTAGCGGGCGCGGGCGGCGTTGATGGCGGCAAAGTTGTCGCGGATCACGCTCGAGAACTGGTTCGACTCCGAGCGATGCTGCCCCTCGTAGCTCGCGAAGACGAAGGTGCGGTCCTTCTGCAGCGGGCCGCCGAAGAAGGCGCCGTATTGGTGCTGGCTCAGCTTGTCCGCGCCGGGGGCGTTGAGGATCGACGGCGAGGCCAGGGCGTCGTCCATCCCGTAGTAGTAGACGGAGCCGTGCGGGTCGTTGGTCCCGGACTTCGTGACGATGTTCACGAATCCGCCCAGGGCACGCCCGTATTCGGCCGCGTACGTGCTCTGCAGGATGCGGAACTCGCGCACCGCTTCCTGCGACGGGGTGGCCCGGGGTAGGCCGGTGTAGGTCTGGACGTTGTCCACGCCGTCCACCTGCACCAGCGTGTTGAGCTCCTGCTGGCCGCCGAACGACAGACGCGGCGCCGCCGCCGCCCCCACGGCCACGTCGGGCTCCTTGAAGGGCCCGCCGCCCACGTTCTCGCGGCCGGGAGCGACGGCGCTGGAGAGCTTCACGAAGTCCACGAAGTTGCGGCCGATGTTGGGCAGGGACTCGATCTCCTGCGTCTCG
>Ga0207689_10003420_pt1 | contig 14489 bp, 4 predicted proteins | sample KBSMisM52_FD_184312 | JGI IMG/M metagenome (GOLD analysis project Ga0207689, IMG submission 184312) | Miscanthus rhizosphere microbial communities from Kellogg Biological Station, Michigan, USA - KBS Miscanthus M5-2 (SPAdes) (version 2) | ecosystem: Host-associated > Plants > Roots > Rhizosphere... | reverse complement strand
GAGGACGGCACCAGACTGTATTTCACGGCTGACCGCGTGGATAAGATTAGCCTGGACACGATCATCGCTACCAACGTGCAAGTTACCGCCTGCGATGAAGATGTTCCCAAATGGAGCTTTCACGCCAAGCGCATCAAGATCAAGACCGGCGACCGCGTGCGCCTCTATTCGCCAAATCTGCGCGTTAAGCGCCTGCCAGTTTTTTATCTTCCGTACGCTTCGATTTCCATCAAGGATCGCGATCGTGCTTCAGGGTTTCTCACACCGACTTTTGGTGGCGCCGGCAAAAAAGGGTTTCGCACCTCCAACGCTTATTATCAAACCCTGGGACGATCTGCCGACGTAACCGTGCGCAGTGACGTGTATTCGGCGCGGGGCTTCGGCGTCGGCGCAGACTTGCGCACGCGCGCTAACTCGCGATCATTCTTCAACGCCGGCTTCTATGTAGTTAAGGATCGAGTCTTAGGACATAAGGCAGATGCAGATCATCCGGATCAAGGTGGTTCGAGTCTTTACGTTGAGGGCGTTCACTATTTCCCCAACGGCTTCATTGCAGCAGCTGACGTGAACGTGACCTCGAACCTCGCCTATCGCCAGGTGTTTTCGGACAGCATCCAGCAAGCGATCTCTCCGGAGGAACGATCTCAGGTTTTTGTTAACAAGGATCTCAACGAATACAGTTTCAATTTCCTGGCGCGTTCGCAGGTGACCTTTCTGCCAAATTCAGGACCGGCTAACACGCGCGTCCGAATTCGAAACCTGCCCGGCATCGAAATGGAAAAACGTGCCACAGCGCTCGATTTTCTGAAGAACCTTCCTATCTATTATTCGTTCGAAGCTTCAGCCAATGGGGTCAGCCGAAAAGAAACAGCCGACGATCTCATTGCCTTTCGGCTCGACGCCGGCGGCGATCCGATCGTTACCCCTTCGATCGTGCAGCGGCTCGACTACCATCCGAAGCTACAGATGCCACTCTATTTTTATGGCATGTCGCTTACCGCTTCTGCGGGCGGCCGTTTAACTTTCTATTCAAACTCAATCGACCCGATAAATCGCCAGGTGTTGAGCCAGAACTTAACGCGGGGTTATGGAGAGTTTGAACTCGACTTCCGGCCACCGGCGCTATTCAAGGATTTCCATCGCGGCAACGGCGCCTTTTTCTTTCGTCACTTGATCGAACCCTACATTACCTACCGCCGCATATTCGGAGTTAATAACTTCGATCGCATTATCCGGTTCGACTATCTGGACGCCGTCGCCGATACCAACGAGATTGAGTTTGGTGTGTCCAATCGCTTCTTCACTCAGCGCTCAACCGAAAACGTCAGCAAGGCCGCAGCCAAGGCAACCAGAACCGGTAAGCGCGTCGGCACATCGACGCAACCTTACGAGGCCTTAACCGTCACCGTGCGCGGAAAATATTTCTTCGACACGACCTTTGGCGGCGCTTTGGTTCCCGGCCGCAGGAATCAGTTTTACCCCATCAACACTCTTTCCGGTTTTAGCTACGGCGGCGTTCCGCGACGCTTTTCGCCGCTTAACGTCGAGGCCCGTTATCGTCCGCGCGCGGATTTGTTTGTCGACATGCGCACAGACCTCGACACGCGAGGAGGCGGCCTCAGAGCGTTCTCCACCTCATTTGGAATCAACAAACCGTTGCTTCAGGCCTTCCAGACTTTTTACTACACGCGGGCGGTTGAACTGGTGCCGAGTCTGGCTCGGTACGCGGATGCCCGCGGCAAAGAACCAGGCACGCTCCGTGGCTCGCAGTGGAGTCCTTCGATTTTTTTGGGTGACCGTGAACGCGGATTCTTCGGCGGCGCGTCCTTCTTCTTCGACTATCAGGCGCGGCCAGGGAAGGGAAATAGTTCTCTCATTAGTTCCACGATCACGACTGGCTATAGTTGGGATTGCTGTGCGGTGACGATGCAGTACAACACTTACAACGTTGGCGTGCGGCAGGAAAAGGGAATGTTGTTCAGCTTCCGACTCAACGGTATCGGCGCATTCGGCACTGAGCAAATCGGACAACGCTTCCGCTAAGAGTTGTCGAAAGTTGGAACGCTTAGGCTTCACTTCTGGCGACTGTGCACCCGAAGAGAACTGGTATATATTTACCCGGCGTCAAACATTTATCGCGGTCGCCCGCGCGGTCGTTTCGGAAAATTCATACCTGAGAATTTGCTCCCCGAATTCTGACTCAGACAAACAACCCGATCTCATAAGCATTTTAGTTTTTAGGAGATTTGCCCCTTATGCAGGGTTCATTCTTAAGCATCAGGTCAAGGAATACCCGTTTAGTCCTGCTATTTGCAATCTTGCTCGTCCTCACAGTCGTTCTGGTTGCGGCCCTACCGCCGACCTCCAGCGCTACGCCGGGAAACGCTCAAGGGGAGAACGCCCAAAAACCAGCGCGCCCACAGTTTGTGCCGGGTCAGGCCCTGGTTCGGTATCGCAGTGAACCGTTAGCCAAACAAAAAACTTTTGAGAAGCTGACCAGCTCCGACGGCCGGCAGCTTTCAATCCAACTTGAGCGATTCGACGGAGCCGACATCGTTCCCGGATTACGTCTGGCGCATGTTGCTCCGGAAGACACTATGGCGGCAATTGCCGCGCTGAAAGAGCAGCCCGATGTTCTCTATGCCGAGCCGAATTACCTTTTGCATCTGGATGCGAATCCAAACGATCCGCGTTTTTTGAGCAATGAACTTTACGGCCTGGCAAAAATTGGCGCACCGCAAGCCTGGGACACGATCAAAGGGAGCTCGGATACAGTGCAAGCGGGTTTCGGTAACCCCAGGATCGTAGTCGGCGTAATCGATGAAGGCATTGACATAGTTCATCAGGATCTAGCCGCCAACATCTGGACGAATCCCGGCGAAGGCGCGACGGCAGATGGTTTAGACAACGATGCCAACGGCTTTGTTGACGATCTTCATGGTTACGACTTTGCGCTAAACAGCGGCGTCATCACTCCGCAGAGCCATGGCACACACGTGGCCGGTACGATTGGTGCCGTAGGAAATAACGCGACTGGCGTAGTGGGTGTTAACTGGAGCGTGGGCTTGATGTCTCTTAAGTTTATCGATGGCTTCCAGGCTGACACCGCCGATGCCATACGGGCCTGTAACTACGCGAAGATGATGCGCGATCGTTGGGTGAACAGTGGTGGGACCCAGGGCGCTAACCTGAGAGTACTCAATAACAGTTATGGCGATAACGAGTTTACCCAATCGTTTCTGGACTCAATTAATGCGCTGAACCAGTCAGGGATTCTTTTTGTGGCTTCGGCTGGCAACGTCGAAGGCTTTAGCACCCAGCCGGATAACGACCTGGTGGCGCATTACCCGTCAGGTTACGCTGCTCCGAATGTTATTGGCGTAGCTTCTACGGGGCAAACCGATAATCTCGCGGCTGACTCTCATTATGGAGCGGCGACTGTCCATCTCGGTGCTCCGGGAATTGGTATTCTGAGCACGACGCCGAGCAATACGTATTCATTCTCGAGCGGGACCTCCATGGCAACCCCGCACGTGGCGGGTGCGGCAGCGTTGCTATTGGCGCAGAATCCAAACCTAACGATTCAGCAGCTCAAGGGCCTCCTGCTCTATAACGGAGATTTGGTGCCGTCGCTGGCAGGAAAGACGGTGACCGGACGCCGGCTCAACGTCGCTAATAGTGTCGCTGCCGCCGCTGAGAATGATGTCACCGCACCGGGCACAGTCAGCAACCTTCATTTGAATTCTCAAACTGGTCGAAGCCTTAATGTCGGCTGGACCGCATCCGGCGACGATGGCGCGAGCGGCCAGGCGGCACTCTACACAGTTAGCTTCACCGACGCATCGAGTGGCGCGGTCATCTTTTTGAAGAATGTGGTTCCTGCGGCATCAGGTGTGGTGCAGGCCGTTGACGTCAAGCTGCCTTATCGCCATCCCACCGGCACACTGAACATTCGCGAGTTTGATAACGCCGGAAACGAAGGCGTGCCGGCCACCCTTCCGCTTTCCATTAGCTTGCTGGCAAGTGATCCTTATCAGATTTCGCTGGGAATTCACGATTCGCTTTCAACGGGCGGAGTCGGTCTCGCAACTAATTGCGACGACTGCTTCAAGACGCAGGCCTTGCCGTTTTCATTTCCTTACTTCGGTGCGAATTTCAATTCGGTTAACGTAACCTCAAACGGCGCCATGTATTTTACGACGCCGCCTGCCAACGATTCAGCTAGCTCTGGTTTCGGTTTGTCGCAGTTCAAAATGATTGCGGGACTCTGGGACGACTTGCGCACCGATCGCGTCGCCGGCGACGACATCTACGTCGTCACTCCCGATGCGAACCGGATTATCTTTCGCTGGCAAGCGGTGACGTTTGGTAACGGAACACCGGCAACAGAATTGCCGGTAAGTTTTGAGATAGAACTACGCAGTGATGGGACGATTCTGACTCGCTACGGTAACGCACCCCAAAGTCCCAACGCCGATATCATTTCTCGCGTGGTGGGAATTTCCGGCGGTGAGCCGGACACCTATATAGTCCCCTCACACACTTCTGAGGGCACCGTCATAGATTTGACGAATGCGCAGACAGTTACTTTCCTGCCGCGAAGCCTTACCACCCCCACGCTGACGGTTGCGTCGTTGGGTCCCAACTCGGGTGTGAACATCACGGTAAGTCCGAACGACAAAGGCGGTCAGGGGAATGGTACGACGCAATTCACACGTCTCTATGACTTCTCGACGCTGGTGAATTTGACGGCGCCGGCCACGGCATCGGGAAACAGCTTCCTCAAGTGGCAGCGTGATGGCGTTGATTTTTCTATCACTCTGGCTACCAGTGTGACGATGGATGTCAATCACACCATGACGGCGATTTATGCGGCACCGCAAACCCTGACCATCGCCTCGGTAAATCCGAACAGCGGGGCGAGCATCTCAGTGAGTCCAAACGACAACAACAGTCAGGGCGACGGTACTACCCAGTTTACCCGTACGTATACACAAGGCTCGGTTGTTAACCTGACCGCGGCAGCCACTGCCGCGGGAAATATCTTTCAAAAGTGGCAGCGCGACGGCGTTGATTTTTCCAGCAATCCGGCTACCAGCGTTACCATCGACGGCGATCGCACGATGACGGCAGTTTACGTGAATACGCTTCAGTTCTCACAGCCTCAGTTCAACGTTAACGAGTCGGGACTCTCCGCGACGATTACAGTTACTCGTAACGGCAGTACGGCAGTACCGGCGTCGGTTAATTTCGCCACCAGCGATGGCACGGCTACGCAGAAAGGCGACTACACACAGGTGGCCGGCAAGCTCATTTTCGCCGCTGGTGAAACCAGCAAGACCTTTTCGGTCTTAATAATTGATGATGCTTTTCAGGAAGCGACTGAGAGCTTCAGCGTGACGTTGAGCAATCCGACAGGGGCAACGCTAGGCGCAACCAACGTTACTACTGTGGCGATTTCCGATAACGACGCTCCCGGATTACCCAATCCGCTCGACAATGCCAACGCGCAGTTTTTTGTCAGACAGCATTACCTCGATTTCCTCAACCGCGAGCCTGATGCGGGAGGTCTTGCTTTCTGGTCTGATCAAATTACGTCGTGCGGAAGCGATCAGGCGTGTATCGAGATTCGGCGCATCAATGTGTCCGCGGCCTTCTTCCTGTCGATAGAGTTTCAGGAGACCGGGTACCTGGTCGAGCGCATGTACAAAGTTGCTTATGGTGACGCGACCGGGACTTCGACTTTCCCGGGGCCAGGTTCTCATCAGCTTGCGGTACCTATCATCCGGCGCGGTGAATTTGTTCCCGATTCGTTCCAGATTTCAAATGGAGTGATTATTGGACAGCCGGGCGCGGAGGCACTCCTGGAAGCTAACAAGGTGGCGTTTGCAAACGATTTTGTTAACCGCACGCGTTTCACCACGGCCTATGCAACTTCATTGACGCCGTCGCAATTCGTCGATGCGCTCATAGCAAAGGCTGGATTCACTCCCACGCCTGCACAGCGACAGGCTTTCATCGATGAGTTTAGCGGTGCGGGTAACACGATGGACACGGCTGCGCGCGCGCGGGCAGTGCGAGCGATCGCTGAAAACGGAACTTTTTCTCAGTTGGAGAGAAACAAAGCCTTCGTCTTGATGCAATACTTCGGTTACTTACGACGTGATCCAGATGCCAGCCCCGACACTGACTACACCGGTTACGATTTCTGGCTCGGCAAACTGAATCAATTCGAAGGCAATTTCGTCAACGCTGAGATGGTCAAAGCCTTTATCGTTTCCGGTGAATACCGCCAGCGGTTCGGACCTTAAAGAAGCGATGAGCTTTATAGGGAGGGATCACATGCGCAGAATTCTCCTTACTATGCTATTCGCCACAGCGCTGACGGTGCTGTTGCCGGTTGGCGCGGGGCTCGGGCAGAACAAGCAGTCCAAATGCGAGCCGGCTGCTCAAACCAACCGCAATTGGGATCAGATCGGGGGCAATTATATCTATTTCGATTACGTACTCTGCCCGGCCGACATGGATCCCCCCAATCCTTTAATAAGGGTCTGGATTACGACACAGGGTAATGGGCTCGCAGTTGAGAAGTGGTCACCGGATCGTGACGGGGCTGACGTCGTATCCATGTTTAATGGAAAGAAAAAGGCATACACTCTCTACCGCGACCTCAACGCCATACCGCTACAGGTCTTCAAAGCCGAGCACAGATCAGGCGTCGCCGCGGAGACGAGCAAGCACCTCTTTCTTGCCCAGGGCAATAATCTTGTACCGCTGGAAAACCTTACCGCCGAATCAGCGGAGCGGGCCACGAAGGTTTTCGAGAACGCAGACGTCCTTATCAGGACGGCCCGGATCAAGGGGGCGCTGCTTCACGACGCCAGTCGCATGGCAACTATCTTCGAGTCCCTTAACAGGCCACTCAAAGCACAGAACTAAAGCATTCGAGTTATTAGCCTTGAAGATAATGCACTACCTTCCTCGCCGCAGGGAGATGGTAGTTCATCCCGCTTCGTGATACTTTGAGGCCTCCCCGTTTTTCTTTTGCTTCTCCCCCGTTCCCTTCGGAAAGGGGATGCTTCGATGATATTCAGAGCTTTTCAACACTCCTGTATCTTGCGAGTCCTGTCGCTGCTCGTATGCGCTTTCGCGTTGACAGGCGTGGAGGCCTTTGCGCAAAAGGGTCCGCAGGGAATCGGCGTCGTGCCGAAGATCGTCTTTGGCAGTTCTCGAAACAATGGCAATCACGATATTTTCACGATGGACCTCGATGGCTCGAATCAAACGCGGCTGACCACCAGTCTGGCGTACGACGACCAACCTAAGTGGTCGCCTGACAGTTCCAAAATCGCATTCATGAGTGGCCGGGACGGCAACCTCGAAATCTACACGATGAATGCCGATGGTAGTGGTCAGACGAGAATTACGAACAATTTCGCCGCCGACGGCTTCCCAGCCTGGTCCCCTAACGGCGCAAAGATCGCTTTCGTCCGGGGTGATTTGAGCAATCCCAGCACCTTTGAAATTTATGTAATGGACGCCAATGGCGCTAATCAGGTTCGGCTTACGACTGATTCGGTTATTGACGGCGTACCTTCCTGGTCGCCCGATGGAACCAAGATCGTATTCATGAGCGGCGGCAGTAGCGTGTTTGATCCCAATGCCTTTGAGATTTATCGAATCGATGCCGACGGAAATAACCGGACCCGCCTCACTAATAATTCTGTCGTCGACGGCCAGCCATCGTATTCACCCGACGGGACGAAGATTGTCTTTGGCAGCGGAAACGCGTTGAGTCCTAACGGGATCGAAATCTATGTAATGAACGCGGACGGCAGCAACCGGATACAGCTGACGAATAATGCGGTAACCGACGGTTTCCCGGCCTGGTCGTTTGACGGCGCGAACATCGTGTTCGCCTCTGGAAGCGTGGCTGATGAAAGCACGGTCGAACTCTTTGTTATGAACGCAAACGGGACTAATCCCGCCCAACTCACGAATAATTTCAACCTCGATTGGTTTCCCGATTGGCAGCGAGTCGCCACGCCTCCCTCGCAGATTCAGTTTAACTCTGCCAGTTATACACCGGCCGAAGATCACAGCAGCGCCGCCATCACAGTGACCCGCACCGGTAACACCACCGGTATGGCTTCTGTTAACTACGCCACCAGCGATACCGCCGGCGAAACTAACTGTAACGTGGTCAGCAGTGCTGCCTCTGCTCGCTGTGACTATCAGATAACGGTGGGCACTTTGAACTTTGGACCCGGTGAAACCTCGAAGACGATCGACGTGTTTCTGGTAGACGACTCATACGACGAAACCAATGAAGCGTTTACGATGAGCCTTAGCAATGTTCGCGGCAGTGGTGCGAGCCTCGGGTTGCCGAGTACGACCACGATTACGATCACTGACAATGATGCGGCCACGACCGCTAACCCTATCGACAATCCCAATTTCTTTGTACGACAGCACTACATCGATTTTCTTAACCGCGAGCCGGATGTGACCGGACTTGCGTTTTGGACTAATCAGATCACGTCGTGTGGCAACGATCCACAATGCACCGAGATTAGGCGGATCAATGTGTCAGCCGCGTTCTTCCTGTCAATCGAATTCCAGGAGACCGGTTATCTGGTTTACCGATTTTACAAAGCTGGCCATGCAACTGTAGGAATGCCCGTGCCCGTCAGATATGCGGAGTTCATCGCCGACACGCAGCAGATTGGGCAAGGTGTAATAATCGGTCAACCGGGAGCAGAACAGAAACTGGAAGCTAATAAGCAAGCGTTCGCCCTGGATTTTGTTCTGCGTTTGAGATTCCTCCAGGACCATCCGACGTCGGATACTCCAGCCGCTTTTGTTGATGAAATGTACTTGAATGCGGGAGTCACGCCCTCTGGAACTGAGCGTACGGCAGCCATTAATGAATTTGGCGGGGCGCCGAACACCGTAGACACGGCGGCGAGGGCGCGAGCGCTACGTCGCGTTGCTGACAACGGGACGCTGAAGCAGCAGGAGCTGAATAAAGCATTTGTGTTGATGGAATACTTTGGCTACTTGAGACGTAACCCTTTTGATCCGCCGGAACCTACCCTCAACTACGACGGCTACAATTTCTGGTTGAACAAATTGAATGAGTTCAACGGAAATTTTGTGAACGCCGAAATGGTGAAAGCGTTTATTGTTTCAGGTGAGTACCGGCACAGATTTGGACCGTAAAAACGGTGAACAGTGACAAGAGAAGAGTGAAGAGTAAAAAGTGAAAAGTAATGAGTGACGAGTTAGGAACACCGATGAGTTAACTCGCTACTGGTACCGCTTTCATTACACACCCCTCATCACTTATTACTGGTTACTTTTCACTTTTCACCCTTCACTATTTACTGTCTTTTGGAGTACCGATGAAACGAACTTCCCCCTTCCTCCTCCTCTTTGTTTTCACAGGCCTTGTTTTCTTCATTTTCGGTACGGTCCGCAGTACCGCTTCGGGTCCTGCAGGCTCGCGGCAAGAACCGGCGGTCAATCACGCAATTCCCAACAACCTGACTACCGGACTAAGCGGTGCGCCTGCCAAACAAGAGCAGAAGCAGGCGATCGCCCAGGCCGCCTGGCAGCAAATTCAAGCTCTGATTGAAGAAAAAGAATCACGCACTGCAGCTCAGCAGAAAATTGATTCGCAACTGCTTTACGCGATCAAGATGCGTCGTGGCGAAAGAATCGCAGCTACTGTGCAGACTCTCTCAGTAGAGGTCGGCGCTGATGATAGCGGCCGGGTGACCGTCGACATTTCCGCGATTATCGATGACCAATTGTTGAATGACCTGCGCGGAATGGGCGTCGCAGTCTCGAGTGTCTTTCCCCAATACAATTCGCTGCGTGCCGTTGTTTCTCTGGAACAGCTGGAGCCAATCGCAAGTCTCTCGCAAGTTCGCTTCATTCAGCCGAAGCAGGAAGCTCTCTTCTCGCAAACGCGAGTGGGAACAGAAAAACCTTTGCTACGACAACCTCGCTCATCCGGTTCAGGGCAGCAAACCTGGGGACCGTTTGAGGACATTAACGATCGCGCGGCGCGGGTGCGGGACGCTCTCAAGCCCGTCCTAAATGGCGTTCTCGCTCCCAATGCTCCTCCTCGAATTGGTAGTGCCACCTCACAGGGTGACACGACTCATAAGGCCTACATAGCGCGCGGTACATTTAATGTCGACGGCACGGGAATAAAAATAGGGGTGCTCTCCGACGGCGTCGATAGCCTTTTGGTCAGTCAGGGAACGGGCGATCTTGGGCCGGTGACAGTCTTGCCGGGCGCAGCAGGTTTTGGAGATGAGGGGACGGCGATGCTCGAGATCATCCACGATCTCGCGCCGGGCGCGCAGTTGTATTTCGCTACCGCTGTCGACGGCCTGCCTCAGTTTGCCCAGAATATCCGCGACCTGAGGACGGCTGGATGTGACATCATCCTCGATGATGTTGGTTACTTTGTTGAATCACCGTTTCAGGATGGGCAAACCGTGGCGGTAGTTTCGCCTAACAATTCCGGACTGGCGACGCAGGCCGTCAACGATGTAGTAGCTTCCGGTGCCCTTTACTTTTCTTCAGCAGCCAACTCGGGAAATTTGAACGACGGCACTTCCGGAACCTGGGAAGGCGATTTCGCAGACGGCGGCACCCTCGGCGTACTGACGGGTGGCAAGGTGCACGATTTCGATCCGACGGCGGCCGTTGCCCAGTATGACACGATCACAGCAAGCGGTTTTCTGACTAACCTGCATTGGTCAGATCCATTAGGTGCTTCAAACAACGACTACGACCTTTTTATCCTCACCCAGGATGGAACATTTGTAATAGGCTCTTCCACCAACATTCAAAATGGCACGCAGGATCCTTACGAGGCGATTTTCTTTGCTCCCACGGGTTACCGTGTGGTGATTCTACAAAGAACCGGAGCGGCGAATCGCTTTCTTCATCTGAGCACGAATCGCGGGGAGCTTGCTCTCAGCACTGCCGGCGAGACCCATGGACACAACGCGGCGTCGGGTGCCTATGGAGTTGCAGCCGTGTGTGCCGTTTGTGTTTACCCTGCTGTCTTTGATTCCAGCAACCAGGTGGAGACCTTCAGCTCGGATGGTCCACGCCGGATCTTTTTCAATGGCGATGGCTCGCTGATTACTCCCGGCAATGTTTCCTCAACCGGTGGTTCGCTCCTGCAAAAACCCGACATCGCCGCCGCTGATGGCACGTCAGTTTCCGGGGCCGGCGGATTCCCAACTCTTTTTTATGGCACCTCGGCCTCCGCGCCGCACGCTGCGGCCATTGCTGCTCTCATAAAATCGGCGAATCCCGCGCTGACGCAAGCGCAGATGAAAACGGCGCTCACCAGCACTGCCATCGACATTGAAGCTCCCGGCACGGATCGCGACTCCGGTGTGGGAATAGTGATGCCCTTTGCGGCGTTACAATCGCTGGGACCGCCGGCGGTCGGACGGGCTTTCCTCGATCTGCAGACAGTCTCCAAAACTGAAACCTGCTGTAACGGCAACGGATTCATAGAGCCCGGTGAAACGGGAACGATCAGCGTTACCCTGAAAAACCTTGGACTTCTGGATGCAACCTCGGGAACGGCAACGCTTACCACAGCGGCAAGTGGTGTGACTATTGTCAACGGAGCATCAAACTACCCCACTCTAGCCGCGTCCACTGGCAGTGGTGCCAACCTCACGCCGTTTTCCGTTTCTTTAGATCCCGGCTTACCGCATAGCCCCAGGATTGAGTTCACGGTGACGATTAACTATCTCGGAGGTCATCAGCCATCGCAATCGTTCAACTTCTCAATCCAGTTCGGAGTCGAGTTGGTCGAGAATGGCAGCTTTGAAACAGGAGATTTTTCCGGCTGGATAGTTTCAACGGCTTCCACGGGCGGCGAGGGAACTCCCTTTCGCTTCTGGTCAGTCGGTCAGGCTGGTGCCGGTGGTTTTCAGGGTTATGGAATAGTGCCGGTCGCCCCACAGGACGGCGCCTACGTTGCCTGGCATGGCTTCGGCGGCGGCGGACCTTTGGAATTCCGCATGTACCAGGATGTGCATATTCCAGCGGGCACACCGTTTAACCTCACCTGGAAAGATCGAGTTCAGTGGAACTTCTGTTGTGGAGCAACGCTGCCGAATTCTTATGACGTTCAGTTGCGCGATCCATCCACTAATGCGGTACTTACTACCCTCTACACATTTTCGACCGGGGCGGCCCCCGGCTATCGCAGGGTTGGCTGGCAGAGTCACGGCTACGATCTGTCGGCCTATGCGGGTCAAACTGTTCGCATCTTTTTTGTCCAGACGGTGACGGAATATTTTACCGGGCCGGGACAGGTTGAGCTTGACGCGATCAGTTTGTCGGACGTTCCCCTTCCTACAGTCGCACCCATGCCGACACCGGCGCCGCCGGGACTCTATGGAGGCACGAGAAATGGCGAGTTGTTAAGCCTTAACCTGACTACGGGCGCCGGCACAGAGATCGCCGCCCTGCCGGGATTCGGCAGCACGGAGATTGAATTTAACAACACGACCCGTCGCGGCTACACACAGTTTCCCGACGGCCAGTTCGCTGGACAGGAATTCGATCTCAACGATGGTACGGGTATCGGGAACCCAGTCTTCACCAGTGGCTCATTCACCGGACTGGAATGGGTTGGGTCGTCGCTCTACGGCACAATGATTACCTCGGGGGGCGGGCCTTCACAGCTGCGAACACTCGATCCCACTACCGGTATCTCGACCATCATCGGCCCGACCGGAATTAATAGTCCGATTTCCGGTCTTGCTTACGACGAAAACACTGCCACGATGTATGGCCTCAGCGGCGGCGCCTCGGCAGGATCTTCGAATCTGGTTACAGTTAACTTATCGACGGGCGCAGCAACGGTTGTAGGATCGGTTGGGTTCAACGGTGGCAGTCTGGAGTTCGGACCTGATGGAAACCTTTACGCCGGAAGCACCTCCAGGAGCGGTAATACCGGAGATCTATATCGAATCAATAAGGCGACCGGAGCAAGCACGCTGGTCGGCCCTACCAGCTTCTTTAACGTAACCGGGCTAACTCTGGTTACCCCTGCCCCGCCTACGCCAACTCCCACGCCGACACCACCGATTACAAATACGGTGAAGTTCAACGCGAGCACCTTCAACGTCAGCGAGACTCTCAATGCTACCACCAAGGTCGACCTTACAGTTTCGCGCAGCGGAGATACCTCGGGTGCCGCTAGTGTGAACTATGCGACTTCGGACGGGTCGGCCATTGACCGATCTGATTATCTTGCGGCCTTCGGCACGCTGCGTTTCGCTGCCGGAGAAGCATCGAAGACCATCACTGTGTTCATCGTTGACGACCGTCTCGGTGAAGGCGCCGAGGCGTTCAACCTGACACTGAGTAACCCGATCGGTTGCGCTATCGGTTCGCCAACGGTGCTTGTAGTTACTATCCAAAGCAATGAGGCAATAAACGGTGCGAATCCGGTTAAGGACGCTAACTTCAATTCCGACTTTTTCGTTCGCCAGCATTACCTGGATTTCTTCAACCGGGAACCGGACGCTGCAGGACTCGCCTTCTGGAAGAATCAGATTGACGAATGCACCACGCAGTCATGTTTCGAAATCCGGCGGATCAATGTTTCGGCGGCCTTCTTTGTTTCCATTGAGTTCCAGGAGACCGGCTACCTGGTCTATAAGGCAAATCAGGCCGCGTTTAATTCAGGCGAGTTTCTGAAGCTGCGAGACTTTCTGGTAGACACGCAGGAGATCGGGCGGGGCGTTGTGATTGGTCAACCCGGTGCTGCGGCCTTGTTGGAAGCTAACAAGCAGCGGTTCTTTCTTGACTTTGTTCAGCGCAGTGCTTTCCAGGCGCCGACGGCTTATCCAAACACACTAACCGCCGCCCAATTTGTAGACAAACTCAATGCGAATACCTTTGATCCGCGCGTTGCTGGCTCAACCGGGGCCTTGACTCCCGTTCAGCGGGACGCTTTGGTGGCTCAGTTGGCGCCTGACCCTTCGTCAGCCACACTGCGAGCGCAGGTGCTGCGATCGATAGCGGAGAATTCGCTCTTCCACGCGCGACAGTTCAACAAAGCCTTTGTGCTGATGCAATACTTTGGCTACTTACGGCGTAACCCGAACGAGACCCCGGAGCCCTTTCTGGACTTCGCGGGATACAACTTCTGGCTGGGTAAGCTGAACCAGTTCAACGGAAACTTCGTCGAAGCGGAAATGGTTAAGGCTTTTATTATTTCAGGCGAATACGAGCGTAGGTTTGGTCCGTGAGCACTGAGCACAAGAAGTCAACTGACGAGATTTAAACCAGCCCGGCGGTAGTGGGCGAAAACGTCAAGCGACGAAGATCAGTCCGCTTAGCGTTTCTAGTCAACTCAAGTGATTTGCTGGGACCGCGGGCGCCCTCGCCCGCAAATGAGCGCGCAGCGCGAAAAGTCGGTTAGGGGTTCA
>Ga0207689_10003419_pt1 | contig 14492 bp, 11 predicted proteins | sample KBSMisM52_FD_184312 | JGI IMG/M metagenome (GOLD analysis project Ga0207689, IMG submission 184312) | Miscanthus rhizosphere microbial communities from Kellogg Biological Station, Michigan, USA - KBS Miscanthus M5-2 (SPAdes) (version 2) | ecosystem: Host-associated > Plants > Roots >... | reverse complement strand
GTCGAGATCGGATCGATGCCGGGCGTCTGGCAGCTTCGCGCGCGCGAGGTCGCCGAGGAGGCGAGGCGGGCGTACGACGCGGGGATCCGCGCGGTGCTCCTGTTCGGGTTGCCCGAGTACAAGGACGGCATCGGCTCCGCCTCGTGGGATCCGACCGGGCCGGTGCAATCGGCGATCACCGCGGTCAAACGCGTCGTGCCGCAGATGACGGTGATGGCCGATGTCTGCCTCTGCGAGTACACCGACCACGGACATTGCGGCGTCCTGGTCGAGCGGAACGGCGTGACCGACGTGGACAACGATCAGACCCTGCCGCTGCTGGCGAAACAGGCGGTCTCCTTCGCCGCGGCCGGCGCTGATTTCGTGGCGCCGTCGGACATGATGGACGGCCGCGTCGGCGCGATCCGCGAGGCGCTCGACGATGCCGGCATGACCGAGATCGGCATCATGGCCTACTCGGCAAAGTACGCCTCAGGCTTCTACGGTCCGTTCCGCGAGGCCGCGGAGTCGGCGCCGCAGTTTGGCGATCGCCGCGGCTATCAGATGGATCCGGCCAACATCCGTGAGGCCATCCGGGAGATGGAGCTGGATGTCGCCGAAGGGGCGGACATGATCATGGTCAAGCCGGCGCTGTCGTATCTCGACGTCATCCGCGCCGCCCGCGACAACTTCGACCTGCCGGTGGCTGCCTACAACGTCAGCGGCGAGTATTCGATGGTGAAGGCGGCCGCGGAGCGCGGCTGGATCGACGGCCCGCGGGTGATGAACGAGATACTCACCTCAATCAAGCGGGCGGGGGCGGATCTGATCATCACGTATCACGCGCTGGAGTTTGCTGAATTGCGCTGACGCGCGTTGTCTGCGGCTTCGCCGCGTTGTCGGTTGTCTGCGCGGCGCGCGCGTGGTCAGTGAGTGCAAGTCGGCGAATCGCGCAGGGGACGCCGGCTTCGCCGGCGCTCCGCTCTTCCAGCGAATTAAGGCGAAGCCGTACCGATCACCGCTTTCGCGCGTACGGACTCAACTGACCACGCGCCGCAGCGCAGACAACCGACAACGCGCGTCAGCGCAGACAACGCGGCGAAGCCGCAGTCACCCGCACCAGACCGCGCTCACGGCATCCGGGTGATCGAGCAGGTAGCCCTCGTCATCCGCGTTGTATTCGATGACGGCACCGTCCAGGCGGGAGGCGGACATGTTGTCGAGGGCGATGCGGATGCCGTTGGCATCGACGATCTCATCGCCGTCGATCGGGGCGTCGGCGTAGGCCAGGCGGTAGCCGCTTCCGCCGCAGCCGGTGGTGAAGGCGATGCGGAGGATGCGGCCGTCGAGCTCCTGATGGAGATGCTGGGCGGCGGTCTGGGTGATGGACAGGTTCATGGTGTGGCGGGTCCGCGCACGAGGCGCGTCTCGGCGTCTTCGCGCTTGAACCAATCGCGGTCGAGCTTCGTCAATTCCAGCTCGCGCTCCAGCTCGACGATGTGGGAACGCTTCGCCGCGCCGAGGTAGACCACGAAACCGCGGTCGATGATGGTGGCGCCGCGGCCGAGCTCGGCCAGCTTGCGCTCCATCGTCCGTTCGCGGGCGATGAGGAACTCGGTGGTCTCGCGATACGAGAGGTCGCCCTCGAGGATGTCCTGAAACGCCAGATCGTTGGCAAGAGTGACGCGGCTGCGCGACGTTCCCGTGGCGGCGATCTTCATCTCGATCAGATCGCGAGTGGCGCGCTCGTCCTCGGCGAACTGTTCGAACATCTTCGCCGTCAGCGGATTCGGCAGGTTCTCCGCCAGCTTCTCGAAGGTCTTGTAGGCCTCGATGGTGTACTGGAAGAGGGTGTTGAGTTGTTCGTTGGTGAGTACGGTCAGGGGTGCTTCGATTGTTGTCATGTTGTGCCTCGTTGCGGTGAGTCAGTAGATTAGTGGATTAGTCGATTCGTCGATTAGGAAGGTGCCTTCCAACTTCTAATCTACTAATCCACTCATCGACTAATCCACTGCTTCACTCGATCTTCGCTACTTTCAAAATCACATCGCCGATCAGTTTTGACTGGCAGGACAGGCGGTACGGCGCTTCCAGCTCTTTGTAGGTCTCGTCGGGTGTCGGCGGCGTGAGGTTGTCCCAGCCGTCGATCACTTCCACCCTGCAAGTCCCGCACGCACCGTCGCCGCCGCAGACGTGACTGACGCGAACGTCCATCGCGCCGGCGCAGGAGAGGAGCGTGGATCCCGCGGGAAACTCCGCCGCCTTTCCCTCATCGACGAAAATGACCCGCGGCATCGGGGCGGGATTGTATACGGTCAGTTCGCGTCTTCGCGGCTTCGCGTGACATCGTTCTCACGCGAAGACGCGAAGTCGCGAAGGGCTATCCACCGAGTGCCCGGTGCGCCATGTACGAGCTGCGCACCAGCGGCGCCGACTCGACGTGATGAAATCCCATCGCCTTTACCTTCGTGCCGAGGGCGGCGAACTCCTCGGGGGTGTAGTAGCGGCGCACGGGATGGTGGTTGCCGGTCGGGGCGAGGTACTGGCCGAGAGTGACGATGTCGACGCCGGCGTCGCGGAGGTCGCGGGCGACGGCCAGAACTTCATCATCCGTCTCGCCGAGGCCGAGCATGAGGGAGGATTTGGTCAACATGTTGTCGATGCGCTCCTCCGAGGCCCAGCGAAGCACGTCCAGCGAGCGCTTGTACTTTGCGACGGGACGCACGGCCGGATAGAGCCGCGGCACGGTCTCGACGTTATGCGCAAGCACCTCGGGGCCGGAGTCGATGACGATGCGCAGAGCGTCGCGATTGCCTTCGAGATCGGAGATCAGCACCTCGACCGCGGCGCCGGTTTCCTCGCGCACGGCGCGGACGGTTTTCGCGAGATGCTCGGCGCCGCCGTCGGGCATGTCGTCGCGATTCACCATGGTGATGACCGCGTGCTTCACACCCATCTTCGAGACCGCCTCGGCCACGCGGCGCGGCTCGCCGGCGTCGGCGGCGAGCGGCTTCCCTTTGCCGACCGCGCAGAAGGTGCAGCGGCGCGTGCAGATCTCGCCGAGGATCATGAACGTGGCCGTGCCGGCGCTCCAGCACTCGAAGATATTCGGGCAGCGCGCCTCCTGGCAGACCGTGTTGAGCGCCAGGTCGTTCATCAGCTTCGAGACCGGAAGCTGCGCCAGATCGCCGGGCACGCGGATCTTGAGCCATGCCGGGCGATGGCCGGCGCGGCGGTTGATGGGCGGTTTGGGGTCGGTTGCAGTCATTGCGCGGGGTTGCCCGGTTGCCGGGTTGCCAGGTTGCCAACAGCCTCGGGCAACTCGGCAACCTGGAAACTCGGCAACCTTCTCTCCACTTTCTCCAGCGCCTCCCGGTCGTCGCTCCAGCGGATCCTTTCATAGGCCTCGGCGAATGAGAACCAGGCGTAGTCGTTGTGCTCGTCCTTGTCCATGCGGATCGATGCGCCGGGAGGCAGTTCGAAGGTGAAGCAGGTTTCGTGAGCGATGATCGGCGGCGGGTGTTTCGCTTCCAGGAAGTGCGATTCGATCATGAACGATTGCTGGAGATCGATCGCCTCGGGCTGGCCGCCGTAACCCGTCTCCTCGGCGAGCTCGCGGCGCGCGGTGTCGTTGGGGAGCTCTCCCTCTTCGATCGAGCCGGTGATCGGCTGCCAGAAGTTGCCGCGCTCGGGACGGCGATGGAGAAGAAGAACGCGCTCGCCGTCGTGGACGATGACCTTGACCAGACGGATGGTCTCCGCGCGCGGTACGACGTCCCGTTCGAAGACTTCGGCGAACTTTTCGGCGACGATTGCGCGCACTTCCTCCAGGGCGACGTCGCGTCTCGCGAGTTGCGCGATCGAAGTCACGCCCGTGCCGTGCAGGCCGCAGGGTGTGATGAGGCGGAAGTGCTCGAGGTTCGTCGACACATTCAACGCGAAGCCGTGTGAGGTGACCCAGCGGGCGATGCGGACTCCGATAGCGGCGATCTTGTCGTTGCCGGCCCAGATGCCGCGTTTCCCCTCGGCGCGCTCCGCGGTGATGCCGTAGTGGGCGACGGTGCGGATCAGCACTTCCTCGAGCTTGGTCACGTACTTGCGAACGTCGCGATTGCCTTCGCCGAGGTGAATGATCGGATAGCCGACCAGTTGTCCTGGTCCGTGGTAGGTGATGTCGCCGCCGCGCGTGGTCTCGAAAAAACGAACGCGCTCGGAGACCAGCGTCGATGCGGGAGCGAGGAGATTGCGCGCATCGCCGCCGCGGCCGAGGGTGATGACGGGGGGATGCTCGAGAAGAAGGAGCTGATCGGGGATGGCCTCTTCCTGCCGCAACTCCACCAGCTTCTCCTGCAGCCGCATGCCGTTCTCGTAGGTGACGAGTTGAAGGTTGCGGAGCTCACACACGCGCATCGCGGTTGCCAATACGCGCGGGAGGGGGGCGGGCATTCCCTGAACGACGGCCGCGGAGCCGGCGGCGGTACAGCCAGCGAGGCCGCTGGCGCTACGCTTTGTGCGTTACGGCCGCCACTCGGCGAGCTCTTTCTGCAGTTTCCTGGCGTCGCGGACGATGTCGGGGTCGGTGGCGGTGTTCAGAAACTCGGCGACGGCCTGGATTGCTTCGCGATAGCGGCCTGAGTTCACCTGCGCGACGATCTTGTTGTAGGAGTCGACCTGGCGATTCTTCGCGGCGACGCGGGTCAGCTCGGCGGCCTGTGTTTCGAACGTGCGCCGGGCGTCGCCGTCGGGAGTGTTTGACGCGAGCTCGCGAACGATGGCCGCGGCTTCGTCGAGGCGCTTCTCGTGAGTGAGCGCATTCGCACGCGCGAGATCGGCGCGCACGATCACGGTGCGGGCGGCGAGGGAGATCTGCGGATTGTGAAGGGCATCGAGCCGCGCGAAGAGGGAATCGGCGTTGGCGCGGTTGCCGGCGCGGCGGTACATCGCCAGCAGATGCAGGGCGAAGTCGGTGCGGGCGGGGAGGAGTTTGCAGGCTTCTTCGAGTGCGGCGATGCCGGGCGCGACGTCGTTCTCGACACTGTAGGTCATGCCGAGGTCGCCGGTGGCGCGGCCGGTGGGAAAGCCGGCCTCGCCGCGATGTTCGAGCGCTCGCTGAACCAGCGCGCGTGCTTTGCGAAAGCGGGCGATGTCATCGTCGGTGGTGTCCGAGGTCTGCGCCAACGCGCCGATCTGATCCTGCATCAGCGCCTCGGCGTATGCGAGTCCGACCTCGAAGTCGTTCGCATCCGCGGCGATTGCCTGCTCGAACAGCGGCATCGCCTCGGCGTACTTGGCCGCGGCGGCCTTCAGCGTGCCGAGGCCGGCGAGGGCGCGCGCGTGGTCCGGTTTGGCGTCGAGCGCCGCCTCGTAGTGCCGCTCCGCGTCGGTGGACAGCTCGGCGATTCCGGCCAGGAAGTGACCGAGCTCGTAGATCGTGGTGGCGCGATCGATCGTTTCGACCGTGACTGCGAGGTCGCTCGCGGGGACGACGAGCGTGATGGCCCAGGCGTCGCGCTGCGGCCGCGCGTATCGGGACAACGCATAGTCGACGTCGCGCAGCGTGCGATGAAAACGCGACTGCAGCGCCATTTCGGCGGTGGCGCCGTGCGAGACATCGTGAACGAAGGCGTAGAAATCGGCGCCGTTGTTGGCCGAGGTGCGAACGAGCCAGTCGACGATGGCCCAGCTCTCGGCGTAGAAGGTGGCCTGGCTGGTGCCGGTGTAGATGGCGGAATCGCGCGCCGCGGCGAAGAGCTGCGCCGGTGGGATGCGCGCACGCGCCCGGAGGACGGAGATGTGATTCGTCATCGGCTCGCCGGCGGAGATCGATCGCGATCGGATCGTGGCGTTGCTGAAGTACTCGGCGATTCCCTCCTCCAGCCAGAGCGGCGCCCTGGCATCGCCCGACTGCATGAGGTAGTGAATGAGCTCGTGCAGCGGCGCGCGATCGCTGCCGCGCCAACTGTAGCCGTCGTTGATCAGCATCGAGCTGCCGTCGCGCAGCGAGACGAACACGCCGCTGGCGTTGGCGTCGCGCTTGTTCAGCAGCATGTCGAAATACGGCCGGCTCTCACGATGGCGGGCGAAGAGGATGACCAGCGTCGGCGTGGCCGTCGGCGCGCTAAAGGTGGAGTCGACCTGCGTCAGGGCGGAGGCCAGGGTCTCCAGCTCCGCTGCCACGGCGCGCGTCCGTCGTTCATCCGCGCTGCTGACGAAGACGAAGTGCTTCGAGCGTGCGCGGAGCCAGCGTTCATCGGCGGCAGGGAGGGGGATGGGGATGTTGGTTTGGCGCGGGGTGCGAGGGACCAATTGGGCGTGCGTGGCGGCGGCGAGGAGGAGGATCGGGAAGATCAGGAGCCTGCGCATTGGAACCATCCGCACTTCACTGTCATCCTGAGTCGCCGATGCCCCGGTAGAGGCTGAGGACGACGAAGGACCCCCGGCTACTAGCCGGACGGGGCGGCGGTTGTCGAATTCCACCGACCACCCGGGTTTCAGCCGGGGGTCCTTCGACCGTCCTCAGCCCCTCCGGGGCATCGGCGGCTCAGGATGACAGGTAATTTGCTCACCGCCAACCTACAACGTGAACTGCCCCGCTTCGATGAACGCCCGCACCTTGGCCATGAACTGGTCCGCGATCGCGCCGTCGATGAGCCGGTGATCGAACGTCAGCGAGAGGATGCACATCGAGCGGATGGCGATGACGTCGCCTTCCTTCGTCTCAACGACTACCGGACGCTTTTTCACGCCGCCGACGCCGAGGATGGCGACCTGTGGCTGGTTGATGATCGGGGTGCCGAACAGACCGCCGTAGATGCCGGGGTTGGTGATGGTGAAGGTTCCGCCTTGCACGTCATCGGGCGTGAGCTTCTTGGTCCGGGCGCGCTCGCCGAGGTCGTTGATGGTCTTGGAGAGGCCGAGGATGTTTTTCTCGTCGGCGTTTTTCACCACCGGCACGATCAGGCCCCAATCGAGAGCGACGGCGATGCCGATGTTGAGATCGCGGTGGTAGATCACCGACGACTCGTCCATCGAGGCGTTGATGATGGGGAACTCGCGCAGGCCGGCCACGACCGCCTGGATGACGAACGGCAGGAAGGTGAGCTTGGCGCCGCGCTCGGCGTAGGCGTCTTTGTGCTGGCGGCGCAGTTTGTCGATGGCGGTGAAGTCGACCTCGAAGACCGTCGTCACGTGCGCCGAGGTCTGCTTGGAGAGGACCATGTGCTGGGCGATCTTCTTGCGCATGACCGAGAGCGGCTCGATGCGGTTGTTCTCGCCGGCGGCGAAGGTCATGGCGGGGGGACGTGGAGCGGGTGGTTGCTGGGTTGCTGCGGGTTGCTGCGGCGCGGCCGGCGACGGCCGCTGCATGAAGTCGAGGATGTCGTTCTTGGTGACGCGGCCGGAGACGCCGGAGCCCTGGATGCGGGTGATGTCGACGTTGTTTTCCTGGGCGATCTTGCGGACGAGGGGGGAGGATTTGGTGCGGCGGCGTTCGTCGAGGGAGTCGGGGTCGCGCGGTTCCGCGGTTGCGAGGTCGCGCGGTGGTTCGGCTGCCGGAGTACTGGGTTGCTGGGTTGCTGGGTTGCTTGGTTGCTCGGCAGGTTTCGCGGCTTCGGGCTGCGGCGCTGGTTTCGGTTCGGGAGCCGGAGGGGCGGCGGGTGGAGGTGGAGGAGGCGGCGCAGGTGCAGCAGCAGCGGGCGCGCTCGCGCCTGCGGCTTCGCCTTGCGCGGCGATGCGGGCGACAACGGTGTTGACGCCTACGGTCTGCCCTTCCTGGGCGATGATCTCGGTCAGCGTTCCGTTTGCCGGCGAGGGGATCTCGGCGTCGACTTTATCCGTCGAGATCTCCAGGAGCGGCTCATCGCGCTCGACGGTCTCTCCTACTTTTTTCAACCAGCGAACGACGGTTCCTTCTGCGATCGATTCGCCCATCTGGGGCATGACGACGTCAATGGCCATTGCGGGTAACTCCTGAGTCAGTACGCAAGCAGTTCTCTTGCCGCGGCAAGAACTTTATCGCGATTCGGTAGATAGAAGGCCTCGAGGGGCGGGGAGTAGGGAGTGGGAACGTCGAGTGCGGCAACCCGCTTGATCGGCGCGTCGAGGTAGTCGAAGGCCTTCTCGGCGATGCGCGCGGCGAACTCGGCGCCCGCGCCGCCGGTGAGCGGCGCTTCGTGCAGGATGATGACGCGATTGGTCCTGGCGACGGAGTTGAGGATCGCTTCTTCATCGAACGGGATGATCGATCGCAGGTCGATGACCTCGGTGGACACACCGTCCTTCGCCAGCTCCGCCGCGGCGTCGTCGGCGACGTAGATCATCGAGCCCCAGGTGATGATGGTGAGATCGCTGCCGCTCCTTCGCACGTTGGCTTTGCCGATGGGGACGATGTAATCCTCGGTTGGCAGGTCTTCCTTGATGCGCCGGTAGAGGTACTTGTGCTCGATGAAGAGCACCGGATCGTCGTCGCGAATGGCGGCTTTCAGCAATCCCTTGGCGTCGTACGCCGTCCCCGGCGCGACGATTTTCAACCCGGGCCGGTTCATGAACATGGCCTCGGGGTTGAGCGAGTGGAACGGTCCGCCATGCGTACCGCCGCCCGCGGGACCGCGCACGACGATGGGACACGGACTGCCGACGCGGTAGCGCGAGGTGGCGCTGAAGTTGACCAGCATGTCGTAGGCGCAGGTGATGAAGTCGATGAACTGCATCTCGGCGATGGGTCGCATGCCCATGAGCGCCGCTCCCGACGCGGCACCGACGATGGCCACCTCGGAGATGGGCGTGTCGATGACGCGCTCGGGCCCGAATTCGTCGATCATCCCGGCGCTGGTTTTGAACGCGCCGCCGTGGGCGCCGACGTCTTCTCCGATGAGAAAGACGCGCGGATCGCGCCGCATCTCTTCGATCATCGCTTCGCGGATGGCGTCGAGGTAGGTGGTTTCAGGCATGGGGACCCCCCACGCTTGCGAACGGAGCGCTGGCGTCGCGCCGGCTGGCCCGGCGGCGTCCTCGCCGCGGCGTTTCAAGCGAATGTTGGGTGTCTGGCGGGTCGGTGGCGGGGACGCCGCCGAGCCAGCCGGCGAGGACGCCAGCGCTCCGTCGCGTCGTCATCATCGCTGCTCCTCCCAATACCCATCCCCGGCATACAACCCCATCGCCGCCTCTTCCGGTCGCGGCATCGGCGAGCGTTCGGCTTCGTCGGTAGCGGCGTCGACTTCGCGGCGGACGCGCGACTGGATCGAATCGAATTCGGCGGCCGAGGCAATGCCGTCATCGATCAGCGCCTTCTCGAAGCGGACCACCGGATCTTTGGCCGACCACTCCTCGATCAACTCCGGCGGGACGTACGACTGATTGTCGTGCTCGGCGTGGCCTTTCATTCGGAAGGTCCTGGCCTCGATCAGCGTCACCCCTTCGCCGGCGCGGGCGCGCTCGACGGCGCGGCGGGTGACCTCGTAGGTTGCGAGGACATCGTTGCCGTCCACGGTCTCGCTGGCGCAGCCGAATGCGTGCGCTTTGTCGGCCAGCGATTTCAACAAACTCTGTTTCACCGTCGGGGTCGAGTAGGCGTAGCCGTTGTTCTCGAGCACGACCACCAGCGGCAGCTTCTGCACGGTGGCGAAGTTCATCCCCTCGTAAAACGCGCCGGTCGACGATGCGCCGTCGCCGATGAAGGCCAGGCCGACGATGTTGCGCTTCTGCATCCGGCCGGCGAGGGCGATGCCGGCCATGACCGGGATCATGTCGCCGAGCATGGAGATCTGGCCGATGAAACCGTCGCGCGCCGGATGGCCGAAGTGGATGTTGAGCTCGCGCCCGCGCGTGGGCGAGTCGCCCTTGGCCATGTACTGCTTGATGATGTCCACCGGCCTGGCGCCGGCGACGAGGATCGATCCCATGTTCCGGATCAGCGGCTGCACGACGTCGCCCTGCATGTAGTCGAGCGCGTACGCGGCGGCGACCGATTCGCCTTCCTGCCCGAGGGAGCGATAGAGACCGCCAATGACCTTCGCCTGCCGGAAGAGCGCGACCAGGCGCTCCTCCAGCGTACGGGTCAGACGGAGGTAGTAATCGATGTCGAGGAGCTGTTCGCGGGAGAGGTCGTGAGGCACGCGCGGGAGCTTATAGCACTACCGCGCCAGCTCCCGCATGCCCGCACCGACGACGATAAAGGGCGCCCAGTAGAGCGGATCCTGGTAGCGCGGATTGGCCCGAACGGTGAGCTGCGCGTGCCGGAGCGCCGCCGCCGGCGGATCGCCTGCACGCAGGCGGCGGTAGAACGCGATCATCAGCGCCTCGGTGGCCCGCGAGTCCGCCTGCCACTGGCTGACCACGGTGGTGGGGCAGCCGGCGATGAGAAAGGCCCACGACATCCCGATCACTCCTTCGCCAGCGCCGACATGGCCGCGCGCGGTGTCGCAGGACGCCAGGACGGCCAGCTCGGATCCGATGCGCAGGTCGAGAATCTCGCGCGCCTCGAGCAGGCCGTCGTCCGCTTCGTCCGGCGCCGCGGCGAGGACGATGGCGGAGTACATCGGCGAGCAGTCGTCGAGAATCCCGTGGGCGGCGAGATGCAGAATCCGGAAGCGCGGCGCCTGTCGCTTGAACACCGATTCCCGCGCGGCGTCACGCAGATACACCCGGCTCTGCCCGGCGCCGTACAGCGACGCGATGGCGCGGACTTCCGACTCGGCCTCCGGGAGGTTGCCGAGCCTGGCGTCGCGCGTCAGCGCGCGGATGCGGTCGCGGGTCTGGCCGGCCAGGGCGGGATTGCCGAAGGCGATGAGCTCCCCACGGCGCGACGACGGCTCCGCGCGGCGCGGCGCGAGCTGCAGCATCGAGAGCGACGGCGCATAGAACACCGCCGCGCGCTCCACGAGGTCATGGCCGTCGCGCCGGAGCAGCGGGAACGGAAGGCGCCACAACACGCCGTCGGGAACGACGCAGATCAGCGTGCGATCGCGAAGGGCGTCCTCGACCGGCGCGAGCAGCAGGTCGTAGAGACTGCTCGCGGAGCGCGTCCACTGCATGTCGCGCCCGGCGATCTGGCGCTCCAACCGGGTCACCCGTTTCTCCAGATCCCGCCGGCGGATCATCACCGGGCGCGCGATGACGCGCGTGTTGCCGTCCACCCCGCGCGAGGCGGCGAACACGATCGTCCGGCGCTCGCCTGCCACGTACTCGATCAGCACGCCGTCGCCCAGCTCGGACGGGAAACGGCGGGTTTGCCGCTTCGCATCGGCTCGGGCGATTCTCGTGGCGGGGTGCGCGATTTCCACGCGCGCCTCGAAGCGCTCGAGCGCCAGCCGCGCCTCGCTGATCTGCCACCGCGACTTCCTGACATCGGACTGCGCTAGCGCCGCTTTGTTCGCGTCCGCGAGTTGTTGGGTGAGCGCCTTCTCCTCTTCTTTTTCGCCAGCGGTCAGAAGCGATTGGCGATCGACATTGCCCTGCGCCAGCACGTCCTGCAGCGCGCGGCCTTTCATCCGCTCGGCATACGCGAACGCTTCCGCCGCCTTCCCGCGATCGACCAGCAGGTCGATCATCTGGAGGTAGGGCTCGACTTTGTCCTCGAAAAAGCGGGCGGAGGCGAGGGCATCGGCGGGAGCTGCGCCGCGCTGATCTTCCACATGATCGATGGCCAGACGGAGCGTGGTCACAGCCTCGCCGGTTCGTCCGAGAGCGCGAAGCGCCTTCGCTTCGGCAAGCAAGGCATGCCACGGCGACCAGTCGACGGCATTGACCGCGACGCCGGCCTGCGCCTGCAGCGCCTGGCGCGCGAATGCCAGCGCCTCGGCCGGCCGTTTCTGCGCCAGCCGCAACTGGCTCAGAGCGGTCGCTGCTTCCGCCGCCAGGCGCCACGGCGAGAGGTGACGGGCCTGCTCCAGCGCGGACAGCAGGCGCGTCTCCGCCTCGGCCAGTTGTCCACCGTGCATGAGGAAGAGACCGAGCGTCGTTGCCAGCTCCACCTTGGAACTGCCACCGGCGGCAGTGGTGGTTCGCAGACGATCGGCGCGGCGCAGGTTTTCCGCCGCGGTAGTGACATCGCCCTCGCTCATCTGGGCCATGCCGAGGCCGCCGAGCGCCTCGGGGGCGAACGTCGCGCCGGGCATCAGCAAGGCGTTCTTGTACGCGGTCCGAAAATCATCCACGGCCAGCGAATAGTCGTGCGTCATCAGATGCAGTTCGCCGATTCCGAGCGCGGCCGAGGCCACGCCCTGAGGCCAGTGATATTGATTCGACAACTGAATGACGCGCTCGTTTTCAAGGAGAAAATTGCGGACATTGCCGTGCAGCCTCTTGATGTACGCGGCCATGTAGAGAGCCTTGATTCCGATGCGTGGATCCACCAGGCGGTCGACCGTTGCGCCGGCGCTGTCGAGCCAGCGGCATGCCTCCTCGTCGTTCGTGCCCCATTGCGCGAGGCCGAGCCGGAATCGCGCCTGCGACATCGTGTCGGGATCGTGCGAAGCGTCGGCAGCGGCGACGGCTGCTTTGGCCATCGTCAGCGCCAGCGCATGGTTCTGGTGGATTCTCCAGGTCCACGACAGTCTGTTCCAGACCAGTGACTCGAGCGCCAGATCTCCCGATTTGCGGGCCATTTCGAGGGCCAGGGTGTAGGGTCTGCGCTCGGCGTCGCTGGGCAGGTGCTCGTACCAGTTCGGCATGAGGTCGGCCAGCTCCGTGAGCTCGCGGGCGAAGACCATCGGATCGAGCTCGGGATCGATCTCCATCTCCCCGCGGCCGGCGAGCAGCGCCTCGATGAACAGCCGCGCCGCGTGATGCTCAGCACTCTCCGCGCGCCGAAGCTTGCATCGTTCCGCATCGCATTCCACTTCCAGGAACCAGGACGATGGAAAGGCGAGCTCCCGGTGCGCCGCGCCCCGGCTGATTCCGGATGCATCGATCTGCAGACGCAGCGTGGTCGGATTTTCGCGAACGAAGCGATAACTTCGAACCGAGATGCATTCGTAACGGCCGAGAAACTCAAGGAACAGGTCGGGCTCGGCATCGACCCGTTCTCCCAGCGCAGCGATCTCGTTGCAGTCATCGGATGTCAGCGCGCGGACGAACGAATCGACCAGGGTCTTCGCGGGATCGGCCGGCGCAGCGAACGACCGCGACGCGGAGACGATCAGAATGACAGCGGCGAAAAAGCGCATGGGATCACCGGGGGGAATCGATACTCCCAAGCAATTTCTGACCGGCGGGCGAGCGAGCGAGATGCATGCGCGCACGATCGAGAAGGCCGGCGCGCGCGTAGAGGATGCCTAGCAGGAGGTCGTCGTTCGGGCGTTGCGCCGTGGCGCGCGCCAGCTCGTCGTGCTCTGCAGCGTCGAGAACGCGAAAGAGCGCGGGAGGGGCGGGCGGGGAGGGAATGATGAATGACCGGCTGCCTCGGTACGCGGTCACCTGCCAGCGGTAGGTCATGCCGCGCTCGAGCGGCCGCGGGCAGAGCCACGACGTTGCCGTCTGCCGGGGACTGCGCGCGATCTCGTTGCCATCCTGGTAGAGGGCGACTTCGTAGTCGTCCGCGCCGGCGACGCTCCAGCGAAGCGCCGGTTGCAGGTCATCGATCACGATCCCCGCCGGCGAGACGGTGGCGTGGACGCTGCCGGCCGGAGGTGCGCCGCGATAGGCATCGTCCGCGCCGAGCGCGCGAATGTCGGCAGGCATCTCGACGCGGCCGTTGCGCAGTGTTTTGGCGACGAGGCTCTGCCACCCGCTGGCAATCGGTGTCGTCGTCGCCATCTGCGGCGAACGTTGTTCCTGCCTCACCCGCGCACCGAGAACGATAGCGAGCAGCGCGGCGGCGGCCGCGGTGGCCCACCAGATGTAGCGCGAAGGAACGCTGGGTTTGCGGCCGGCGAATTCGCGCAGGTCGTCCAGTTCCGCCTCGCACGTCAGGCAGATCGCGGTGTGACTCTCCACGATCTCGCGGACGACATCGTCCGCCGTGTCGTCGGCGATCGATGCCAGCGCCTCGTACGAGGGGTGGTCGTCGCGCTCGCCGCTGAGCGTGCGCGCGGAGGCCTTGAGCGCCGCCGACCGCAGCCGGCGGCTTCTGGTTTCATCGAATTCGGATCGATCGACCATCGACGCTTCTATCGCGCGCGGGAGAGACGTCTGGCCAGGCGGTCGCGCGCCGCCTTGCGCAGATTGATCACTTGCTGCACGGTGACGCCGAGGCGCCGGGCGATGACGCTGTCGCTGAGCGGAAGCTCCCGAAGCAGCGTCCCGAGGTCGTGTTTGGGGACCTCCAGCGCGGAAGCGACGTCGCGCGACGAAACGAGCGAGGCGGCCGACAGCAGGCGCAACACCGATTCGCCGCCGGAATCGCGCGCGTGCAGCAGCAGCGCCGCGCGCTGGCGCGGCGGAAGGGCTGCGATCTCGCGCCAGAGCATTCGCAGCTCGTCCGCCGACTCGAGAAGCGCCGCGGGATCGCTGGCCGCGAACTGGTTTTCCCACGGAGTCACGCGATCGGAGATGCCGGAGCTCTTGGCGAGCGCGCT
>Ga0207689_10003417_pt1 | contig 14493 bp, 16 predicted proteins | sample KBSMisM52_FD_184312 | JGI IMG/M metagenome (GOLD analysis project Ga0207689, IMG submission 184312) | Miscanthus rhizosphere microbial communities from Kellogg Biological Station, Michigan, USA - KBS Miscanthus M5-2 (SPAdes) (version 2) | ecosystem: Host-associated > Plants > Roots >... | reverse complement strand
CGCTAAATCGCCTCTCTATCAGGATCAATGTTGAAATGCCAGGAGATCTGCCGGAAACTTCGTTCGGTGTTGCGTTTACTGACACTGGGATCTATGCCACGATCTATTACCCTCGCGTTCAGCAGTACGCGAAACGGGGTATCGTCACTCAGCCGCAGATCATGTCCCATGCGATATCCCACGAGATAGGGCACCTCTTGCTGGGACCCGCTGCGCACGCCCGAGTTGGAATCATGCGCGGCACGTGGACAAGTGCAGACCTACACAGCATAGCAATGGGTGCCCTCCTGTTCAGTCCACGGGAATCAAAAGTGATGCGAGAAGCAGTCATTCGGGGCGTGCGCCCAGGGGAACACTCCGGATCACCCGCATCAGAGGGGACCTGTCTAGACGGTTGTTGGTGATCAGTCACTCAGAATCCCCGAAAAAAGCGCGCAAAGTTGTGCAAACGAACGGCTCATTGAAATGCGAGTCGTGACTGACGTGAGCTCCGCTCTCCCGTAGGACTCATCATGGCGTCAATGAGCGAGTGCAAGAAGAATTCGATTGGACGAGAAGCTCCATGGATTGTGGTGATTAATGAGACGATGGCCCGCACCTTCTGGCCGAATCAAAACCCCATCGGGCAGATCATCACGCTCCACACTGCACCAAGCGAAAAGCCGCGTGAAATTGTTGGCGTTGTTGGCGATGTACGACAACTCCGCCTTGCAAAGGAGCCGGTTCCAGAAATATACGCGCCTTATACGCAGCAACCAGCACAGTGCCCGCCCGGTCTTGATGAAACACGGCTGCACAAAAGCGTAATCCTACGGACGCGTGTTATATCAAAAAGCCTTATCGAGAGTTTGCACACCACTCTAACCGACATAGCCAGTGATTCGCCGGTCTTCGGGATCACATCGGTGCAACAACTCGTTGCAAATACGGTATTACAGTCCCCAGAATGGGAGACTGTGCTTGGAGTGGAGAGTCTTCCTAGCCCATTGAAAACAAACCCTGAATTTGGTGGCGGCGGTTGGACTCGAACCAACGACCTAGGGATTATGAGACCCTCGCTCTAGCCACCTGAGCTACACCGCCACGGTGTAGGAATTGTCGGGGAAATGCGCCTGAATCGCGTCTGCTTCCAGTGGCCCGGAGGCAGCCCGGCGGCGAGCGCCGCTTTCACAAATCGAACCTATTGATTTTAAGAGGCGGCGTAAAAGAGTGTCAAACGTTGAACGGCTACATTTTTGATCCCGCCAGGAAAACTCAAAATCCAAGGCGCAGTGATCGCGAAGAAATTCCACATAGTTCGCAAATGAAAAATCCAAATGGAAAGCGCCCGAACCCATTGTAGTGTCCGCCATTTCTCCCCGCCTGTGGATGATTCTTTACGCTATTTTCACCTTCCCGTTTCAATTCTGTAACCAAGCCTGACTAGGGTCGAGATCTAGGAGGACTACCTCATGACTCAGCCGCTCTCCCCAGTCAAAACTCATCAACCTCTTCTGCTTCGTGCAGTCGTTCTGTTTTTTGTGATCGTTACTTTTTTGGCACCATCCGTTCTGGCCGCTCCAAAAATCATTGTGATTTCGCTGGATGGTGGCAGCTCGCGCATTGTTGAGGATTACCTTGCGCGCGGAGTTTTGCCCTCGAATCGCGGAATCGGCTTACTGCGCAGAAAAGGGTTTTTCGCCGGACGCAGCATCGTGACCACACCATCACTCACCGCCGTGAGCCACATCGCCATGGCGACTGGATCCACCGCCGTGCACAACGACATTCCGTCCAACACATTTTCATTGCTCGCCAGCCCATTCCTCACGACCGAGAGCGGCTTCGGTGCGCCGATCGGTGGATATGACCTTGCTGGACTTGCGCCCAGTGCGAATCCGGCTGCATTTCCCTTGTGGCATTCGTTGCGTGCTGCTGGGAAAACGGTGGTCACCGCGACCTGGCCGGGTGGTGACGGAGTCGACGTTCGCGTGCCGGGACTCCCTTCTCCCAGCCCAATTATCCAGCCTTCTAGTGTTCGCACTGTGGATTACACAGTTCCATTCGGAGAATTTGGCGGTGTTGGCGGCAGCGGTTTCGTGCTGACTGCGACTGACTTCAGCGCAGCGCCGTCGACCACGGTTGATCAGCTGACAGCCGCGGGCAAACAGAGTTTCAGTCCGGTGCTACAGAAGACCAGCGAACTGGAACACTTCACGGTTGGAGGCGTCAGCTATTCCATACAGGTCGCGGCACTCGACACCACGAATGATCGCAAGGTGAACTACGACACGCTGGTATTCTTCGATTCCACCAACGGAATCAAGCCCGGTCCGTTTACTCTGCCGTCTACTGGTCCGGCTTACGTTAAGGCCAGCGACAAGAAATCCAGCCCATTCTTCCTCGAGGGCAGTCCGAAAAAAGGTGGCTGCGCATTTTACGTGACGGTGTTGGCGGCGGATCTCTCTACCGTACACATCGCCCGCTACTCCGTGGATGACATTCCCCCGAACGCCCCGGTACAGGCCAGCGTGGATGACATCAATAGCAACGTTGGCTTCTGGGCTGATCAGGATGACTTCCGTTTCCCCGAGCGCATCAATCCGGGATTGACGGCTTTTTCCGATCAGGAACTCGAAGCCATCTCTGAAGACCAGCTGAACACCTTTGTGGATTATCAAACGCGTCTGGCATTGCGCGCGATTGATCAGAATCACGATGCGGATGTGGTCTATGTGTACATCGAGGAGCCCGATGGTCTCGAGCATCAATATCTGCTGACCGATCCGCGACAGGCTACCAACCCGCTTGATCCAACTTCCATTTTTCCCAACCAGGATTTCGGCAAAATCCTTCGTTACAGCGGCCACGTGCAGCATGCGTATCAAGTGGCCAATGAAGCGGTGGGAAAGATCATGGATGCGGTTTCGCACAACGGCAAGTTGGAAAGCAATGTAATAGTGGTATCCGATCACGGGTTTGATCCGTTCTTCACTTCAGTCAGCGCCGGCAATCTTCTGGCGACAGCGGGAATTCCTTCTACCAAAGTTCGCGCGGTGACTTCTGGCCCGGCGGTGAATTTCTACATCAGCCTGGTGGGACGCGAACCGAACGGCACCGTGCTGCCGGCCGAGTACGTCACCCTGCAACAGCAACTTGTGCAACTGGTGAAGAATTTCACCGACACCAATCCGGCCTATGCGGGACGGCGCGGTACTCCACTGTTCGACATCGTTCATGCGCGTCCAGTGCCAGCGGACTTGAACGATCCGAGCTTCGGCCGCGGGACAGATCACTTTATCGGACAGGATTATGGCGATGTATTCGCGATTCTGACCACGGGCTACAACTTCGATGGAACGCAGTCTCCGATCGTGCAACGCTTGGGTGATCCAACATCAACCGCGCCAGTGCTCTCTGTTCCGAACTTCTACGGAGCGCACGGATACGATCCGCAGTTGCCTGATATGGGAGCGCTGTTCTACGCGGCTGGGCCGGACATCCGCCAAGGCTTCCAGTTCAACATCCACAACATTGATCTTGCTCCAACCATCGCCCGCATTTTGGGAGTGAAGCCGGACAACACCGTGGATGGGGAGGTAATCGACGGAGCGATCAAAAAAAGGTAGACAGGAAGCGGTAGTTCCATAGATTCGAAATTCTCTGCGATCTCTGCGTGATTCCTCGGCGGTCTCCGCGTTTTAAGGTGTGATTTTGGTTTGCGGCAAAAGCCTTAAAATGCAGTGGACGCGGAGGACACGCGGGGCCCGCGGAGAAACACTTGCCAATACAGGCTCGCAAAAGGCAAACTGCGAGCGGAGCCCTGATGAAAGCCATCGCAGTGATTCCCGCCCGCCTTGCCTCTACTCGTCTTCCCAGAAAAATGCTGCGCGACATCGGCGGACAGCCTTTGGTCGGCCGTGTCTACAACGCCGTGCGCGCCTGTTCGCTGCTGGCTGATGTGATCATCGCTACTGACTCGGACGAGATCATGGCAGTTTGTCAGAAAAACGGATGGAAGGCGCAGATGACCTCGCGGTTGCACCGCAGCGGAACCGAGCGCGTGCATGAGATTTCCAACTCTGTGGCGGCGGATGTTTATTTGAACGTTCAGGGCGACGAGCCACTGACTCGATCTGAACAGATTGTAAGCCTGTTGAACGTGATGAAGGATTCGAACATCCAAGTTGGGACTTTGAAAACTCCGGCGGCGGCTGTCGATGCCAACACTCCCAGTGCGGTGAAAGTCGTCACCGATGCCGAGGGCAAAGCGCTCTATTTCTCTCGGGCGACAATTCCCTTTGATCGCGACGGCACCAGTCCGCGCTACTTTAAGCATCTCGGTTTCTATGCTTACCGCAAGAGCGCGCTTGATCGCTTTGTCGGGTGGCCGGAATCTTTACTGGAACGAGCAGAACGGCTGGAACAGCTCAGGTTTCTGGAGAATGGCGTTTCTATCTATGTCGGCGAAACTCCGCATGATTCGATTGGCGTAGATACAGAAGAAGACCTGCAAAGGGTAGAAGACATTTTGCGCAAACGCTAGTTACATCCGCCCTTGGAGAGTGACCGAAGTCTCGCGTCCCTTCGACATTTGCAGTACGCCGATGTACCCACCAAAATAACCCTAGCTGAAACGCAATCGCGTTACGAAACATCTAAGCCTGTAATGCGATTGGCATCGGAGGCTTCATGCCGAACCGGGATCGGGCCGAGTCTTCTGGACACGTAAGCGAAAAGCAGGAAGAAGCTCGAAAAATCCGCCGCCTGCAGGTCATGATCGGCATGGTCATGTCGGTGATCGGCCAGGACCCCAACCTTACCATCGAAGAAGCCTCAGAACTCGCCGCCGGAGCCAAGCGTGCTGCCTTGGCTATGTTTCCCGACAAAGAACTGGCTTACGACATTCTCTACAAACCACGGCTGCAACGACTGATGAATGAGCGGTTTCGGTTGCAGTAATTCTTCACCAAAATATCTTTACGAGCAATATCGCCGATACGGCAAGCGCGCCCAATATTGCGTTGTACTCACGGTGTTTTTTGTATAGCTCCCAGGAGAAAGAACCTTTTTCACTGCTCCCCGTGCTCACCCGAGGCAGCAAACGCGGTACTTCTTTTGCGTATTTTTCAAACCCTGGGAATCGAGAGCGCAGATATTCCTCTTCGCCACGGATAACGGGAAGGTAAACAGCAAGGAAAAAGATTACTGCTACCGCCGCAATCCACCAGCTGCGAGCGGCAACGACAAACCCTGCGGCGATGATCATGGAGCCCAGATAAAGCGGGTTGCGCGTGTATGCGTATGGGCCTGAGGTGGCGAGGGCTTCGTTCTTGCGCACGTGACCCGAAGCCAGAGCGCGCAGCCAAATTCCGGGGATGGCGATCGCTAGGCCCAACAAGAAGAACTTCGCTGTCGGCTTTGCCAAGCACACATAGAGAATCGCGAAGGCAAACCCAAAAGGGACGCGAATGCGGCGGGCGACTTTGCCCCAATCAGCCACGCGGACCTCGCAATAGTTCCCGAGCTGCCGCGACCACTTGATCGGCGGTTATTTGCAGTAGGCCTTCCTCGGTGGCCTGATGCCGCTTGTGCGAGGTAATGCTCATTTCGCTGCGCAAAACAATGCTGCGCGTTCCAAACGGGCCGTTGCGCGCAGGATTCGTAGGTCCGTAAATACCGACAACCGGGATGTTAAGAGCAGCGGCCAAATGTAGAGGCCCGGTGTCTCCTCCGATGAATAATTTCGCCCGCCGCGTGAGTGCAATCAATTGCGTCAATGAACAGGAAAGCGGTTGGGCGGTGCCGTGGCTTGCCCTTTTCAGTTGGTCCGCCAGGTCTTGCTCGCCCGGGCCGAAGTTGACCAGCGACTTCAACCCCTGTTCGGCGAGTTTTACCGCTACGCTGCCAAAACGTTCCGCGGGCCACTGCTTGGCTCCCCAGCCTGCTCCGGGATTGAGGATCGCAAAATTGCTGACGCCCAACTGTGACAATTTTTCTTCACACTGTTTTTCAGCAGCTTCGTCGTACGGAAACTCAACCGATGGCGTGGGGAACTTTTTTCCGGCCATGGCTTCTGCCAGCGAGATATTTTGCTCGACTACATGTTCACCGTGGGTGATCACCGGTCGCGTATAAAACATGCTGGCAATATTTTCTCGCGGTTGCATTGCTCCGTAGACTGTCTGCGCGTTTGACCAGTGCGCAATCATCGCGGAGCGCGCCGCGCCCTGAAAATCCACAGCTACTTGATACCTTACTCCTCGTAACTCGCTGAGTGCCGCGGCGATCTGCTCCCAGATTTGTGGAGAGTAGAAAGAACGCCGCCACGATTTCAAATTTACTGTGTGGACTCTGTCAGCCAGTGGCCTTTGCGAGGAACGCGGGCCAGATCGGGCTGAAGGCAACGTACATAAAAGTTCTGCCCAGCGTTCTTCGACGACCCAGCCAATCAGCGCTTCGGGGAATGCTGTCCGCAAGACAGCAGCAGCCGGCAGCGCGTGGATGATGTCACCCATTGCGCTCAGCCGCACGACTAACAGTCGTTCAATTTTGTTGCATGATCTGAGCGGTTCCATGCTCACAGGCGTCGCTTCCCGGCGCGCTGGATAAACTGAGTGGCGGAATGATCTTTGGGGTCACCGACAATCTCGACTCTGCCGCCGTATTCGCGGACCACATCGCGCTCCGGCACAGAGTCAGCGGTGTAATCAGTGCCTTTTGCTTGAACGTCCGGACGAATCTCGCGAATTAGCGCTCCCACATCCGGTTCGGAGAAAATCACCACAGCGTCAACGTCTTCGAGGGCCGCCAAGATTTCCGCGCGTTCTTCTGCCGGCATCAGCGGGCGATCCAGGCCTTTGAGTCGTCTTACCGATTCATCGGAGTTGATGCCTACCACCAGACGTCCGCCGAGTTGCTTGGCCGCATGCAAATAGCGCACATGCCCTACATGCAGGAGATCGAAACACCCGTTCGCTAGAGTCACTTTCTCTCCAGTGTCGCGCCAGCTTGCCACGCGCTGCCGCAGCTGTTCGCGGGTCACGATCTTTTCGTTACCTGGTGTGCTCAATGGGTTCTTAGTGTGGGCGCGCTCTGTTCGAGTGCGTGGAGCAATTCGTCTCGGGAGACGGTCGCGGTGCCACGCTTCATCACGACAATGCCGCCAGCATAGTTGGCGAGATGGGCAGCCTCAATTGTGGATGCGCCCGCAGCCAGCGCCGCGGTAAATGTTGCGATGACTGTGTCACCTGCGCCGGTGACGTCGGTGACTTGATCTGAGCCATACACCGGAATATCAGCAGGCTTTTGCCGGTTGCCGAAAGCTACCATACCGTCACGCCCGCGAGTGATCAGCAGCGACTGCAATTTCATGTGCGACATGATTCGCGTTCCGGAAGCACTGAGTCTCGACCAGTCCTGTCCGATGCGCACTCCTAATGCTTCTTCTACTTCGGATTCATTTGGGGTAGCGGCGGTGATACCTGAAAATTGCAGCATGCGATGGCGTGAATCCAAAATGACCGGCAGCTTATCCAGACGGCCGCGTTCGCGGATTGCATTCAGAATCGTCGGAGTCGCCGCGCCGTAACCGTAGTCCGAGACCAACATCGCATCGGATGCACGAGCATATTCTTTCGCCGCCAACACAAGTTCGCGGCGGAGGTGCGCATTTGGTTCGGTGGCAGGCTCACGGTCCAGGCGAACGACTTGCTGGCGCCAAGTGTGAGTCATACCCGCGAGAATTCGGGTTTTGGTGACGGTGCTATAGCTTTTGTCTTTCAATACCCCGCTTACGGGAATTCGTTTGTGGCGAAATTCTTTAATAAGGAGCCGTCCGGCTTCGTCGTCACCCACAACCCCTACCGGCAGCACGTTCACTCCTAAATCAGCCAAATTGCTGACTGCGTTTGCGCCACCGCCAGGGGTGATGGTGCGTTCGCGGTGCTGAAGGATCAGAACTGGCGCCTCACGGGAGACACGGGAAATTTCTCCAAACACAAATTCATCGGCCACGTGATCGCCGATCACCGTCACCGTGACGTTAGGGAACGACTCCACAATCTTGCGTAGCCGTTCCGTCTCTTTGGGGATATGTTTGCTCATGGTGTCAGGCTGATTTTCTCATGTCCGCGCCTTCGTTCTTCTATCAAGCTGAGCATGGTATCCACAACGTTAGCTGCGTCCACGATCTTCATCTTGACCGGGACTACGGCTAGGGCCTCCAGTGCCGCGCAGTGTTGACCGAGGTTAATCACGTCTTTTTCTGTGGTGACAAAGCCATTCGCCTCGCTTTGCTTTTGGACTTGCAGCAACTCTTGTATATCTTTCTCGTCGTAGGCGTGGTGATCGCGGTATATGGCTTCTGCTGCAAGTTCGACTCCGCCGGTACGAAGTTGGGCGAAGAAATTTTGTGGACGCGCGATTCCGCAGAAGGCTACTGGTCGCGAGGGGATACTTTGCAACTCGATTCCACGGCGCACCTGCCAGACTAACTTTCCATCCACCGGAAATGACTCTTTTGCCGCGCCGCTCATGAGTGTGACTGCGTCGGCGCGATTGAGTCCGCTTAGTGGCTCACGAAGTCGTCCCGCCGGGAGAAGGCGATCGCGTGGATCGTCTGGAGTCACCAAGACGATATCGAAATCGCGATGCAAAGCGCGGTGCTGAAAACCGTCGTCCAGAAGGTGAAAATTAGTCCCGTATTTTCTTTCGGCGGCCAAGCCAGCTTGGTAGCGGTCTTCGCCGACCATGACCGGGACGTTGAGCTTGCGGGCGATGAGCAATGGCTCGTCTCCAAAGTCTTGCGCTGAACCGGACGGGTCTACCTCTAAGACTCCTTTTGTCCTTCGTCCATAACCTCGCGACAGAACATCAATCTTGATATTTCTCGCCTTCAGCAATTCACCGAGTGCAATGGTGAAAGGAGTTTTACCTGAACCGCCAACCGAGAGATTGCCGATACTGATCACCGATCCTGCCAGTCTGCGTGTGGGCAGAATGTTACGGGCGTACAGCGCATTGCGTGCGCGAACCCCAACTGCAAAAACATGACTGAGCAAAGTGCTGACAAGAAAAGTCATCAGAATTTTCGGGTTACGGCTCAAACAACTCAACGCAGCAGTTCCGCAAGAGCAGACAAGGTTCTTTCGGTGGAGCCGGTTTGAGTTTGTAATACCCCGGCCCCCAGCTCTCCCAAGGTTAAACGCCCTGATTCGTCTGCCATCAATGCGAACAGATCTTTTTCTACATTAGTCGGATTAGTCACTCTCACCGCATTCTGCCTGCGAAACAACTCTATAATGTCGCGGAAATTTTCCGTGTGCTCACCTACTACTATCGCGGCACCATAGCGGGCAGGCTCAAGAATATTATGTCCACCACGCGGTACCAGGCTTCCACCGACGAACGCTACGTCAGCCAGAGCATACAACGCGGAGAGTTCGCCGATGGTGTCCAGCAAAAGCACTGAACCGGCGATTTTCTCCCCAGTTCTTTGTGAGCGGCGAACGTAGCGAATGCGTTTTTGCTCCAGCAATGCCGCCACGGAGTCAAAGCGCTCAGGATGGCGCGGGGCCAGCAACACCAGTGCGCGTGGGTGCTTCCGAAATAGGTTTTCAAAAACCGGCGCGAGTATCTCTTCTTCGCTTTCGACTGTGCTTCCACACACTAAGACGGGGCCTGCACCTTCTAACACCAACGCCGTTTTCAACTCCGCGAGAATGGGCGGCTTTGGAGGTTCGGGTGTATCAAATTTCAAATTTCCAGTGACCTGCACACGGTTTTCAGGAGCGCCGATATCCACCAGCCTGTGCTTATCTTCTTCGGTTTGCGTCAAAAACAGATCAACATGTTGGAGCACTCGCTGCAAAAGTGATTTAAACCGGCGATATCCAGGCCAGGAATGATCTGAAATGCGAGCATTTACCACTGAGATTCGCGCGCCATTGGCGCGCGCCAATCGGAGGAAATTGGGCCAAAACTCGGTCTCAGCCATAATCAACAAGTGTGGTTTTAGAACTTTCAGATATGGGCGAATGGCAAAAGCGAAATCGAGAGGAAAATAGAAAACGTTCTGTTCACCGAATCGCTGACGCGCCAGTTTTTGTCCGGTGTCGGTGGTAGTGGAAACTACAACGCGATAACCGACAAATTGCTCGCGTAGCTTTTCAACCAACCCGCTGATCGCCAGGACTTCTCCGACCGAAACAGCGTGGATCCAAATGACCGGCTCAACCGGTTCCTTCAGAATTCGCGGCGGAACCTTTCCCCAGCGCTCGTTGAACCCTGTGCGGTATTTTCCATGGCGCAGTATTTGCCACAGCCAGAAGGGCATGGCCAGCACCATCGCAGCCGCCAATAGCGCACTATAAAGGAGATACATTCGGGAAGGGACATTGTAAGGCCTTTGCTGCAGCCTCAGAATGCGGGATTCTTTCTGCACAAACTACATTCGCCGCATCCTATAATCCATGTCCATGTTTCGACGCATAAGGTTTGGGGTGCTGGTTATCGGTCTTTTTTCTTTGCTTGCCTGGGCGGGAAAGAACTTTGTCATGCCGCAGGCCAAGCCAGCGGTGACTTACCCGGCGCATGATGCCCACAATGATGAAAAAGTAATCATCGCGCTCGATCCCTACGACACATCCGACAAAGCCAACATTTTTAATGTGAAGTACAACGAGGTCGGCTTCATGCCGGTTTTTTTTGTGATTACCAATGATGGGGATGAACCCATCTCTCTGAACGCAATGAAGGCCGAGCTGGTAACTCGCGACCGCACCAAGATTTCGCCGGCAGATGAAGATGATCTCTATCGCCGACTAGCGCACCCGACACAAAGCACTTCGCCGCTTCCTCTTCCCTATCCTCGAACTAAGATCAAGGGCAGACTAGACAGTAAGACGCAGGAGGAGCTTCAGAACTCACGCTTTGCGGCGCGCGCGGTTGAGCCGCATTCTACGCAATCGGGGTTCCTGTTTTTTGATGTTTCCGACATATCCAATCCGCTCTCGGGAGCGAATTTTTACCTCGCTGGAGTACATGATTCCAAAGGCAACGAGCTGATGTATTTCGAAATTCCGCTAGAGAAATACGTCAACGCGCCCAAATGAGCCTGTCTCAGGGCCACAAGACATCTGCAAATTGTTTCCGACTTTGGCAACAGTGATTTCTTGTACCGGATCTACGACTCGGCCTATGGGGCAAGCCCATCTCCACACCGTGCCCTTAAATGCGGTAGGCTGAAGCCTACCCATGAATATTTCTCTCTCCGGCAAAGTGGCTTTGATTACGGGCGGCTCGCGCGGCATTGGCGCAGCGGCTGTGCGAATGTTTGTGGAAGCTGGCGCGAAGGTAGTCTTCAATTATCAGAAGGCGAAAGAACCTGCGGACCGGCTTGTGAACGAACTGGGTGAGGGCAATTGCCGGGCTGTGGCTTGTGATTTGTCGGGCACGCAGACGGCAAAACAGTTGGTGACTGCCGCCGTACAACATTTTGGTCGTCTCGATATTCTGGTTGCCAACCACGGAGTCTGGCCTCCGGAGGACTCACCTGTCGATCGCTTGTCCGATGAACAGTGGCACAGCACGGTGGCGATCAATCTCGACAGCGTGTTTTCGCTGGTTAAACATTCTGTCGCGCAAATGAAAAAACAGGGAAGGTCTAGCAAAACTGCTGGACATATTGTGCTTGTGAGCTCCACCGCCGGACAGCGCGGGGAAGCTTTTCACTGCGACTATGCGGCGACCAAGGGCGCGATCATCAGCATGGTGAAGGGGCTGTCCACCGAGTTGGCGCTCGATAGGATTTATGTAAACGGTGTCGCTCCGGGATGGGTGGCCACCGACATGTCTGCGCCATCCCTGAGCGATCCTAAAATCAGCGCCACGGTTTTAGCCAAGATCCCCCTAGGTCGGGTGGCCATGCCTGAGGAGATCGCGGCTCCGATCCTGTTTTTATGCACCCCACACGCCGGATTCATTACGGGAGAGATTTTTAACGTGAACGGAGGAGCGGTTTTGGTGGGCTAACGGGCCGCTGGGAGCGGATTACCAGCATCTAACCCAGAGCAGGTAAAATAAGCCAAATTGATATCCGCAATGAGACGTATTTTCATCTTCATTCTTTTAGTCGCAGCGGCCGTGGGGCAAACTGCGCCACTAGCGAAACCCGCAGCCGCGCCTGAAGACGAGAATTCAGCCAAAGCGCGCACGCTAATCGACCAGGCAATTAAGGCGCTTGGCGGGCAGGCTTACCTTACCGCCAAAACAAAGGGCGAGGACGGCCGCTATTTCACCTTCTATCATGGCGAGAGTCGTGGCACGGGCATTGCCTTTGGCCTCTATACCAAGTTTCCCGATAAACAGCGGCTTGAAATCTTAAAGGTCCGTTCCTACCACTTTCTGTTGTTCACAGTGGGTGGTATCGCCAGCAAGGACAAAAGCGATATCGTCGTGATTCACAACGCCGACAAAGCTTATGAAGTCACGTTCAAAGGCACAGCCAAGGAAGACCCGAAGGTCACAACTGCTTTCATTCGGCGCCGCGAACATTCTATCGATGCGGTTCTGCGCAAATGGATCAATGAACCGGGTGTGGCTTTTTTCTATGAAGGCCAGGCGGTAGCCGCGGAAAAACCAGCCGAGCAGATTTCTGTCACCAACGCGAAAAATGATTCAGTAACCCTTTATTTGGATGCGACCACGCATCTGCCAATCAAGACCAGCTACAGTTGGCGCGATCCGCAGGACAAATACCGCAACGTCGAAGAAGAAGTTTTTGATAACTACAAGCTGGTGGCGGGAATCATGACGCCGCATTCGGTCACCCGTTATTTGAATGGGGATATGTCTTATCAGAAGTTTCTGAATGAAGTCGTGTTCAATAACGACCTTCCGGACAATTTGTTCGAGGCCAATATCACCTACGATCCTTTCAAAAATTCCTCATCCCGATGAAACTTGCCATACCCTTACCCGTTACCATCGAGCTAACACCGTAGAACAGTGTTCTGGCACAGAATCCCGTAAATAATTGTAAATATTGGAGATAATATGTAACGAAAACCCCGACTTGCCCTAAGTCAACCACAGGGTGTGGCTAATTTGCCACAGCGGACTTTATGAAAATGAGGTTATTCTGCCTTCAAGCGAGAACATCCAAACCCCTGCCAGCTTGAAAACCGAACAGACAATTCGGTCGTCGGTCGAGTGCAAAGGCGTTGGCCTGCACAGCGGAGCACCTGTACGCGTGCGCTTGTTGCCGGCGTCCCCGGGATCGGGGATTGTGTTTCGCCGTACCGACCTGGATGACTTTCAGGTGGAAGCCACGGGACGCAATGTGGCACGTGTCAGCTACGCCACCAGCCTGATGAAAAAGGGCGTGCTGATTTCTACGACTGAGCACCTGCTCTCGGCACTGATCGGCTGCGGGATCGATAACGCCATCGTGGAGCTCGACAACCTCGAACTGCCGATTCTTGATGGCAGTGCGAAGCCTTTCGTTGAGCTGATTCGAAATGCCGGGACACGCAAGCAGCGCCGGCCGCGTACTTATCTGCGAATCCTTAAGGGGCTGGAATTACGCGAGGGGGACAAGTTCATCGCAGTTTATCCGTCGGATACGTATTCAGTGCAGTACACCATCAACTTTCCTCACCCGCTGATCGGCAAAGAAACGTTCCGTGTGGATCTCTCCGATGGAAACTATCTGCGGGAGATTGCTCCGGCGCGAACTTTTGGCTCACGCGAAGAAGAACAAGTCATGCGGAATATGGGGTTGATCCGCGGGGCTTCAAGTGAGAACTGCATTGTGCTCACCAAAGATGGAATTGAGAATCCGCCGCTTCGCTATGCCGATGAGTTCGTTCGCCACAAGATTCTTGACTTAATCGGGGATCTTGCCCTTTTGGGCAAACGAGTTTTAGGGAATGTTGTGGCTGATCGCGCGGGCCATGCGATGCATACGGCGTTGGTTTCACGCCTCTTGCGCGATCGTACGCTGTGGGAAGAAACCACCGTTGAAGAAGAATCTAGCGTCACGCCGCTGGCGACAACTATGTCTGCCGGGCAGTCTCTAGCTTAAACTGCACACCCCCAGGCGCTCATGCGCGAATCTTCTCTTGAAATCAACGGCACAAGTGGAACTGGTGCCCTTCCTCAAACCAAAATTAACTAGCAATTTTGGCGGCCTTGCGGCGCTTGGGAATCGATTCCTCCATCAGCCTTTGCAACTCTGCCCGCGCGCAAGCGGTGATCATAGCGGCGTGGCTTTTAGCCGATTGCTGGTGTTCTGGGGTTAAGTCAGCGACACGAATTGCCAATAAAGGAGCATCCTGCTCCAACATTCGAACCAGCCGTTGCGCACGTTCAATCTGAACTTCAATAGGAAGCATGAAACCTCACCTGGGATAAATTCCTTTCTAGGGTGCGGTCTAAGGCAGGATTTCCACAAGTTTCAAGCTGGATACGCCCTTATTAGTGGGAGAAACGCTTGACATCGGGAAGGGGATC